>Ga0209394_1000585_pt1 | contig 27765 bp, 31 predicted proteins | sample JNZ201metaG_FD_184122 | JGI IMG/M metagenome (GOLD analysis project Ga0209394, IMG submission 184122) | Hot spring microbial communities from Jinze hot spring, China to study Microbial Dark Matter (Phase II) - JNZ 20120812A (SPAdes) (version 3) ... | reverse complement strand
ACCGTAGATATTATAGATGTAATAGACATAGAATTACACTACTTCCTATTAGAAATGAAGACTATTCTAGACAAGCATATAAGCGACAGCTCTTTGAAGGATAAACTCTACAAAGAGATTTTAGAACTAGCTATCCGATGCGCCCGTGAACTACAAGAATTTGCATTACACAAGCTTTGAGGGATGCCCAAGCAACTGCTGAAGAAAAACAAGGAAAAATATTATATATCAACATTTTTAAAAATTAACTCGTCATCCCATAAGGTCAGAGTGGAGCGGGCAACTCCATGAGAAACTATAGTGAGAAGTCATATAAATTTGTTTCTCTACCACGAGCAAGGAAATTAGCATTATTATCAAACATTCGTGATGTTCAGAGGCTCGTTCTTTCCTATGCCTCTAACTTTAATGTTTTTTGTGCGGCTGATGTAGTCATTTATTTTGGGCTTAAAAACAAGTATGGTGATGATGCAAATAAGAGGGTTCATGATGCTATTAAGCGCCTTGAGAGAAGAGGAGTAGTTGAGAGAGTATCTTGGGGATTGTATAGGCTTAAGGTTGGTCTCTCTGTTGAAGATTTATCTTCACGAACAAGGAAACTTTATGGTGGTGTTGGGTTTGGGTTTGGTGGTGGGGGTTGTGGTGGGGTGTTTAGGGTTCATGTTCGTCCTTGTTGGGGTGGTTTGGGTGGTTTTTTTGTTAGGTTGTTGGTGGCTGGGGTTTTTGTTGGTTGGGCTTTGAGGTTTGTTGAGGGTGAGTTGGTTAGGGTTTATGGTAGGCGTTTTGTTCGTAGGCTTAGGCGTTTTGTTCGTAGGAATGTTGTTGTTAGGGGTGGGGTTCTTGGTTGTCATGGTAGGTATGGTAGGCGTGGGGAGTGTTTGTTGCCTGTGGGTTATTTGGATTCTGGTTATGTTAGTGAGGTTGGGGTTGATTTGCTGGCTGGTTTACCGAGGGAGCTGGAGAAGATGTTTGTTAAGATGTATTTTAGGAGGGTTGGTGTGGATAAGAGTCTCGATGAGTATATTGGAACTGTTGAGGAGTGTTTAGGGATTGGAGCGAAAAATAAGCCGAAAAATAAATAAGCGTAAAAGGATATAAATAATATCATGGCTTTAGAATTTGAAAGTAAGCTTGAACGCTCCCACCAAAAATTGGAGATTGACAGAAAATTTATAGATGAAAAAATAGAGTATGCATTTAAACTAATCAACGATGCTATTGAAGGACTGAAATATGAAATAGAGACAGATTGGATTGAACCATTCAGGTTATCCTTCTGGTGTGGCGATGCAGGCATGGCTTGCGGGCTCATGATTTCAGCTATGGAGATTGCAGAAAAAGCTGGCTTAAAACATTTATATATTGATAAATGGAAAGGCTTCATCAGTTTATGGGAAGAGTTCTGGAAGAAACGTGATGAATGGGTCAATAAATTTAAAGAGAAATTTTAGATGCTCCGTCCGCTGGTCGGATGAAGGCGAATTAAATGTTTGACCTTCATGTTGAGTCCAAGATTAAATCCGAAATTGAAAGGAAGCATCCACATTTAGCAGTTATTGAGACTGGATATACCAAGTATGGTCATCCAATGGCGATTGTTCAAGTTATAGACCAATCATCTCCAACATATGGCATATACGCCATTATGTATAAAATAGATGGACGATGGATTACTGGCATCAGAAGCACCAGTCTAACCATTATTAAAAGGGCTTTTACTAGATATATGAAACATGGAGTGTATTGAGGGATGCAAAAATTCCTGTTTTGGGGTGTCATGTATGGGTAGATTTAGAGTCGTCTTCGCTGTTTCTTATGATGTTGAGGCTGAGGATGAGAATGAGGCTGAGGAAAAAGCTTATGATATGCTTGCCCATGAAATAGGCGATAGCACCGCCGAAATTGTCGTTGCAACCTTCGGCATTAACGTGGAATCGATTGACGAAGAAGACTAGCAATTGCTAGTGAAAATTTAAATATGCCATCACCATAGATTTTTTGTTGGTAATAAATGAAATCGGAATCGTTAGAGCTGATTGAGAAAATTGATAGGAGCAATTTAAGCCCGCCACTCTATTGTCTATTGAGAGCATCCGCCCTGTTCCTCTTGATTGCAGAGCAACTAGGTCTATTTATTAAGGCTAGAAGCCCAAATCAAATACTTAATTCATACAGAATCATTCTCTCCGCTTACATGAATGCTTATCGCTGTGCTCAATGCTTTGCAAGACGCTTCTTGATTAACGAGAATCTTTATAATACAATCCTAACAAGGATGGGCTTGAGCGAAGAGGAGCAAATAAGATTTTTTGGGGAGTTTATGGAATCTATTGACATGATTAGCGGGGCAATATCAACCTTGAACCTAGACGAAATATCTAAAGCATCAAAGAAGCTAAAGACCATTATAGAGGAAGCACTAGCGCTGGCTAAATCAACAATTAGATAAAACTTATATTCTTTTTTACCCAAAATTATATTAAATGGGGTGAGGTTGGATGTTTAAGTTTGGAGAGACAGCTACTACTGAGCAGGAAATGGGCTTGCAGGAAAAAATTGATTTGGTCAAAAGCGCCATTGCAAAATTATATTTATACCGTAGCTATGCGGACGTTGAGATTGGAGAGAAATTCTATAAAATAATTGAGTCAGCAAAAAGCGTTGATTATGACTGGGAAAGTGGAAATTTGATTATTGATGGGAAAAAATACAGATTTGATGTTGAGGAGGAAACATATTTTGAGTATCCAGTATCCGCTAGCGAGAGAAAAGCAGTATTTCGTGAGGCAAGGAGGCTATATAGAGAGTTTAAGAAACGGGAAAAGAATGAATTATTAGCCTTTATTGAGAACAGTAATCCAGATGGATACGTTGCGGCTATTGTTTGGATTGAACCAGAAGAGGATTAGCAACTGCTAGATTATTTTAGTGTCAGTCGTGCTAATGAACTCTCGGTTAGAGTTCCAGAGCTCACCATAACTGATAAAATATCCAAGACTCTTGTCGTCTTGGTTTTGAATAGTCTCTCAGCCTCTTTTATTCTTTCCTCTGGTAATGGCAGATTATAGTAGTTTGAGACTGCCCTCACTAGAGGCTCTATTCCAACCCGATTTGCTATCTCAGATAGGTCGAGGAATCTTGAGTATAATTCGATTCCAGGCGATTCTTTACCAATAAATATTAGTGGTTGCTGAGTGTTCATCCTAATATAAATCTGGATATCCTTTGGCAGATAGGTTGGAATGACACCTACAGCCTTCATAACATCAAGGGAGTAAGCAAACTCATCTGGGTATCTTGCATCACTTATTACTAATGCTGGTCTCTTGAACATCATAAATATTTGGGCGAGGATTGCAACTCCAACTTGAAATGGGGTGTCAAACCATAGTGTTGTCGGTTTATCCTTGCTAAAGTCAAAGAATCTGGATATAATATTGGGTAAATCGTTGTTTTCAATTAACTGTTGAACCGGCTCAGCATACAGCCTACTGTATCCTCTGCCTCCAAACCTCTTGAAGTCAGGGCTTAATCCAGACTTTAACATCTTAACCATAGCCTTCAAATCGGCAATAGTTAGTCCTCTAGCCATGCACTTATATGCTAGCTCTTTAGCTGATTTCTCATCGTTTAGAAGCCACTTAGCATATTCGTATAATGCGTTAAAGCTTGGTAGAGGTATAAAAATGGGCTCTCCGAATCGTCCTCCTCTAACAAGAGCCTCATCAATAGCCTTTGGAGAAAAGTTTGTTGTCGCTATCACTAAAACGCACTTTTTCTCTTCAATAACTCTCTCAAGAAACGCAAATAAAATATCCTTTATTGCCACTTCCGTCATTTCAACCCCGCTAGTATATGAGCTGGTAAACATTCTGGATGTAATGAAAACTTCGGCATCATCTACTATTAAAACTGACGGTTCAGCCTCAATTACTTCATTTAGTTTCTTCTCCATATTCTTCTCGGTTTCACCATAATACTTTGATTTAACCTCGGTAACCTTAAGCTCAATAGTATTCACACCAAGCATTCTGGACGCAAGGCGGGCGAGCGCCGTTTTTCCAGTTCCAGGAGCACCTATTAACAATAGATGCTCTCCGGGGGGCTCACCTCTCTTTATTGGTTCAAGATAGAGCTTTAAAACCTTATCCCAAACTTCTTTGGGGTAAATGAATAGATTGCTTGGTTTGTCATTAACAACCTCCCATATTATGATGTCATCACCAACCTCATCGTAAACATATTCCTTATAGGTGGACTTTATGATGCGTGTGGACATGCATACAACACATGGATTTGGAACAGCAACTGTTATTATGCAATCTCCTAAATCCATGCCTGACTCAACGATTTTATTAGCTATGTTTGGTTCTTTGTCACCTTTGGTCATTACCGCAACAGACTTACAAGCCTTCATAGAGCCTTCACTTAAAACCTGCTTATAACCTTAGAAGACTGTTTAGATGGTATTAATTGCTGAACTATGTATGAAATCATCTCGTCAGCCACTATCTGTATTTTGCTGGGGTTTAGCTCATCTAAGTCTGAAATGCTTATGCCAATCACGTTTTCATCTCTCATGTCTTTACTTTTTACCCTTGAGAGAAAAGAAATCCATGTTTTGCAAATTGAAATCTTTTCTTGGATTGGCACAAGGGGATTATAGAGACTTTTCACATCTCTAAGCATATTTGATACAAGCCATATTGTGGGGTGTTGCTCCTCGATTGCTATTGGAATCACGTGTCCAACACTCATTCTATCTCCTCCTTGAATAAATGAATATGCCAATTATCATTCCGATGAAAGCTAATACTAAACCAACTTCTAAGGCTGGAATAAGACCAACACGATAGATGTTATACCAATCGCTTAACTCCGAAACTTTTGTCGCATTTATTTGTTCAACTGCGTTCTCAACCGACTGCTCCATGACTGACACCATCCATGCTACAACATTTATGGAAATAAGTATTGATATGCAGATTACGAAAACTATGAAGATGTCTCTTAATAGGCGAATCATTCTTCTTCACCAACAATAATCCTATAGATATACGTAAATATAACCGATAATATGAAGAGAACCCCCGCCGCACCAGCAATAAAATAAAGGCTTTCACGCAATCCAACTATGTGAATATTCAGGTAAGTCTCAAGCGTTATGAGAAGAACTGAAACCCCAAAGATAATTGCGGAAAACGAAGCTATCAGAAATATTGCCTCAACCAAATATTCCATGAATCTGACCATCGCTATCGCCAAAAATAAATATTCGTTTTTAAATATTTATTTTTTTGGTGAATATGGAGAACGAAGATGCTCCCTCTATAGGAAGGATAGTTCTGTTCGGCTTGATGTTGGCTCTGTTCTTTGTAGTAGTGTTTCAAAGCATCACCTTTTTCGTTGATGTCTTATATAATCTGCCAGATGTGGTTGGAGAGGCAGTTGGTGAACACCCATCTTTCATGCCAACACTCTATCAAATTACCTACGTTCTAACATTATGGTTACGCCGCATGTTTACAAACCCATTATCTTTAGCGGCAATAATATGTATCGCTTTCATCTACTGGGTTCTTAATGAGCGTGAGCGTTAAACCTCTAATTTTATCATGTTGGTAGTGTAGAATATTGAATGTATGGCGCTTATAGCTAAGCGGGCTATTATACTCTTTATTTTATTCACAGCGTCTGTGCTGGAATATCTGCCCTGAAGCACGAGTTTTGGATTTTGGGTTAAATACTCAAGTAAGCCATCTACAATCATGCAACGTTCAAATATCTCGGGTGGAAGGGTTAAGTCCCTACCAAATATTTCCTTAATCAGGGTTTTTAATGCGTTTGCGTAAAGAGTCTTTAAGGATGGCATGTTTATTGAGAGGGCGCAGACCTCGATTTCAAGTCTTTCTGCAATACGAATCAACTCATCGGGCTCAACAGCCTCAATTTCTCGTTCCGTCAATGTTAAAATTAACGTCTCAATATATGTTCTGCCTAATATTAATCCTCTACTCATTCTATCTCCTCCTCAAAGTCTAAGTCGCTAAAATCTTCCTCAAACATATCTTTTCTCCTCCTTTCTTCCTCCTCAAGATATTCCTTAATCTTAATATCGAAGTCTTCTCTATCACGCCTAATTCTCTTTCTTTCCATTTCAGTCTTAGCCTTCTTTATTTCATCAAGCACCCTATCCAAGCGTTTTTGACCAAGCTCTCTTCTAGTGTTTATCATCTTATCCCATAGCTTATCTGGCATGAGCAGGGTCGGTGGTGCAACATCAATATATATTGGCGTTTTCCGTGCTCCAGGCAGATATTTGTCTCTCCTAAAGAATACGAACAAGTCCATAATGTAGCCATTAACATCAATCTCGGAAGCCTCAACAACTATGTCAACTATATCCCTTAACCTAGCCGGTATTGCCGAGAAGCTTGTTGCGGTTAAAACCAGCACTCCACACCAGTCTTTAAGATGGTCAAGAACAGAGAAGAGATATGACCAATACTTCTCTCCAATATGTATCCAATATTTGCTTATCTGACCACCAACGTCATCGAGCACTACCATCGGAACCCACTCTTTGTTTTCAAGCAGATTAAATCTTACGAACTCAACGAAGTTCTCAGGCTCAAAGAACACTAGATTCGATAGGATGTCTGCTACTTCGCTTTCGCTCATCTTGAATAGTGATGATAACATCAGAGCACCTCCAGAGGAAACCACAGAGTAGGTTGTTTTTCCGCTACCCTTTAAGCCAACTATTGCAACAGTTAAATGCTTTAATAGTCCTCTTTCCTGAGCAAGTATTCTTCTTTCAGACATAAGCAGAGAGAGAAGGGTTGCGCACGCTCTTTTGTCCAGAGAACCAATCACCTTGTTGTAGCTGTAGTCAATGAGATTCTCGTCTCCCCATTTATTTCGGTATATATTAATTAGAAGCTCTGGAGAACCAAACTTGTGAAATATTGCTGATAGGAAATAATGCGCTTGCTTCTTTTTGTTAATATCCGTTAGCAGATGATTGAAGGTTGTCTCTGGAAAAATAGGTCTAATGGCTCTTACCATTCTATCAACGGCTACGTCTAACCTGCTTTTTTCTGCAATCTCCTGAGCAACATCTTGTGCCTCAATCTCCTTAAACATAAGCCCAACACCCCTAGGGGTTTATAATAACCAACTACAAAAAGAGTCCCAGCATAATTAAAGTTGCTAGACAATTTCTTTAATATAAGAGCATAGTTGGTGAAGTAAAGTTTATCCTTTTCTTCTGGAGAAACGTTTGTTCCGTCAACGAGGATGTTTACACACTCGTTTAGTTCCTTTCTTATATATGGAAAGAAGCGTGTGTAATCATAGTTCACATCCTTTGCAATAAACGATATGGCAGTAACGGGGGGCTTCATATTTGACGCTATTTGGGAGAGAATTAAAACATTTACATCATAGGCATCTTTAAACACGATAGTCCCATTCTCCTTTGGATAGGAGAAAATATACTTTCCATACTTGCATATCTTTCCATGCCTGCCAACATAAAGAAGAGTGGATAAGGATTCTGCTAAAGGCATATTTATCTAACCCCTATAACTGCTAGCAATATTGCGGCGGCAATCGCTACCATAACAATCGCTATTGCAATAGTGAACCACTTACGTGATTCAGCACCAGCTCTTATTGCAACGGCTTGAGCCAAATCCTTTGCGGCAGTAGCCGCCCTCAGACTTGCAATTACTGTTGAAATTATGGACGCATCAGACGCAAGCAATTTTTCAATTAGCGATACTCCCTCCGGAACATATTTATATGAGACTGTTACCCTTAAATTGGGCGGTATAACAATAGTGTCATTCTCAGCCTTCTTTTCCAGCATATAGGAAACGACATCTATAATGTCGCTAGCCGGTATTTCTTTAGTGGCTTCAGAGGCGGATGAAAGAACATCTACACTCTCTGGATTAATAGCCAAGGATACCAAATCCTTCTCAACTCCAATAAATAAGTTTCTAATCTGCTTTTTTGCAAAATATGCTATGGGCGGGGTGTCAGCTATTAACAAGCAAACATCGCCACTTTCACGCTTATATTGATAAAGCTTAGGTGGTGCAATCGGCTCAATCGGATAAAATTGAGCTGGTGCGCTACTACGGAGAATAAGAGCGTAATCTTTGCCTGCCCTTTCCCCACCGCTCCTCTTAGCAACTGATAGCGCCACCATTATACCAATAACCACTATTGAAACAATAATGACCAACAAATCTATGTTAATCGGTAGATAAAAGGGAAACCCATCCATTGTAATCATCTCAAATAAAATTTATGAAGAAAGTTCCTTATAAATTTGACTAAATTTTGCCTCTTTTTAAAAATAAAAAAAGAAATGGGGTTCTTAAATTGCATATAGGGTTAACGGCTATGTTGGAGTCCCAGCCGCTTGTCTGAGTTTCGGTATAACTATTGTGAATACAACCGATACAATGGCGGATACCACTAGGATTATAGTTAGCGTCTGTATGTAACTAGCGTATGAACTCAACTCAAGACCTGAGGGGATGTCTATATAAGTGGTGTTTGTTCCCTTAATTATCTCTATACTCTCAAACTGACTCTGAACAAGCATTCCGATGCCAATCACGATGCCCACAATTGTCAGCACAATCCCCAGCGCCACTATCTCGTTACCCCATTTCTGGACTTCACTCATAGCTTTCCACCAAAATATAATTATTTGCATTTAGGTTTATATATCTTACGATAGATGCAGAGCATAGCACCCCACCTAACACTAAAAAATTAAAAGTTTAAAATGAATACTCATATAGGTTTATGTAGTGCAAACCAAAAGGAGGATTAGACCTATATCTTCTAAGAACACCTATTAATTCAACCCCATCGCAATCAAGCTTTATCGGAGTAACTAATTCAACAATATCAGAGCAAACCTCTCTTATGAGAGGTAAAACCTCTCTAAAAGCTTCATTACTGCCAATAGCAACAAGAATATGCCCACCATGCCTAAGCCTTCTTACCGTTCCCAACAACTTAATATTAAAAGACATATCCATCGCAACAATATCATAGGTATGAGCACTACGCCTAAGCGGGTCAACCGATAACAAAGCATTTATAATCCTCTTACACGGGGGAGCGGGAAGAAAATTAAGACACTTATAGAAATACATCTTCATGATAAGCAATCCATCTTTACAAAAATATTCAACACGCCTCAATCCAAACCCACGTTTACGAAAATCTCTAATACTATGGAAATTTCTATATAATATATTATATCTTTCGTTGGAAATTTTAGGCATATAAATCCTTATATTCTTATATGCTTATATTTCTTTCGTTTCTAATAATATATTTTATAATTAATTAGTTTTAGAAAAGACGGCTGAATTGAACTGCTTTTGACGAAAGAGGGTTATCTCTGTTGCATTTTGTTGGAAGCGCATAGAATTAAACTTATTTGGAACATGCATGTCTGAGCATTTTTATAGAACAGAACCTTCATCACGCTTTAATTTGTCTGCTAAGTTTTTCACATAAAATGAGCTATTTCTTTTCCAGCAAGTTTTTTAATCTCTTTCTGAAGATATCGTAGGATATGTTGTATCCGTCCTCTTTCATCCTCAGCCAAATATATTTCTTTGAACCATAGCCTCCTATCCTAGTCTTTTTATAGTATTCAAGGATAATACTGTCTGGCACCTTTTTCGGGCGACCCTTTTGCTTGCCTTGTTTCCAAGCCTCTTCTTGCCTCTCCCTAATCCTCCTCCTCTCAAACTCCGCAACCCAACTGAGAATGCCGAGCACAAGTCTTCTGATGTTTTCATCCATTGTTTGAAGCCAATCCTCTTTTACCGTGATGACCTTAAACCCTTTTGCCTCAAGAGATATAACCATATTTAAGGTATCAAGCATTGTTCTACCAAACCTATCGAGACTCCAAGCTATAATTGCATCAGGCTTAATTATCTCAAGCTCGGAAAGAAGCTTTAAAGCCTCTGGTCTTTCAGAGAAGAGCTTAGCTCCACTCTCACCCTTATCCACATAGATTTTTTCAAGTTCAAAACCCCTACTTTTAGCAAAATCCCTGATGGCGCTTACTTGAATCTCTTCATCCTGCTCCTTAGTTGAGACTCGAATATAGGCAACACCACGCATTTGAAACACCAAAAAATACTACTGAAAACGGATATAAAAATCTAACACTTACGACCGTGAAAAAACCACAAAAATATATCTTTTAACCCATTCAGCCATAACTTCACTTTTGACCGAATGCAGGTAAATAATAAGTTTTATAAATGATAAATCCATTGTTATTTATTGGGGTTGATTATGGCATTCACGTTTGAAAAGAAAAAAGAGATTGAGCAAGACATAAGCGGTGTAATCCTTAAGCTTATTGAGGCTAATGGTGAGCTTGGCTCTTGGACTGGCACACCAGACAGCCTAAGTAACACGGTTATGGTGTATGACAATCTGGTGAAACTTGGGTTAGCACCAACCGGTTTATCCGACTATGATGCCGCTGAATATGTTGACAATCTACTTGAAAAAGCTATAGATTTTATTCAGTCAAAGGGGACAGTGCTTAAAGTATTCGAGATTAGCACCATATACGGAGGCAGGGCTGATAGTGTTGGGCTATATAATCTGGATGGTATGGGATATGCTATATTGTGCGAGGGGGCGTCTCCAGACACGGGAGAAGGATATGCAACCATTAACTTCTACAAGGATTTAGAAAGAGCGCTCAAAGTATATGAGGAAATCGTTAAAGACATAAAAGAAATGTATGAGGGTGTGCCAGAACATAGGCTCGTGATAAAATCTAAAGATGAAATGCAACTAAAAAAGGACAAAGAAGAGATAGAAAAGCTTAAAAAGGATATAGATGAGTTAATTGATAAAATAATTAAGATGCTGGAAGAATAAAACTCAGCCACAGCTCAAGTGTTTTTCTATATTGTTTGAGTGTAATATACTCAAATATGGTTAGCGTGAAAAACACATAAACTAGTGGCGTCATCTGAACCATGTAGAAAGAGAACATGTCTCTCCTGAGGGTGACGAAAATCAGCATATATCCGAGAAATGTTCCAGCAAGCATCCTTAATGACTTCTTTGATGAGGGGGTCAACTCAAACCAAGATGGGAACTCGAACAACATTAGTATAAATGTTAATGCATAAATAGCTATGTTTCCGCTGGCAACTATGTGTGGGCGGTTCAAAAGTGGAAAGGGTTTTATTCCGAAAAACCACTCCCATGGTGTTGAAGTATATGGGTGTCCAACAATCTTTGTGCTTAAGAAAATCAGGATGAAATTTAGGTAAAACCATCTTTCAACATTAAAAAATGCGATTAATGGTGAGCTAGTTGCAAAATACATCATGATGAACGCTAAGACGGAAAAACCAATAAATTCTAAAGTTGATTTGATTCTAAGACTGCCTCTATAAAGCATATCCAAAACGTAGGATAAGATTATAGCAAACATGAAAGTTAAAGCCGTAAACTTAAAGGTTGCTCCTATAGCCACTGATAGCACAGAAAAATCATAAAGCCTCTTAACTAGGAAATAACCCGCTAAAACTGTAAATAGAGCAGTCCATATATCCAACATGGCGATAACCGACATGTTTCTAAAAAGCGGGTCTATTGATACTGAGCCAACAATCAATAACGCTAAATAATCGCTTGCCAAAGTTCTTGCAAGCATAAACAGCAATATCAACGTAACAGCCCCAGCAAAAATATTAGGCATCCTCCAATAAAATGGTCTATCCCCAAAAAGAAACATTGATAAACCAATAAGATACTTAGCCATTGGAGGGTGTTCTAAATTGAAATAACGATTAATATTGTTTGTATCAGGTAATCTCCATCCATACACTATGTCAGAGACATTAACAACCTTACAAAAATTATAAATGCTTTCTGCTGACGCACTAACGTAGATTGCCGGCAACCTCTCATAAACATGAATAACTTTGATGCCTAATGATTCAGCAATAGCACTAGCAGTTGCTGAATCATTAACAAAAATAGACGCATAAATTCCATCCATATCCATATTGGGTAAAACACCAAAAACTTTTTCCAAAATATTTCTGGCACTTGAGACATACCAGCATTCATCAGAAATATATCCATCGCCACTAGTCTCAAGCACTTGCGCAAGCGACAAACATGAATATATGAAATAACCTATTATTATAAATAGTGCAAACATACGTATGGGCGCAGATAAATAATATTTGTCCATACACGACCCTTAAAAAGTTCTCTGGAAGAAATTTGACAGGATGTTGATGGTCAGTTTAGCGAGGGAATACCATACGCAAAATTGTATGAAGGTTAATCCAACGGCTATAAAAACCGCAATAGGCATGACTTGACTTGGTATTGAAGAAATTATAAAAGCGGCTAAAGCAAGGTAACCAGCTACTAGAACCGATACGATGCTGGCTAATATGGACAGTATGCTGTTAAGTATCATAGTGATGGTTATTATGGTTGATAGAATGCTAGTCTGAGACATAATGGCTGTTGCCAGTTGACTTGTTGATGAATAAACCCATCCGAGACCGAAAATGGTTGGTAAGGCATTTATGAATGATTGTTCAGCACCGGATGCGGCGGCAACAAGTGTAATGGCGTTCAAAAGTATTCCAAATATCAATATGAATTGCATCGCTTTTCCACCGATGTTATTGAAAAATGAGTCAAAATCGGTGGACATTATCCCACCTACACAAACATTGGTGTCAGTTTACTTTTCTCAATAGGTTTAGGTATTGGCGTTTGCTCCAGTTCAGCAACCTTAAGCTTTCCATCTAAATCAACGTAAACAACCTTGTTGGTTGCAAGGTCTATCTGCACAATTCTGTCTTTGGGAATGAGCTTTCCATCAACATAAATGTATTCTTTATGCTCACCTTCAATAATCATGTAAACCTTCTTAGCCTTCTTCTTTGGCTTTCCGAAAAGCTTACCAAGAAGCCCCATACGTATCCGACCTACGCTATTTTCAATTTTATCTCTTTTGACTCCACTTCTTTTCTACCCGGCTCTCTCGTTTCCTCTAGCTTATATGAGGTTGAGACTAATGGTTGTTGTGTTGTGTATGCCACACATAGATTACCCTCATCGGTTACCAGACAGAGCTCTAGAACCCCATCATGCTCCTTCCATTCGCATCTCTCGATTTTGACATTCTTGAAAGCGAATGGGTCAGAATTATATACCAGTAAGGTTAGTATCCTGAGCAAAGTTATATCTTTAAACATGGCGGCTTTCTTAAGAGCCTCAGAAATCTTCGACTCACCAACAATCTCAGTCAACATATAAACAAGAGAAGCTTTGATGTTCTCTTGTGCTAGAGCACGAGATAGCAAACTAGTTAACGTTTCATGCCCCTCGTCCAACAATGGCATATTTACTTATCCTCCCCATTTTTCTAACAGTTATTATACCAACACAAATAAGCATTATGGCTATACAAGAGCCAGCAAATGCTGAAGCAATAGATGCATTAATTAGATTAACCGCAACCATACTTGACAAAGATGTGATGTAAACGATGCAACTAGCAATAAGAACACCTATATCCATCCATCTGGGGTTCTTAGTCCAAATCAAAGATTGTATTACGCCCGTTAATCCTACCAAAAACATGGCAACACATATAATCAGACATAAACTGAAAACCTGCTGGCTACTTTGGCTCTCAACTTGAATGCGGATGGGTCTGGTTGCATTGACAACACCGATGCCTTCAATCTCGGTCTCTCCAATAATGAGGGCATTTGGGGAAATAACATACATTGCTCCCAGCAAAGCACTCATCAAACATAAAGAGGCTAAAATGATGGCGAAAATGACTCTTCCTCTCCAAATAGCTAGGAGAGCAAGTAGAACGCTGACTACCGTTACACCTACGATGCCAATAACATAATACGATAAGTCTAATATAATAATCGTATCACCTTCTTGGGCAGAAACTAATGCTACACTAATTAATAAAAGTAGTTGGAGAACGACTAAAAACTGCAAAGCGAAAACTAGCTTCCTACTCAACATCGCACCTCTAAAAAAATTATTACAAATTGATTATTTAATTTTTTCTCATCAGATGAATATTGATAAGGTTTAAATTCAGAAAAAATCTATACTTTAATTGGGGTGTTCGTATGGAAGACACCATATCTAAACTTTCAAAGGATGTCGTGTGCAAGGAAGAAGAAGGTGAAGACGGACTCTACCTAGTCTGTAGAGATAAGGATGGAAACGTAGTCTTAAGGAAAAAAATTATGGTGCTTGGTGGAGAAGAAAAATCTGGCGAGGGATGGTGATGCAAACGCCTGAAAACGAGCTGAGACAAAAAATTGCTCCATACGAGAAATATATCATCATAAACTCGATAGAAAAATTTATTGAATGCGTTAGTGAGGCAACCGGATGGAACTGGAAACCACTCGATATAACATTTATTGGTGGCGAAAAGATAGCTCGTCTCATCGCTATACATAGAAAAGGAGACAAAGTTTACTCAATAATCGCATACTACGACCCAGAAAAAGGAGAAGATATTGGGGACATCCCATACGAAGGCTTTGACGTGGACATCTCTAGCATTGATGAAGTAGAAGAGGTTATCGGGAATGTCTAAACCAGAGGATGAGGCAACCATAGTCCCCATCTTTAAAACCATTCCATCTGAAGTAGAGAAATTACTAGCAAAGCTAAGAGAGAAGCTTGTTGAAACGGGTAAGTTAGAGGAACTGGAAGAATCAGATATTGAATTAATTATTACACTTCAAAACACATTCTTAGAAATAACGTCATCAACAACATCAGACGTTATCATCTCACCATTTGTTGCAGAACAGACAATCTTGGCAGACGCACTAGTAATGTCATCAGTCATAAATACGCTCATCCAAACAAAAATAATAGAGTTCAGAAGACACTTAAATGACAATAACATCTATGAGGCAATTAAATCGCTTAGAGAAAGTCTCAAACTAAAGGAAATAGCTTTCAAAGCAATGATACTATCGCTAAAAAAGAAGCTAACGCATATCTATGTTAACATGCCAAGTAAAATAAGACCATCACTAGCAACTGCTATGATAGGATATGACGTAATAGAACAATAAAAAAGAGAAAAAAGAGGGGGCTTATTATTTTTCCTTCCTTTTCTTTTTATATCGTTGCAGTAAGCTCCCTTAAAGAGCTGACAATTTTCGCTCTAGCATCAGCAGGTATCTTACCCTTAACATCATCATAAGAGACGTTAAATTGACCATCAACAACCCTGAGCTCTTTCTTGTCAGCCTTATCCTTCACAAGTCTCGCAAACGTCTTATAAACCGCCTTAACTGTATATAACCAAGCCATGCCGGGGTCGCTCATTACTAGCTCCCTTAAGTTCTCTGGAACAACCTCGTTTATAACCTCTTCAAGATATTTCTTAGCGTAATCAGCCGCCTGCCTACCGAATATCTTTCTAACTTCAGTAAATGGTTGCCCAACTCTTAATCCAATTTTTCGGAACGTTCCTCTTGCCATATCCCATCACTCACTAATAATATTTGCATTTAGAGTTTATAAATTTTACTAAAGCAGACTAGAATGGGCTAGGTGGGGTGGGGTGGGGTTTATAAAGAATCTGGGAAAAACTTATCACTATTGCGTCTTGTAGAAGAATAGTATTAATCCGCCAATAGCAATGCATAGCATAGACCCAACATAAAGGTTTGATGAATATATTCCCAATAATGGTAGCAACATTATTACCAGTCCAGCGGCGATGAACCCTAATCCAATATTTCGTATCGAGCTTGTCTTCACACCTAATGATATCGCTACCGCTATTGGTATTAAAACCGCAATTAGTTCAGTAAATGGATTTGTATAAAGTGGCGCTATAGCTGGAATAGATATAGTCCCAGAAGAGTAGAGTTCACCATCGATATATACTTTGTATTCAATCTCTTCAGCATCAACCACTACAATATCTCTAAAGGTATAAAGATGGCTCTCAGTCTCTTCGCACTCAATAGTTTTATTGTAGATTAGTGTGCTATCGGCATAGAGGCTGACAGTAACAATAGGGCACTCGCTTGGCGAAGTCCTATAATAACACATGTATAGAATATAGAGTGCCGTAGAATTATGGGGCATTATTAAAAGTGATGGGGCTACGGCTATAGCTGGAGAGGGAAATGTTGGAACAATAACCTCGTATGGAGAGAACGATGAGGCAATAATGGATACAATATCTATATAAACCGAATGAGAGAACGCTTTTCCTCCACCAACTACAGCAATATAGGTTGGCTCAATATTCCAAATATTACCGCTATATATCTGTGTGTTACCTAGATAAATCGTAACCATCCATTTACTTTCTGAAACACGGGAAACCTTAAGGGTTACATAATAGTCTGCGTAATCTTCACTCCTCTCAAAAGAATAACTCTCTGATGAAGCGGCGTAAAACAAAGAACCATGTGTTACTCCTCTTGCGTCAGACTGACGCAAATAAATGATAGATTTGGTTAAAGCTACTGAAATGCCAGCACCAACAAACACCTTTCTTAGGTCGGTGTCCGGAGTTATCTCATCACCAATATAATCAACCACATCAGTTGATGTAATCCACATCGCTATGACCGAATCATTACTAACACGAAAACTAACTGATATCGTTATATCCTTAGCCCAATGAAAGTCTTTATAGGCAAGAAAACCGATGCTTTCATCCTCATCATCAATGAGGATAGCTCTCCCATCACTAAAATCAGCTACTAAATACGCATAAGCATACCTAGTCTCATTTTCATCAAAAGTGTCAATAATTTCAACAAACGTTATCTCTTGAGCGTAAGCAATCGAAAAACTATTGATAAGTAACAAAAGAAGAGAAAAAAGAAGACACAATCGTTTCATATCAATCTCCTAGATTCTATAAGCATCCTAAGATATTTTAATCTTTCTCACGACGAAAACTAATTTATATCAAAAATACAAAAATATATTGATGCAAATGTCCTCAGTATATGATAAGCTAGTTGAAGCCATAGAGGCTGGAAATTACAACCAAATTATAGAAATACTGACCACTACACCACTAGGAGATTATTTACTTAAAGAACTTGAAGAACAAGGCTTCAGAAAAGAGGAAATTCTATCAGCAGTTGCTAGGGGTGCTCTGACACAAATTCAGAGCGCTGCAATTGAAATGGTCATTAATGTAAATAACTTCAGCTCCTTACTGAAAGAGAAGAAATATTTAGATGCAATAAAACTGATAAAGGAAAAGCCAAATATCGTTAATGCCATAAATTTAACGCAAGGGACATCATATTCGGCTGATGACTTACTCGCAAGCCTAATATACCATGCTCTCAAAGCTGGTCAAAAGCCAAGCGATGGGATTGCATATAAAAAAGGCTTAGCCTCATACCTTCTTGAATTAGTCTCAAACGAAATAAAATCAAACAACCTGCAAAAAGCTGTAAACATAATATCTGAAAATTTAAACACATTTGTTGAGGTCGGATATAGTGAGGTCATAAAGAATGCGCTTCTAGTCATATTTAATGGAGCTGTTGAAACCGGTGATGACAATACATGCTCACAATCAATTGAGTTACTTAAGAAGCTTGGCGTTATTAGTGAGGATGAAATCAAGGAAATTGAAAAAATTGCTGACCAACTGATGAATATTTTTTCTGAGGAAACAACAAACATCATTGTAAAAGAAGTGAATAATGCTATAAAGAGTGGAGACCCAAACGTTATTATGAACGTTGCCAATCAATATAAAGATATCCTTCAAAAGACGCCGCTAGCCATAGACAATATTGATACTGGCATTACAATATACGAATACATGGTGAATCTATCCATCTATCTGCAAAAAATTGAGCCGATGTTTCACTCCATATTTGAGATTCTCACGCAAGCAAACGACAACCTACAAAAAGGAAACTATCAAGGAGCAATATCAAGTGCAAAGAAGGTAATGGAAATTATTGAAACGATGAAAACACAAGCAGACATCATGGCGTTGCTGATGCTTGTTAACGTTACTGCCACCACAAAGCAGGCAATAGGGCGAAGAGAAGCCTTGAAAAAAGTTGACGAAATACTAAAGGTATATGAGGATAATGCTGAGTTAATAACAGTCATCGCTAAACTAGGCGAAAAATATGACCCAACCCTGATGCCTCAACTCTACAGATATGCAAAAACTGACAAAGGAGTTGCGGAAATATATGCATCATTATCTTTTCAGTATGAGGCTGGAGTAAACGATATTGAGGCAGTTCTAGACGGGAAAACTACATCGCTACTATTAAAAATTAAAGATTTGGGCATTGAACCAATAGAATACCTAAAAAGCAGACCGGATTTAACGAGAGCATTAGTTTTAAGAGCAGTAGGTAACTGCCTCATTACAAGCAATTTTGAAAAAGCTAAAGGCGTTGCTGAGAAAGCCGTTAAAATTGGCTTAAACTCGGAACTCACTAAAGTGGCGAAGGCTATAGCTGGCGTGGAGCAGTCAATTAAAATCATACAAAACATTAACAACATTATGAGCGAAATAAGCAAATCACCATCTTCTTCATCATTTCTTATGGCAAAGTTAACTGCACTAAGAAGTAATGAAGCAGAGCTAGAAAAAGTATCAAACATGCCAGAAATAGATGTATTTCAAACAAAAGATGGGCAACCGTTCTCCTCATCGCTTAAAGCATCATTAAGCTACGTAAAAGACCTAGACAGAATAGTTGAGTCGTATGTGAAAGTAATATCGGGCTTTGAAGCCTATAGCGACTGTATAAACCAGCTTACAGAAGGTAAAATCTCGGAAGAAACCTTCTTTAACAAAATCTTTAACAATGTTCTACCATTATTTGATGATGGTAGAAAAATTCTAGGTGCTATCTCAACGCAATCCTTGAAGAAACCTGCTGAAGATTACCAAAAGAAAATAACCCCCATAATTACTGAGTTATCCACCATAGCAATAGCCGTGAATAAGTATGGAGAAATAAATAGAAACATAAACATGCTTATAACAACACTAAGAGATGGGTTACAATTCCCAGAAGAAGCAAAGAAAGTTACTAATCTTTGGTTTACTGCAACAATATCGCTTAAATCCCTAAACGAAATGGCGCAAATGCCTCAACTCACAGACAAAACCATAGGCTGGATTAAAAATATCTATCAGGAATACTTGAAATATCTATCACAACTCAAAACCGACCTAGTAAAATCGGACTTACGTTTAGAAGACCTACTAAATATTGCTGAACAACAATCAGGGCTTTCCATTCAATACGAAAAACCATACTTTGCAGTTCCAGTTATAGGAACATTAGAAAAGCTTGTTAAGATAGGAATTCAGCAAGCGGCAGATTGGCTTGGAAGAATACCAGCCATTGGGTCAGTTACAGCATCATTTTGGAAGGGCTTCGCCAACATAGTTACAGCATTAGTTCAGCCATGGGAAATTTGGACAGAAATCCAATACATTATAGGTGGTATAAATCCATTCTTCGAGAAGATTATACGTGGAGACTTCAAGGGAGCATGGGAACAAATAGTTGCTCCATTAAGCAAATTCTTTACAGAAGACCCAGCTTATGCGGTTGGAGTTATACTTGGAGCAATATTTATGGCGAAGGTTGGGGAATTAATAGTCAAAAAATTTAAACTGCCTCTGGCATCAAAAGAATTAATCATAAATATCCTTCAAGGAGACCCATTAGGACTAGCAATTGCTTATATCGCAACACCAATTACGAAATACGTAATCAAATTGATAAGGGGATTAGTAACGCCAGCCGGTGTAAAATTCGACATATCGGGAATCGAAAGAATGAGGGATGCTATCTTTGATAACGTGGAAAAAAGGGTTGCAGTATCAACTATATCCGTAAAAAGATTCTATGATTTCCTAAAGAAATACGCCAAGACTGTTGAAGATGCTATGAAAACTATTGAAGATGTTATTGAAAAGAAAGGCGTTGGATACACTAGAGCCCTTAGGGACTCACTCTATGATGCTGTTTCAAGAGCTACAAAATCTATTGATGATATTAATAGACTTGTTGAAACGGTATCGGACATGGCATCAACAGAAACCGTGCTTAAGGTAGGTGCTTCCATAGAAAATATGACCGATGTAAACCGAGCCATACGTGAACTAAACACGGTGTTAACGAGATTCAAGAATACCTTCAATATTGACATACCGATTGACAAAATACTTGAAATGGACGTCAATAAAATAAACAAAATAACTAGCGTCCTTAAAAATGTAGTTACCGATATAAGAAACTTCTCAAGCAAGATTCAGTCTTCTCTCAAAAACATGCTTGACGAAATAAGGAAGACCGCTCCAGAGGCAAATATTGAGACAATTGATAGAGCATTGCTCGATTACAACATGGGTAACACATCAGCCATATTCAAAGCGCTTGATGAATTCAACATGATTATAAAAACCATAAACCCGGATGATGCCACAGCTCTTCTACACAAATTTATTAACGACTTAAAATCTAAAGGCTTAGCGGATATAGCCAGCAATTTAGAGAAAACCTTAAATGATATTGAATTGCCAAAAAGCAAAGTCCTAGAAACAGTTAAAACCAGCATCCTGCAAAAAGCTGAAAGCGCAATTAAGGAGCTATACCATTTCCCAGAAATTAGGCACTCAATAGATAATCTGGTATCTAACATACAGAGCGGAAACTTATCTCTAGTAGTTAAGTTCATAGACCAGCTTAGCGACTCACTATCGGAATTATCAAAGGCAACGAAAAACATAGATGTGCTCTCAACGTTATCAACATTAACTAGACAAATCACAGATGCAATTGAAGACATCAGGAAATCCGTAATAGGACTTGGCTTGGATAAATTCGACTTTTATAAGAAGATGCTCAAAGAACTAGACAAAATATCATCAAAAATTAACGTTATCTCAGAGAAAGTTAAAGAGACATCACTTGCAATTAAGGTTGGGATTGACGTTTCAGAGGTGGCTAAAAGACTTGGCTTTGAAGACATATCTGAAAAACTGCTTAAAGAGCAAATTGATGTAAACGAGGCAATATCTGAAATAAGAAAGAGACTTCTAACAGAGTCAATAGACAAGATAGCTCCATCGCTGAAAACTCTGGACAAGCTGTTGACTGAAATGTTTAAAGAACCAGCATTATACACGGTTAGAATGATGCTGATGAACATAATTGATGAAGTAAAAGGTGAAATAAGTAACCTGAGGGTTTCAAAAAGCATCGTGGAGTCTCTAAATGAAATATTAAGTAGATACGGGGAGAAACTAACTCCGGAAGCAGTTTCAGAAATAAAACGAGCTATAAACGAGCCAACAATAGCGAATGTCTCAAAAGTAGTGGACATGATAGGATACAATCCGGTGTTGGCATCGGCAATAGACTTGACTGTTTTCACTAAGATGATAGATAATTTGGCAAGGGAAATCGAGGAGCTCTCGGCAACAGTCAAAAGTGATATTGCTTCTACCATAGTGAATAAACTTGAAAATATCAAAAAATATGTTCTTGGAAGCGATGTGATAGTGGAGAGATATGCAATAGCTGGATTAATAGACCCATCATTTACCAGAGTATTTTCAGAAGCCTTAGACGACCTAAAGCAAATCTACCCATTACTTGGCGATAAAATCGATATCTGGAAAAAAACTGTAGTTGACTTCATTAACAAAGTTAATGCTGGAGACGTTAAGGGTGCTTTAGCGATAGGAAAAGAGCTGGATAAAGCCATATCGAAAATGCGTGAGCTTGTAATGCAACCTCAAACATTCTCAAAAATCAGAGAGTTCTTCTCAAACATCAAGGATAAAATAGAGAATGCAATCAAAAAGTCTCCATTTGAGACAGAAAATCTAAGAGCGCTAAGGGAATTTTCAGATAAAATCGTTAGAGACGTAAATGAATTTAGCACAATTGAACCTGGGGGCTTCGGATATATAATAAGTGATGTCGAAGAGGTTGTTGGACGAGGCATAAAAACGCCAGCCGACTACGTGCCAGAGGTCAGAAAATTTCTTGAGATTAAAGATGCCTCACTCAAATTTACAATAGATGGATATGAGATTAGCGCAACAAGAACGGCAAGTCTGCTCCCAACCGAGGTGTCGGTTAAATATACATTCCAACTTCCATCTGGGGGAAACATGTATGTGGATGTTGTTGCTAGACCGCTAAAAGTTTCTGGAGAAGTAATAAACTCGATTTACACTTACATATACTATGACCCAACATCCTTAACCGACCCAGCAGCTAAAGCAATTGTTGAACTCTCAAAAAGCGGAATAGACCTAATGAATAAAATTGACCCGGAAGGGGCACGAATACTGCCAAAAATCCTAGTGGTAACCGACTTCGGAACTATGCCAATGTCATCAATAATTGGGAAAGCCCTTAATGCACTAGCAATCAGCTTAGGCGTAACACTAAACATATCTAGACTGGAACAACTACCAAAACCTGAGGGAGCACTATACATGCTCTATCTCCAAGAAAAACTTGAACCGGTTTTCGAGAAACTCAGAGACATAGCGATACCAACACCAGAAAATATAGCTAGTGAGCTGATGGAAAAAGGAATAAACCCAATCTCATACATCCCAGAACTAAACATAGTCATGGGAGACGTGGCAGACGCAACAAAAATAACCATCGACAAAATAAAAGTAATAGAGCTACTAGACATAGGCAAAATAGCAACAATCACAATCAAGACTTCTGGAGGAGAATTACAGGTCATGCCAATACCGAAACTAATCGAAAAAACAAAAGTAAATGCGGATGAGCTTCTCCAAGAGATTAAAAAGATAATGCCAGAAATATCTATTGAAGAAATCACCATACCAATACAAACATTACCACAACCACCGCAAACTATACTCGCCCCGCCACCAATAATTCACAAACCAAGACCAGCACCGCAAATAATGCCGACCCCACCCCAAGTTTCACCAGCAACTGCTGGTGGGCTACAAGTAATGACTATAGGCGGACGAGTAACCTTTGAAAAACTACAGTATTAGCCAAAAATTTAATAATCATCATAATTCTAATATATTTTGGGGTTTACAAATGAAAATAGGGAAAGTAGCATTAATTAGCCTTTTGATATTTACATCAGCCTTCATAATGGGATATATCACTCTAAATAGAGATTATACTGCATATCTGGCAATTTTTAACATTCGTCATGGAATCGAGGAAAATCTGAGGCAATTAGCACAAGTAGAAGAAACATTCTCATTATTAGAGGCAAATTTGACCAATACAGAAAATCAGATAAACGAGAAAATCAATTTAGCGCTACAAAGGCTGTTTAATATTCAAATAAATGATAAATATCGAAGAGATATTTCAGCTAGCCTATTGAAAGCAATACCGAGAATAAAAACACTCTCACTCTCCTCGCTAATTAATAACCTAAACGTTTATAAGGAAAACACCCTTAGATTTAAGCCTCCAGAGCTAAATATCGTGATGAGCAACATCTACAGCCTTATTGAACCAGCCTCATCATCACTCATCACAATAACCATGCTGGCATTATTGAAGAGAGCGAAAAACCTTAAACGCCATCTAAAAATGCCACTTTTAATAGCAACACTAATAATGATATTTACATCTGGTTTCTTTATTGGTCGCTTATCCGCTCAAACAACAGAGCCAAACTTGTATTTTGAAGCATATCAACTACCATACTCATATAAAATTTACACGGATGGAACATACTACTATGCCGTTAGATATGATGGGGCATTAACCTATGGCGGAGCAAGTAATAGGGGAGGAGTAGATGGTCGTAATGCCACTCAAGTGATTCAAGCGGTCTTAAATACGTTAACGGAGGGGGGTCTAGTAATACTTTCAGAGGGAAGATACGTTGTTAAATCGCTACAAATTAAATCAAGCAACATAATCATAACAGGCATGGGTAATACAATAATAGAGTTCCCAAGCAACATTAATGATGAAACCCTATCGCTAATAAATGCAAGCAGAGTTGAAAACATAGTTATCTCGAACATACAAATAAGCGGGGATATGACGACCAGACCGACTTTTACTACAACATCAGGCATAGAATTTCGGGATGTGAATAACTCAATCATATATAATGTATTATTTGATGAGAATCTCATTAATATTGATGATAAACATCTCATTCATATTAATATGATGGATAGCCACAATAACATGATTATTAACGTGGAAAATGCACTAATTAACTTGGATGCATCTTCAAACAACCTAATTACTGGTTGTTATCTCTATTCCATTTGCATTTTCTTTTCTTCTAACTCAAACATCATCATAAATAACAAAATCAAATTAGTAAAGTATCCAACCGCAGATACTCCATTATATATTTGTGATTGCAACAATAACATAATTGTCGGAAATGTTATCGAGGGAGTCTTAGAGCCAGATGGTGTGAGCGAAATAGTTGTGTTTTCATCCTTACATGAATGTATCAATAATGCGATAATCTCAAACTATATTAAATGGGCTTCCTTAACTTTGAGTAACGTTAAAAATACAGTAGTGCTTGGGAATACGATAGAGAACAATAATATTCCGGTTGAGGACACTTACAGTATCTGGGTTGACTATAGTGAAAGCGTCATTATTGCTAGCAATACAATAATGAGCGATAAATATCGGTCAAACGGAATTACAATTGTAGATTCATGTGGAATAATGGTTTTAGGTTGCTCAATAATTGCACAAGAACCACCTAGCGAAGAAGAATTTGTGGTCTGCGACGCCGGCATCTATATTAACATATATGAGCAATATTATCCTAGCGTGATAGTGGCTAATAACTATATTGTAGGTAGTTTTTCAGGTGTTGCAATTGAATTTGTAAACGACATATATTATGGCGTTGACTTCCAAATCATCGGTAACAGAATAGGAGAAAATTGGTATGGCGTTTATTGTGATGCACCTAACGTAATTGAGTCTGGTTGCACAATTGTAGGCAACTATTTCTATAATAATCTTTTGGCTGGAATTGAAATATATGGAGCAAACAACCTAATTGTTGGAAATCAATTTGCAAGTATAATTCATGTTGAAAATACCTTCCAAGAGCAAGGGAACATTATAGTTGCTAACGAAATTAAGGGTGGTGAGATTATAGTTGCAGGAGCAAACTTCCTAATTGCTAATAATAAAATATCCTATTGCAGTAATGGCATAAATTCATCCGTTCTCCATAACGGGGTAATCGTTAACAACATTATCTCGAAAAGCATTTTTTATGGAATAAATATTGAATCTCATAATGTGTCATCACTACTAATTTCTGGAAACGTATTTGTGGAAAATGGGGAAGCGGCAATCTATATTTATAATCCACAAAGTGGATACATGCCGGTTCATGGCATAATTACTAACAACATGATTTGTAACGGAGTATATGGCATAAGAATAGTTGGCTGTTCAAAATTAACAATAGCGGATAACATTATTGCTGAAAATAGTGGTGATTATGGTATAGATATAAGGAAATGCATGGATATCACATTGGCAGGTAACAATATTGAGAGAAATGGAGGCTATGGCATAAGTATCATGGAATGCGCATATATCACGGTAGCGGATAACATTATTACCGCACATGATTTTCATAATGTCTATGTTAATAACTCAGAAAACATCATCATTAAAGGTAATGTAATACGTAATAGCCTAGAAAATGGCATAGCCATCAGTTATTCAGATGGAATCACAATTGAAAATAACATAATAACTGATAATGGAGACAACGGCATACTAATCGGGGATGGTGTGCACTTTGTAGTCATTAGTGGAAATAAAATATCAAACAACGGCTTTGACGGAATCAGCATTAATGATAGAAACAGTCTTTCATACGGTGTTGTCATCACAAACAACATTATTTCCGAAAACGCCAATATTGGAATTTTCATTTGGTGCTCCTTCGATGTTACTATTGAGGGCAATTACATATACCAAAACGAATGGATGGGTATAGGAGTAAGCGTTAACGTTGCACTCATTCCGCATGTAAATGAGCTAGTTATTTGCAGTAATTACATAAGCCTACATAACGTGGGGATATGGTTAGATGGCACTGTGTATAGCGTGATAAGCAATAACAGAATAAATGATAACGATATTGGCATAATGTTATTATATAGTAGTGATAACACCATATCGGGTAACGCTATTCTATATTCAGAATATGCGCTCATTTTGTCTTCTAGTTCACAAAATAATGTGCAGACAAACACAGCTAGAGAATGCTCATATATACAAATAGACGCAGACTCCCAATATAATATAGTTACAAACAACGATTTATTGGGAGTAACAATAATTGATGATAGCGAAACTACTATCTATGAGCCAGGGAATAGACTCGGGGGATAGGTGTGCTTCGCAAACTAGCTTCAATAATAACTCTGCTACTAACTTTTTTCCCGTCTAGCGTGCTTGCTGGAATAGATGTTTCAAGCTATGCTCACTTCGGATTTATGAATGGATGCTATATTAATTTTGCATCAAGGCAGACATTTTTTTCAATTTACAGAGAGAATGGGATGTGGTTCTTTAATGGCTATGGCTTCAGAATAGATGATGGAAACATGACAATTACACAATTTTTCACAGAGCCCAAGCCGAAAACAACACTATTTAAGGCTTCCATTTCAGCACCATCGCTAATATTATCGCAAACAAAAATATACATTAAAGACTTAGGCAGTCCGTCATTGGTTTATGTAAACAATCAAGAAATAGAAGCGTCAGGGAGCTACCTAGAATTCACTCAAAAAAGAGATACAACATGGTTTTATGATGAAGGAGACAAAGTGGTTTACATAAAGATTAAACATTTAAGCACGATGGAACTAGAAATCGTCTGGACTGAAGACCGAACTAAAACTCAACCAAGAATCATTGTTAATCTACCAGCTTTCCCAAACATCACCATCCCGGAAATAACTATCCCTGTGCCATCACCATTAATTGGAGTGCCATCGCTTAACTCCCCATCAGGCATAATCATGGTTGGAATGCTGGTGGCTCTCTTCCTATTCATCAGCAGAAGACAAAGATGGACAATAGCTCTCTCACTTACAGCCGCAGTTGCATCGCTAATGGGGCTACTTTTATTCAGAAATCCATACATGTTCGCCATATCGCTGGTTCTAGTCCTGCTTGGAATACTAATAGACCGATACGTATAGAAAAACATAAAAACAAAAATAATAAACACTATTATTGGTGAAATGATGCTTAAAAAATGCAATCTGGTATTGATAGTGCTGTTAATGGGGCTGGTAGCGGACTTAGCACTCTGTAAAGATGTATTCTACATAGACAAAACACTAACATTAGAATATGGAGAAAACTATGTTTGGTCTTTGGTTATATCTGGCAACTATCTTTATGCTGGCTTAGATGTCTATCCGGGCATGGTTGTTAAGATTGACCTCGACACCTTCACCAAAGTTGACACATTAACATTAGACTATGGAGAATACGGTGTTGCATCTTTGGCTGTTTCCGATAATTATCTTTATGCTGGTCTATGGTCTGAGCCCGGCAAGATTGTTAAAATAGACCTTGACACCTTCACTAGAGTTGACACATTAACATTAGACTATAGAGAAAACTATGT
>Ga0209394_1000584_pt1 | contig 27976 bp, 19 predicted proteins | sample JNZ201metaG_FD_184122 | JGI IMG/M metagenome (GOLD analysis project Ga0209394, IMG submission 184122) | Hot spring microbial communities from Jinze hot spring, China to study Microbial Dark Matter (Phase II) - JNZ 20120812A (SPAdes) (version 3) ... | reverse complement strand
GGGCACGAGCTTAGCGGGAGCCCTGTGGAAATGAATTTAGTTATAGCTGGCACAGACCCGGTAGCGGTCGACGCTGTGGGTGCTGCAGTCATGGGCATCTCGCCAACAGAGGTTAAGCACCTTGTTTTAGCCGAGAAGAAGGGGTTGGGAACATGCCGCCTAGAAAACATAGAGGTTATTGGAGAGCCTATCGAGAGGGTGAGAAGGAAGTTTCGCAGATCTTTTCTATCATTCTTTCTCTCCCGCTAGTTTCTCTACAAGCTTATAAAAACCACCGATAAATGCAATTCGACAGTGAAGGAAAACGCTCCGAAACATGCCTTGCATTCTACATACGCGTTTACCATCTCTAGGCAAAAAGTTATAAAGAGAGGTTGTTAGACTCAATTGCTAGGTGAAGAAAAATGCCTAGCTTATTTGAGGAGATAGAGAGGTTAAAAGTAGGCTACCGGAAACTCGCCATTTTTTGGCTAGGTCAAAACTCCTTTATAATGAAAACTTCCAAAGAAACAATATTTGCCGTTGATTTATACCTTTCTAGGAGCGAAAAGTTCAAGTATGTTTATCCGGAGCCTCCCATGAGACCTGAAGAGTTTAGGGGAAAATATGTGTTTTGCACACATGACCATTTAGATCACACAGACCCCATATCTCTGCCAATTATAGCTAAATGTTCGCCGAACACAATATTCTTTGGCCCACGTGAATCATGCGAACATTTAGTAAGGCTGGGCGTAGAAGAGAGCCGCGTAAAGGTTTTGGAGGCTGGCTCTTCCTATAAAATTGGAGATTTAAGAGTCACCCCCTATTACTCTGTTCCGCCATGGGAGGCTGAAAGCTGTGATTTGAAAATAACTCACTTTGGTTACGTCTTTGAGGTGGAGGGCATAAAGGCTTATAACATGGGCGACTCGTCTAAAAGCATTTTAAAGGATCCTGAAAAATTCTTGGAACCTGTGATAAAAGAGAGAGTTGACGTCGCCATGCTTCCCATCATAGGAGATATACCTGAACGAAAACCTGAGGATGCCTTTCTCCTTGCTAAGGTAATTAAACCTAAAATTGTTATACCATGTCACTATGACTGCTTCCAGGATAGGACGATTAATCCAGAAGTTTTTGTTCAACTCTTCAGGGAAGAACTGGATATAAAACCAGTTGTCATACCATATAAGGGACTATACATATATGAAAAAAGAGATTAAACTAACTTCAATTTTAAATCTTAAGATCCTCAAGTTTCTCTCTACATTGATGACACGTTAAGCAGCGAGCATTTCCTCTAATTCAGAAAACTTATATCATAATGGTCAACATGTAAAATAAAGTATGGTTTCGAAGGTTTATTTTGTGGATTTTAGAATGAGAAAAGGGGCTAATAGAAAGAATATTTTGGAGAAAATAGATATTCTTTTCGAGGAGTCTGGTTTAGGCAAAATTTTTGAGAAGAACGATATAGTTGCTATAAAGGTTCATTTCGGAACTCTGGGTTCAACGAGATATCTGCGCCCCGTCTATATTAGGAGAATCGTTGAAAATATTAGGAAGAGGGGCGGCGATCCATTTGTTACAGAGACATGTGGTTTAGGCCATAAAGAGAGATCCTTTGCCCACCAGGTGATTAAAGTTGCCGCTTATAATGGCTTCACGTATGAGACTGTTGGGGCGCCAATAATATGTGCTGATGGAATTATGGGGGTGGATTGCGTAGAGGTCCCCATCGACGGCTTAAAGTTAAAGAAGGCGCATATAGCTTCAGCCTTGGCTTACTCACACGCAATAATATCTGTTGTTCACGCAAAGCTGCATCCCGGAACAGGTATAGCTGGCGCCATAAAAAATCTTGGCATTGGCGCCGCTACAAAATTTGGGAAAGCTGAAGCCCACATGATCGAAAGGTTTCCCCAGTACTCTGCAGAAAAATGCTCTGGATGCGGAAAATGCTTAAAATGGTGTCCGACAAAAGCCATAACTTTGGTTAATGGAAAAGCATTGTTTGATTGGGCTAAATGTATTTCGTGTTTAAGCTGCGTAGATATTTGCAGAGAGTACAATAGGGAGCCAGCACTATCTCTACCAAGAGAAAGGTTTCTTATGGGTGAAGGCTTCCTGGAGGGGATTATCGATAACTTTTCGGCGCTCGTTAAGGTTGTTGGAAAAGAGCATATTGGCTACATTAACTTCATAACTGAGGTTACGCCACACTGTGATTGCCCACCCTACAGTGACGCCCCCATAGTCCCCGACATAGGCATATTGGCGTCTCAAGACCCCATAGCTATAGATAAATGCTCAGCCGACTTAATCAACGCCTCCCAAGGAATACGAAATAGCATCCTAGGGGATGCAAATAAAGAGGAGGCTTTAATGCCCGGATTTGATAAAATTAAATACATTACGGGTAGGGATTGGCTGAGGCTTCTTAAGCTAGGAGAAAGGGCCGGTTTAGGGAGCCTAGAATATGAGTTGGTGAAAATAGATGTATGAAAGGGATGAGATCCGCAGAGACCGCTTTCAAAGTGCTCGAAGCAGTAGAGAGAACTGGATTTTCTGCGCAATAAGCAGAAGGTCGGTGCTCAACGTCACATTAGTAGTAAACGGTTATCTCCACCGGTTTGGTGATGCCATTAAGCAGTATTAAACTGTTTTCTGAGTCATAGTTAGACCACTCTTCCCCGTCCACCTCCACATACCTTATTTTGAGAGAGCTTGGATGCTTAACATATATTTCCATGTGTTTAGGCGGGTTTCTTGTTGGTGGCTCCAAATATATTTTAATGAAGCCTTCAGCAATTCGTGATTCAACAGTAAAAGATAGTGTTCCAAAATGTGTGCTTGCGTTTTTCACATGTATATGCTTACCATTCTCAAGCCATTTGGATGGAACGGCTGGCATTAAGGTTAACGTATCACCTTTCTCATGGATCAGCATAAGTCTCAGACAATAGCATACTATAGATTCATCCGAGGTTTTGAAGTGGTCTCCAGCCCAGTCGGCCATTGTCGGTAGCGGATGCTCTGTTAACATATACACGTCTGGATAGAATGCTACCGCGAAGGAGTTGAAAACCGCCCGTAAGAAATGCTTGTTTTTCCCTCTCAATAAGTATGGTATCTGGAAGCCGTAGAGATTCGGCTGCATAGAGAAGCCCCCTCTACTAAACCAGTACCTATCGAATTCTGAAGAAGGTATGCTGTACCCGTACTCGTCAGAGATGTAGCGGTTATCCTCATAATCCTTCATTATCCACTCAGCTATCTTTGAGTGTGGATCTATCAGGCTGCATAAAATAAGATGCATAGCGCCTTCCAATGTCTCACGTATCCACCCTATATCCCGCCCACGCCTATCGACTCTCGAAGGGATATATGGCACCCAAGTTCCATCCCTAAGCTTGACCACAGGGCTCCTAATCATGGCTTCAGTAATGCCCGCAAGCAAATCATCTCTATATGCTTCAGCCTCCCTCCTAAGCCTTTCAGCCTCAGGATGATTTATTTCACCTAATATCTCTGCAATAGATTTAAGTCCCCTGTAAGCGTGAGCGTTCGTCGCAATCCAATGCCAGAATTCTCTTACATCCTCTAGAGAGCCGGGAGGAAGGAAACCATACTCAATAACCTTCTTACCATTAATTGTCTTCTTAGTTGCCTTTCTTTCTTCAATTATCCAATTGCATGCCTCGATTAGGTTTGGTGCAACTCTCTTAAGCCACTCTTTATCGCGAGTGTGCTTATAGTGCTCTGCGAAAGCCCATAAAATCCATCCGTGATGCTGACCATAATCTCCACATTCATAGCCTCCGGCGCCGAAGAACACTCCCTTAGCGGTGGAGTATTTTCCAGCCATAACGGCTGTTCCCTGATAATATATGAAGACGTCTAATCTGCGCTCCGCTTCATCGTAGAGCCCCCTCCGGTCAAGCTCGCTTATAACCATCGCGCTCTCATTAGCGAAAACGCCATAATTAAATGAGCTTACTCTACACATGTATCTCTGTGATCCAGGCTCCTTATCGTCAGTTATATGCACGTGGCTCAGAAAAGCCTTATAAAAATTGTTTAGCCATTTCTCCGGAATGTCAATCTGCATCCCCTGACTAAGTAGGCTCCTCCAGTATTGAACCGCTTTTTTCTTCTCCACCTCGAAATCTAAGCTTTTAAGCCTATTTATTTCAAAGTTTTCAAGCGGGGTTATTGAGGGAACCTTGAGATACAATACATGTTTTTCGCCTGGATTAAGGTTTAAAGTGTATATGGGGGAACCGTCTGAATCTTTAACCTCGCCACGCCCACATATATCCAAAATGTATCTAAGCCTCTTAGCTGGGTGATCTTGGCAAAGCGCATAAACGAGTCCATCCTCGTATTTAAGTTGCTCCTCCACACCTTTAGCGTCACGCCAATTCCTCTTACATAATGATGATAGTTTAAGACTGATGGTTTTCGGAGAGAGACTCTGGGAGAAAAGCGTTATTTTCATCATGCACACTATTGGATCGTCGCCGTCTATCATCTCTTCCCCTTTAAGATCGTCAAGCAAGTTCTTTAACAGTAATGTTGCAAAAGCTTCCTGCTCAAAAACTACGCCGTCCTCTATCCACTTGGCATGAACTATCGGAAGATACTCATCCTCTAACCATCTTTCATCCGGATCCCTATCTGGAAAGCCAAAGCCATAAGTTACGGTATCTCCATCCCAAAGAAATCTATCTGAATACTTCCCCTTCACCCTCAAATTCCAAAGCTTCGGTATAAAAATTGCACCCCTCGTATCTACCCCAATCTTCTGTCTTCGGCCCTTACATCCTAGAATGAAATGTATGCTCCTCCTCTTTGCGGGCATTTCTCTCCAGGCCCTTTCAAGGCTCTGCTCGGGCATTTTATCAATCATGTCATATATTGTCGCCAACCTTTTCCCACTTAACACGTCACTATATGCTCTGAGACTTATATTCTCAGATGATTTTGAGATCAGAACATCGTAGTCTTTTATTAGGATCGCTCTCTCCCTCTCAAGATCCCTCATAGAGAAAGAAAAGCTGAAGGCGGCTGAGCGGATAGTGACTATCGTTTCATCAAAGCTCTTTGGCTTATCAATGGAGGCATACCATATCTCCGCCCTAATTCCATCGGTTTCGCCGTCCTTGACCTCTGAGAGCCAAGAATCTTTCGATAAGATTCTTACCCTACTACAATTATTAAGTGGCTTTAAATCTTTTAGCTCGCCATTAAACACTTCAATAGACCCACTCCAAACCCTCACCTTATCCAGCCCACACCCCCACTCTACAGAGACCTCCATCAACCTCCAGGTGGAATCTGTATAAACCTCAAAACTCTCGATTTCAGGCAGATCTTTTGGGAAAAGCACCCTAACCTTTAGTGTCCTACGAAAACTCACATCATAATCAGTAAGCTCTGGATACTCCTCTGTAAGAGGTCTGAACGTGAAGAGCAGTACATTCCCTTCAACCCTCAAATTAAACCTTGCATCCCTCCACAGCCCATTATAGAGGTCATCTATGGGCCCCCAGCCGGAAAAACCAGCGCCTACATGCTCAAACTTAACTTTAGGCCAATTGCACTGCCAATATTGCACTTTAAAGGCCGCTTCACTTAGCCCTCCAGGTGGATGTTTAAACCGCATAATTATTGCGTAAATATCTCGCGGGTCACTCCATAAAACGCCAATTTCACCTGCATTAAACCATGTTTCACCGTATCTTGCTATATTAACTGGCGCTCCGAGTGTAGGCATGGGAGTGAATACATTCATTGATATGCTACTCGTTATTCCATAACCCTCCATTTAACTGCTTTATATACTCCATAGAGACTCTAGATGTTTCCTAATATGCTTGGAGATAACTTCATAGTATTCTTCCTCCCTATCGAGTAAAACTCTCTTAATCCTATCTCTGAAGAGCCATCTTCCATCTTCCCCTCTAGCCGATAATACTGAGCCGAATGTCACATGAAGAATCTGTCTCGCCTTAGGGTTGTCAAGATATGTCTCCTCAAGCTTCCCGTCTGTGACTTCTTCTGGCTGCCGGATCTGTGATGGGTCTGCGCTAGTATAATATGATGCCCTATCCTCCCCGAACCTTTGGATACTAAACTTAACAATCTCGCGGAATAGACTTGGATCGTGCCTCGCTATTATGCGTAGAGACTCTAGATAGCTGGTTCCAGCAGTCTTTAGGTGGATTATGTCGCCAGCTAATCTACCCATTATTGGGTATATCGAGAATTTATCGCTGCCGGAGTGTATGCTTAGCTTGTATGGTCCAAAGTTTCTGGCTATTAACGCGTGGATCTGGAACGTCCTCTCAAACTCCCCTAAATCGCCTATATAGTCGACGGCCTTCTCAAATCTGCCAACAAACCTCAGGGCTAGGCTTTGTAAGCTTATTCCTAGCCTCTTAAGCTCCAATGCTATAAATAAGTGTTCGATTGGTTTGGTCGGGGTTTCCGTCTCATCAACGGATAGCTCAAGATCGTATCTTCCACCCTTAAACAGGTCATCTAGGAGCTCCTTCAATTTTAGGGTATGAGCGATTGCAGCAGAATACTTTACAGAAGCTCTGAGGAGATCCTCCCTTAAGAAACATAGTTCCAGGACGACTCTTCCAGCGGGATCTTTAACTTCAAAAGTTTTCCCTAAATATCTTTCGAGGATCTCTCTCCCACTACACCTTAAAATTCCCCATGGTAAACGATTAAACTTCTCCTCTAAGACATGGATTGGATAATTGTCTGCACCATTATCAACGTACTCCGATGGATCTATTGTATACATTGTGAAGCCCGCCGCAAACGCCTCCTTAACGTCCTCCTCAGTCTTCAAGTGATCAGCGTCGGCTGCAAAGCCACTCCGATAACCCTCTTGAAAAACCGCCCATGTAACATCATCTATAACTTCTTGAGGTGATCTTAGCGTGCGCTTCATCTCCCGCACCGACTGCTGGGCGAGGACTGGGAAGAACCTCAAATCACGTACAGCGCGTATATGTCCAGGTGTAGCTAATCCAATGCGATCGCCTGTTCCAATGGCGGGCGTTAAACCTATTGGTATTGGCTTGGTATATGGGAAATGTTCGCGTATTTCGGCTGCGTTGTGAGGGTTGCATGGACAAATCCTGTAGGTTAAGGATTTATCGAGGGCGCCCTCCTCCTCATGGAGAAAGTTAGCTAAGAATTTTGGGGGATTCTCTGAAGGATATATTATGACGAGCTTCCGCTCATATCCATCCCTAATCAAGAAGAAGAGAGCGTCATCCTTAATTGAGATTGAAGAATCGTAGACCTTCACCCTGCGTCCCCGTTCCTCCATTAGCCTTCTAAAAGCTGAAACCTTATCCTTCAGCCCAAATTCCCTCCTTTAACCCAACAACTCTTTTACAGATCTGAAGGATTAATTTTGAGTTATTGTGCTACGTTTTGCTGGCTAACAATATATAAATGTGATGGACAAACAATTATTTTTAATGTCGACGGAAGTATGGATCCAGCCAATAGATCCGCTTGGGCATATGGCGTTATCCTTCCTATTCTCCCTAGCACCCATACTGCTGCTTATACTTCTCCTATGCCTCTTTAGGAAGCCTGGGTGGGTGGCGGCGTTAGCATCCTCTGTGGTGTGCTTTGTCATCTCAGTCACCGTATATGGGGCTCCTATGCAAGTGGCTCTCTTAAGCTACGCTTATGGGCTGGTTTTTGGGCTTTGGCCCATATCTTGGATAATTCTAAACGCCATATTTCTGTATAGGGTGTCTGAGAGGTGCGGCTGCATAGAGAGCCTTTCTAAGTGGATTGGGGAGAACATGCCTAACGATAGGGGGCTATATGCCCTCTTAATCTCATTCCTCTTCGGAGGGCTTATAGAGGGAGTCGATGGATACGGTTTTCCAATAGCCATATCGTCCACACTGCTCGCTGATCTAGGGTTTAATCCCATTGACGCCGTATGCATATCACTTTTGGCAAACACCGTCACGGTTCCATTCGCAGGCTTAGGTGTACCCATAGAAACCCTCGGCGTAGCGTCGGGGCTAGATGTCAAGGACATATGCCTATACCTCTCATCCCACCTAGCGATGATATCAGTGGCCACGGCGCCTCTAATCATTCGCATGGCGTCTGGGCGGGGAGCCGCGAGCAGGGCATATGAGGCTAGCTTTGTGGCCGGGCTATCGTTGGGAGCAGTCATTTACCTAGTGTCTGCCTATATCGATCCGCGCATATCGGGGATACTTGCACCCCTAGCCTCCATGATACTAACAATAATCTATGTTAGGGTTAGGTTTAAGGCGAAGATTAAGTCTACAGGTTTCAGGGGCTGGCTTCCATGGATAATTGTCTCAGCACTTATGGGAACAGTCAGCTTCATTGGGCTGCATAAATTGTTTGCTGTAAAGATTTATGTTCCGGGTTTGCATGGAAGAGTCTTCATACCACTATATAGTGTTGCCTACAGCGCCATATATGAGATACAGCCATTAGCCCATGGAACACTGGCCTTAATCTCCGCCATAATCGTGGCCCTCATCTTTAACTTGAAGCCATCAGTAATGCTGTGGCTCTACATAGATTCTCTAAGGAGGATGAAGAACGCATTTCTAACCATAGCGGAGATACTGGGCTTAGCCTTCCTCATGAACTACACGGGCCTATCCCTAACACTAGGATACTCTCTGTCACATGTTGGGCCGCTGTTCCCAGCCCTCTCAGGCTTCATAGGTTGGATTGGAACCTTTGTCAGCGGTTCGGAGACGGGCTCAAACGCCCTCTTCGGAAAACTTCAGAGAATAGCAGCCGAGCTCTCCGGCCTCCCACCCCACTTAACTACAAGCCTTAACGCTGCAGGAGGAGTTCTGGGGAAAATCGTCTCGCTCCAGAGCATAGCGATAGGCCTATCGGCGACTGGGCTGAGGAGGGAGGAGGGTGTAATCTTGCGTAGGCTGATCGGCTATAGCCTAGCCCTAACGCTCATGCTGGGTTTGATGGGATATATACAGGCATATATCTCAACTCTGAGCATATAAGTCAAAACATTCGGTTTAGAGTTAATCATGACGCAAATATCTTTATGAGGGCCTCCAGGTCCGCTTCTATCTCAACTGGCTTAGGGAATTGCCTTAAAACAATATCTGGATCTTTCAGTCCATGCCCGGTGAGTATGCAGACAACAGTCTCATCCCTATCTATTAGCTTCATGTCCGCAAGCTTTATCAATCCAGCTATAGCCGCCGCGCTTGCCGGCTCAACGAAAATGCCCTCTCGCCTAGCTAAAAGCGCCTGGGCGCTCAGTATCTCCTCATCGGAGACCGTTTCAGCCAGTCCGCCGGACTCCTTAATGGCTTTAACTGCCTTCTTCCAGTTAACCGGCGAACCTATCCTTATGGCTGTTGCAATAGTTTCCGGCCTCTCAACAAACCTCATCTCCTTTAAACCCCCCTTAATGAAGTTAGCTATTGGCGCAGCACCTTCAGATTGTATTCCAATCATTTCGGGAAGCTTCTCTATTAAGCCAGCCATATACAGCTCCTTGAAGCCCTTCCATATGGCGCTGATATTGCCAGCATTCCCAACGGGAACTATAACCTTATCTGGCACCTTATGGCCCATCTGATCCCATATCTCGAAGGCTATTGTCTTCTGCCCCTCAAGCCTATACGGATTTATCGAGTTCAATAAATATATTGGTTGCGTTAAGCAAAGCTCCTCAACGATTCTAAGAGCTTCATCAAAATTTCCCTTGACCTGAATTACCCTAGCTCCATGAATTATCGCTTGGACAAGCTTGCCGAACGCCACTTTACCTGAAGGGATTAGCACAATGCATTCCAACCCGGCTTTAGCCGCATATGCCGCTAAGGAGGCGGAAGTGTTACCTGTTGAGGCGCATGCAACCCTCTTCATGTCAAGTTCTAGAGCCTTAGTTACTCCAACAGTCATTCCCCTATCCTTGAATGACCCGGTTGGATTCTCGCCCTCATTCTTCACATAGAGGTTCTTTAGGTTTAATTCGCATCCAAGCCTAACACACCTGTTCAGGCTTGTCCCGCCTTCGCCCAAACTCACCATTTTACTACTATCGCTTATTGGTAGCAGCTCTATGTAGCGCCAGACGGTTAGGGGTCTCGAAGCCCACCTTAGAGATATTTCAGGGCTCATTAAATCATTATTATATTCAACTGAGAGGAGTTCTCTACAGCTAGAACACTTATAAATGATTGTGTTTGGAGGAAACTCAGCCCCGCATCCTATACATTTTAGGCGATAATGCCAGGCCATAGATCTTCTCCCATTCATCCTATAAATGCTGAGACTGGCCTTCCCACCTATAAAATTATTTCAGGGATCTTAAAATAATAATGGTGAATTAGCTTCGAGGGCGACAAGCGTGCTTGCATGTACTGAGTGCGGGGAAAAGCTGGAGGAGGACTATCCGAGAGATAAATGCCCAAAATGTGGCGGGAAGGGCACTTTAGAGTATCAAATGGACCTTGAGGAGCTGAGGGCTGCCGAGTTTACAGGGGAGTTCTCATTCTGGAGGTATAGGGCGCTTCTCCCAAAAGTAAAGAATTATGCGACTTTACATGAGGGTGGAACTCCACTATATAAGGCTGAGCGCCTAGCAAAATATATTGGTCTCCCAAAATTATACTTGAAGGATGAAACCAGGAACCCTACAAACTCCTTTAGAGATAGGGCCGCCGCACTGATGGTTTCAAATATGCTAGATTTTGGCTACACAGCTGCGATATGTGCCTCAAGCGGCAATATGGGTGCATCCCTATCCGCCTACTGCGCCAGGTACGGCATAATATGTCATGTTATAGTACCCGAGTACGTTGATATGGGTAAGATGGCTCAGATGATAGTGTATGATGCTGTGATTGAGGAGTATGGTAAAACCGTTGATGAAGCGATAGAGAGGGCTGAGAAGATAGTTGAGGAGACTGGCTGGTATCAGGCCACATCAGCGCTGAATCCACTCGTCATTGAAGCACAGAAAACAGTGGCTTTCGAAATAGCCGAGCAGATAGGTGTCCCAGATGTTATTGTTGTCCCAATGGGTAGCGGGGGAACAATATACTCTATATGGAAAGGCTTCAGGGAGCTTAATGATCTAGGTAAAGTAAAGGGTATGCCAAGGCTTATTGGAGTCCAGTCGAGCGGGTGCCCGCCTATAGTTAACGCTTTCCTTGAAAGGGAGGGCGAGCAGGAAACGCTATGGACTAAGGCCACAAGCATATTCGTCCTAAACCCATTCAAAAAGAAGCTTGCCATAAAGGCCATAAGGGAGACTGGGGGCCTCGCCCTCTCAGTATCTGACCAAGAGATGCTTGAAGCTGAGCGGGAAATTGCCAAGATGGAGGGACTATTCGCTGAGCCAGCCAGCTCCGGGACCATAGCGGCCCTTAAGAAGCTCGCTCAGGAGTCAGCCATCGGCAGAGATGAGAACGTCGTATGTATAATGACTGGGAGCGGGCTTAAGGCAACAGATGTCCTACAGGCCTTATCTAAAAAGCGTAAAATAGCCTTATTAGAGGCTGAGTTTAGCACAAAGGAGAAGATACTTCGCATAATATCGCGGAAGAAGACTTATGGATATGAGATATGGAAGGAGCTGGGCAGAGTTATGACTAAGGCAGCCATATACCAGCATCTAAACGACCTAAGGAATAGGGGCCTAATATCTGTTCAGGTGAAGGATGGGAGAAAATATTTCACAATAACCCAGAGAGGTAGGAGGGTGCTTGCCGCCATAGACGAAGTAAAAGCACTTCTTTAGATTTGATATGCCAGTTAACAGCAATTTTTAAATAATAGTTTAGTTACAACTATACTAATCAACTTATAACTATACTAATGAGGGCATGCGCATGGAGAAAAGAAGGGAGAGTCTCTCCAGAAGAGTGTCATTTCTGGGAATCGCCATAGCGCTCGTATACGTGGCCACCTCCATCTCAATTCCCATGCCTAAACCATTAGGCGTCTGGCATATTGGAGATATAGCGTCATTTATCGTCGCCATATTCTTCGGCCCACTTATCGGAGCACTTGCATGTGGGGTTGGCGCAATGCTCTTTGACATATGGAATCCATTATGGGGCAGCAGTTTCATTATATGGGCTCCGGCAACGCTTATAATTAGGGGGTTCATGGGCTTCTTGCTCGGGAAGATGAGGAAGATTATGCCGAATAAGCCCAGATTCTCAGAGATATTGGCTATGATAATTGCCTCTATTCAAAAAAATGTTTGTTACTTCCTTTACGATTACGCCCTTTTTGGATCAGTAGCCTTCTTAGATTTAATAACATTTTTCCCATTAAGTGCACTCGACATAATTGTAGCGGTGCCGTTAATATCCTCAATACGAAAGATACTAAAAGTTGAGTATTACTGCTAGCCGAGGTGTCATAATGAATATAATAGATTCCCACACCCATCTCGGAACTTTCCCACTTTTCAATGTTAGTATGGATTCTGCTGAGATGATATCAATAATGAATCAATATGGAATTAAAATCAGCGTAGTCTTCTCCTTGCCAAATGAGCTAACATTAGACGCGGTGAAAAAATATCCTGAAAGACTTATCGGTTTAGTATGGATTAATCCGCATGAGGGTAACTTAGCCCTACAAAAAGTGGATAGGGCAATTAACGAGTGGGGGTTTAAAGGGATAAAGATGCATCCCCTCCTAGATTCTTTCCTCCCGGATCAGGAGATAGTTTATCCAGTAATGGAGAGAGCCCGAAAATATAGGGTTCCAATATTATTTCACTGTGGACATCCACCATGGTCTCTTCCATGGCACTTCAGCAACCTAGCTGAGGTATATCCCGATGTTACAATTATTTTGGGTCACATGGGCCATGGGCATATAGTGTATATTAATGGCTCGATTGATGTTGCGAGAAAACATGAAAATATAATCTTAGAAACATCAGCGATGCCCATGCATAGGAAGATTAAAGAGGCTGTTGAGAAGGTTGGCGAGGACAGAGTCATTTATGGATCAGATATGCCATTTGGGCATCCCTCATTCGAGATAAGGAAGGTCGAGGTTTCCGGTCTATCAGAGAAGCAGATTGAAATGGTTTTAAGTGTAAATGCACGCAAAATATTTCGCTTATAAAAGCATCGTCATGACGCAATGAAAATATTTATTTAGCGAATATTCTAGTGATTTTTGTATGGCAGCTTCTTTAAAAGATGCTTTAGAAAAAACTAGTGAGTTTATCTCCACAGCCATAGGAAGGTATGGCAACAATCTTTTCGGATCCATTGTCTTTGGCAGTCTCGTTAAAGGGACCTGGCGTAAGAGCAGTGATGTCGACATAATATTACTATTTAACAAGTGTAACTACTCGAGAAGTGTGAGTTTTTACGGAGACCTAAAATTTGAGGTTTACAACATGCCTTTAAAGGTATTCTTCTCGCCTTTTTCCGGTGATGGAAAAAATCTTTTCTTTGACATGTTCCGCCTACAAGTGCTGAGAACCGGAAAGATTCTTTATGAGAGAGACAATTTATTGAGCCAACTATTCACCAAACTGCGTGAACAAAGAATCTCCCGCAGATATTTAGATGAAGCATTGAGTAAGTTCTATAATTTAATAAATGCTGCTGAAATATACCTTAGTAGAGGGCGCATTGAGAAGGCCGAGTTAAGTTTAAGGGATTCTTCAATTAACCTTGCAAGGGCATTGTTGATGAAAATAAATATCCCTGAAATAAATACTCCTAGACTACTGATCCCACATTTACGTGAAAGGTCTCCAGAGCTTTATGAAGTAATTAGGGAAGTATATGGGTTAAATTATGTGGGGAGAAATGAAGCCGAGACTAGAATTAGAGAGGTTAAAGAGACGCTAAATAATATTAAACGTAGGTTTAAGAGAAATATTAGACTTAAGGGAGTTATCGACATGGTGGAGAATGAGTTATTAAGCGCCGAAGACTGCCTAGAAGACGGCGACTACGACTCAGCAATACTACAGGCAGAATTCTCTCAATCAATACTCATAAAAAATCCATTTATGCGTAATGAATATTGGTTACATACTTCCAAGCCGAATATTGAAAGGAGAGACATAAAAGAATGTATCGGACTTCTAAGAGAGATTAAAGAGAAGTATTTATGAGAGCCCCTTGGCTAAGAAGAGCAGTTAAGAAAAAGCTTTATTAGTATAGTTGTAACTATACTAATCAGATTCAACTGAACATGGAGGTTTATAAATGCCTGAAGAAGCCAAAGCACCTGAGAGGAGACCGACATCATTAAACCTCATATTTGCCGCGATCTCAACTGCTCTAGTATGTATTGCAACCATGTTCTTTAGCATGTATGTTCCGGCGACTAGGGGCTTCTTTAATATAGGTGAGTCTATGGTTTACCTATCAGCCCTACTTTTCGGGCCGTTTGTTGGGGCTTTTGCTGGCGGTGTTGGCTCAATGCTCGCCGACATACTGTTAGGCTACACGTATTACGCTCCGGCAACATTAGTGATTAAGGCATCAGAGGGCTTTATAGTCGGCTATCTGAGTAGGCGTAACCCTAAGCTTAATAGGGTTGGCTGGAGAACGCTTACAACAATCTTAGCGGTCGTTGCTGGAGCGCTATTAGCGGTCATCGGCTCAGCCTACTATAGCGGTGAAGTTGAGCTGACTTTAGGGCAAGCAATAATACCACTCTACATTCCGGAACTATTCTGGTTTATATTGAGCCTTATTGTTACAGCATCCATAATTGTGGTAGGTTTAGTCACAGAACCTGAGGCCGGCTGGACAATACTCTCACTGATGGTTGGCGGCCTTGCGATGGTTCTAGGATACTTCATCTATCAGATGTATCTTTTGTTCCCGCTCTTCGGCATAGAGGCGATAGCTGTGGCCGAAATACCAGTTAATATAGGGCAGATGATTATAGGCTTAATAATAGCAACACCGGTGGCAAAAATCATAAAGAGGGAATTCTCCATAGGCGCCAAGTGAAAACTATATAACCTTTCAACTCCTAGCTCAGAGGACGGAGGGAACCATCTATTAAGGGCGCAGTCTGAAACTCTACTGTTTATCTGGCATATATTGTGCCAATATCATCGCATGATCCTTATCGTATGGTTCTAAGTGTATGACCTGATATATTTGGAAGCCATTCTTCTCAAGTATTGCTATCTCCCTCTTATATATCTCGCTCGGCTCTTTAGTGACGTCTATGCTCCTAGCCTTTATGGCCAGCATTATCCAGCCGCCCTTCTTAAGAAATATTTTTGCGTTGTCAGCTAATATTTGGGCTTGCTCCGGCTGGGCTATATCACAATATATCATATCAACCTTCCCAACAATATTAGCGTATTTCTCTGGAAATCTGGCATCCGCCAGAATTGGCGACATATTAGGCCTATACTTGCAAACATTATCTATGAGCTCTTTTAGGGGTCGGGGAGCAAACTCTATGCAGTATACGTGCCCCTCCTCGCCGACTATGTCTGATACATGGCTTGCCGTAGTCCCAGAGGCTGCGCCAAGATATAGAACCTTGTATCCGGCTTTGAGGGGCAGCATCTTTAAGCCTTTAAGTATAGCTGCCGCTATCTTGCTCCTATATGGATCCCACAACCTATATTCCGCATCGCCATACTTTATTAGGCGCTCGCCGTAAACATCCCTTCCCGGAGCCAGGTTCTTTGAGGCTATCCTATGCGATCCATCCTCAAGGGTTGCCCTATACACTCCATCAAACTTTGGAAGTGGCTCAACTTTAACGCTCATAGATCACTCACCTACGCTCCTTAGGCCTAGCCTTCTTCTTCGCCTTAACTTTAGGTGGGCTTGGATACTTCTCCTCTATCTCCTTAACTCTCTGCATGAGCTCCTCCTTAAGCTTATCGCCTATATAGCTCCCTGTGAAGGCGTCGGTTCTAGCAGCTATGCAGAGCTTGCCTGCCAGGGCTCTCGCAATCTTACCCCTAAGCCACTTCTTAGCCCTGAAGATTAGGGAGTGCTGGAATATTATGCCATGTTTAGGCGGCTTGGAGCCTGTTCTAAGGGCCCTGAAAAGGGCTTTTTCAGCGCCCAAAACCTGAACTGTGCTGGCGGGCATCTTGGCGAGGTTTTCCAGGCTGCCGGCGATGGCTATAAGTCTAGCGCCGACAGACGGCCCGGCTACAGCCCTCAGGTTTGGCGCAACATCCTCCATGATCTCATCTATATATTTCTCAAGGTTCTCCCTAGCCTCATAAAGCTGAAGAATGTTTTTCGAAAGTCTTCGAATCTGCTCTATATCCATGTCCTGTAGGTCCGCACCCATAGAGGCTCTAGCCGCCTCATGAATCTGGGCGGCCTTATTTTCCGGGAAACCCTCCTTTCTAAGCCTCTCAACGGTGAAGTTGTCTCTACGCCCCAAAGTGTAAACTAGCTTAGCATATGTTTCGTGCCTATCCACTAGGCGGCCTAGCTCCGGGAAGTGTATGCCATACCACTCACGGAGCCTGCTCATGAAAAGGTTTAGTGTCTGATCTAAGTCGTCGAGTGCGTGGACCGCTTGAACGACAAGCAGATCCCTCTTCTCAGTAGCCTTCTTAATCCTGAGCTTTGAGAGCTCTATTGTCACATCACGTATCCACTGATTTATCTCCGAGGGTTTACTTATGAAGCCTATCTCAACGCCCAGCTCACCCATATTCTCACGTATCTTCTCACTTACTTCAACTAGGGTTCCAGCCTCGGCGTTAACTTTAAACTCCTCTCTTATAGTATTCGCCAGGTCTGGGTTGTCAAAGAGAAAATCCGCATACTTCTGTTCCCTAAGCCTACGGATAAGTCTCCTTATCTCCGGTATGGGTTTACCCTGCTCCAGCGTGAAGAGCTTCTCAGCTATTTTAACTGGATCTTTATCAAAGACTTCCTTATCCACCAGCTCACCGTTCTCGTTTAGGCATAGAATCCCCATAACGCTTGGTATAACTGCAATCCTCAATTCTTCCACCGCGCCGATCTTCCCCTAAAACTATAGCATATTCACATAAATATGTGTTACCAAGATATTTAATTTATAAGCCGCATCAGAGGGCCGCAGGCTTTGCTGAGGGATTTAAAGCATGGTCGGCCTGAGAACTTATATCGCAGGGTTAGAGATGCCAAACCCAACCATGCTCGCATCTGGCATACTTGGAACAACAGCAGACATGCTTAGGGAGGCCGCCAACGCAGGGGCTGGCGCAGTGGTCACAAAGTCTGTTAGCCTTAAGCCGAGGGAAGGATACCCGAACCCGACAGTGATACAGGTTGATTGCGGCTTCCTAAACGCAGTTGGGCTGCCAAACCCAGGGATACATAAGTTTATAGACGAGATAAAGCGCCTACGCGACCTCAATGTTCCCTTAATTGTAAGCGTGTTCGGCTTTAAACCAGAGGAGTATGCTGAGGCCGCCAGGCTGGCTGTTGAGGCGGGGGCGAGCGCTGTTGAACTCAACTTATCCTGTCCACATGTTAAGGGTACTGGAGCCGAGATTGGGCAGGATCCTGAAGCCGTTAAGCTAACCGTTAAGGCTGTTAAGGATTGTGTGGATAGACCTGTCTTCGCAAAGCTAACACCAAACACATCCAGCATTTCTGACCTGGCCAGGGCCGCTGCCTCCGCCGGGGCTGATGGAATTACTGCCATAAATACTGTTAGGGCTATGGCCATAGACATCGAGACATTTAGGCCTGTTCTCGCCAATAGGTTTGGTGGGTTATCTGGTGCTGCGATAAAGCCGATAGCCGTCAGATGCGTCTACGAGATATATGAGGCTATCGATGTCCCCATCATTGGATGTGGTGGGGTGAGGGATTGGAGGGATGCAGTCGAATTCATGCTGGCCGGGGCTAGGGCAGTCCAGATTGGTTCAGCTATAGCTCTAGAGGGGCTCTCCATATTCAAGAGGATATGTGAGGGGATATGCGGCTTCCTGGAAAGGAAGGGTTTCAGGAGCGTTGATGAGATTATTGGACTGGCACATAAAAAATAATGTGATGCGAGTCGTTAAGATAATTGGCGTCAGGCCTGAAAATCCACAAGTCAAAACATTATTCTTTATAGATGAATGCTGCCGCCTAGCTGAACCAGGGCAGTTCATCATGGTCTGGATACCTGGGGTCGATGAAATACCCCTAAGCGTATCGTCAGTCCAGCCTGACGGCTCATCCTCAATAACTGTTGCTGAGGTCGGCGAGGCCACCAGGGCTCTCACAAGCATGAAGGTCGGCGACCTCATAGGGGTTAGAGGCCCGTTTGGGTCTGGCTTCAAAGTTACTGGTGAGAGAGCTCTTGTTGTTGGTGGGGGCACAGGTATGGCGCCTTTAATGATTCTCATAAATAGGCTTGTTAGGATGGGCGTGGATGTGACTGTTATTGAGGGTGCGGAGAGATACAGCAAGCTGATATTCCTCAATGATCTAACGGATCTCTCAAGGAATTATGGTGTTAGGGTTCTCTTCACTACTGAGGACGGGAGCTACGGCTTTAGTGGGCTTGCAACAGAGCTAGCCGAGAGCCTATTGAAGCGAGAAAGGTTTGACGTAATTTATACGTGTGGGCCGGAGAAGATGATCCGAAGAATTTATGAGCTGGCTAAGACTTACTCGATCGATTTGCAGGCTAGCTTGGAGCGGTATATGCGGTGCGCCATAGGGATATGTGGAAGCTGCACTATAGGCAGGTACAGGGTCTGCAGAGATGGACCAGTATTTAGCATGGATAGGCTTAAGGAGATTGAGGAGTATCTTGGGCTCTTCAAGTATGATGAGAGAGGCGAAAGGGTTCCAGTTTAAGTAGATTAGTCAGCCGACCTCCTTCGAGCCTTCCCCCTCACCCTTTTCCTCCCTGAGGAGACCCTCAATCCTCCTTAGTATGGGGGCTTCCTTAGTCTCCAGCTGCCTATTCACTATGATTGCATGCACCTTTCTTGGGTTTGGCACGCCATATAGTGAGAAGTATGTTGCAGCCCTAGGCCTACTCACACCCTTCTTACCGCCGAACCCTATGTTAATTTTACCCTTCATGTCAGGCGATGCTGAGACATATGCTAGGGATGCATCCTCGCCTAGACCGAAGCCAGCCTCAGATATGGGTATGATCGTGCCATAATTGAAGATTCTGCCAAGCAATCCCTGATCCACATATATGTCGGCTATCTTATCGTACATTATCTCCCTAACCTCCCTACCAATAAACTTCTTGACCGTAACTATTCTATAGTTTGTTAGAAAGTATTTGTGTCCCCTCCGATAGCTCTCAGTCAAGATTAATCCTATTACTGCGAATAGGGGTAAAAAGCAAACTTTAATCTCCGCCTTCGGAATTATTGTGATGTATTGTGGTATAGGCGAATATAGTTCGATTAATGTGCCTGCAAGGGCGATTAAAATCATATATATTAGGGGCGCCTTACTAACCCATAAGACGCCGATAAGCAGCCCGCTTAAAACAAATATAGCCCAGAATATCACAAGAAAGATTAGGCTTTTTGCATCAATCCCGGGAACGAAGCCAAACAATGTGCTTAGAAATCCAGTCAAAATGGATTGAGCCTCCATAATCTCGTTGAGCCGTATATATATGAAGTGGAACACTATGGCCAAGAGGATTAGGTAGATGCACGCAAGATAGTATTTAATGAAGGAGAACGGATGGGGCTTAAGGCAGACATCGATCTTCTCATCCTTTAGGAGGTCAAAGCCACAATTTCCAACCATTATTTCACCAGCATGCAGTGCATGGCTGAGCACACTTCCATTTAGGCGGAACTAACTAAAAATGTTTTTGATTGCCAGGGACTGTGGCGTCATCAAGCCTTCCTAAGCCAGATCCTAAGCACCTCGCCAGCCAAGCTATATGTTGCTGAATGCGCTTCTCCAGCTGGGCTTCCCTTTCTAATCACAATCGAAAGCGTCTCGGCCGCTATATAGTCCCCGAAGCTCTCGAAAACCTCAGTTAATATTGGCCCAGCCTCATAGTATGTTTCTATCTGATCGGCTATGTTGAAGCCAGCCTCCTTCCTCTGATTCTGTATGCGCCTAACAATGTCTCTGGCAAGCCCCTCAAGCTTAAGGTTCTCTGGAATCACCCTGTATACGCCGACAACTATATTATCTTCCTCAGAGACAGAATAGCCCTCCCTAGGTTCCTCAACTATCCTAATATCCTCAGGTAGGAGCTTTACCTCCTGCCCCTCAATATTTAGGCTTAATCCTCCAGCCCCTATGGCCGCGATAACTTCCTCAGCGCTCATTCTCCCAATTGCTTCCTGGATTCTTGGGAGCAGCCTACCATACTTTCTGCCAATGTTCTCCGGGACTATTTTAACTGAGTAATTGAATAGGTCGCTCCTCCTTGTTGTTAGGGATAGACTCTTAATGTTCAGCTCATCAATGATTACGCCCTTAAGCCCCTCTATGCGCTTCAAGATCTCCTCTTCTGCGACAACTTTCGCCTCAAGTAGCGGTTGTCTCAGCTTAATCCCAGCCTTATTGCGGGCAGACCTGCCTAGGCTGCAGACCTTCATGGCTAAATCCATGCTCCTCATAAGCTCCTCGTCGATCATCTTTTCGTCTACTGTGGGCCAGTCATTATGGTGGACGCTCTCAGGCGCGTTTATATAAACGCTGCGGACAATATTCTGGTACATTTCCTCTGTTAGGAATGGTATGAATGGGGCTAGGAGCTTGATTAGTGTTGTTAGGCATATGTATAGTGTTGTGTATGCTGCGTTCTTATCCTCGTCCTGCTCACTCTTCCAGAACCTCCTCCTAGACCTCCTAATGTACCATGTTGAAAGCTCGTCTACAAACCTCTCTATAGCTAAGGCAGCGTCATATGGGTCGAAATCCTCAAGGTATCGCGTCACATCCCTAACTAGAACATTAAGTTTTGACAGGGCCCACCTATCGAGCGGCGATAGTATTTCATATGGCGCAAGCCTCTCTTTAGGAGACCATTTATCTAGGTTAGCATATGTCACAAAGAAGCTATATATGTTCCATAATGGGATTAGGAAGCGCCTCTTTACCTCCTCAGCCCTCCTATAGCCGAAGAGGAGGTTTTGCTCAGGCTTGGTTGTGCAGTATATCCAGCGCATGACGTCCGCCCCCATCTTCTCAGCCGCCTCATCGAACCATATAACGTTCCCCCAAGACTTATGCATCTCACGCCCCTGCTCATCTAGGACTAGGCCATGGCCGAAGCAGACCTTGAACGGCGGCTCACCCTCCATAACTGTGCTCATTGCCAGCATGGCATAGAACCAGTTCCTGAACTGGCCTGGGAGGGATTCACAGACGAACTCTGCTGGGAACCATCTCCTCCAGTATTCTCTGTCAGTCCTATATCGTATCGTTGAGTAGGCGACTATGCCAGCGTCGAGCCATGGGTTTCCAACGTCAGGTATTCTAGACATCAGCGAGCCACATCTCGGACACCTTATTTTGACAGCGTCAACCCAGGGCCTGTGGGGCGTGTGCCCCTCAAACATCTCCCAGCCCTCAACAGCCTTCTCCTTAAGCTCCTCCTTGCTTCCTATAACCTCAAAGTGGCCGCAGCTCTTACACTCCCATATTGGTAGGGCCAGGCCCCAGTAACGCTTCTTAGATATCATCCAGTCCTCCATGTTCTCCAGCCAGTTAAGCTCATGCTGGAGCCCGTACTCCGGTATCCATCGAACCTTTTTGGCGACCTCCATAATCTGGTATCTGAGGTTCTGGGCTTTCTCCTCTTCAGTCAACTCTTCGAGGGGCTTATTGAGCTTCTTACCCATCGATATGAACCACTCGTCTACTAGGCGGAAGACTAGCTCGCTACCACAGCGCCAGCAGACCGGGTAGCGGTGCTTGTAATCCTCAACCTTAAACAGCAGGCCCTTAACCTTAAGGTCCTCAATTATGGGTTCGGCTGAATCGTAAACATGTATGCCAGTATATTTGCCGAAGCCCTCAATGAATACGCCGAACTCATCGAGTGGAGCTATACTCGGCAACCCATATATCTTGCCGAGCTGGAAGTCCTCTCTACCGCATCCAGGAGCTATGTGAACTATGCATGTCCCCTCTTCCTCGGTAACCCCATCCCACAGTATTACTCTATGGGCTTTGACTGCTCCAGAGTTTATTTGGGCTGGAAGCTCATCGAAGGGTCCTTCGTAGGTCCAGCCCTCCATATCGCTACCCCTAACCTCCTCAACTATCTCATAGCTCCCCCTTGGCAGGATCCTATCGAGGGCTGGCTTTCCGAGGTAGAAGTATTCTTCACCATACTTGACCTTCACGTAGATTATGTCTGGGTGGACTGCAACCGCAACGTTTGATGTCAATGTCCATGGGGTTGTTGTCCAAACTAGGAGCGATTCATTCACCCTGCCTTTAAGTGGGAATCTAAGCGTTAACCCGGGGTGGATTAGCTCCCTATAGCCTTCCGTAACGATCTCGTGTTCTGAGAGGGCTGTTGAGCATCTGGGGCACCATGGCATAACATCTGTGCCCTTATAGATCCAGCCCCTCTCATAGCACTTCTTTAGGAAAGCCCAGATCATATAGTTGTTCTCGTCTGAGAATGTAAAGTATGAGCCGCCTATCTCAGGCGATCCTAGCTGACCAACAATCCTCTCAACCGTATCAGTTATGAGCTGGCCGTTTGCGCCCCGAATAGTTATTATTTGATCCGGGTTCTCCATAGCATCAGCAAGCCATCTTAGGAAGTCCGGGTCGTTCCAGTCCATCCAGTATCCTAGCCGTATAGACTGCTCAGTCTGCTTGGCGGCGTATCGCAGAACCCTCTGCTTACACCTCTTAACGAACTCAGCTATGCCGTATGCCTCAATATCCCTCTTAGACTTAAAGCCGAGCTCCTTTTCAACCTCGACCTCAACCCAAAGCCCCTGACAGTCGAAGCCATTCTGGTATCGCAGCTCATAGCCCTGCATGGCTCTGAATCTCTGGAATAAGTCTTTATATGTACGGCCCCAAGCATGGTGGACTCCCATAGGGTTGTTGGCTGTTATTGGTCCATCTATGAAGGAGTAGGGCCTCTTCCCCCTATTCATCTCCATACGCTTTTTGAAAGCATCCGTCTCCCTCCAGAACCTAAGTATCCTATGCTCAATCTCAGGAAAGTTTGGCATTGCCGGAACTTCTCTAAACATTTACGCCACCTCCACGCTTGTTAGAGGAAGATTAAAAACCATACATATATTAGTTCATTGCTTTCAGATAATAGAGGGCACGATAATATCTTGTTAGGCGAAAATCTATCTAAGGATTTGGCGATCACCTTTCATTCCATACACCATTAAAAGTATAGTTTGGGTCAGGAATATAAGACTATTGATGCAGAAGCGAAACATATTCCTACCCCCAAATGAATAATTTTGGTGAGATGAGGAGAAAATGTAGGTTAGTTGAGCAGGGCTTTAAGCCTGGATGCTGTCTAACATATAGTGATGGCGAGTGGAGACCCGCCTGCGAGGTCTCCCTAATCTGGAAGAACAGCATACCATACAGGCTGATACACTCCTATGCCCATAAATCCCCAGAGCTATACTTCTCAATATATCAGTCAGGCTGCAACTGGAGCTGCAAGAAATGCCATTCATGGCGCTTCACAAGATATGCCTCAGGAATATGGATGTCGCCGAAGGATATAGCGAGGATATCCGAGGAATACTTTACGCGTAACAGGGAGAACATTTATAGGGAGCCTAGGATCCGCGCAACGAGCTGGCACGCCCACGAGCTTTGCCACGGGTGCGGATCCTGCATTCTAGCCGGGAGTAGATCTAAATATTGTCCAAATAAGCTCTCATTAAATCAGATAACCCTCCTAGACGACTTAACATGGGGCCCAGCTAGGAATATAATATCTTTTACTGGCGGGGATTTAGCATGCCAGCCGGAGTTTTATGCCGAGTCTGCTAGGGAGATTAAACGTTTGGGGCTGGATTTATGGGTGCTCTTCGAGACGAATGGTTATGGTCTAACGCCAAGTAACCTAGAAATGTTTAGAGAAGCCGGGATAGACTCATTCTGGCTTGACATAAAAGCCTACGATGAGAGGGTTCATAGGGAGCTGACGGGAGTATCAAATGAGTGGATATTAAAGCTGCCAGCCGAGATAATTGATAGAGGATTCGTTTTGGAGGTCTCAACGGTTTACATCCCTGGATGGGTTGAAAGTGATCAGATAGGGGAGATAGCCAAGCTCCTCGCACAAGTAGACTCGGAAATACCATATGCCATAATCGCCTTCATACCCGAATACCAGCTTAGGAGCGTTAGACCACCCACATTCGAGGAGATGGTTAGGGCCTTTGAGGCTGCTAAAGATGCTGGATTGAAGAATGTTAGGCTTGGGAATCTGGGGATTTTCGTGAGGACGATGGAGGAGTATGAGGAGCTTATGTCTCTGGAGAAATCTAAGTAAAATTGGCACTAAAATGCCGTATCATAAGAAGATATATGCTGTTCACCTGCACATCTGAGTTTTAAGCCTTGGGAAAACGGCTTCCTAAACGAAAAGCATTAGTGTTCAAGTAGGTCAAGATTTAATTCTCTCTTTTGGCATCCATAAGTGTACTTCGCCTAACCATTTGCCGATGAATGGTTTGCCAACGATCGCTGGCTTCCCATCTACATGTATAAGCCTAGCATCATGGCTCCCAACACCCTCATCGACAACATGGGTTTCAAATCTCCCATTACCTCGATTAACGAACAAAATTACTTGAGGGTTCTCTGTGAAATCCATTTCAATAACGCATATGTCTGGTAAGCCGTCGCCAGTAAGGTCGGCAACTATTAGCGAATGCGGGTCAACTAAATCATTAGCTAAAACGTGTTCTTGCCAAAGTTGGCGGGGATCATTCCTCGCCTTAAACCATGCAACCCGACCCATCTCCTTTCGCCCAAAGTATTGAGCGTCGCCCTCGGAGAGCACGATCTCCACTCGTCCATCGCCATCCAGATCTGCGGCTTCAACGAGCGTGCCCACATATCCTTCTGCAAACTGGAAGCGCTGCCACTCCTTGCATTCATTATCAGATGGTTTAAACCAATAGTTTCCCGCAATAAGCTCCGGTTTACCGTCTCCATCAACATCCGCCCACGCAAGCCCTTCGCCCTCCACGTTCTTAGCTATAAAAGAAGCTTGCCACGCTCTTCGCAAGTCATCAACCGGCTTCAACCTTAATATAGCTCTTTGCCCCTGATTCCAGGTTACTAGCTCACCTCTACCATCAATATTTATCCAAATCTGCGTATGAAACTTATTGGCAAATTTTCCGATGATGTGCCGCCTCCATTTTTCCGTTGGGTTAGTCGGCTGCTCCCACCACCAAATATATGGGCTTCGCGAGTCGCCACCAGCTATAAAATCTAAGCGTCCATCATTATTTACGTCGGCCAAAACTCCGCCTGACTCTAGCATTTCCGCCTCCTCATCGATCACATGCACATTCCAATTATTTGACGTTATTTGTTCGAGCCAGACAAGGGCATCCTTACCCTTCTGCCTGCTTCCAATAACTACATCCTCTTTTCCATCACTATTAATGTCGCCTACAATACAGATCGTCCGGTTAAGTTGCGGATTAAGGCGAGCAATAACAATGCGCTGCATTTCGTAAGTAACGCCTTCAGGAGGACATATGCCAACCCACTCAGCAGCCTTGTGGAAGAAAGCCCGCTTGCTTGGCGTATTTATGAGCCAGTTTGTGGGCGGCGATTGGAAGCCATCCCTATAATTGTTTCGTCCCTGATCGTAGTAACCCCAACTTGCGCCTTCGCTCAACGCTGCCTCCATATTCCGTAGATCTGTACCATCTTCGTTAAACACGATGGGTTTAGACATGCCAAAAGACTGGAGTCTAGATCTAACAGCTCTCACCATGCTTCTAATGCGCTCAGGAGTTTGCCCATTTCCATGAAGAAGAACAAAGTCAACAACGCGTAAAATATTGTCAGGCGGTATGACACCGCCGCAGAAGCTTGTTGATACTGGAAGCTCGCCACCACTAACCTCTTTCGCTAAGGAGATTAACTCGACGATACGGTGAGGCTTAATAATCTCATGATCGTAGCCGGGATGATCGCATTCATTAGCAATCTCTAAGAGAACATTCCTGTAACGGTGTTCCATCAACCAGTTAACCATGTTCTCAACAGCACGCTTAACGGCTGCTTCGTTAAGCAGCCGCTGATCCTGACCAAAGTAAAATAGCCCTAATATGACCACCATGCCCAGCTCTCGTGCAGCCTCTAAAACCCGCCTAAGCCTATTAATCCAAGAGCTTTTTAAAGCGCCGTTCTCTTCAAAACCACTTACATGCCAGGGCTGATTGCCAGTGAAGTACTGTGCTTTTGGACCCCCGCACTGCATGTTTATTGTGAAGGCGATAACGCCATGCGCCTTATAGAGCGGCAATGCTGCAATAAATTCGTCAGTGTTTCTCTCCGGGTCAAAGTCGTCTCCGTTAGGATAGCGCCATAGACCTCTAGTCTCAGGGTTCTCATCCTCAAAGAGTGCTTGAACCATGCGGGCGTTTAACAGCATGCCTATAGCTCTTGGATTAACATTATTCACATCAGCGTAAGTAGGCATATTATTCAAAAGGAAACTTTCACCCTTAATAGAAACTTTCATTCTTAGAATCAACCCCGCATATTGCAGTTCACTTAACCTAATATTTTAAGATTTTTGAGATGTCAGAATTAGATAAATCTTTGGCGTTAGTCAAGCGAAACACGTGATGTTTGGAGCAATTTGTTGGAATCAGCGATCCGCTGATTCCACTTAATAGTCATCATAAATCAACTTCAGCAATACCCGCTTTCCTCATCGAACCCTCAGACAGCCGCAGTAAATAAATGCTGCACCATAAGATATAAGCTTTGCTATTAAGTTAGGGGCGATATATTTTTAAGATTGGTTTTAAAACAAGATTTCCTGCTATGTCAGGGGAGATTAAGATTAGAGAGGTTGAGACCAGAAGAGTTGAGGCTAGGCGAATAGGAATCCACAGCCATGTAACAGGCCTCGGATTAGATAAGAACTTAAGGGCTATTGATGTAGCCGATGGCCTTGTTGGACAGAAAGAGGCTAGGGAAGCTGCCGGCATAATAGTCCACCTGATTAAGCAGGGTAAGAGACCAGGCCATGGCCTACTCCTCGTCGGGCCTCCGGGGACTGGGAAGACAGCTATAGCCATTGGCATGGCTAGGGAGCTAGGCCAAGACGTGCCCTTCGTGGCCATATCAGGCTCAGAGATCTATGGGTTAACTATCAGGAAGACCGAGTTCCTTAGGCAGGCCATTAGGAGGGCTATTGGCGTTAGGATTAAGGAGACTAAAGAGGTTTATGAGGGCGAGGTTGTTGAGTTAGAGGTTGAGAAGGAGCCATATCCATACAATCCATATATTCAGATCGCAACCGGTGCGCTCATAACTCTAGCGACCAAAGATGAGACTAAGACCCTTGAGGTTGGAGAAAGGATAGCCAATAAGCTCCTAGAACTGCCAGTGAGGATTGGGGATGTCATAGAGATTGATGCTGAGACTGGATGGATAACTAAGATAGGCAGGGCTGCTGGCAGGGGCATAACCTCAAAGGGTAAGACTGGCGAGTACAGAGTTGCCAGAGTCGTTGAGAGGCCAAGCGGGCCTGTTAGGAAGACTAAGACGATAACACACACCGTCACCCTACATGACATAGACATAGCAAACATAAGGCTGCATAGAGGCCTACTATTCAGGGAGGAGGAGGTCTCAGACGAGATCAGGCAGAAGGTCGACGAGTACGTGAATGATCTCATTAAAGACCATAAAGCTGAGCTTGTTCCAGGAGTACTATTCATCGATGAGGCGCACATGCTGGACGTCGAATCCTTTGCATTCTTAAGTAGAGCCCTAGAAGAAGAGTTCGCCCCGGTGCT
>Ga0209394_1000581_pt1 | contig 28028 bp, 30 predicted proteins | sample JNZ201metaG_FD_184122 | JGI IMG/M metagenome (GOLD analysis project Ga0209394, IMG submission 184122) | Hot spring microbial communities from Jinze hot spring, China to study Microbial Dark Matter (Phase II) - JNZ 20120812A (SPAdes) (version 3) ... | reverse complement strand
ATATAGATACATAGCGTGCGGGGGTGCCCGAGCTAGGTCAAAGGGGTCGGGCTCAGGACCCGATGGCATAGGCCTGCGTGGGTTCAAATCCCACCCCCCGCACCAACATCCCCCCAACCCTATTGATAGCTTCTTCAAATTATTTGCATCTACATACAGGGCGATTGGTGATTTCTTTCAATATACCTAGTATTAGCTAGCTAGATATAGCTATCGATACCGTCTGGGTATAGCAAGTTTACTATTGTATCTATCTTCCTTTCTAACTCATCTAAGCTGGAGCCTACTATGTTCACATGGCCCATCTTTCTTCTTCTAACCCTGTTCTTACCATAACAATACACCTTACCATATCTAATAACGTCGGCAGGCACATCGCTAAGTCCGAGTATGTTCACCATGTCTCCAAAGGATAGCAGGGATGTATCGCCAAGGCTTAGACCTAGAATAGCTCTAATATGTTGTTCAAACTGAGATACGGAATTCTGCATCTATTGTATAGTGTCCTGTGATATGAACTCTAGATGAAAACTCGTTCACGTACACATCTCCATTTTTAACAAAGAACTCTATACCCATAACACCTACATAATCTAGTGCTTTTGTAAGTTTTTCCGCTATTTCTACCATCCTACTCCTAATGTTTTCCTCTGGTAGAGGTCCGTAATTATGTATGAGAATTCCTTTCCTATTATAGTTATACGTTGGTGGATAGGCTTTGAATTCTTTATTAGACCCTCTAACAGCTATTATCGATGCTTCGTAATCGAAATCTATGTACTCCTCAACTACAAATATATCGTTTATCCCCATCAACGCATCGATATAGATGTCCAAATCTCTTCTACTCTTTATAAAATACTGTCCTCTGCCATCGTTATCCGCCTTTCTATTGCTTAATAACATATACATAGCTAAACTCGTTTCTCACAATTTTGATAGCCTCTTCAGCATCTTGAGCTATGAAGAATCTTGGTGTAGGTATCCAGTATTTTCTATAGAACTCTTTCCCCCTTCACCTCTCCCTCTTAAGCAACACACGATCTATCTTTGGAATAGGTTTCCCTCTAACGCTTGAGTACTGCAACACTTCATTAGAAACATACTCAAATTCAGAAGTAACGATATCGACTGAATCGACAAACTCTTTTAAAATCTCTAATACTATAACACCTATCCTGCATGCAGATTCTTCTGGTTTGATGATACATAGAATTCAATTGGATACCTCCTACACTCGAGAACAATCATCCACCCTAGTTGCCCACCACCGGGAATACCCATCGTAGTTCTACTCAAGTCTTGTAGCAAGAACCTCACTCTTCATATCCTCCATAAACTTCCTAAGTTTTTCAGCAATCTCGGGATACCTTATTCCTAAAATCCTTAGAGCTAGTAGAGCAGCATTTTTAGCATTACCTATGGCCACAGTAGCCACAGGTACTCCGTAAGGCATTTGAACTATTGAGAGTAGAGAATCCAACCCGTTGAGGTGTTTTGATGGTATAGGAACGCCTATAACGGGTAGATGTGTTAGAGAAGCAGTTATACCAGGTAGATGTGCAGCACCGCCAGCTCCAGCAATGATAACCTCTATACCTTTATCAGCAGCAGTTTTAGCAAATTCGTATATGAATTCCGGAGTCCTATGAGCCGATACCACTCTAGCTTCAACTTCAACACCAAACTGTTTTAAGAGTTCCACAGCTTCCCTCATATACTCCCAATCACTTTTACTACCCATTATAACAGCCACCCTGGGCATAGCGCTACCACCAAGGAAGTGCTAAGACTTTATACTGACGTATTTCGATGCTCTCCGCACCTTCTCAAGAGCTTCTTCAACTGTGAATCCCCTTGCCAGTACGACAGCTACCCTTCTACCTGCATATGTAAATGGTTTACCAAAGATCCTAACATCCACACCAGGTATCTTTAGTGCTTCGTATACCCCATATATCTTTGGAGCCCATACATTATCGTCTTCAGCATATATAGCAATGCTAGCACCAGGTGATGTAATTCGCGGCTTTGGTACCGGCAGTCCAAGCACCGCTCTTACATGGATTGCGAATTCGCTTAGCTCTTGGCTAACCATCGTCACCATACCCGTATCGTGAGGTCTTGGAGCGACTTCGCTAAATAGAACTCTGCCATCCTTAGTAAGGAATATCTCTACACCGAAAATCCCTAGACCTCCCAATCCATTAGCAGTAGCTACAGCTATCCTGGAGGCTTCTTCAAGCACCTCTCTAGATTTTATAGATGGCTGCCACGATTCTACGTAGTGGTACTGGCCGTATCTCCAGTGTTCAACAGGTTCGCATACTTCTGTACGTATAGACCAATCGTCGACATACCTATAGGCTAGGACTGTGAACTCTGCCTCCAAACCTACATACTCTTCGACTATTACACGCGAGCTTCTGCCTCTTGCATGTGCTACCGAGTGGCTATAGGCTTCTTTAATAGCTTTAGGCGAAGGCTCTACAACTTTAGCATGGCCATGTCCACTGCTACTCATCTCAGGTTTTATAAGGCACGGATATCCAACTTTTTCACAAGCCTCTACAGCTTCATCTGGATTTGATGCAAACATATACCTAGTTGTTGGTAGCTTAAGCTGTTCAGCAGCAAACCTCCTAAGCTCTATTCTATTCATAGCTATTTTTACAGCTCTAGCATTAGGTACTACGAAATACCCTCTGCTCTCTAGTTCTTCAAGAGCTTCTGTTGAGATGGCCTCTATCTCAGGTACGATTACATCCGGATCCTCTTTTTCAACAATAGCTTTAACAGCGTTGGAATTCATCATATCTACTACATATCTCCTGTGTGCTACATGCATAGCTGGAGCCCAATCATATCTATCGATAGCTATAACCTCTACTCCTAGCCTCTGAGCCTCTATAGCTATCTCCTTACCTAGCTCACCCGAGCCTAACAACACCATCTTTATCGATTTACCGAACATAGGGGTTGTTAGGAACTCTCTTCTTCCCATACCTACCACCTGACGGGAGATAGGAGGGGGTTTGAATAAATACCTTCCCCGGGAATCCATACGTAAACCTCTCCGAGTAATCCCTTAGCAGCCCTGCTTCTGTAGATCCTCCTTACTTTTTCAGCTAACCTAATTCTCTCGTTTAGAAGCCATGCAGAGCCTATATCGCTTCTATGGAACAGGGTCCAGCCATCTAGAGCATGGATATAGGTAGCGGCTTTCTCGGACTTGGTATAAGCCTCTTCGTAGCTCGAGCCATAGCATACTATCTCTACAACTCTAGAACCCTTTGTATAGAGAACGCCGTCTATAAGCTCAACACTAGCATACATTGTTTCACAGCCTAGCTCCATAATCTTGTCCTCCTCTACCGCAACCGGGTGTCCTAAAGCCAGCTTCCTGTTATCCGGATAGCCTGCGGGTGCTACAGCCTTTACTATGACAACCCTCTCCTCATCTACCTCTATCTTTGCTGAAGCAAGCTTCTGTCTAGCAGCTTTATCTAGAAGCTCAAGAAAATCGCTCTTTACTATCGGAACAAGATTTGCCATCTCTGGATCACCAAATCTGCTATAGAATTCGATAACCGTGGGTCCCCATAGTCCTGTCAGCATCATCTGCCCTGCAAAGGCCCCTACGTAGTTACAGCCTACCTCAGCTATCAAGCTCCTAATAACTAGTGTAACTATTTCTCTAGTTTTCTCAAACTCTTCAACTGTTAAGAAAGGCGGGGTCCAGCCAGGGCCCGAGATGCTACCCATACCACCTGTCTCAGGCCCTGTATCAAAATCAAATAGATGTGGATGGTCCTGAACAATAGGTAGGAATAGCACGTAGCTACCGTCAGTAATTACCTGAGCTGTATACTCAACACCCTCAACTCTCTGCTCTACCAAGACCTTGTAGTCCATATCTCCATAGCCAGCCATATCGCTAAATAGTTTATCTAGGTAGCTCTTCTTTACCTCAGCCTTATCCTTAGAAAGATAGGCATGGGTATCCTTAAGTACCTTAACACCTTTTCCACCTGCCTGTCTAGCAGGCTTTATAACCACATCTCCAGCAAATTCAATAAACTTCCTAGCTTCCTCAATATCTTTAAAGGCCTTGAAGTAGAGTCTGCCTGGGATTCCGTATTTCCACATAAGCGTTCTCGCAAATACCTTGCTCTTCTCTACCTCAGCGCTTCTGCTATCAGCACCAAATACTATAAAACCTTTTTCCCTAAGGTATGTCGAAACACCGCTAAACAATGGCTCCTCAGGTCCTATAACCACTAAATCTGGTGAAACATCTTCAGCAATCTTAGCAACAGCTACAGGATCTGTCGTCTTAGCTATAGACCATCTACCACCCGTTCTATCGGCAACCCTCATCAAACCCGGGTTTCGGTAGTCCATGACCACGGATACTCTAGGTTCTTGGGGGCTTTTTCTCATTAGCTCGACCAACGCATGTTCTCTTGCAGCAGAACCTACGAGTAGAACTCTCATATTCTCACCCAAAGAAATGCACTCCGAAACACCTTCCACAGAGATTTAGCCTAAACATTTTCGCTACACGATCAATACTTTCAATGCTAAGCCAGTGGAGAGAATCCACCTCCAGATACTTCTCTGCCATCTCCTTAGTAAGATTTGCCGCCAAAAGATTTTCCGTACCTAGCTTTAGAACACCGTAAGGACATGGACTGATTAGCGGTGGGCTTGCTATAAGTAGGTGTATTTCGTTAACACCGATTCTGTACCTCAGGATCTGCGAAACCGTTTTTACTGTAGAGCCCGTGACCATGCTATCATCCACCAAGGCTATCTTCTTCCCCTCTAAGCTACTTCTAATAGGATTCATCTTAAGATGTATAGCTACGATTTTTTCACGTGGATCGAATTTAAGCATAGACCTAGCCCTACCACCGGTGGCAACAAATGCGAGTTCAAAGGGTCTACCTATAGCATTTGAGAAACCTATTGCATAAGGTAGAGCCGTTTCTGGAACACCTACAGCAATATCTACATCTTTATCAAATACCCTAGCTAACTCCTCCCCCAATCTCTTCCTAAACTCGTAGACGCTAACACCATCAATAACAGCATCGTGTCTAGCTAAGTATAGTAGCTCGAACAAACACAGTCTTGATTTAACGGAGGTTTCTACTCTAAAGTTTTTCAGTAGGTATCTAGAGATATAGAAACCCTCTCCGGGAGCTACGAACCTCCTAATATCAGCATCAAGTATATCTATAGCAGTAGACTCTGAAGAAATTATAGCCATATCAAAACCGTATCCTCCTAAAACCATGGGTGTTAATCCTCCTGGGCTTCTCCAGGCAAGTACTTCACCATTGCTTGAGATGGCTACAAATGAGGGGATGCCATCTACATTGCTATAGAGGTTGAATGCAGCTACAATATCATTTGTACTACCGCTCTTCATAGCCCTACCAATTCCTCTAACAAGATCGTCGAAAACGCTATGAGCTCTTTCAGCTAAAAGAGCTACGTCGAAACCGTCTATTGTTTCTCGATATAGATGTTCGTCGTTATCAGCGTAGGTAGCGCCTATAACCCTATTACTCGACGCTTTATCGACTACCTCATCCATGTTCTTTGAGCTATAGCAGCTAACGTTACCATTGGCTACACAAATCACGTACTTCTCGGCACCTCTATGTTGTAAGGCCATTAATCCATACTTTACGTACGTACTTAAAGTCCAAAGCTCATCAAATGCATATATTGCTAGTAGTCCAAACAACTCTATACACCTAGGAGAACGTCTCCCCAAGATCTTCAGCGGAAAAATCTTTGAATGGATAGATGCCTGTGAAGCATGCTATACATAAGCTTGGTAGCCCAACAACCTCGATCAGATTTTCAATCGTATTGAAAGCTACGGTATCAGCATTTAGAGCCCTAGCTATCTCTCTGCTACCCATAGTCTTCCAAGCAAGAAGCTCTTTCTTTGATGCAACATCTACCCCAACAAAGCATGGATACATGAAGGGTGGGCACGAGATCCTTATGTGAACCTCCTTAGCTCCTAAATCTCTCAACCTAGAAGCTATGGCAGCCATAGTTGTACCGCGTACTATAGAATCATCGACCAGTGCAATCCTTTTACGGTGTATAGAGCTCTTTATGATGCCGTACTTCAGCTTCGCTATAACCTCTCGCAGCCCTGGAGACATTATGAATCCTCTACCGAGATACCTATTAGCTACAAGCCCCTCTTCAAACGGTATACCACTACCTTTGCTATACCCTATAGCAGCAGCTCGTCCACTATCCGGTACAGGTATAACAACATCAGCATTAGCTGGAGCTATTTTTGCAAGCTCGTATCCCAGCCCAACCCTTACATCGTACACGTTGATACCATTGAATATGGTGTCTAGCCTCGCTATGTAAACATACTCAAATACGCATGGGGTAGGAGCTTCTGCAGGAACCCTGGTAATCTCTAGCGATTTGCCATCAAAGGATATTATCTCCCCGTGTAGGACCTCCCTCCACCTGCTATAACCAAGAACCTCTAATGCTGAGCTCTCAGAAGACGCCAAGAACTTCTCCCCATCAAATAAGTATGCCAAGGGTCTGAATCCGTGGGGATCCCTAGCTATAACGATCCTAGGCTCAGATGTTATGATGGTTATCGAGTACCCCCCGATAGCCATGGTCGATAGCTCTCTAATAGCTTCTACAACATCTTTACCATACTCTAGCGCTAGCTTATGTATAGCTTCAGAAAATGCGTGGACGTAGCTTTCGCGATTCCTTAAATTAAGTTCCTTGGCTAGCAGCCTATAGTTAGCAATAGCACCATCGAAAGCTACAGCTATTCTAAACCCTTTATCTTCTACAATAATCGGCTGGGACTCTGGATCTAGTCCTACAGATGCTGAGTACTTAGTGTATCCTAGTACACCAAAGACAGTGCCGGTGGGGATCTGGGGTGCAAACCCGTTATTCAGTAGATCGAGTGCTGTACCTCTACTGGTATGGCGTAGCATATTGCCGTCGGTATAGGCTACAGTAATACCTGTTGCTTCCTGACCTCTATGCTGTAACTCTATTAATAGAGCTAGAACTAGATCCGTAGCACTGGAGTTAGGTTTTGTAGAAGCATATACCGCAACTCCGCCCATGGCTACCACTCGAGCTCCTTATATAGGCTATTCTCGTAAATGTCTTTGAGGAAATCTATATCCTCCTCAAGCAAAATCCTATCACCAAATCTTATTGCACACCTCCTACTATTGGTACTACGTCCTATAATGGAAACAGGTACGTTTAGTTGCTCGGCTAGTATAAGAAACCTCTCTAGCTTACTACCATCAACCTCAACCGCGTATCTGGCTTGAGTTTCTGAAAACAGTACCTCGTCAACCCTATAACAACCTCTGCATAGAACTTTAGATACATCTATATCTACACCTATACCGCCAGCTATAGCCATTTCAAGAACAGCTGTAGCGAGACCTCCCAAACCTATATCGTGAACAGATAGAACGAGCCTCTCCTCTATTGCTTTAAGTATAAAATCAGCGTTCCTAAGCTCCGATACCGGTCTAGGTCTCGGAATTTCGCCGAACTCAAGCCCATGAATTCTATACAGATACTCGCTACCACCTATTTCAGGAAACGTAGTGCCAATAACAGCTATTACCGAGTTAACAGCCTTGAGATCAAGGGTCTTAGCGAGCTCTATATTGTCTATCCTGCCAATACCTACGATAGTTGTTGTAGGTTTTATCTGCCTTCCCTGGGCATCCTCATTGTAGAAACTAACTTTTCCACCAACAATAGGCAGCCCCAGTTCTTCAACTATCCAGGCAATACCCTTCAGCATTTCTTCAAAGTACCAGAAATGCTCAGGTTTTTCCGGATTACCTGCGTTCAGCTCATCGACTACTGCTATAGGTTTTGAGCCTACGGATACAAGGTTTCTAAAGCACTCCGCTACACTATTAGCTGCCCCAGAGAATGGATCCAGGTATGTATACCTAGGGTTGGCATCGCCTTTAACTGCTAAACCCCTTTTACTACCATCAAGAAGTCTAAGAACTGCAGCATCTCCGTAGCCAGGTTTGATAACAGTTCTAGCACCTACCTCGTGATCATACTGCTCGTATATCCATCTCTTAGAGGCTATATTAGGTGATGAGAGGAGAAGTAGAATACATTTACCTATATCTTCAGGTAGCGGTATGTCTATTACAGGTGTAGAGCCTTTCAATGCCTCTAAAGGTGTTTTCGAAAGTCTTCTTATAGCCCTAGGTTTTGCAAGCTCTTTAGTAGGGACATCGGCTACAAGTCTATCCCTATAGTATATCCTTATTCTCCCACTACTATCAAATCTGCCTATGATGCTGTAGCTAAGCTCAAATCTATTTAGCAAATCAACAACTCTACCAAGCTTCTCTGGATCAACAGCTAATAGCATTCTCTCCTGGCTTTCAGAAACGAGAAGCTCTAAAGGTGTAAGTTCTTGTCTTGTGTGGAGTTTATCTATATGTATTTCAGCACCGAGATTATAATCAGCAGCTGTTTCACATATGGCAGTCGTTAGACCTCCTCCACCAAGATCCTTAATGTAGTTAACAAGGTTGCCCTCGGTCAATACCTGTACAACATCTATAAGAAGCTTCTCAGTTAGAGGATCACCCACCTGAACAGCCGCTATCTCATCTTCGCCTGTAAGAGGTTTAGAAGCAAAACTGCTACCCAAAAGACCATCTCTACCTGTTGCATTACCTATTATAACAACGTAGTCACCGGGTTTAGGATCATTGGTCACGATCCTACCTACTGGTACTATACCTACACATACAACGTTTACAAGCGGTTGCTTATTGAATGAAGCATCGAACCAGGTATCCCCAGCTACTGTTGGTACACCTATCCTATTTCCATAATCGCTAATACCCTTAACAATACCTCTTATAAGCCAGTTGGCATGCGGATCCCCTGGGTCACCCATGTACAAAAGGTCTAGTAAGGCTATTGGTTTAGCACCGAGAGTTAGAATATCCCTTACGATACCTCCAATACCTGTTGCAGCACCATCGTATGGGTCTATAGCTGAGGGGTGGTTATGGCTTTCGATCTTAAAAACAACAGCTACATCTGGAAACAGCTCAACTGCAGGTGCATCTCTCCCTGGACCAATTAGAACGTGCTTACCTGTTGTAGGTAGTAACTTTAGCAGTAGTCTAGAGCTCTTATATGAGCAGTGTTCACTCCACTGAGCCTCAAACATGGCGAGTTCTTCGACCGTCGGCTCTCTACCTAGAATGCCTCTTATCTCCTCTATCTCCTCACGTGTTAGAGGCATTGCTACCACCCTTTCTTCAGAGAATGGGCAAGGCTTTCAAATATCACTCTCCCACCCATAGTGAAGCCTCTAGGCACTAAGTCGGGCTCTGAAGCCCGTTCTGGATGGGGCATAAGCCCTAAGACTAAGCCATTTTCACTACCTATTCCAGCAATATCGTAGATGCTGCCATTCGGATTCCAACCTTTAGCATACCTTAGAATAGATACGCTTCCCAAAAGCCTTGTATAGGTTTCATCATCTAAGTAGTACCTGCCTTCAGCATGAGCTATAGGCATATCGATCACCTGCCCATCTTCTGCTAGCGATAGCCATGGACCTTTCGGATTCTCTACAACAACCTTTATCCATCTACATTCGAATCTCCCACTATCATTTGGGAGAAGTGCCCCAGGTAGAAGACCTGCTTCAACAAGTATCTGAAAACCGTTGCATATCCCTAGAACAGGTACTCCCCTAGATACATCATTACCTATTTCCTCCATAACCCCGCTTCTTGCAGCTATAGCTCCAGCCCTAAGCCAATCGCCATAGCTAAAACCTCCTGGAATGATAATGGCATCGTAAGATCCTTCTACATACTCCCTATACCAAACGATCTCAGAATCTAAACCCATTACATTCTTTAAAACATGGCGTACATCTTCATCACAGTTTGTACCAGGAAACTTGAGAATCGCTATTTTAACCACGGATCTCAACCTCTATATCGTGTACAACAGGATTGTATATTCGGAGCTTTTCGCATAGAGTTTTAACGATTTCCACCGCTTCTTCAGGGCTTTTGGATTCAACAGAGAATAGAAGATATTTCCCAGCTCTAACACCTTTGACAGAGTTAAACCCTTTTCTTAGTATAAGCTGCCTATGTATGGTCTCTCCCTCAGGATCTCTTACCCCCTTCTTATTCGTTATCACAACTTCAACCATATACATGGACATCATCCACCCCCACTCCTAAACGTTTGCATAGATTCACGTAAGCTTTCATCATAAGGTTTGCATCCTTTGATTTCCTAAAGATCTCTTTGTCAAGGTGTTCGCCATTCTCATCTAGAACTCTAAATGTGTCACCCGATATTTCATCAGCTAAAACTATATCCCCATTTCTATCTCTACCAAACTCGAGCTTCATATCAATTAGCGTAAGATTCTTAGATAGAAATAGATCCTTAAGCAGTTTGTTAACCTCGAGAGATATATTTGCTATCGTTTGCATATCGTTCTTTGTAAGAAGACCGGCATTAAGTACATCCTCTACAAGGATGAGTGGATCGTGAAGAGAATCATCTTTAAAGTGGAGCTCAACTAGTGGAGGATCGAGTTTCTGAAGAGGTTTGTACAAGGGCATACGCTTAAGAAGAGATCCATAGGAATAGTTCCTAACTATAACCTCTATAGGTATTATGGATAGTCTTTTAACAGTAAGTGTTCGCATACCGTCGTAATCTATGTAATGTGTCCTCATACCCGCTTCTTCAAGAAATTCAAAGAGGTATGCAGAAATACGTGCATTTATAATACCTTTACCTTTTGCCACAGCTTTTACAGTACCATCCATAGCTGTAACCTCGTCCTTAAACTCCATCAACAGCGTATCGCTGTTTTTTACATAAATACGTTTACTTTTTCCTTCGTAGAGCATTTCCATGGACTTCCGCCTATACATAATTTACTTAGTGTAGTGTACTGTATATAAATCTCTCGTTTACATAACTTTCATATAATTTATATAAACTATGTATATAGAGCTGATTATATTCTAGATTATGTAAAAATGAGTGCCGCTCCGCTAGCGATGTTTGCTACTAGAAGAATAGCCACTTTACAAACATAGTTTTATAAAACTTAATCTTATCGTTTATGTATGAGTGCGGCTGGCTTGGCGGTTTATATGTCATGGAGTTATCCAAAAGCAGGGGTGGATCTTGATAGGCATAGGTATATGCATAAGTACGTCCTCAAGCTTATTAACGATTTGTTGCAAGAACTTGGTGTAGAAGTAGAAGGCCTCGGTGGGTATGGAACCTCTATAAAGATAGGAGATTTGAAACTCATGCTTCACGTTGATGGTGTTGGAACAAAAACCATTGTGTTGGAAAGACTTGGCAGACTATGGGTTGCTGGATGGGACTGCCTAGCTATGAATGTAAATGATGTTGTATGCGATGGTGGTGAGCCCATAGCTCTAGTAGACTATATCGCTATGCCTAGCGATAATCCGGATATATTTAAGGAAATAGCAGAGGGCCTCATTAAAGCCGCTAAAATTGCTCGTATACCTATTCTAGGTGGTGAAACAGCTATACTAAGAGACCTTGTAAGTGGCGTCGATGTTGTATGCACTGTTTTAGCTATTAAGAGAACGGGGTTTGTGAATAAAGCTGTAGTAGGAGACTTTGTTATAGGTGTAGAAAGTTGGGGTCTACATGCCAATGGATACACATTGGTTAGAAGAATCATCGAAAATACAGTTAGAGATTATGGAGCTATTGTTGAGGGTATTGAACTCGGGGAAGAACTAGCAAAACCTACAGCAATATACTCCAGCATGGTACTAGAGGCTATAGATAAAGGCATAGTCCATGGTGTAGCACATATCACTGGAGGAGCTTTTACAAAGGTTAAAAGAGTTCTAGATAGGCTAGACATAGTTATGGAGATGCCTAAACCACCCCAGATATTCGAGATAATAATGAAGTTAGGCAATGTAGATGCAAGTGAAATGTATAGGGTTTTCAACATGGGTATAGGGCTTATAATGACAACACCTCTTGAGAATCTAGACCCGCTACTAAAGGTTATTAAAAACCACAATCTTAAAGCACATATTCTAGGAAAGGTTGTCGAAGGGGAGAACAGGGTTAAAATAAAAACATACAACGGTATAGATATAGTGCTTTAACAACCAATATAGTGATAGCATACATAAATGCTGTGTTCGACCTTCTTTAACATGTCTCATTCTCTAGTCACTCTCCTACCATCCATAGGCTTGTTCCAGTGCATGGTTCATACCTAATACCAGCTTCCAGCATCTCAACTCTATCTAGCACTGGACTATAGAAGCAGCGATGGTAAGCTGTAACAGCTACGAAATGTTCCTAAATCACCACCTCATCAAAACCCTTAATAACTCTAGCATTTTAGGCACCCGATAGGCTTATCAATTATTTTCCTTTGATCTAGCAGTGAAAGTGGTCTTTACTACCTTTTTCCCAAGAAGTTCAACTATAACAGTCTCTATCTATGCTCATTATCTGGATTTGGGATCATTTTCCTAGCTTTTGCTTATACCTCTGAAGATGCTTAATACCTCAAACCTGCTGTAGTATATTTGAGAATTCGAATCTGTAAATTGTAATTGTATATCCCATTCAAAAACTTTGGCTGTAAAAAGCTTCGCTAACCTTTATGCAAAGGGGAGAGCTTTGTAGAAGAATGCTGTAGTGGAGGTAGTGTTCAGTTCTACTACTGTTGTGGATATGCTGTGGGGAAAGGGTCTATGTAGTTGGAGCTGCCTCTATATGCTTCTCTACTGCTTCTTGTTTACTACCTGTTTCTATGAGTCTACTGTATCTTTCTATATATGTTATGGTTGTGTACTTTCCAATGTATCTATAGATCTCTTCAGCTACAAGTGCTTTTACGATCTGTATATCTCTATCGAGGTGTATCTCCCTAGGCAATTCGATGGTTATACTGTTATCGTTTGTGTTTATGGATACGTTGAATCTCTCCGTAGGTATCTTTCTGTACCTTCTGTGTAGTAGAAGCTTTATCTTCTCTACATCATCTTCAACGACCTTTACTATCCTATAGCTACAGATTAGGGTCTTTCCAGCTAGTGGATGGTTAAAGTCTACAAGTACCCTACCACCGGTAACGGCCTTAACTATACCTATCTGACCACCTATATCAACGGTTTTACCAACCTCTGGCACAATATTGTTTTTCACAAGCTCTCTAATACTCACTATTCTAACCTTTGACGGATCTCTAGAGCCGTAGGCTTTCTCAGGCGGTATCTCTATAGTAAGCTCCTTATTCACTTCGCCAAAATTCTCTATATGCTCCTCAAGACCTCTTATAACCCTATTCTCACCAACGATAACAAGTAGGGGTTCGTAGGTCTTCTCAACATCGTATCTATTCTCCTTCTTTGCAACCTCCTCTATCGTTGTATCAACCAGCTCATTCGTATCCTTAATCCTAATCACGTAATCTATCAATATAAAGCTATTTTTAGAGATAGCCATATACTAACCCTTCAGAGGCATAGTAGCTATAGTAGCAAATAAAAGCTTTAGATATTTAAAAAGAGATTGGTGTACGTAGTTGGCTATAGAGTACGAGGCTAAGGTAGAGGTAGAGGATCTCGATGAAATTGAGAGAAGACTACGGGCTATAGGTGCACACATTGTAGACGCAACCGAGGAGGAGGATATATACATCGATCTAAGCCCATGTATAGACATGGTGTCCAGGGATATAGCGCTGAGGATAAGAATATACAGAGCTGCAACCTCCGATAGGGGGAGGTATGAGGTTACATACAAAGGTCCCAGAAAAACAAAGGATCTAAAGGTTAGAACCGAGATAACAGTAGCTATAGATGATGGACACAGACTGCTAGAGATATTTAGAGAGCTAGGCTTTACAAAATACATAACGGTATACAAGAGGAGAAAGATATATAGATATGGAGTAGCAAAGATATTCCTAGATGATGTTAGAGATCTTGGAAAATTTGTAGAAATTGAGATAGAGAATGCCAACTCCATAGAGGAGTTCAGAGAAATGTTAGCTAAAATACTGGACACCCTAAACCTACCAAAACAACTCATATCCAAATCCTATCTGGAGATGATTCTAGAAAAACACAACCTTGCTCCAAATAGATAAGAATGCATAGGGCTACAACGCTGATTCAGAGTGCATTTCCAATATTTATGGAGACGATGCATCGTGAAAAATTTAAAATATCTAAGTAGCTTCTACTACACCATCTTTATAAAGACTATGGTCTAGCTATAGCCATATGCAATATTCTAGCAATTCCAAGTACTTTACTTAAAGTTTTAAAGTATTACCTAACACATATATTTTAAGCCTGTGTTGTGCGTAAGGGTTTTTGTGGTGTTACTTTTGAAGCTTCGCCTCCTCGGATCTGTATATACTGTAACGAAGTCTAATCTAATTATTGCAAAGATAGATGATCCCGAAAAGATACCGAGGATTGGCGACAGTGTCGTTGATGCAAATAACGAGTATATAGGGAGGGTTGTGGATATAGTTGGACCAGTTACATCCCCTTTTGCAGTTTTAAGACCTGTAAAGCTATCTATTCTATCAATGCTAAAACCCTCCACAGTACTCTTCTACAGATCTAGAAAGTCGGAGGATAGGGATAGGAGAGTCCGCAGGTGATGGATGGTGAGCTGTAACGAGCTCGTTGTTGATCAGGAGAGAGGTGAGGTTATCTGTGCTGATACTGGTGAGGTTGTTGATGAGGATAGGGTTTCCCTAGGACCTGACTGGAGAGCCTATACCTCTGATGAGTGGAACAGAAGAGCACACACCAATGTAATAACACATGCAGTCCACGACTCAGGTCTCTCTACAGAGATAGATCTCTCTGTTCGTAGATATAGGGAGATGATTAAAAATAGAAAGCTGGCTCTGCTCCAGAGGAAGATACGTGTAAATAGAGCTGAGCGGAAGATTGTTGAAGCACTTACACACCTCAACCAAATATGTGCCTATCTCAGTATACCAGATCAAGTTAAGGAGACGGCTGCAATAATACTTAGAAAGGTATTCGCAATCCTACAGCCGAAGGTAAATAGGCTACAGATGCTAGCAGCGGCATCGATAGTACTAGCAGCTAGAAAGCACGGAATTCCCATCAGGATTAGGGAAGTTATAGCTAGATTTAATATAGATGAAGAGGAGTACTGGAAACTGATATCAGAGATACACTTTAAGGTAGATCTAAGCGAATTTAAAGCATACATCGATCCACGCAAATTCATCCCCCAAATAGTATCTAATCTAGGTCTAAGCCAGCAGGTCTACATGCTATCAGCCAAGCTAATCGATGTTCTTAAAAGAAATGGGCTGACAGAGGGTAAGGATCCGGCTGGTATAGCTGCAGCAGCTGTATATATAGCCTCCATAATCCTCGATGAGAAGAAGACCCAGAGACAGGTAGCCCAGGCAGCAAATGTTACAGAGGTAACTATAAGGAACAGATACAGAGATATACTCGATAAACTAACCATAACGGTATACATATAGATCACCTAAAGAGAAAGAACAAATATGCAAATTCTGTATATCCTCAATGTAATATAGAGTTGATCTGAAGATCGCTACTATAGATTACCAAGCAAGTTTAGTTAGAGTGGAGGTCGGCTACACGATTGTAGCTAGGTCTTTACAGTGTATGCTCTCTCCATTAGGAATCTTGTCAGGTATGGACACTTTAGAGGGTTGTAGACCCTCCCCTCGCCACACATATAGAGATTTCTACAGCCGTTACATGGTATTGCAAAGATCTCCGAATCTGGAATGGATATCCGCTGCTCTCCAATCTGATTACGCTGATCGATTGCCTGTAGAAGGTATGCTGTCTGACCATTGTCGTTTATGGCTATTCTCTTAATGAGGTTAGCTCTAGCAAGTTTATTCACTATTGTATATAGCCTTCTCGACTGTATAGATCTGAGCTCATCCCTCTCCCTCAATTTCGACTGGAGTATCCCTCCAGACACTCTCGTCTCCTGCTTAATGATGTTGTAGACGAGCACCTCTTCATCGCTAAGACGGGTTGCGCTCTCCATGATCCACTAACCTTGCAGCCATTAATGTGCAGCTGTGTCTAGTAGATATACTCTGTGTAGGCTAATAAGAGTGTATGCATTTAGCTATGAAGCTCGGCAACATCAATAAATTGCAAGATGCTTCTCAGATACACAATAGTCTACCTAGTGATACACTTGAGCTGGACTGTCTGTATGTTGTTTAGTTTTTGGTTTTTCTGGTTATTTGAGTTATTTCCATGGGTTCGACGTAAAGGCATATAAGCATCTACGTGTTTTAGTAGCTGGGAGCCTGTGAGCTGGTGAGTTGTTGGCGAGGGACGAGGCTCTGTGAACTGCTCTTCGCCGATGGTTCTGGGAATCCCGGCGGCCCCCTGGAGCCGTAGGCGGGGAGAAAGGGGATAAACAGGTGGGATTAACCCGTGTCCAGAAAAACAAAAAACAGCTAAAACAGCCAAAAAACCCTAGCTAACGGACACGGGCAACCACTCTAACTTCTATCCATAGATCTACCTAGTGCTCTACTCCTTACACACTCCACTACATCATCTATTGGAGCGCTTGTTACAACTCCATCACTATATGTATAGCTTCTCGCTGCTGTAAACCCCTTTTGTATAAGACAATCTATAATGCTTTGAACAGGTGGCGTATCCGTCTTAATGGCCTTGGCTATATATGTTAGTCTAGCTGTTAATGCATTTTGCATAGACGTTCTGTAGATGCCCCCCAGTAGCAGTCTAGAGCTCTCCCTCAACCAATGCATCCCTTTGGCGATCTCCACGAGTTCTGCAAGATACTCGCTACTTGATGTAGGGCATATCCATACAGGGTATATCGGTTCCAGCTTCCCTTCACATACTGGACACCGTGCAGCTCTATCCACAGTATCTTCAATACGGTGCATATAGTAGTATCCACATCTGCTACAGCATCGTACAGCTCCCAGACAGCTATCGAGAACCTCACCCGCTCTCGTACCTCCTCTAGATACTCTAACATAGACTCTTGCATAGTGGTTCATAGCGTAGGATAGCAGTGGCTCGATATACTTATCGTATACAGCAGCAATCCTCATAACAAACGATAGTAGAACCCTTAATGCTATATCCCTTGACTGTAATACCCTAGTACCCACTACACCGTATCTCCTAAGCAGCTTATCCCTATACCTACCCTCGAGAACCGCTAGATCCGTTGCCGTTAGTGCAACTACACCATATCTCTTAACGCAATCTAGTGCCGTGTGTGTAAAGGGGGCAGGGCTACCGAAAGGATCTATATCTATATAGCTAATTGCTACACCCTCTCTTTTAGCTAGCTGGTGCATAAGCTCGTTAGCATCGGCATGCCTTACACAAACTCCCTCCACTACACCGTTTAACTCTATATTACGCTTCATAATCTCGATGGCATCCGGGGATATATCACCCATATAAACGGTTGCTCCTTTAGGTAGTCCAGCCTCCAATACTATCCTTATACCCCTTACACCTGTAGCAGCAAGGGGATCCACTACAGCTGTACATCTACCTCTTCCCAGCTCTACCCTTAGTACCGCTACGCAGATGTCCCTATTCTCAACCATTCTAGGATTGTAGAATACCGGTGCCCACGATGGTTCGTATAGACCATCCTCCCTCCTATACAGATTGGGATCCGGAATACATATCTTAGCAAGACCTTCAACAGCTAGTATGTAGCCGTTTGGACAGACCATTTTCAGTCAGTTAACAGCATCGCGGCTCTGTATAAATTTTCTAATTATCTCCCTATGTAGATTGTCTCTATTCGCCTCCGTAACGTTAACTACATCAAACCCTCTTCTCCTAAGTACACCAGCTACCTCAACGTCACTGAGATTCCTGTGGATAACCACAATGCCTCTCACAGCATATTCTAGTGCTCTTATAATCTCTAGACGTAGCCTGGCTATGGATAGCTCCATAGGACCCACCTCATCTATTCCAAGAACAGATCCCTCCATGGGCGGCTTCGATAGAGCTGCTACACCTATTCTCTCAGCCTCACTCTCTATAACAACGTATTTCCCTACCCTCCTACCACTGCTTCCATACCCCATCTGCTGAGCCTTTGATAGCTCCAGAGCAAGCCATCCAGATACACCACTTCTAATATCGACTATCCTAAACCCGATCCTCCTTCCATGCTCTCTAACCTCGGGGCAGTAGAAGCCGTATACTCTATAGCCTAGGGAGCCCAGCTCCTGGACAACCCTCATAAAGACTGTGCTCTTACCGACACCGGGTCTACCTGTTAGAGCAACCAGTACTATTTTCTACACCTATCTCCTCAGAGTTCTAGCCAGCTCCCTTACAAAATCCTCTATACTGGATAGAACCCTGACCTCCCCAATACTCTCAGCAATATCTACACTCTCCCTATCCTGTGCACTATCTATAACGGAAATCGCCACACCGTTAAATGTTCTTGCAAAAGAGCTGTTATCTCTACACTTAAGCTCCACCGAAGCTCCACTGTACCTACCGTTTATATACGTTATGAACACCTTCGTATCGTCAAGCTGTATAAGTATATCTGTAGGTAGCGTATTGAATACCTCTGCACTTATCCCAAGATCAGAGAGCTTTACTGCAAGCTTATACCTCTTATCACCCGGCTCCGCATCCCTATACCTATCCTGTGCAGAAGCTCTAGGCTCCGACCTTACTATCCTATCCCTAAATATATCGATACTCCGCACAACATCTTCGAACAGCTCTCCAAATACCTCCATAAATCTATATGCACGTTCAGCAGACATATCCATTTCATCCTCCTCATACTTCTGAAGAGCTTTTGAAGATATCCCAACAGTGTTTGCCAGCTCGTGGAGGCTGTAGCCCATCTTTACCCTAAGCCTATGTAGCTTCCCTCCATTTATCTTCACATAGTACATACCGCTGTACTCGTATATGTATATCCTCTTACCCCTCGCAACATTATCCAGAGTCTCCCTGGATACCAAGCCAATCCTATCCCTAATGTACAGAACGTCCTCTAGAACCTCCTCACTGTTGAATCTATCTGCAATAAGTAGAGCATTTACATTTAATGCTCTACTCAATTTCTTCAGCTCCTGAAACACCCTATCTCTACTAGAGATCCTCCTCTCTATCTTTAGGAGGATCTTATCCCGTTCGTGCATAGCTATGTAGTCCACACTCTTCCTCTCCCTTATTGGGAAGGATACCTTGTGCAGAATCCTTATACCAGAGCTTAGTAGAGGATGTAGTGTAGAATCCTCATCTGCAGAACTCCTACTGCTGTGTTCTACACCCTCTGCATCTATGTGAAGCATTTACTATACCCACTTCACATAGATATGGCATTTCGAGGGTCAAAAACTTTATTGTCCGGATCTTGAATTCTTTTAAGAGCTATCTTCTATGATACACCGCATAGACCATTGCATGATCTCTATCGAATGGCTCTAGGTGTACAACATCGACTATTTCAAATCCCCTAGACTGCAGTACATTCATTTCATGCTTGTATATCTCACTGGGCTCTGCTGTCACATCTATACTCCTAGCCTTTATTGCAAGTAGAAGCCATCCGCCATCCCTGAGAAACATGCTGGCGTTGTCCGCCACGATAGATGCCTGCTCAGGCTGGGCTACATCCGCATAGAGTCCGTCGACCTCCTCAACAATGAATCTGTATCTTCTCGGCAGCCTTGCATCCTCTAGAATTGGTATTATATTCCTCCTATCATCTGCAACAACTATAAGTTCCCTCATAACCCTTGGGGCAAACTCAACAGCATATAACCTACCCATCAAACCGACTATATCCGATATATGGCTAACGGTGGTACCAGAACCCGCTCCTAGGTATAGGATCCTCTGAGCCTCCTTTACGGGCAGCTCCTTTAGACCCTTAACTAGGGCTGCTGCTAGCTTACTTCTATATGTATTCCACTCCCTGTATTCATTCTCTCCAACTCTAAATAGATGCTCTCCATATACTCTTTTACCAGGTGTTAGATTCCTTGTTGCTAGCCTTGTGCTTCCATCCTCTAGCTCTACGACATAGACACCTCTATACCTATCGTGTTCATAGAGCCTAGCTATAGATGCGAACGACACACTACACACCTCTATACCTATCTATATTCTAATAGAGTATAAATTTGTATAGCACCATGGATTGCTACTGCTTCCTCTCCCTTCTACCTTCTCTACGAGGTGGCCTCGCTTCCCTAGCCTCCTTCTTCGGAGGCTTTGGATACAGCTGCCTAACCTCCTCAATCCTCTCCATAAGCTTAGCTCTAAGCTCGTCACCGACATACCTTCCAGTAAAGAAGTCTATTCTAGCAGCTATTGATAGCTTTGTAGCCAGAGCCCTTGATATCTTACCCCTCTGCCACCTAGGTGCCTTCCTAATTTCAGGAAACTGGAAGATCACTCCATGCTTCGGAGGTCTGCCACCAGTCCTTAGAGCTCTAAATAGAGCCTTCTCAGCACCAAGCACCTGTACCGTACTTGCTGGAAGCTTTGCCAGCTCCTCAAGACTACCAGCTAGACTCAGCAGCCTTGCACCGAGTAGGGGGCCTACCAAGGCTGATATATTTGGTGCTACCTCCTTCATAACGTGCGTTATATAGTCCGTCAGCTTCTCCCTAAGCTCATAGAGCTCCCTCCATATGTTTGCAACCGTCTGTATTATAGACATATCCATTTCAGAGAGATCTGCACCTATACTCTTTCTAGCCGTCTCATACACCCTCTTAGCCCTGCCCTCGGAAAGACCCAGCTTCGTTAAAGCCTCTACAGACATAGCCTCTCTAAAACCTATATCTGCAACGATCTTAACGTACTCATCGTGTTCCTTAGACAGATCGTCGAGCTCTGGGAAGTGAACACTGTACCATTCCCTTAACCTAGTCGCAAGTAGATTGAGAGTCTTGTCGATATCATCTATAGCTCTAATTGCTTGAACTGCTAAGAGATCCCTCTTCTGAGCATACCTTCTGAGCTTCCTCCTCGTAAGCTCTAGGGATACTGTATGTATATACTCTAGAAACTCCTGTTCATCCTTAAACAGACCGAGCTTTACAGCTAGCCCTGCCAAATCTCTACGCAATCTATATACAGGCTCGCTTGCTATAGCAACATCTGTTGAAAAACCCTTCTGAGCTACCTCCCTAGCTATATCAGGGTCCTCGAAAACCAGGGTCGATTTCCCTAAATCAATCTTCGTCTTCAGGATCTCTATTAGCTGCAGCATAGAGCTACTGACCCTACCCTCAGCTAGAGGTAGGAGCTCCTCTACAACCCTACCTATATCCTTTGGATACAGTACCTTCTCAACTATTTCCCCGGCTTCATCTAGCGCAAATATACCTAGCGCTGTATCAGCTATAAATATCCTACCGCTCATCACACTACACCTATAGAGAGAGTACCACTGGAGGAATATAAACTATGCTAGTTTCTGATCCAGAGGTAGCGCTATAAAGGTTTAAAAGGCTCTGCAGCCCATACAATATAATAAGGTGTTTCACATGCCATCCCACGGATCGCTAACAAAAGCTGGAAAAGTTAGAAGTCAAACGCCAAAGATAGCACCGAGGCCGAAGAGAAATCTAGTTCCACGTGTAAGAAATAGACGTGAGTACTGGATAGCACAGAGAAGGGTTCAAGGTCTGCCAGTACCTGTGGTTGTCCCACCGTCATCGGTGAAATCTAAGAGCTAGATAGGAGAAGCTTTTCCTACAGCTAGCTAGAATCTCTCTGCTCTGTGGAGCATCCAATACGGTATACTATAGATTTTGAAAACATAAAACCTTTTCTACATAAAGCAGGAGATTGGTAAACCGGTATGAGAGCTGCTCTCAAAGTACCAGAGAAGTTTGATTATAGAGCTCTAGGGCTTAGGGTTGGCCTCGAGATTCACCAGCAGTTGAATACCAGATCCAAACTCTTCTGCAACTGTACTACATCTATCGTTGGTGACGAGGTTCTCAAGAAGTCGCCGTCATTTACAAGGTTTCTAAGAGCTACTAGGAGTGAGCTTGGTGAAATCGACATTGCAGCAGCATTTGAGTTTCAGAGGCAGCGGCTCTTTGAATACATTACACCTGTAGGTGCTTCGTGCCTTGTTGAACTCGATGAAGAGCCTCCCCATCCACTCAATAGAGAGGCTCTCGCCATAGCCATTGCTGTTGCGCGTGCAATGAATTCCATGATTGTTGATGAGGTTCACGTTATGAGGAAGATCGTTATCGATGGCTCCAATACGACAGGTTTTCAGCGAACTGCGATTGTTGCCCTCGGTGGCTATGTCTCTGATGAGGAGGGTTCTATAGGTATACAGACTATAGCTATTGAGGAGGATGCTGCGAGGAAGATTTCAGAGAGTGGAGGTAGCGTTGTATACGGTTTGGATAGACTTGGTATACCACTTATCGAGATCTCAACAGCTCCCGATATAAGAACTCCCCAGCAGGCGAAGCGTGTTGCTGAGAAAATAGGTCTTATGCTCAGGTTTACTGGAAGGGTTAAGAGGGGTATAGGTACCATTAGACAGGATCTCAATCTATCTATAGAGGGCTCTCCAAAGATTGAGGTTAAGGGTGTGCAGAAGCTCGAGCTGATACCGAAGGTTATCGAGGAGGAGGTGAGGAGGCTTGTTGGTCTGAGGATTATCCAGGACGAGCTTGTTAGAAGGGGTGCTACGGTGGATGAGATAGCGATTCAGAAGCCCGTAGATGTAACGGATATCGTTGCTGGTAGTAGAAGTAGAATTGTTTCAGAGGTTATAAGGGGTGGTGGTAGGGCATATGCTATAAAGCTTCCAAAGTTTTCAGGTATACTAGGTGTTGAGCTACAGCACAACCGCCGCTTTGGTACAGAGCTAGCAGATTATACTAGACAGTGGGCTGGTGTAAGAGGTATTATACATAGCGATGAGCTACCTGGATACGGTATCGATGAGGATGTGGTTGGAGGAATATCGAAGGCTCTGAATGCTGGAGAGCTAGATGCGTTTGTAGTGGTTGTTGATGTTGCTGAAAGAGCTCTAAAGGCTCTCGATGTTATTAAGAACCGCTGTATCGATGCTCTTAGAGGTATCCCTAAGGAGACCCGTGGAGCAAACGAAGATGGAACTACACGGTATCTAAGGCCTCAGCCAGGTGCTGCTAGAATGTATCCTGAGACAGATGTTCCTCCGATAAGGATAGACGATGCCATTCTTAGGGAGGCTGAGAAATTCACCCCTCCATCTGTAGATGAAAAGCTTCAGAGACTTGTAAAACTCTATGGACTGAGTAGCGAACTTGCCTACCAGCTTATTCAGAGCGAGTATCTCAGCATCTATGAAGAGGTTGTAGATCTCTACAGCATCGATCCAAAGCTTATGGCAGCTGTATTCACATCGCTTGCCGGTGAGCTTAGAAGGGAGGGTGTGGATATAGATGTGCTGGAGGATAGGCATATCCACATGCTTGCAAGAGCTGTAAAGGAGCTCGGTCTAGATAAGGATTCCGTTAAGATAGCTATAGTTACCCTATACCAGAACCCCTCCATAGACTACGCAACATACACATCAATGCTATCGAAGTACAGAATCGGCGAGGAGGAGGTTCGTAGGATAGTGAGGGCTAAGATAGAGGAGAGCATCAACGAGATTGTGAAGAGGGGCGATAGAGCATTCCAGTATGTAATGGGTAGGGTTATGGCTGAGCTGAGGGGCCGTGTCGATGGAAAGGTTGTAGCTGCTATAGTTAGAGAGGAGCTATCGAAGGTGGTGGGATCCGGTTAGCACCATGCTTACCATCAACCTTGCTGAGTGGTATAGGAAGAGAGAGGAAGCTTACAGAAGGTTTATCGAGGATATAGAGGTCGGCTATACGGATAGGGATATAGTCGATTTCATAAGACTGGTCTTCACAAAAAGGAGAATCTTTACAACGAGTTCATGTAGTGGGAGGATAACGGTTGTAGACGCTCTATATCCATGGCTTAGAGACGAGGCGTATATACTATTTAAGAAGCATAGCGGGGTAGAACTCTCTGAAATCGAGAATACCATTAGCCGCAGACCGCTCTACAGGTACTGGCTCATTGTAAGCGGCCCAATCATACACTTCAATATAGCCTCCCTAGAGGATGTACAAAAGCTTCTTACAGTCCTTAGGGAGTCCGGATTCAAACACAGTGGCGTTATATCTATTAGCAGCTCTGGAATAGTTGTTGAAGCTGTTAGTGGTGTTTGGACACCCTTTCTACTACGAGACGGGGACCGCATTACCGTGAATAACCTCAGCCATATAGTCAGCATCGCCAATGCTATTCTTGCTGAGGGGAAGAATAGACTGGAGAGACTCTTTAAAGCTTTTAAAGAGCTTGAGATATAGCAGAACCTAGTAATAGAGTATGGAAAGGTGGAGACCGTGAGCAGTGTATGGGAGAAGCTAAAGCCTCTCACACCAGGTCAGGAGGATATGGTGAAGGCATTGATGGATAGAAATCTAGAGGTTATAGGATTCTTCGGCCCAACCGGTACAGGTAAATCCCTATTCAGCCTAGTGTACGGCATCAATAGCATTGCCTCCGGAGAGTACGGTAGGTTTATAATTGTAAGACCCATTGTAGATGTTGTTACTGGTGAGGAGATTACTATAGCGAGATCACCAACAGCGTTTACAGATACCATGAAGAGCTATCTACAGGATATCGTTACACCATTTATAGAGTGGAGCAAGGTTGAGTCCCTGATTAGTGAAAATAGAATTGTATTTGCAGATCCCCACTACCTTAGGGGAAGAACCTTCGATAGCTCCATAATATTTCTAGACGATATACAGGTTATGAAGCCGGAGAGCATTATAGAGGCTATCGTTAGGGTTGGACGCAATAGTAGGTTTATAGTTGCTGGAGACCCTGTATTTCAAGCGCTTAGAGAGGTTAGCCGTGATCCAGCTGCCCTCATTAGAGAGGTTCTATTAAGTGAGGAGAAATCGAGGGTTGTAGATCTCGGTATAAGGGATATCGTTAGAGAGGGTGCTAAAAGAGGTCTCAGATTCCTGGTTGAGTATAGGCTTAGATCTAGACAGCTATCAGATGAGGAGAGAAAGGTCTACGATGCTGTAAAGCTAAAGGCACCCGATGCAGATATTGTAACAGTAGTTGATATAGCGCCTATTAAGCAGAGCTTTGAGCTGTCATCAGAGCATGTACCGGATGCTCTAATAGTTGTTAAGCAGGGGCATATGGGTAGGCTTGTCGGTAGAGGTGGGGAAAGGATAAATTCGGCTGAAAAGGAGCTCAATCTAAAGCTACGGGGGGTTGAGCTGAATCTAGATTTTAAAGAGATTGTAAGGGCTCTGCATCCAACATCGTGGATATGGAAGCACGTTACAGAAGTTGATTTTGCGGGACCTAACCTTCAGATAAAGGTCTATGAGGATGCTATAGGTGCTGCTGTTGGTCAGAAGGGAAGCTATGTAAAGTTTCTAGACTCTGTAATTAGAAGACTGTTTGGTGTTGGTGTCCGTATAGTAGCTGTTGAAAGGCCTAAGCAGGAGCGTAGAAGAGAGAGAGGAAAATAGCTCTTCTAGATCGATCTGGATTTCACACCCTTAATACCCTTTGCCAATAGTTTAACCAGCTCGCTCTTTCTACCATCGTACTCTATAGCTATAAGTCCCGTGTATCTAAACCAGTGCCTCGGATGCTTCTTACCCTCTATATACTCACATTTCAAGTTAAGTACTTTACATACATCTAGAACCATTTCTACCGATGGTCTATCTACACACAGTTTCTTTGAAACCTTCCTCCCACTACCCCGGGATACCGTGCAGTCGAAGTAGTGGAGCCAGATTCTGTGGACTCTATCCATAGCTCTCTTCTCTACTTCTTCACTGCCTCCTCAATAAGTACGGCGTTGACCACCCCATCCTGCGATGGTCTGGAGACAACCCTTGCTCTACCAATTTCCGTTTGTATCACCGTTCCCTTAACAATTATACCCCTTCTTGCATACTCCCTATTTGCAGGAGTCTCGACAACAGCTGTAATCCTAGCCTTAGTGAACTGTCCAGTCTTTGGATTAAACACATTTGCATACACTGCATATCTGAGCCTAACCTTTGTATTACCTCCATAGACACGCTCAACGCTTCTAACATCCCTAGAGGATAGCTTCGTCTCTATAGGGTAGCTGCCAATCTCATACTTCCTGGGCTTTCTCAACCTATGCTTCCGCCCACCAGATATCTTCCTAAGATCACCACCTTGAAATACTCCCATTCCGGACCACACAAAGCAGCTTTGCTATGAAGACTGTAATAGGCGATGCAAGGCTTATAAGTTTTTACCATTATCTACACCAAGGATCGGCAACCAACTTCAAGATTTCGAATCCATTAAGACCTTCAATAGACTACCCACTCGGCCACTGTCCCCGAACATAAAAATCCGAATAGATTGGAAAATCGACTGGCAGCAGAACTCCACACCATCACACCAAGAAATTGCATGGTATAGATTGAAAACCTATTCCCAGAACCATAGACATGCTGCCCAGTAGGAAGGGTTTTTGTATACAATGCGTTTAGCAATAGCCGTTGGTGGGGCCGGTCTCTATATGGTAGCGGGGGGTGGAGTTCCACAGACAGCCTAGGTGGCTGTCTGTTTTGAACCACCGACCTCGGGGTTATGAGCCCCGCGGGCTACCAGGCTGCCCTACCCCGCTATTTCACGGCCCCATTATAGATAGCTGCGGTTTCTGGGCTTTTAGGTTTTTTGCCTAGTGGAATCTGTATACACTGCGTGATGGATGAGTACTTTCCGGTGTTTTTGGCTATTTGGGCTAGTCATATGGTTTATTAGCTTCTTTGAGGAAGGTGTGTTTCAGAGTCGATGAGCTGGTGAGTTGTTGGTGAGGGACGAGGCTCTGCAAACCACTCTGTCGACGGCTCTGGAGAGCAAGCAGCTCTCTGGAGCTGCAGGCAGGGAGGAGGAGATCAGTAGGTGGGGTGAACCTGTGTCCAAAGAAACCAAGATGACCAAAAGCATCTGGTAACCAAGCTAATTGGCACGGACAACCACTATACATACTTTAATATAGACTTATATTCTGTGCTTTAGAGGTTTCTCCCTGATAAAGTCTGGTGTAGTGTTTATGAGCCATAGTAGTGTACCTGTCGATACGGCGCATAAGATTTTAGCTGAAGCTCTCGGTCAGGTGGTGCTTATTAGGCTTAGGGGTGGTAAGGTTGTTAGGGGCAGGCTGAAGAGCTACGACCTACATCTAAACATAGTGCTCGACGATGCTGAGGAGGAGGCTATCGATGGAAGCTGGAGAAAACTTGGAACAGTACTTATAAGGGGAGAGAACATAGTTGTAATCTCACCCTCGTAGCGGTGAGACACTGTGAAAGGAACTCCGTCAATGGGTAAGAGAAGTAAGAATATAACACATATTAAGTGTAGAAGATGTGGTAGAGTTGCATACAATGTAGCAAAAGGATACTGCGCTGCCTGTGGATACGGAAGATCGAGAAAGATGAGAAGGTACAGCTGGCAAAACAAGAAATACAATAGAGTTAGAGTCAGATAACAACACCTCTCCAACCAACCTACAGCTACCAATACTCGAACCCCTAGTTCAAACTACAAGCTTCTTCACACACCACAATAAGCTCCAAACATTATTAACCACCTAGATACACAGGTCTAGGAAACCTCCACTGTATAACGGGCTGCAGAATATAGATGTATACAGAGATACCGAGGATTATCGGAAACAGCTAGAGGTATATATAGGACCGCACCCATTTTCCCAGGTCTATATCTGGATAGAGTATAGAGATCTACAGATCGATTTGGTGG
>Ga0209394_1000578_pt1 | contig 28234 bp, 30 predicted proteins | sample JNZ201metaG_FD_184122 | JGI IMG/M metagenome (GOLD analysis project Ga0209394, IMG submission 184122) | Hot spring microbial communities from Jinze hot spring, China to study Microbial Dark Matter (Phase II) - JNZ 20120812A (SPAdes) (version 3) ... | reverse complement strand
TAGTAAAATTAGGGATACATAGATAAGATGAATACTAAACTGTAACTAATACGGAAGTGTTAATCAGTATGAAATATAAAGTATTAAAAATCAGAACATGCTTCTGGTATCCAGGAACAGATTTCATAAACGAAATTGTTAAGGCTTTGAAAGGTAGAATTAGAGATAATGATATAATTACTATTTCAGAAAAGGCAATATCTACGGCTCTCGGATATCTTATAGATGAGTCTAAGATTAAACCATCAAGCTTCTCAAAGTTTCTAGCTAAAGTATGGATGAGAATTATTTGGGGATATATTCTAGGACCGCTCTGTAAGCTTAAACATGAAAATCTAATAAGACTTAGAAACTACCCATTAGATTATGGAGCTAAACATAAAGAACTAGTATTCAGAATCGTAGGGGTACTTCAAACACTACGTCACTACTCTGAAGGGGGAATTGATGCAAGTAATCTTCCCTACACGCTTGTAGCACTTCCCTTAAGGAATGCTAATAAAATAGCTAAATCAATACATGAGGCAATCAGAGAGAAACTAGGAGTTAGAGTTGGAGTTATAATTGTGGATGGTGATGTAACCTTCTCATGGAGGAATATTCACTTAGCACCTAGACATCTAAATGTTAGGGGATTAAAACATTTTGGAGGTTTTATTACATTCATTATTGGCAGGGTATTTAAGCTTAGGGAGAGAGCTACACCTGTAGGTATATGTAATGTAGATCTAGATATTGATGAAATACTACATATTTCAGGAACCTCACATAAACTTAGAAGAAGTAGAGGGGGAACAATATGGGATACTGCAGCACAGTTTAATGTTAATCTAAGCTCAGTAACGTGGGAGATGTTGGAGAAACTTAAACACTACCCAATTGTGATTTTTAGAAGAACATGTAGAAGCAATCTCTATGAAAATGAATCTTTATAAACTAGTATAAGTAGTGGATTTGAGCTGAAATCTATGGGTGGAATAGTAAAGTATGATAGAAGTATTATTATTGCTTGTGATGTTGAAAGCAAGGAAAAACTTAGAAAACTAGTTGAACAAACACATGATGTAGAGAGATTGGGAGGATATAAGGTCGGCTCCATATTAGCTTTACGTTACGGTTTACCATCCATAGTTCAGATAATTCGGGAATTTACAGATTTACCGATAATTTACGATCATCAGAAAGCAATGACAGATATACCGGATTTAGGCAAGAAATTTGTAGTAGCTGTTAAAGAATCGGGTGTAAATGCTTTAATTGGTTTCCCTCAGTCGGGACCAGTAACACAGGAAGCATGGATTAATGCCTGTAAAGATGTAGGATTAAGTGTAATAATTGGTGGTGAAATGACACATCCTAAGTATAGGAGAAGTGAGGGGGGATATATTGATGATGATGCCATAGATGAAATATATTTACTTGCAGCGAAACTTGGAGTAGATAACTTCATTATTCCAGGGAATAAAATTGAGAGAATTAAATACTATAAGAAGCTTCTTAAACCCATAGTTAAAGAGTTAACCTTTTACTTACCAGGAATTATAGTTCAAGGCGGAGTAATAACTAACATAGTAGAAATATTAGGTAACAGTTGGCATATAATAGTTGGAAGAGCTGTCTACGAAACAGAGGATATGAGAAGAGCAGTAAGAAACATAGTAAATCAAATTATGTAAGCTACTTTAATATTTTACCCGTTTCATAATACCATATATATAGATCAAGCTCAGCTAGATTTAAATCATTTTCATCAGCAATATCTTCTAGTATTTTTTCTATTTCAAGATAAGTTTTCCTTGATAGATTTCCAGGTATTTTATCTATATAATTATTTTTATGAAGATATCTTAAAACATGTCTATCTATAATTGCTACATCATCCCTTCCAATATTCCTTAAAAAATGGCTTGCCTCCTTATATCCTAAACCCTTCACATTCTCTACTAGCCATTCTCTTACTGTATAGGTATTCTTATCTAGAATATTATTGATTAGATTAAATTTTTGAATAGATTTGATAATGTACTCGGTCTTCCTATTATAAAATCTAATTCTAGAGTTTTCCAGAGTTTTCCTAACAATTTCTCTATTCTCTAAATCCCACTCCATTATAGAGTTCTGGAAAAGCAATCCATTTAATGCCTTACTATTTGCTACGGATATGCAGAATGCAAGTTCAAGCTTTAAAGTAGAATATATTCTTAAATCTATAAATGGATTAAAATCAAAGATTACACTTCCATTTTTACCAAGAGTTTTAAATTCCTTTACTCTTTGACTTACATGGTATAATAGATTTCTAGTTAATGTTTCAATTATCCCCATAAACTATCTAAAAGCTATATTACTAGTAGTGATGCCTAGCTCTCTATGCTTTCTAAGAATATCATCTGCTAGTCTATCCAGCTCCTTTAAATCCTCTATTCTTGGATATCCCTTAATGATAACTGGCTTAAGAAGTTCCACCTGTAGACTAGCTAGTAATCCAGTAATTTGCTCCAGCATTCTCCCTCCCCATCCATAAGAACCAATTACAGATGCATATTTCAGTTTTGGTTTTAAAATATTAGTAAGATAGACTACGTATAGAACACTTGGATGTGGACCAGCTAAAACAGTAGGAGATGCAATCACAATAGTAGCAGCATCTACAAGAGCTATTGCAAGCTCTCCAATATCTGTTTTAGATAGATTAAATGGCTTTACAGTTATTCCTCTTTCAATTAATGCATTCACAAAGTAACTTATCATTCTACCTGTACTACCATGCATTGAAATATACGGTATAACTACTTCATTCCTTACATTATCAGAAATCCATTCCCTATAGGCATTTAAAATGAATTCAGGCCTACTATAAACTGGACCATGACTTGGAGCAACTATTTCAATCTTTAAATTCTTTATTTTTTCTAAATTCTTCTTGATCATTGCTCTAAAGGGCATCATGATCTCCGCATAATATCGTTTAGCAGCTTCATACACCTTTGTCTCATCCACTACAAACAAATCGCTTGTTGCTAAATGAGAACCGAGGAAATCACATGTAAATAGGATACTGTATTCTCTTAGATAGGTGAACATGGTTTCAGGCCAGTGAACCCACGGAGCAAGGATGAATTCAAGAGTTTTACCACCTAGTGGTAGGGTATCCCCATCACTTACCGTTATGAATTTATCACTTGGAACTTGAAGTAAATCTATAAGCATATCTCTACATCTCATATTGGTTACAACCTTAGCTTCAGGATACAACTCTAATACGGAGGGTATAGCTCCGGAATGATCTTGCTCTGCATGGTTAGCAACAACATAATCTATTCTTTCAACTCCAAGCCTTTGAAGGTTTTCTATGAGTTCTTGCTTCTTTACTGGATCAACAGTGTCTATGATAGCAACCTTCTCGCTACCTTTCACTAGGTAGGCATTATAACTCGTACCATTCGGTAGCGGGATAAGCTCATCAAACAGTCTTCTATCCCAGTCTATCACGCCCACATAGTAAATGCCAGGTTTTAACTCTCTGATAGCCATGAATTTTTCACTCCCTCACAATAATAAAATTATTTCTTTAGTTTCCTTAATTATCTCCTTATCTTTAACTAATGAAATTATAAATTTACTACCTATCAACGGCTGTTTACTTATTACTATCTTCATGTTTTCACATATAAGTATTAGTATTCAATATTTAAATCTATTCTAGATTGCTACGTGAACAGTAAACAATGGATAAATATATCAAAGACATTTAAACTATTATGAGAAAGCAAGGATAAGAGAAGATTTATGAGGGATTCGATAGTCATCCTTGGTTTGCCTACTGGGGACATCCTGAAAGTTCAAACTAGCACAGTAAATGTACTAAACCGAAAATCTAAAGCTAATAAGCATTACATTAGAAAATTAGAAACATAGTGAAAAAGGATAGAAACTAGTAGAGCAACAGAAAGATAACTAAACTACAAGAAACTTCTTCTTAAAATCCATCAATACTATTCATTATTAAACATGGTTTTCAAGTAGAGTTTGGTAAAGTAATGAGAAAATAACTGTTCAGACAATAAAAATTCTTTTTACTATGTTTTTGAATTCACTAAAAAGCCTATATTTTCTCCTCTGTTTGCTTCAGCACGAGTTTATGAGCGGATTTAACCAGTTCATGTGAAGTCTGCCAGATTAGGACGCTACATAAATGTCTATTTAATCATACTAAGTTTCCACTAGATAAATACATTCTCAACGCTAAGCTTCATTCCAATATGCTTCCTACCTTACTAAAACAACTCCTAGTGGAATTTTAAGATCTTCATATTTAGGCTTCACATTAATGATTTTATTGCTAATTCTTGATTTTAATTGTGAGCTGATACTTTCCGTCTTATCCACATCTATACTCTTTTTTCTTTCAGCAACAAGTCTTTGCACTTCATAAATCCTGATTTCTAACAGTCCTTTTTCCTCAATTAAAGTTTTCGGGGGTTTCATGATTTTCATAGTCAAATACTACAGATATTATACTGGTTGATTCCTTTTTCCAATAGCCTAAATAATGAAAACATCTATGGCTCCTTCTTTAAACAACTTAGTGATTACATAACTAATAGTTTCTCCACTAATATCATTAACACTTGTTTCAAGAACCAGAACTTTGTTGCCAGCAGCTTTAAAGACTCTCTCTTCAACCACTCTTAGCACATTTACAAATCCTTTAAATTTCTCTTCTCCAATACCATATCTGATTCTTATGAGAGTTATGGAAAGAAATGCACCTACAACTCTTTTTGCAATGCTGTAAAGTAATGCAGCTTCAATTAGTGTTGTCAACTTTACGTTAATTAACATATTCAAGAATCTGAATCTGTGTTTATTCAAAATTTCAAGTGTAGCTAAAGATAAACAAGTAGCTTTCCCAGAATTCATTTTAATATATCCAATGCCAAGAGCAGGTGGAGTTGATGCTAAATAGCTTAGAGTTATATAGCTGCATTACTATAACAGCTACGGTAGATAGAGTGGAGGATGCAAATAAGAATTTCATCCCGGTAGCGTTAAGGAAACTCATCCATGTATTGCTTTCAGTAATTCTTATTTCACCTTATATTCTAGGAGAGAAGTTTCAGGCTATGGTATACATTAACGCTTCAATGCTTTACTCAATACTAAGCATAACGGTTTTAACATTAAATGTTTTACAGCTTAAGAAACCATTGTTAAGAACAGATATTAAGAAGGCTATGAGAACAGGTAGGAAAGCATTATTTGATGAGATTCTTAGAATTATACCATTAGGGAAGCCTATATTGCAGATTCTAGATGATGTTGATGATGTTATTAGGAGAATTGAAGACTTAATTGATGTACAGCTATCTAGAATTGAACGAAGATATGAGAAGATTGGGGGATATATAGGTTTAACCTATGGCGTACTTGGTACAACAATTTCATATTTTCTATTTGGAGACCATGTTTTTTACGGTATATTAGCACTTATGACCGTAGACTCCATGTCGACAGTTATAGGTAAAAAATATGGGAAGCATTTAATACCGTTTATGAATAGATCTATTGAGGGATCTATTGCTGGATTTATAGTGTACTACATTATATTAATAGTTTTAGGAGTGGATCTATTAGCTTCATTTATAACTTCGCTAATTGCAACATTAACAGAAGTATGCAGTATTGAGGATAATTTGTTTATACCATTAATCGTAGCATTAACCGCTCAAATACTAGGTTTACCAATAATATATACTACAAGATAAAAAATTGAATAACTAGTAAAATGAAAGCAACTCTAAACCAATACATGGTATGGAGCTCCATTAATCATAATGATGTAGGCGAAACTCTTAAATAATTTACAATCTAATAGAATGAGAGAAAATGTGTGAATTTAAAGTTTTCATTGGGAATGGGGAAGTTGAAAAGGTATATGATGATGTTGTTTATGCTAAGGTTGATGGAGAAACTATAATATTAAAGAATGTTTTAGGTATGAGGAAAACCATTTCTTCAGCTCTTATTGAAGAAGTAGATGTCCAATCAGAAACCTTAAAGATTAAAAGAAGCAGCATTATTGGTAAACTACTGATTTTCCTAGGTAAATACGGTGAATTAATCAATAGGGGAATATATAGTGAGGACATAGAGAAATTATGGGAAGAGATTAAGAATGAAGGAGACGCTATGGTGAAGAAACTATGGATTTTAACACATAAATAGCTAAACTATATGTTATTTACTATGTTAGGCTGCGAAATTGATGTTCCAGGCTTGGGAAGATTTAAAATCATTATAAATAGCATAGATAACAATATTACCTTTAGAATTACTAAATCCATAGAAAGCGAGAAGTTCAACGTTAAAATCTCTACAGTTAATGATAGAAAAGTTATTGTTGAGCTAGTTCCTTCAGACACCTTTCAAAGACAGGTTGAGTATGGAGTAGCTTACACACATATAAGGGAGGATGAAGCCACTTTAACAGTAATGATCTATGATAAATCCAGTAGTGGTATAGAAGTATTAAAAAACTTTCTAAAATATGTTGAGGACTATCTTAGTGCAAGAGGAGTGAAGACTGTTAAGCTAATAAATATTGGAAACCTAACTTTAAGCATCCTACTAGAGTTGGGATATTCATATATGGGTATTTATAGCTTTAGAAAGACAATTCGGCCAAGCTATATATGCTAGATAAGATTACCATAATGTAACAAATATTTATATACTACTTGGCTGAGCATAATCTATGACGTTTACGATTGCGGTAAGCGGTAAGGGGGGATCAGGTAAAACAACAGTTTCAGCTTTAATCATAGATTATCTTAATAGAAACAAATTAGGATCAGTACTTGCCGTTGATGCTGATCCAAATACAAATCTTAATGAGGCTTTAGGTATTGAAATTAAAAAGACGCTAGGTGAGGTTAGAGAGGAGCTTCTAAAAATAGGTGAATTAACAAGCTCGAGAGAAGACTATTTCGAATATCTTATATATAGCGAGGTTATCGCTGAGGGGGATGGATTTGACCTCCTACCTATGGGTAGACCTGAGGGGCCTGGATGTTATTGTTACATTAACCATGTTCTTAGGAAAATCATTGATAAGCTTTCTAGAAACTATGACTACGTCATCATGGATACTGAAGCAGGTCTTGAACATTTAAGTAGAAGAACAACTAGAGACGTTAACGTAATGCTTATTGTTACCGATCCAAGTATAAGGGGAATTCTAACAGCTAAACGTATAAGAGATTTATCCATTGAGCTAGATACTAAAATTAGAAGATTCTACATTGTAGCTAATAGAATACCTAAAAACAGTCTAAACTATATTAGGGATGAAATTGAAAAAATAGAACTTGAACTGATAGGTTGCATTCCAGAAGATCAAAATATTTTAATACATGATTTAAGAGGGTTACCCATAACTAAAATATCCGGGGATTCACCTGCAGTTAAAGCTATTGAAAAAATTATGGCAAAGATATTAATGATAAAGACTGAGGATTCAATATCTAAAATACTGGGTTAACTACTTCTAGTATGCTGTAATAATAACTTTTACCGGCTTCTCCGATAGATTATTTGCTGTTTCTATTGCCTGCTTGAATTCAGTTAGCCTAAATCTATGAGTTACTAAGCTTTTAACATCTACCCTTCCTTCAGCTATAAGCCTTAAAGCTAGAGGATACTCTATGGGGGAAATGTGGCTAGTAAATAGCTTAATCTCCCCAACAACTCCTAAATCTAGATAGCCATCAAACCCTCCCACTAAAGCAATCTTTCCAGCTTTTCTAGTTAGGAGTGGAGTTTGCTCAACAGCCTGCCTAGTTCCCGCAGCCTCAATCACTATATCCGATCCCCTTCCAGTAATCTCCATAACTCTACTAGCTGAATTCTCATTCTGAGCATTAATGCAGAAGTCAGCGCCAAATTTTTCTGAAAGCTTTAATCTATAGTCAAGCATATCAATTGCAATAACTCTACATCCTTTAAGCTTTGCTATTTGAGTCATTAATATACCTATTGGACCTTGACCAATTATAGTTACCCACTCATGAACTCTAGGATTAAGCATATCTAAAGTATGAATTGCAAGAGCAACAGGTTCAAGAACTGCAGCTTCATCATCACTTACACCCTCAGGAATTGGAAGAAGATTTCTTTCAGGTACTACAACATACTCTGAGAAGAAACCATCATAATCAAAACCTTTAATTCCTCCATTTTCACATAAATGAGGTAAACCTTGAGAACAATACCAGCATAAACCACAATAAATTACTGGAACCATAACAACTCTTACTCTAGTATCAAGCAGCTCCCCACAAGCATCATGGCCAATAACCTGTCCAATCCTTAAGACATTCCACTCACCACGATAAAAATGTAAATCCGTACCACAAATACTACCAGCTCTAAACCTAACAAGAACTTCTCCTTTAGATGAAGATGGATTAGGTATATTCTCAACATCCATCTTTCTAGGACCTTTAAACACAACTGCCTTCATAAATACACATATATTCTAAACTTTAACGAATTTAACTTTAACTAAATTGTTGATAGTGTTCAATTAAGTATTTTAACTGTTTTTTGCTTAAGGAGCTGATATAGTTTAAGAGACTTAGGATAGAGGACTACTTATTCTTTAAATCTCAGTTTCCATCAGTCAAGAATTCTAATTGTCAACAGTCTCTAGAATGAATTTAGACGTATCTCCCAATATGTTCTTAACCTTAAATCGTATAAGTTAATGTAATTCATTTCCATATACTATTTCCTCCTAGCTTAACAATGATAATCACTCCTAAATACTCATTAATGCTAATTCATGCTTTTAATAAGTTTAAATCCTAGTACCCACATACCCCCAACTACTACGCAACTCCTTCTAGTAGAAGTAATTAACAGCTAAGATTAGGCTTAAATATTTACAGCTAATAACTAAATAGAGTCTCAGGTTGAGGACTTAATGAGGACTATGATTACTTCTTAATATAATCTTTACGCTTAGCTTATTATAAAATAATATGGTTTCCTCTTAAGTATCTAATAATTCATTAACTCTATATAGAAGCTTAAATTCACATTACTTATCTAAACATTACCAACTTATTTTAATCAATAAGTATTTAAGATGTTGTTTCCTTATATTTAGGGGGATAAGTTGAAGGTTTTAGGCATAGTTTTCAGTCCTAGGAAAAACGGGAATACTGAAATAATTGTTCGTGAAGCACTTGAAGGAGCTAGAGAAGCAGGTGCTGAAGCTGAGCTTATTACAACTAGAGACTATAAAATTAATCCTTGCGATGGATGTGGATCATGTCATAAAACGGGTGAGTGCCGCATAAACGATGATATGCAGATCATGTATAAAAAGCTTCTTGAAGCAGATGGTATAATATTCGGTACACCTGTATACTTCTGGCAAATGTGTGCACAAGCAAAAATCTTCATAGACCGAACATATGCACTTACCTTTCCAAATCTTAAACTTTCAAATAAGGTTGCTGCAGCAATCGCTGTAGCCGGTAGAACTGGAGCTGTTGAAACATTAAACTTCTTTAACAGGTACTTTATCAGTAACCACATGATATGTGCTGAATCTGTTGAAGGATTAGCCTACGAGAAGGGAAGCATAGTAAACGATGAAAGGGGAATGAAAGCAGCTAGAGAACTTGGAAAACAAATTGTATTAATGATAAAAGACGGAAACCGTTTCCCAGAAGAGCACAATATACCATTATACCGCATAGCACAAGAAAGATATGGTGCTTCAAGATATCCTAAACCATCCAAACAATAATTTTTACAAGGTTAAAAAATTAGGTAAAGATATCAACTAAAATCCCAATTTACTCTTAACTTATAGAAGTTTAAATATAGAGTCGTATAAAATACTATTTTAAAGTTACTATATCTGTATTTGGAAAACACATTTATCAGCTCCAGTTGCAAAGCTCTCTATAATCCTAGCTCTAACAGGCTTCTTAGTAACTTTCCTGAATATGTACTCGAAGAAGTTAACAGCACATGCTGAACATAGCTTAGAAGTCAACTTAACTATGTTTCCTGAAACTAGTGGGCATATGCATTCCTTAGGTTTAAGCTCATAAGTAATAATGTTCCCCACTATATTAATACTTCGAACATCAGGCTCTAATTGTTGAATAAGTCTTATCCAAGAATTTAAATCGTAGGATGCCGGATCATAACCGTAGGAGTCAAGCCAAATTTTAGCACAGGCTTCACCGCATTCTTTCAGAATTTTCCTAGCTATCTCTTCATCAACCTCATTTAAACCAGTTACAACCCCCTTTATCCATTCACGTCCTAAACGCTCATAAGCTTCACTCTTCCACTTCTCAACCACGTTACCACCACATAATATTATCTTAACCAATATAAACTTTTACTACTACACATATTAATCTAACTCTATACTTATGGAGTTAACATGATTAAATGAGGAAAAAGCTATATTGCTTGTTTTAGGACTGCTCAACTATGATCTCTATATCCTTGCTTATTCTTGTTTCTATTAGTTCTAATCTTATTATAATGAATACTACATCATGCTTCCTACATGTCCAATTCATCCAGATATGCCTTCCTTACTAACTCCAAATCTTAAAGATATCGCTCCATATGACATATGCTAGACTTAATATTACCGCTACACCTCCTATTAGGTCCTAATTTACTTAGAAAACCTCTTTCCATTTCAAGAAAATACAAGCCCTTAGCCTTATAAACAAGTATCCAATAAATATATAAGACAACACCACAATAAACTTAGCTTAAACACTAGAAGCCTACTGAATATCCATTATTGATGATGTTATGGATGGTAAGCAATTATAGAATGATTCACAGTAAATAAAGAAGATATTTATGTTTAAGCTGTATAGATATACTCTATCCTTCTTCTCCATTAAATCTTTAACAATTCTTCCACTACTATCCAAATTTCAGGATTATCATAGGAGATTAAGAGATGAGTTTCTAAGTAGATTTAGTATTTCTCTCATTAATATGTTACATATTTCCTGGCAATGTTATTTCGTAACTTTAACATTGCGAGACTAATTATAACTTGTGAATATTGTATATAGAGCATACAGCTTTTCCGTTAACTTTAGCTCTAAGATTATTCTTTATTCATTGCGCTATTAATGTAGCATCTTCATAAATGTTATGGGTTACTTATAGGTGTTGTGAACTTAAGCCATCAGCTATACATGTATCTTACATTTAAATTTTGCAGAGCTTGCTTATATGTTCTGTTAACTTAAGTAGAATACCCTTAGGATGAGGTATCGATTTTAAAGTAGAAGTGATTAGGCTTAACAATAATGCTTAACTATCCTAATATAAGGAGGCTTTGTTAACTTAAGTCATTGGCTGTATACTATCTAGAGTTTATAGGGTTTTCTATGTGTTCTTAGTAGTTTATGGGGTTCTGTGTACTCATATTTATTCTATTAATTTAGGTGTGTAGGTAGAGTTTGGATATTGATTACGTTATGAGTATGTGGGTTTATAGATTTTGAAGTTATCATCGATCTATTAATTAGGAGGGTTATGTTGATGAATATAAATGAATATGTATTTCATTGAGAGTAGGATAATCTAATACATTACTCACACATAATTTTGCATCCTCAAATATTAAAGATGCTAACGGTTATTACTGATCATTTAATTATTAAAAAAGATGATGAAACAAGCTTAATTTAACAAAGCCATACAACTAAAATTTATGCTTAGATTAATAAATTCATAACTAATAGGAGACATACTTAAACATGAGTAAAAAACTTAAGCAACCCCCTATATACTATTTGATTACCATGTGTAGAGATAAGGAGATTATTGATAAAAACCTGAACCTTCTTAAGGAAGCTATTTTAAATGGGGATTCTGAAGCTGCTAAGAATGCAGCATTAGTGCTAAGTGAATCTGAAGTTTCAGTAGTTAAGATAATAGATGAAGCTATTAAGCCAGCAATGGATATCTTAGGGGAAAAATATGAAAGACTTGAAATCTTTCTACCAGAACTTGTTTTAGCTGGAGAAGCTGCTCAAGAGGCTTTAAAGATTCTACTTCCTAAGGGTGGAACACAAGTTTTTAAGGGAAAGATAGTTATAGGAACAATTTATGGTGATATTCATGATATTGGGAAAAACATAGTTTCAGCCATGCTAAGTGCTAATGGTTATCAAATTATAGATTTAGGTAATGATGTTCATCCAACCAAATTTGTTGAAGTAGCTAAAACCGAATCTGCAGACATTATAGGTATTTCATGTCTTCTAACTCCATCCATGTTCTATATGAGAGATGTAATTCAGAGATTAATAGATGAGAATATTAGAAGTAAGTTTTACATTATAGTTGGAGGGGCTGCTGTTAGTCCTGAATGGGCTAAAGAAATAGGTGCTGATGGATGGGCTAAAGATGCTGAAAGAGCTGTTGAACTATGCAACATCCTTATGGAAAGGGGAAGTAAAGTAGAGAAACCCATTATAATTGGAGAGTGGCGCTAGAGGATCTTTATGGATCTTCTATTTAATATACTGGATAAAACTCTTACCGGACCCATTACTACTAAGCGGGAATTCGAGTTTAAGCTAGTTCCACAGATTACTAGACAGATACTGAAGGAGCATGGATTAGAGAAAACATTTAATCCTAGTAATCCAGTAAATACTGATTTAAAACTTGCTGATGAATTCTATAAGGCTGGATACGAGTTGGCCTTAAGGATTGGAATGTTCTGCCCAGATACAGGTAGAAGAATCATGTTTACTGAAGAGGAAATAAGAGAAGCTCTTCAAAACACTCCCTCAGAAATAACTTTAGGCTATGGTAAGGATAGTGTTACAATTAGAAGTAGAAAACCTGAAGATAGAAATCCTCCTGTTGCTGAAGGATCATCTCTGGGTATGGCGATCTCAGAGGAGTACTTTATTCCACTCTGCATGGCAATTGCGCAGTATAAGGTAATAGATATTATTCTTGCACCTACCTTAGACACAATAAATGGACGTGAAATTAGAGCTAGAACTCCCTATGAAACAATAATGGGAATGTATGAGGCTAGATATGTTAAAGAGGCTCTAACTAGAGTAGGGAGGCCTGGAATGCCTCTGCATGGAGTGGAGGGAGCACCAACAGAATATGGATACTTCGGAGGATTCCTATGGGGAGGGTTTGAACCTGATAGAACAATAGGTATAGCATTAATACCTGAACCTATAACCCTACCATATCAAATATTTCATAGGGTAGCTGTAAACCATCTAGTGGGATCACCTTTAGAAGCGGGTCACATGCTATGTATTGGAGGATACTTCGGATCCCCTGAAGGAGCTGCTATAGGGTCTATTGCTGCTCAAATTCTCCAAGCAGCTTCAATGCTTCCGACATTAATTGAAAGTACAATTCTTGATGCTAGATACTTTGGTAATACTGGTAGGGAAGCTTTGTGGGCTACAAGTATAAGTGTCCAAGCAAGATCAAGAAATAACAAGATAATGAATTTAGGAATAACAAGCCAAGTTAGCGGGCCATGTACAGAAATGCTTCTCTACGAAACTGCAACTATATCCATGGTGGAATCTGTTTCAGGCATAGCTATAGAAATAGGTACTAGACCTACTGCATGCAGATACAAGAATTATGGAAGCGCTCTAGAAAACAAGTTCTTCGCTGAAGTACTTAAATCATCAGCTAAGAACTTAAAGCTTTCAGATGTTAATGAAATCGTTAAAGCACTACTACCTAAATATGAATCTAAACTTAAAGATCCTCCTAAAGGTAAAAGCTTTCCTGAATGTACTGATTTAAAAACTCTTCGGCCCTCAAGGGAATGGCTTGAAATATACGAAAAAATTTGGAAAGAGCTTGAGGATCTAGGTCTTCCAAGATGGGAGTAGTTTTCTTCAAGAATCTAGCATACAGTAATGCTGAGGAGGTATGCTTTGGAATAGCTAAAAAACCACTTAAATACGGCTTTGAACTTTCAGTAGGGGATGGAAAAGTAGTACCTGAAGTTAAGTATATTTTAAAGCCTGGATTTGAAAATAAGCCTGAACTTCTAGTAGATGAATATGAAAAGATAGCATTATCCATTGTGCATAGAGCACTAAATCTAGGTTTTAGAAATGTTCAACTAGATACTGAGCTTACAGAACCCTTAACAATGAATCCGGATTTAAGTGGGGAAATAGTTAAATCCCAAAAGGAAATTCTATCAAAATACTATTCTGAATACGGATTAAAATCAGCTCTACGTATAACCATAGCAGATATTAGAAGATTCAATATAGGCTTAAGATGTGGAGAATACTTAAAAATGATGATAGAAACAATTAAGTCTGTATCTACTAATGGTGCTGATTTAATATCAGTAGAGTCAAGAGGAGGACAGGAGGTATTTTCATATTCACTAATAAGAAATGATTTGAGAGGTATTCTTTTCTCGATAGCTATCCTCTCAATTAGAGATGTTAGCTTCCTATGGCATGAAATAGTTAAAACATGTAGTAAAGCGATTCCAGCCAGTGATAGTGCATGTGCACTAGCCAATTCAGCTATGGTCTTAGCTAATGGTTTAGTAGATAGGAGAATATCTCACATACTTGCAGCAGCCATTAGAGCTATGTGTGCTGTTAGAACCCTAAAATGCTATGAGGAGGGGGCTCAGGGACCTGGAAAGGACTGCGCATATGAAAACACCATAGTTAAAATCATAACAGGGTATCCTATCTCAATGGAGGGTAAGACAGCCTCTTATGCGCATTCAAGTCTACTTGGAAACATATCAGCAGCTACATGTGATCTTTGGTCTAATGAAACAATAGTTTTCGAAGACTTCTTCGGGGGCAAATCAACAGCTGTTATTCTTGAAGCATTAGGATACGATACTGAATTAATGAATAAATCTATAGACATGAATGTTAATAAAACACTTCAAAAAATACTGGTAAATTCAGATATCTACAGAGACCCTCAGGCACTAATTCTATCCCCTGAAAACGCATTTAGAATAGCTAAATCCATTACTTCTACAGATACTGATTATGAGAGAGTTATTAAAGCCTTCAAGGAGTCACTAGAAATAATAGAAGAGGAGCTAAACAGTTTAAGTTTACCTAAACTAGAAACTACATATCTATCCATTCTGAAAAAATTCCTAAATAATGTTCCCGATGAGGATAAGCTTATTAAAGACTCCATAAATAAATACAGTAGAATTCCAGGTTTTAAACCTGAAAACTACGATCTATCTTAGCTTCTTATATGGTTTAGCTAGAGAAGATGGTCCTCTTACCCTCCTACCCATAATAAATAGTGCTAGTATCGTAAATAAGTAGGGAAGCATTAAGGAAAACTGGTATGGAAACCATGCTAAACCACTTGCCTGAATTCTAAGCTGCAATACATCTACAAAGTTAAAGAAGTAAACAGCTGGAAGTAATAGTAGAGGATTCCACCTAGCAAGAATTATAAGAGCTATAGCTACATATCCTCTACCTGAAGTCATATTATCAAGAAACATATTGTAGTAAGCTATTGAAAGTAGAGATCCTGAAATCCCAGCTATAGCTCCCTCTACTAATAGGAGAATATATCTTAAAACATTTACATTTATCCCTAAGGCTTCAGCAATCTCAGGGTCTTCCCCAATAGCTCTAATCTTCAACCCTAAATCCGTCTTAAAAAGAAACCAACAAATAAAAACCATTATAAACGCTATATAAGTATGTGGAATATGATTGAAGAGAAGTTCTCCTATTAATGGAATCTTCGACAATACTGGTATTTCAAGTGTAGCTATGGTTTTCTCAATATGTGGAGGAATAGGACTTACATACCATCCAAAGCTAGCTCTATATAAATATGATGTTACTCCTAAAGCTAGAAGATTAAGAGCTATCCCTGTTACCATTTGGTCTAATGCTAATGCTATCGTTAAAAAAGCGAAAAGTAAACATAGAAGTAAGCCGGAAAAAGCCGCAGTAATAGATGCATATATTAAATTATCAGTATAGTAGGCTACCATAAATGCGGAGAAGGCACCTATAAGCATTGAGCCCTCAATGCTTAAATTCAATACACCCCCCTTCTCAACAATAAGTTCAATAATACTAACCAATAGTATTGGTGTAGCTAGAGAAATACTTGAATATATCAGTCCAAATACTACATCATTCATTTCCTCCTCAACCTCTCCAGAATCCTCCAAGACAACTTATCTTCAACATAGTATCCTATCAATATAAAAACAATAATTAGGGATTGAATTATATTAGCCATACCTACAGGTATTGAAGCCATTCTATGCATTGTCATACTACCATTAATCAATCCACCGATAAATATTGATATGAACATAGTCAATATGGGATTCAAATAGCTAAGTAAAGCTACAGCTATACCTGTATAGCCATACTGGCAATATGAAGGGGAAAGCTCAAGTCTCATTTTATGTTGTACAGCTAATACCTCTATTCCCCCAGCTAGGCCAGCTAAAAAGCCACTAATAAGCATTGATTGAATCATTACCTTATCACAATGAATTTTAGAGTATTGAGCTACTCTAGAACTTGATCCAAGTATTTTAATCCTTAACCCATAATTCGTCCTTTCAAGAAAATAATACGTTACAGGAACAATAACAAAAAAAGAGAAAACAACTCCTAAATGTAGTCTGGTTCCACCAACTACTACAGGAATCTGTAGATGTAGTGGTATACTCTCCGTTTCAGGAAACATGGATACTGGATCCCTAAATGGACCTTGAAGTAGGTAACTAACGAAATACATAGCTATATAGTTTAGCATGAGAGTTGTTATTATTTCATTAATTCCATAACGTACCTTAAGTATCGATGGAGCTAAAGCCCATAAAGCTCCACTTAATCCAGCAAGGAGTAAAGCTATAGGCTGCATAGGAATAGTGAAATACTTAAAAATTATACAGAAAATTGCAGCACTAATTCCCCCCATATAGAACTGACCTTCAGCGCCTATATTCCACATTCTTGCCGAGAATGCTACAACTAAACCCTCACTTATAAGTAATAGTGGAGTAGCTCTAACAAGAGTTTCCGGAATTAGCATAGGAGTAAATGCTCCCTGAAAAAGCCAGTAGAAGGCTAGTAAGGCATTTCCCCCACATAAAGCTATTATTATTCCCCCTACAATAAAGGCTGATCCTATAACTACCAATATGAGGAGGAATCTAGTTAGTAATAGATAGTTAATTGACATAGCTATTCTAGCATGTATGCTCCTATTAGCTTTGGATCTGCTTCATTTCTACTAAAAACCTTGACTATTTCTCCATTCCTAATTACAGCAATCCTATCACTAAGCTCCATAATTTCATCTAGATCAGATGAAACTAAAAGTATTCCTACACCTCTTGAAGCTAACTCGATTAGGTTTCTCCTAACCAAATATGCTGACCTAACATCAAGTCCAGCTGTAGGCTGTTCTGCTATTAGGATCTCTCTTGTCTTTAATATCTCTCTTCCTACAATCAACCTAACAATATTCCCACCAGATAGATGCTTCACTAACATGTTAAGTGATGGTATATTCATATTCATGAAGGATATTATCTCTTCAGAAAACTTTTTAACTCCACTCATATTTATAGTTCCCCATTTACCCTTAAAATCCATATCATTAAGAGACCTAATAATAGAGTTTACTAAAACACTTAGTGACTGAGCTACTCCTAACTCCCTTTCAGATGGAATATATCTTAAATCTCCATTAATAATAAGCTCACCTGAGAGCGGCTTCTTGAAGCCAATTATAGCCTCTACAAGCTCCTTTTGTCCATTACCTTCAACACCAGCAATCCCTAAAATTTCACCTCTATGTAACTCTAAAGATATATTTTTAACTTTAACTACTCCTTGGTCATCAGCTACTACGAGGTTTCTCACTAGTAATAGAGGTGTGCCGTCAAACTGAACTTCATGTTTTACTGTTTTCATTTCAATCTTCTCTCCTATCATTAGCTTAACAAGATCATCCTCGCTTTTAACATCCTCTCTTTTAAGCGTAGTAATTACTCTCCCATTTTTCATAACCGTAATTCTATCACTAACTTTCATAGCTTCACGTATTTTATGGGTTGTAAAAACTACACTACATCCCTCCAATGTAAGAAGTCTAAGTAAATCAAGAAACTTATCTGCTTCAAAACCGCAAAGCATTGATGTTGGCTCATCCAGAATCAATACTTTAACTCCTCTAAGAAGAAGACGGGTAATTTCTATCTTCTGTTTCTCTCCAGTAGATAGCATGTATACGGGACTGTTAAGGTCAATTCTAGGAAATGATAATTTACTAAATATGTTTTCTACATCTCTTACTAAATCATCTACTTTTATCTTTTTATCCATTAATCCAAGCTTAATATTTTCTAGAGCAGTCATTGTAGGTATGAGAGTAAAGTTTTGATGAACCATTCCTATTCCATGCTTTAAAGCATCCATAGAAGACTTGAAAAAAACATTTCTACCATTAACTATTATTGAGCCTTTGTTCGGAGTTAAACATCCACTCATGATTTTCATCAATGTAGTCTTACCAGCACCATTCTCTCCAAGTAGTACATGTATTTCTCCCTTTTTTAAATCGAAATTCACATTATTATTTGCTACAATTCCTCCTGGATAAATCTTAGTTATATTTCTCAACTCTACTACTATCATAATTAGGAAAGGCTACTTCCATCTCTCAGGATTCCAATCTTCATATATTGGTACTTTCAGCCTTCCATTCACTATATCATCCTGTATTTTCTCTGTTAGAGATATTACATCTCCAGGAACTTTGCTTTTAAGAGCTTGATTCCAAATAAGCTTCGCCCATCCCTCCTTCATACCCCAATTATACACTCCACCTTTCCATTCTCCACTTCTCTTCATCTCAACTAAGTGTTTAACGAATGTTTTTAAATCCCAAGCTACACTAGCCAATACTACCTCAGGTGCTAGCTGGGATTGATCAACAATATTTCCAAAACAGTATACAGTTTTCCCTTTCTGCATTGCCTCCTTAGCAGCTTCGAATGGACCATATCTTTCAGCATATATGAAATCTGCACCTTCATCAATTAAAGCTTTAGCGGCTTCCTTCCCCTTTATTGGGTCAAACCAGCTTTCAATATATATTACCCTAATGTTAACATTTGGATTAACTGATTTAGCTCCAGCTGCAAAAGCATTAACAAGCCTATTTACATCTGGAACAGGATAAGCTGCAACAACACCAATAACATTTGTCTTAGTCATCTTTCCGGCTATTACCCCAGCTATATAGGAAGCATCTTGAATCCAGTAATCGTAGAGAACAATATTTGGCGGATATTCTAAATCTAGTGGACCTGAACCCTGAGCAAATGCAACTTTACTATATTCTTTAGCTACCTTAATTGTTACTGGATGATAGCCCCAGCTATGGGGAATAATTATGTCATAGCCTGCAGCAATATATTCTCTAATAACTCTCTCTACGTCAGCAGTATCTACCTTTTCAGAATATACATACTCTACATTTAAGTTACTAACAGCCCAACTCATAGCTTCATGCATAACAGTATTCCAAGGCTCTTCTATTGGAGTAACATATATTACAGCTACTCTAATCTTTCCGGTAGGTGTTGTAGGTGGGACTTTAGGGCTGAATACTGTATAAGCAACTGCAATAATAATTACTGCAGCTACAAGTAAAACAGCTATTTTTAAACCCCGATTCATAGTCTCATTCCATTAATTAAGCAAAGCTAATAAATATATGTTTAAAAATACATTTAAATTTTAAGTAAACGTATAAACATAAAATGAGAAACATAGCTATATTGAAGCTAAGCAATTCACTACATCACTTCTTAACTAAGGACTTTAGTTATATTAGTATTAGAGGCTGCTTATAGATTATGCTGCCTTATTAACTTAAGCTAACAAATACTATGCCTTCACATAGTGGATGAAACGCTTTAAAAACGAGTTAATAGAGTGGAGCGTATTACTATTTTATCCTAACTGAAATATAAGCTAATCATTTAGTTAGAATAATATAAGCTTGGTTATAGGCCTAAATAAGACTTTTTCACATATTCGTTATCTATTAGCTGGTTGCTTTCACCCTCCATTACAATTTTACCTCCTTCAAGAATATAGGCTCTATCAACAATCTCTAGAGTATGACGTACATTCTGTTCGACAAGTAATATAGTGACACCCTCATTACTTATTTTATTGACTATTTCAAAAACGGATAAAGCTATTTTTGGTGCAAGTCCTAATGTTGGTTCATCCATTAAAAGTAGTTTAGGTTTTGACATTAATGCTCTACCTATAGCTAACATTTGTTGTTCTCCACCACTTAATGTACCGGCTATTTGATTCCTTCTTTCCTTAAGTATAGGGAAGATCTGATATATCCATTCTAAGGTATCCCTCATTTTCTCTCTAGCCTTACGGCTATAGGCTCCTAATTCAAGATTTTCAAGAACTGTTAAGCGAGGGAAGAGCCGCCTCCCCTCAGGAACAATAGCTATTCCTAGCTCAACAATTTTATGCGTAGGTAAACGATGGATTTCCCTATCTAGAAACATTATAGAGCCGCTTTTGATAGGTAATACTCCTAGGATAGCTCTCAACGTTGTTGTTTTACCAGCTCCATTAGAGCCAAGAATAGCTACTTTCTCCTTTTCATCTATTCTAAGGGAAACATTCCATAGAGCTTGAAGCTCCCCGTAAAAGACATTGATGGAATTAACCTTTAACATTTTAGATCAGCTATCCTAATAGATATTTTTCACCTAGATAAGCATCTATTACTCTAGAATCATTTGCTATCTCTTTAGGGGGGCCTTCCGCTATTTTCTCTCCATGATGTAAAACTATAATTCTATCGGCAACAGTCATGATTGCTCTCATTATGTGTTCAATCCAAAAAATTGTAATACCATGCTCTCGTAGACTCTTTATGAGTTGTATAGCTCTATAAATCTCAGTTGGATTTAGTCCAGCGCATACTTCATCTAATAGTAGAACTTCAGGCTTAGTAGCTAAAGCTCTAGCAAATTCAAGCATCTTCTTATCCATTAATGTTAGGTTTTTCGCTAATACAGATTCCTTATTTTCTAATCCTACAAGCTTAAGTATTTCTAAAGCTTCACTTCTAGCTTTACTGAAACTTACCCTATTCTTCTCTCTAGAAACTATACCTACAGTAACGTTCTCCAATACTGTTAAATTAGAGAAAGGTTTAACAATTTGATAAGTTCTAGCAATTCCGGATCTACATATTTTATGGGGTTTAAGACCATTTAGCTTCTTACCCTTGAAAAGTATAGTGCCTGAAGACGGGGGGATAAAACCAGTTATTATGTTAAACAGAGTAGTTTTGCCTGCACCATTAGGTCCTATTAATCCAACTATTTCCCTCTTGTTCAGTGAGAAACTAACATTTTTAAGTGCTGCTAACCCACCGAAAAACTTAGAAATATTAACGCCCTCTAGCAATACTATTCACCTTTAGGAATTGTTTTAATCTTAATATATGCTTTAACTTATCAGCTATACCAATAACCCCTCTAGGTTCAAAAACAATTAGGACAGCTATTATGCTCCCATAGATTAATAAATGGAAATGCGGAAACCCCCATAGGATTCTTGCCAGAAGTTCAAATAATGCTCCACCTATTATAGGACCATATATTGTTCCTAAACCTCCAAGTAGACATGCAAGAACCATTTCTAAACTACGCTTAGTACCAAATACACTATCTGGACTAACATATGCAGTAAAAGTAATTTGAGTAGCACCAGCTAAGCCTACAATAAGGGAGCTTAACATTAATGCTACTATTTTACATGTTAAAACGTTAACACCTAAACCCTCCGCTGCGTCTTCATCATCTTTAATTGCTCTTAACTTTAATCCTAACGTAGAATTCTTCACAAAATAACTAGTAGCTATGGCTATTACTGTTAAGTTAAGCATTAGATAATAGGAATGAATGATACTCCAACCTTCAGGCAATGTAACAGCTATTCCCGTAACGCCGCCTTTAAAAACTTCCGGGGCATTATTTGCCCATACCCTCATAACCTCAGATAAAGCTAAAGTACCAACAGCAAAGTAGCCTCCTCTCAATCTTAAAGTAGGGATACCTATAGCTACCGAAGTAATAGTTGAAAATATACCAGCTATAAGAATTGATAGAGCCCAGTGAATTTTAAAACTATGGAAAAACATAACGAAAACATATGCTCCAACACCGTAAAATACAGAATGACCAAGAGAAAACTGACCAGCGTACCCACCAATAATATTCCATCCTGAGCTTAACGTTATGATAAGGAAAGCCCATAAAAGATATCTTACAATTACATCAGCCCTAGGCATTCCTGGAATTACTACCATAACTACTAGGAGAGTTATAGTAAATAGTATTTTATAGTTGATCTTCATTTAATCACCTTCTAAATAAGCCTTGAGGCCATATGATAAGAACTACTAGAAACACTACATATGTAACAATATCAAGTAAGCCGAACTTCACATAGAATCCAGCAATACTTTCAATAGCGCTAATCATCATGGAAGCAATAAATACACCTATTACGTTCTCCATTCCAGCCAATACAGTTATTACAAAAGCTTTAAACTGAAAAACAGTTCCAAAAAATGGATCAATTGGATATAGTATAGTTGCTAAAGCTCCAAATATAGAGGCTAAAACAGTACCAATACCGAATGCTACATCCTTTATAAGTTCTGTATTTACACCGCAATAGGATGCTGCTTCCTCATCCTGCGATGTACCTCTAATAGCTTTCCCCAACATTGTTCTATTCAGCAACATGTATGTAAGAAAAGATACTAGAGTAAAGGCGCATAGAAGAACTATTCTCTGAAAAGATACGTTTACACCACCTAAATTTATTTCAAAAGCATATGGTAGCCTTGATGCTATCATACGGGGATCAGCTGTAAATAACAGTAATGATAGATTCTGAGCTATTATCCAAAGAGCAAATAAGAGTAAAAGCGTCATCTGAATGGAGGTTTTAGCCAATCGAGCTAGTAATGCCCTATGAATACTAAAACCAAGTATAAAAGCTACTGGAATTAGAATAATTGATGAAATTAATGGATCTATACCATAATAGATAAATAAGGCATATGCAAAATAACCGCCAAACATAATGAATCCAGCATGTAAAACATTTATTATTCTCATAATTCCACAAATAAGAGCCATTCCATAGGCCATTAAGGCATAGGTTGAACTTAAAAATATAAAATGTAAAAAAAGAGAAAGAAATAATCCATCCACTAATATTTACACCTACTTACCAATAGGGATAAAAGATGCTTCGGCTAGTTCTGGCGGATATATTATTCTTGTTTGACCATCTGGAACATTCTGTACTATAAGGTAAGGATAATGCGCCATTCCGAACTCATCAAAGCTAATTTTCTGTCCAGGAAACATAACGTCTTTAACCACAATATTCTGTAAAGCATCTCTTATCTTATCTCTATTTAAGGATCCTGCTGCCTCTATTGCCTTAAACATTATTCTTGCATTTTCATATCCAACAGCTGCATACCATTCAACAGGGAGATCACTAATCTTTTTCCATTTCTCAATAAAGCTCTTTATCTGGGGATAGGGTAATCTATCTGAGAAGAATGTACCCCATATAACATAATTGGATTTATCCTTAAACTCATCTCTAAAGGTTTTTTCACCTCCTCGAGCTCCATAGGTTATTACAGGATACTTACCATATATTCCCATTTCTACTAATTGACGATGCATGCTCATCATTTCAGTAAGGCGAATATCCACCATAAGTGCATTTGCTCCTGCAGCCTCCATCTTAAGAAGTAATGGCTTAAACTCTGTTGCTCCTACTTCAACTGGTTCATCTACTACTACCTCAAAATAACCAGGGTATTCAAGTACCTTCTCATAAATACCACGGCGCCAATCTAAGCCATGAGGAGTATTCTCCCAGATATTAGCTATTTTAAGGGGCTTCGGTAAAACACCCTTATCTATGTTGTCTTTAAGTAGATCCATCATGTTTCTTGCCAGTACATCAATCATTACCAGCATACTAAATAGATAAGGACTTTTACGTTTTCCACCCTCCACTAAAGTTTCAGTTGAAATAACAGCAGTTAGATATGGAACTTTCTCTCTAATAGCAACAGATGACTGCGGATATATAAATGGTGTCCCACATCCACTAAGTAATGCAACTACCTTTACCTCTGTACATAGATACTCCACTAACTTAACCGTTTTTTCACGATCACTTTCATCGTCAAGTATTACTAGTTCAATAGGTATTTTCTTACCATATTCCTTAATGTAAATACCCCCCTCCTTATTGATTTCATCTGCAGCTAATTTGTAAGCTGTAGCATAATATTGTCCATACCGTGCATTTGTACCAGTTAAACAAACAACAGCTCCAACCTTTATTGTTTCAGGTGCGGGAGGGGCTGTAGATGTAGGAGTAGTAGCTGTAAGAGAAGGAGATGGGGGAGATGGTGTAGGAGGCATCATAACTGTTACTGCAGCTACAGCTAAAGCTATAATGACTATTACTACAATTATTATAGCTATAGTTTTAGATATAGCATATGAAGACATATGCAAATCCGTAAAGTTTTTTGGGCTCTTCCTTATAAACCTAGCGGAAATTTTGACAAGCAGACGGCTTAAGAAGCCACATAAATCCTATTGCTTGATATTAAGGTTTGGTAAAGATCTGGATTTTGAGGAGAATAGGTTCATTGAATTCTCCTCATTAGTTGGGTTATGTTGAATACCATTATTAAGGCGATTATTTTAATGGTTAGTTCTTTTCTTGATGTTGCTCTTATGAACTTGAATCCGTATTTTTCTAGTTGTGAGAGTATTGTTTCTATTATTCTCCTTTTCTAAATTAGGGCTTTATGATGGTTTCTCCTCTTTACTTTTAATCATATTCTTTTTCTTATGGCTATATGGTTTACTTCCATGGACTTTATTTCCTAGAGAATTCCTATCTATATAATCAGGTGGGATTATGTGTTCTCTAATTTTTCTACGAATTCACTTCTTCTCTCCTTATGATTGTTGGATTATGCTTATTAGCTGGTATGCAGTAGGTTTATGTATTTCATCTGTTGAGAATATAATCTTATAGAGCCTCTTTTTATGAATTATAGCTTATACTTTCCTCCTTAATGATTGATATGTTCCCTTTCTTATGTTTTCCAAACCTTACAGACTTTCCGTCTTTATAGGATTATTATCAATAAGAACAGCTTTCCATCCATCTTGAGTAGCCTTAAATTAAGAGTAGCTCCTCATACATATTAAGCCTATCAACAACCTTATTATATCTAACATTTAGAGAGTTAACTCCTTAATAAGAGTCTATAAGCCCTTTTATACATTCCATCAAAAACTATATGAGTCATAATAGCGAAGGTTATAAGATCATGAAGATTCATTCTCTCATGATTAGTCTTATTAGGGTGATACTCATCAATAACAGGAGGCCTTACTACCCTAACGAAAGTTACCGTACTAACACGACTTACACACATACTCAAATATGGAAAGCAAGACTTAAATTTGATGAGGGCTAGAGTAGTATTCTATATTCATCTTGAGTTCTAAAGTATTATCAGAAGTTTATAGGATATCTAGATGACTGCTAGTAATGTAAATAGGCTTAAAGGTATTTTCAACTTAATAATCAAACCTAACAGCAATATTTCAGGTGATAGAAGAGCAATTGAATGCTACTATTTATTAGTCTATACACTATAACTACCTAGGAAATGAACTCAAGCTACAGGCCCAGTACTTTATAGTAAAACTTAAATAAAACTAGCTGTAAAGCTTTGAATACGATTTACATGTTGATCTTAAGTATGGGGGAGATGCTTGGAGATTATTGATACTGATGTATTAATAGTTGGTTCTGGAGGGGCTGGTCTTAGAGCAGCTATTGAAACTCAAAGATATAATGTGAAGGCTGTTATAGTATGTAAGGGAGGCTTTCCATCTGGATGTAGTTCTTATGCTATGGGAGCTATGCAGGTAGCTTTTGATCTGCAAAGCTTTGAAAGCCAATTGAGAGATACTGTGGTTGGAGGACGTTTCATAAATAATCAGGTTCTAGTAAAGATAATGATTGAGAAATCAGTAGAGGCTGCTAAAGAGCTTGAAGAGTTTGGAACATGCTTTGAAAAAGAAGATGGGAAATATAGGTTGTTTGCTTTTGGGGGATATAGCCAGCCACGAGCAATAGTTTCCAGTAAACCCTATGCTGGAGGCTGGATAGAGGGGTTGGTTAAGAGAGTACGTGAACTAGATATTGAAGTGATAGATCATGTAATGGCTACACGTTTATTAACTATTGGTAGAGAAGTAGTAGGAGTAGTAGGATTAAATCTTAAAACTGGGAATATTCTAACTGTAAGAGCAAAATCAACGATACTAGCTACTGGTGGTGCCGGATGGCTGTATCCAATTACAACTAATCCTCCAGGCATCACTGGAGATGGCTATGCTATAGCGTACCAAGCAGGGGCTGAATTAACTGATATGGAGTTTATACAGTTTAGAGCATGCATAGTATATCCTTCAATACTTAGGGGGCAGCCTCCACCAGCAGATGGAATGGTGAGTAGTGGTGGTAGATTTTATAATGTTCTCTGTGAACGATACATGAAGAAATACGATCCAGTTAGATGTGAAAACGTTACACGTGATTTAATAGCTATATACACATATAAGGAAATAAAGGAGGGAAGAGGGACAAGTCATGGCGGAGTCTATAATGATTTATCAGGCGTTCCTGAAAAGGAATTAGAACGTTTTGAATCCTTCATGCAGGCATGTAGAGCTGCGGGTATAGATCCTAAATGGCAGCCAATCGAGTGGGCTCCAGGCGCTCATCACTTTATGGGAGGTATTAGAATTGATGAATATGCTAAGACAAGTCTTAATGGTCTATTTGCATGTGGGGAAGTTACAGCTGGAATTCATGGTGCAAATAGACTTGCAGGTAATGCATTAACTGATACTCTAGTATTTGGAAAAATAGCAGGTACATCAGCAGCTAAAAGAGCCATATCTAGAGCCCCTCCTGAAATACCTATGGAACAAGTTGAATCAGAAATAAGTAGGATTTCCAGCTTCTATAAAAGAGGGGAGGGAATGGACTACAGATTAATTAGAATAGAAGTGCAAAACATTATGAATAATTATGTAGGAGTTACTAGAAAAGGAAGTGAACTTATAAAAGCATTAAACGAACTAGATAGAATAAGTAAACAGATTCAAAACCTCTACATAGCAAGTGAAGAAAAAACATATAGAGAATTGGGTGAACTACTGGAAACCATTAATCTCATTACTGTAGGGAGAATTGTAGCTAAAGCTGCCTTAATAAGAACAGAAAGCCGAGGAGCACACTATAGAGAAGACTATCCAAGGGAAAATAGTAAGAAATGGCTAAACAATATAGTATTCTTCCACCATAATGGAGAAATGCTAGTAGAAATTAAACCAGTAAACCTAGCCTATATAAAACAGTAATTAAAACCTAAATGTATAATTATGGGAAATATTATTTCACTTAGATAAAAGTATAATTACACTATACTAGCTAGCTAATGGAAACATTATGTAGCAGAAGAAACCAAGGGAGGTTATCTTGAGAATATTCATGAATATTAACGTAAAGTATAAATAAACATTAAGCTGGTTTCAATTTTATGGTAAGGAAGATATTGTTGGTAGTTATTCCAGCTTCACTTTATTTTTTTAGTCATTTTCATAGGGTAAATATGAATGTTATCGCTGATAACTTAATGAATGACTTTTTTGCTTCAGCTACACTTGTAGGACTTCTCAGTTCAATGTACTTTTACTTCTACGCCTTCATCCAGATACCTATAGGCACACTTAATGATACTATAGGACCTGGAAAAACAATGTTTCTATTTTCTACATTATCTATTATAGGAGTAATTATATTTGCATTATCTACCAATATCTATATGGCAATGATGGGAAGAATTCTAATCGGTATAGGTGTTGGTGCACCTTGGGTTTCAGGATTAAAACTGTTTTCAGAATGGATTAAAGAGGAAAACT
>Ga0209394_1000576_pt1 | contig 28258 bp, 32 predicted proteins | sample JNZ201metaG_FD_184122 | JGI IMG/M metagenome (GOLD analysis project Ga0209394, IMG submission 184122) | Hot spring microbial communities from Jinze hot spring, China to study Microbial Dark Matter (Phase II) - JNZ 20120812A (SPAdes) (version 3) ... | reverse complement strand
GGATGCATCATATCACGAATACCGCAGCTGAGACTACGGTTGTGAACTCGTTCTCCCCAACCTCTGCAACTGCGGTTATGTTGAATGTTTTCGCTGGCTCTATGTCGAACGCGGTTTTTAGCATATACGCAGCCATGTCCTCAGCGTGCCTTCCTTCCTCGCCGTTGCAGTAGCCGTGATATTCGGTAAGGTATCCATTGAGATTCGTGTTTTCTGGGATCGCAACACCAACGCTCGCAAATATCTTCTTCCCCGCCTCACAACTCGTCATCCGGGACATGACGCAGAAAACTATCTGCCCAGGAGAAAGCTCCTTCAAGCCCTCTTCTTTCGTAACTATCTCGCAACCAGGCGGGAAAATACTGCTAACGGTGACGAGGTTGAACTTCTCTATCCCTGCATCCCGCAAGGCTAGTTCAAAGCTTACGAGCGCATCCGCATGTTTACCGACTCCTGAAGTGAAGAAGACTTTTCTGGGCACCAATCTTCCATCAGAAACTATCGCAGATCCAGTAACTCTGCCAGCGCCTTGCTTGTATTCAACCAAACCGAATTCAGATGCCCCGAACATTTCCGTTCACTGTCCAACATCATACTAATTGAGTATTTAAGCTTTACTATTGGTTAAAGTGCTGAAATCGGGAGATGTTTAGTAAAATCAATTCGATTTGGAAAAGGAGCGTTTTAAGGAGAATTGTAAATTAAAATAAAATAGATAAATATAGATCTTGAGTTCTGTTTAAAGGAATCTTAGCCTCGAGAAATCCGTTTAAACAGAGCATCGCAAAAAAATAGCTGATCTGATTAGATTTAATTTACCTCTGATTGATAAAAATTTCTATTTTCTGAATCGAGTCGATAAGACTACTCTTGCTCAAAACAAGTTCGAAGGGATTTCTGCTTTTTGTTCCGAATTTACCCGAAATGACTCCAACGCTTTTTTTAGGAATTAAGGGTGAAGAATTGGGGGGACCCAAAACAAAAAAAGATATATTTTTGTGGTTTCAAAAAGTTGCGGTGATTGAAACCTGGGAAGAGTTCTTCGTTTTCGAAAGAGAACTCAAAAGGTTCGTCGAGTCAGTTGAAACTAATTCAAAAATCAAAAAGGCTCTAAAATACGTCATCTCCGCAGGAGGGAAGCGGGTTAGACCAGTCATAGTGCTGCTGGCAGGGAAAATCTGTGGGGGGAGTTATGAAAAGCTCATGAATCTTGCCTTAGCGGTAGAATTAATTCACACCGCGAGCCTCGTCCACGACGACATCATAGATAGAGCAAGGTTGCGCAGAAACAGACCAGCGCTTCATGTCGAATACGATTTGGCCCTTGCGCTTGTTCTTGGAGATTGGTTGATCTCCAAGTCTGTAGAGTTAACTGCTGTGTACGGCAGGGAGATCATCGAGGAGTCTGCGAAGGTTGGTATGATGATGAGCGAGGGGGAGATCATAGATTACTACAGCGTAAAGGAGAGATTCGATGAAGAGGACTATCTCAAATGCATAGAGAGAAAGACCGCATCCCTTTTCGCTTACTCTGCAAAAACTGCTGGAAAGATAGTTTCACGCGATGAAAAAGCAGTTCAAAAGCTCTACGACTATGGCTACAACCTTGGAATGGCCTATCAACTCGTCGACGACCTCTTAGAACACATGAGTGCTTTGAGGGACAAGAGGTCGGACTTCGAATCCTACACTCTACCTCAGATTTACGAAGAAAAATTTGGCTTGGAAAATGCGGTGAAAAAAGTGCTTTCAATGATCAAAACGTTCTCTGAGAAAAGCGTTTCAAGTCTGGATTACTTTAAAGATTGTGAGGAGAAGGGGAAGTTGGTAAAAATAGTTGACTACATGACCAAAGACATGCTCAGCCAGAGCGGTTTACTTCTTGAGCTTTCTGAATAATCTTGCGTTGTTCTCCAGCACTTTTTCCCACTCGGCAATCCCTGCGCCTAAAATTATTCTTTTTGCGATCGAATCGTCTATTATGTCCGATGGTGAATGCGCATCCGTGTTCAAAACGAGATCGCAAGAGAACTTTTCCGCCATCCTCGCAACGTGACCATTTGTCAAGCAATGCCCTTTTCTTGCCGAGATCTCAAGAAATATTCCGTTCTCCCTCGCCTTCTCCGCCTCCTCCTCGCTTAGAATCCCCGGGTGTGCGAGGATGTTTATCTCCTCATCGAGTGCAGACGAATTCGTCCCCTCTGCAACTGGTTCCACGATTGTTTCTCCGTGAACTATCACTATCTCCGCTCCTTCTCTCCAAGCGAGCTCAACAGCTCTTCCAATCAGTCTCGGAGGAACATGCGTGATCTCGACGCCTACAAGGAAATCGATGTCGAAGTCGAATTCTTTCAGCTTGGAAAGATTCGAAAGGATCGTTGAGATCGTGGAAAAGTCTGCATGATCAGTTATAGCAACCCCTTTGTTTCCCTTGGACGCTACTCGTCTTATCAATTCCGCTGGAATTAGTTCTCCGTCGCTAAACGTTGAATGCATGTGTAGATCGATCATGCGAAAGCATTAATATTCAGGAGATAACCTTTTCTCATGTCAGGGATTCGCCGGCTCGTCCTTGACGTTCTCAAACCACACGAACCCTCGACCACATACTTCGCTTTGAAGCTCAGCGAGCTTGAGGGAATTGAAGGAGTAAACATAACTCTTCAAGAGGTCGATCAAGAGACGGAATCTGTGAAGATTACGCTCGTCGGAATGAATCTGGACTACGAAGAAATTAAGGACACAATCGAGGCGCTCGGGGGAGTTGTGCACAGCATCGACGAAGTCGTTGCAGGTAAAAAGATCGTCGAGTCCGTCAAGACCGAGCAGGATTGAGGAACCTTATAAGAGCCAAGCCAAGCTCGAAAAGCACTATCATCGGTAAAGCAAGCATGGTTTGTGTAAAAACATCGACTGTTGGAGTTGCAATCGCTGCGAGAACGAAGAAGAGGACGTATGCGTGTCTACGGTAGTATTTAAGGGTCTCATACTGTACGACATTGTTGCGAACTAAGAAAAACATGACAACCGGAATCTCGAAGAAAAAGCCAAAGAGTAGGATCATGAACAAAACAAATGTTACGAACTCCGATAAAGAATATAAGGGAGTAACACCATATGAGAGTGTCAGTCCGTGGAGAAATCCGATTATGAGGCGGACGATGAAGAATCCGTAAACACAACCCAAGGCAAAAAGCAACAGAGCAACCATTGCATAAGGCTTTACCGAAACTCTGAGCCATCCTTTTGCCCTGAGGGTTTTTGCCAGAATTGTCAAGATATATGGGATTGCGCAGGCTATGCCAAGTGCAATTGAGATCTTGAGACTTAAAATGATTGCCTCAAGTGGTGTCAGAACGACTGGTCCGAGAAATGAAGTTGCAAGTCTTGAAAGTGTTTTTATCTCTTCGTAAACTAAGGTTTTGTTCGAGGGGTTGTTTTCTAACTTGTCCGCAATCTCTCTCAGCTGTTTTGCGAACTCTTTAATCTTCTCTCCTTCAACCTGTGGATAAGGGTAAGTCTCCTCGATCACGAAAGATATTACATTCCCGGAAAACGGAAAAAAGGCAAAACTAACGATCACTATGATTGCGACTATCTTGAAAATGCTCCTTCTAATCTCAAGGAGGAAATTAGCCCAGTCCTTTGCCTCCAAGCGAACACCTCAGAGACAGTATCTTTCAGCCACGAACTGCTGAATTCCACGAATTGTGTTCTTGATGAAGAAGTCTTCTCTCTTCTTTATGTCCTCGTCGAGCAAGCGATAGTTTGAGAATTTCGAATCTTTTTCGAGCAGTTCTTGCTTTGCAAGGCTTACAACCTTCTCCTCCTCTCTTACGTCCTTTTTGCACAGTATGTCGTAAACCGTTGAAACCCAGAGTTTCAACTGTTTCATGGCTCTCTCTGCGATTTCTACGCTATCCCTTTTGAAACCGAAGTGTCCAAAGCAAACTCTTTTGCTTCCGATCGCAAGCAACTTCTCAATCGTGTCCATTGCAACTTCGTACTCGAACTTTGGTGGAGTTGCAGGGCGTAAATAGTAGTCGCTCTTCAAGGGCATGTGAACGCCGAAGGCTTCGCCTACGAACAAGAACTCGTCGAAGATGTAGCTTTGGTGATGTGGTGCATGCCCGGGTGTGTCGAGGATTCTAACTTCTTTTTCTGCGAACACAACTTTTCCCTCGTATATTTTGTCCTCGCTGATACCTTTTGGCTTTCCATAGACCTCCGCAACATTTCCAAGTGCTTCAAGCGAAGCTTTCCATAGCTTTTCAGGGTTTATGAGGTGTTTTTTCCCAAACTCGTGCACGACAACGCTCGTCTCAGGATATCTCTCGAGGATTTCAGCAACTCCGCCCGCATGATCTAAGTGAATGTGCGTGAGCAAAACGAGCTCCACTTTTTTTATCTTCAAGTAGTTCAGTGCTTCGATCAGCTTGGGGATCGTTGCTTTCGGACCTACGTCGATGAGCATCGCTTTATCCTCGTCTTTGACGACCCAACAGCTTATGAACTTCCTAAAGCCCTCAAGCTCTTGCGGAAGATCGACCAAGTAAAGGTTCTCCGCGACTTCGATGATGTTCATGTTAATACTTCTCGAGCAATCTAATATCTTTTTCTATCCCACAGAGCTCTTGCCCTCGTTTCCTCCAATCGGCTAACTGCCAAAAACTCCTCGAAGTCATCGCAAACACTCGCGATACCCTCTAAAAACAGTTTCTCGTATTCTTCTCTGCTCGTTCCAAAGTAGTCTTTCTCACTCGTCCCTCTCCAGAAGATGCGGTTTCTCTCGTTCTCAACAAGTATTTCGGGCGAAGAGAACGGCGCACCATAGTAGTGGGAGAAGAAGTCCTCTTTTTCTATATTTCTCCTCACGAATCTCGTCAAGTCTAAGAGCACGATTTTGCCGTGGCTATATACAGCTTCGTAGTCTTCCCATGGGCTATAAATGTAGCCAAGCTTGAAGATTTTGTAAAGAAGCGCTGCGGTAAGCTTTATGCACTCTTTCGCAAGATCTTCGCGCTTCATCGAAAAACCTTCCCTGAACTCAGACAATGGCAACCCTTCGACCCACTCTTGGAGCATGTAATCCTGCGAAATTGCCAAAGGCTTTGCAATATTCTCAATTTTTGGAAAATTAATGTCTCTAAAGTCTTGAATAGGGGAGTTTGGCGAGAGTACGTTTAAAGCAAATCTTTTTCCGTCCGCCAAGATTTCAAAAACGTAGTATCTAACCCACGCAGAGGCGAGTCTGACGGTAACGTTTTTAAAACCAAACTCGAGATCCGCGAGGATCTCCAATATCTTATTTTCCCAATTTTTCCTTCTTTCCCACCTTGTGGCTCCAAAAAGAGCGTATTTTGGCAATCGAACCGTAACGCCCCAGCAAACAAGTGAATCGTCTGCAATGTTGTCGTCAAAGAGAACCTTCATACGGAAATTCGAGATTCTCCATCTGTAGAGCTGGGACAAGCCTCAAAAGACCTATTTTTTCGCACTTTGGGCACCGAATAACCAGAATTTTCATCTCAAATTCCGAAAATCTACGTTTAAACGCTCCTTTTTCTTCTCTGATAATTTCCATCGCACAACCGCACATAGGGCAAACGAGATCCATGAAGCTAATATTGCAGTTCGCTTATTAGTTTTGTGGAATTCAATCCGTTTCAAAAAAAGTATAGGAAAGGAGAAAGGAAGGTTGCACTAGTTTATCCAAACCGCTACATAGGCGGAATTGCAAATCTGGGGCTTCAAATTCTATATGCGAAGATAAACGAAGTAGCCTACTGCGAGAGGTTTTATGCGGACGTTTTTGGCGGTTTGAGAAGCGTTGAAACCGGTAGCAAAATTTCCGATTTCGACATAGCACTTTTCAGCCTACAGTATGAGAATGATTACTTTAAAGCGATCGAAATTCTGAGAAAGAGCGGATTCCAGGGGATCAAAATTGCGGGCGGTCCTTGTGTGATGGAGAACCCAAAACCTCTCCTCAGGTTTTTTGATGCTTTCTTTATAGGCGAAGCAGATGAGAAGATCGAGGAAATCGTGTTTGCAAAAGACGTCGAGGAGCTCTCGGAGATTGAGGGCATCTATACGGGAAAAGAGGAGAGTGTGAAGAGGGTTTATTGCAGACTCGAGAAGCACATCGAGGACGAGATAATAGGCGATGGCGCTTATGGAAGAGCTTTTATCCTTGAAATTGGGAGAGGTTGCGTTAGAAAATGTAGTTTCTGCCTTGTCCGCCAAATCTACGCTCCGCCGAGATGGAGAAGAGTTGAGGATTTGCCAAAAGTAAAGGGTGTTAAAAAAGTGGCGATTGTGGCACCTTCGCCAACAGATCACCCAGAGTTCAAGGAAATCGTGCACAGATTGTGCGAAAATGGATTCGAAGTCTCTCCCTCTTCCATAAGGGCCGATGCGGTTGATGAAGAACTCGTTGAAATTTTAAAGCTTGCAAAAGTGAAAACGCTGACTCTCGCACCCGAGACAGCATTGCCAGAGTTTTCGGAGTTTCTGAGGAAGGAGATAAGCTATGAAGATTTGAGAAACGCAGTGGAGCTTAGTGCTGGAAGCTTTGAAAAACTCAAACTCTACTACATGATTGGAATTCCAGGAGAAAGCGTTGAAGATGTTATGAGGATCGTCGAAGATGCGATCTCTTTCAAGAAGAGATTTTCAAGGGTCGAAATTTCCGTGAATCCACTCGTTCCGAAGCCACACACACCATTGCAGTGGCTCGGGTTCGCAGATATCAACGAGCTCGAGGCTAAGATCTCGATGCTCGAAAAGGAGTGCAAAAAGCACGGTATTGAGTTTTCTACACCAAATCTCAAGGAATTCGTGGTTCAAACTATCCTTGCCCGCGGGAATGAAGAAGTTTCAGATCTCCTGCTTGGAAGGAACTACAGGGACTTTCTTGAGTTCCTAAAACCCTTGAGCCTTGAAAGTCCTCTACCATGGGATTTTATAAATCATGGATATAAAAAATCCAAACTTCAGCTGGAATTCACGAAGTTAATGGAGAGATTAGACAAATCTTATAAACCGTCCGAAGTATAAGCTGCTTAGGGGCCGGTAGCTTAGCCAGGTAGAGCGCGGGACTCTTAATCCCGCAGTCGTGGGTTCAAATCCCTCCCGGCCCGCTTCGCTTGTAGTCGAGCTTTAAGCTTTCTGAATTGTTTTTCTTCAACTCGGAAGCTGTTTCGACTTTTTTCTGTATGCATTTGAATGGTTGTTCTGCGGTTCCAGCATAATTGGAAAGATTAAAAACAGAAGTGTTAAATAGTCTGAAGACCACAGGAAGTCATGAGCAAGGTAAAGGTTGGTGTTTTGAAGATGGGTGCTATTGGCACCGCAGTTATTCTCGAATACCTTCTCGACGAAAGGGCTGATAGAGAGGACATTGAGGTTCGTGTTGTTACAAGTGGAGCGAAAATGCAGCCCGAGGAAGCGGTGGTTGCGGAGAAGCTGAAGGAGTTCAATCCCGATCTTATAATCGTTGCCTCGCCCAACGCAGCACTTCCAGGACCGAAAGCTGCGAGGGAGGCGTTTGCTGGAAAACCTGTGATCGTGATAAGCGACGCTCCCGCAAAGAAGGCGAAGGACGAGCTGAAGGAAAAGGGCTTCGGCTACATATTTCTGAACGCGGACTCGATGATTGGTGCTCGTAGGGAGTTCCTCGATCCAACGGAGATGGCTTTGTTCAACGCAGATGTTTTGAAAGTCCTTGCTGCAACCGGAGCCTTGAGAGTTGTTCAAGAAGCAATTGACAAGGTTATCGAAGACATAAAGGCTGGAAAGAAACCCGAGTTGCCGCAGATAGTTGTGACTGCGGAAAAAGCTGTAGAGGCTGCTAAGTTTTCAAATCCCTATGCGAAAGCCAAGGCAATGGCAGCGTATTTCATCGCAGAGAAGGTTGCGGATATAAATGTTCGTGGCTGTTTCGTAGAAAAGGACTACAACGTCTACGTTCCGCTCGTCGCTTCTGCACATGAGATGATGAGAATTGCTGCGATGCTCGCAGATGAGGCGAGAGAGATCGAGAAATACGGAGATAAAGTCTTTAGGAACCCACACTCGAGAGATGGGAAGATTCTATCGAAGATTGAGCTCATAAGCAAGCCTCAATAACTTTTTTTTCATGGAAGTTGAAGCCAAATTTCGACTGAAAGAAGGAGTTCTCGAGAAAATCGAAAGAATTGCGAAATTCGTTGAGGAAAAGGAGGAGTTCGATCTATACTTCAATCACCCATGCAGGGATTTTGCAAAAACCGATGAAGCTTTAAGGCTTCGCATCGAAAAGAGGGTGAAGATGACCTACAAGGGCCCGAAGGTCGACAGCGAAACGAAGACTCGAGAAGAAATCAATGTTTTGGTTGACAGCTTCGAGAACACAGTCAAACTTCTCGAATCTCTTGGGTTTAAGAAATTCAGGACAGTCAAAAAAACTCGAAAAATCTTTTCCATCGGGAATGCGATCGTTTGCGTTGACCACGTGGAAGGACTCGGGAACTTCATCGAGATCGAAGTCGGGAATTTGGCTGAGAAGGAGAAGATCTTTCAAATCGCCGAAAGTCTTGGTTACTCCCGAGAAGAGAGCATACGAGCCTCGTATCTCGAGCTGATCTTGGAAAAATTAAATCGGGAAGTATAGGGCGTTGGTTGGACAAACTTTAATGCAAGCTCCGCAGTGGATACATTTTTCAGTCTTAAGCTCTATTTTTGAGTCTCCGTTGACGTAGAAGACCTCAGTCGGACAAATGCTCACGCAAAGACCGCAGTGAACACAGTTGTTGTTTCTTGCAATCGTCTTTGTTATCTCGTGCAGTTCAACTCCCATCTCGGCGATCGCTTTTTCGACATCCTTCGCTTTCTCGTCTGGGACTTCAACGATTATCTCTCCTCTTCTCGCTCCAACGTCCGCTTTTAGTATGTTTATCAAAGCCCCCGTCTTTATTGCGGTCAGAGATATTATTGGCTCTCTAACAGTTTTTGCGTTAAAGCGCAGAAGGAGAAGCATCAGCTCACCTCCATCATCTTGCTTATCGTCTCACTCGTCACTATGCCCAAAACTTTCCTCTTCGCATCTATTACGGGCAACGCAGAGATGTCGAACTTCTCGAGTTTTGAGATCGCTATTGCTATCGGATCGTCTGGGAACACGGTTACGACGTCTCGTGTCATAACTTCACTCACCTTCTTTGCATGCTTTGTAACAGCTTTTGCTATATCCCAAGATGTCACGATCCCTTTCAACGTCCCCTCTTCGTCGACGACTGGTAAATGGTTCACGTTGTTCTTCACGATGAGCGCTGCAGCCTCCTCTATGCTGACGTCTTCTGAGATCGTGATAGCTCTTGTCATGAATTCTCTAACGATTCTGATCTCTTTCTGCTTCATCGGCTTAAAGATCTCGCTCCTCTTTATTCTTTCAACAGGCATTGTAAGGAAGAACTCTCCCTTCTCGATCATTTTTTTCAGCTCTTTCATTATCTTCTCCGCAAGGTAGTAGCTCGACAATGGCGAAACCCTTGTTTCTTGTCCGTTTATCTCAACTTTCCCACTCTTGAGTTCCGCATAACTCACTTCTCTTACAACTGGTCTGTTCCTTCTTGCAACACCAAAGTCGATAATCGTCGTCTTTATCTCATTATCTCTAATAGCTGTTGCTCTTGCGAGATCGGCGTCAAGGATCGGAATTGGAACTCCTATGCCGAGAAATATCGACGGCGCATAGCCTGGGAAGTAGCAAGCCTTGAGAAACTCGGGCCTCATCTCTTTCAAATTACCCTTGACCATCAAGGTTCCGAAGGGTGGGGAATGTTGCGTTCCTTCACCAATCACGTAGCCCTTTGCTCCACAAAGAAAAATCCTCGTTCCGACTCCTATGGTTCTAAACTCTGGGTCGTTGTTCATCGGCGATATCTCGCCTGTACCCGCGTAGGTTACGTTTCCATAGTGCGGTAGCAGTGTCCCCATGTACGTCCTAAGGATCTTGTCCGAGGAGTTCGTGGCTGCCCTGTAACGCTGATACGCGTTCCTTGGATTGATCATCACAGCTTGATTTACGTCTTCGAGTGAGATTGTGGTCTCTATTTCCTTCCTCGGATAGCAATCTGTCCCAAATCCAATCGCCCTAAGCTCAACTTCTTTTCCAGAAACGAGCTCCTCGATCACATGAGCCCCACCGTAGAACTCTCTTGTTTCCGAGGGTTTTGTTGCGCCGAGGAACGCATCGACTGCTGCAAGCCCAGCGTAAGCTTCGACGTCGTTTAGCCAGACTTTTTTGAACTTTATCGGTGGATCTGCATGACCAAAGTTAAAGATCGCCCCGGTAGAGCACATCGCTCCAAAGGTTCCGGTGGTTACGACGTCTACTTCTTTCGCAGCTTTTTCCGCACCTATCTGTGAGACTATCTCCTTCATCTCCTTCGCTGTGACGACAACGACATCGCCCTTGCGGATCTTTGCGTTTATATCTTCTACAGTTTTCATAGTCCACGAAGCTCACCTGAGCATATAAATCTTTGGAAAATTTAACATTGTGAATATTCCATATGTTCATACTTGCATCGAAGTTGAAAATAAGCGAGAAAATCTCAAGTTCAATACTCGGGATCGAAGCAAATCGAATAGAAGACTTTTGCATCTTCGACCATGTTGTCGATGACGCAATACTCGTTTGGTTTGTGTGCAGTCCCTTCTGCGGTGCACCAGGCCACGGTTTCTTTGAATCCTGCACTTCTCAGAAAAGATGCACAAGTGTTTCCACCTATCCCTATGAACCTCGTCTTTACTTTCCGGATCTTTTCTATCATTTTAGAGAGTCTTATTGCAATCTCGGAGTTCTCTGGAGTCTTAGGAGAACTAAAAGCCTGCAAAACGTCGACTTTTATTTTCTCCCCGTCTCTGATCTCATGGAATCTCCTCACATTTTCGATAAACTCTAGAACATCTTCGAGTCTGTAGTCTGGGATTATCCTGCAGTCCATGTAGCTCACGTCAAGTCCCGGAATTGTGTTTATATTATCCACGTTTTTCTCCCTTTTTGTTGGCTCAAAAGTCGAGTAAGGGGGGTTAAAGAGGTCGTTCTTGGCGTTAAACTTCGTGTGCAACTTCTCGTCGAGATCGAGGATGAACTTCATCGCCCTTCGCGATGCGTTCATCTGAGGTTGACTTGCGTGCGATTGCTTCCCGTAGACTTCAAACTTAAGCCAGAGGATGCTCTTCTCCGCAATCTCTATTGCATCTCCACTCTGCGAGCCTACATCGGGAACTATGAACATGTCCTCCCTCGAAAAGATGTCTTTGCTGAGCAAAAACTTTATCCCGTAGTTGCTACCACTCTCTTCATCTGAAACAAAAACGAGCCCGAAGTTGAACTTTGGCTTTGAGCCGGATTCGATTATCGCCTTTCCAGCAAAGAGCGATGAAACTATACTTTGTCCATTGTCCTCGCTACCTCTGCCGTAAACTCTACCTCCCTCAACCACAGCTTTAAATGGCGGAGTTCTCCAGAGCTTTTCGTCACCCTCGGGAACAACGTCCAAGTGGGAAACTATCCAGATCGTTCTGTTCACGACCCCTTTGATCTTTGCAACGATGTTCGGTCTCGTTCCAACTCTCTCATCCTTAGCATCAAAGCGTTGCACGTCGTCGAATTCCTCGAGATGACCCATCAGGAATTCTGCCTTCTCGCTCTCTCCTTCTCCGCCGAAATCTGGGGAGACTGCTTTGATTTCTATAAGCTTTGAAAGAACTCTCACCATTTCGTCTCTTTTTTTCTCTATTTCTCTGAGCATATGATCTCCTCCACCTTCCTCTTCATTTCTTTCGCCTCTTCCAGCACAATCGTATCCTTCGTTGTCGAGATCAGCATCTCGAGTTCTGCGAGAATGGGAGCGAGGGAATAGAAATCTTTCTGTTCATTTTCAAAAATTCTCTTTAGCACATCAAGTCTGAACTCCGCAACGATGTCCCTCTCTAAGAGTTTCTTCAGGTCTCTAAGAGCCATTGCTATCCTTTTTCCGTAATCCGTAAGTTTTACGACTCTTGTTCTGCCCTCTAGTTTGCTTTCTATGAGACAAAACCTTTCGAACTCGCCAAGAACTTTTGAAACGTAACTGTATGGAGAGTTTAGGAGATTTGAGATACCAAGGGGATAGATTTTTTCTCCCTTTTCCTCGAAATCCAAAATCGTGAGCAAAATTTCGACCGCTTTTTCGTGAAGGAAAAGCTTACACAACATCCCATCCCCCAAAATAACTTCCACCGACGTTTTTAAAGCTACTGCTCAGGTGTCTACCGTCGCAAGTCTCAGCATTGAATGCTATGCCCTCCCTGCAAAATCCGCAACTTATCCCGAGAGACTTGCAGAACTGCTCAACTTTTTTGAGCAACCGCACTCTTAAATCGCTCCGAAGATAGTAATAGCTCCTTATTTTGTCTCCTTCCTCAAAATATAGCTTTTTAAGTGCCGGAGCTAGCCAAGGCATCGTTTCGGTTATCCTCTTATACGAGTCGAACCTGAGCTTCAGCGTCGAAGTTACTACGTGCTCCGGATCGCAGAGCTCGATTATGTCGAGGCGCGAATCGTTGACGAATGGAACAATCGGATCAAACCTCAGCACTGAGGGGACGATGTCTCGAACCTCTTTAAACGCCTCGACTCTTTCTTCTGTAGAAGGTGCAAATCTCTCGAGTCTATCGCAACCCGTGATCGTCATACTAACGACGCAGTCCATTTCAGAGAGTATGTCAAGATCACGAACGACGATGTCGCTTTTTGTTACTATTAGTACTTTCACGTTGTACTCTCGAAAGAGTTGAAGACATTTTCTCGTAAGCTTCTTTTCCCTTTCTATTGGAGGATATGGGTCTGAACTGTTCGACATGGAAACGAGAACGTCGCTATCGAGATCTTTGAGATCTCTTTCAAGCCTTTTTAGTAGATCTTTTTTCTCTCTAACCTCCCAGAATCTTGGAATGTATGTCGCGTAACAGTAATCGCAACGGTGCGCACAACCTGTGTATGGGTTAAAAGACATCTTCTCTCCACAACTGCAGAGCTCTGACTTCCATGGGTCGAACGGTTTCAGGACTCGGAATCGGTTCACTTTGACTTATCGAGCGAAGGAGATTAAAAAGTCTTTCTGGCGTGCGTGTGATAACTCTAAGCTATGCTTTGGAATTTCGAGCGCTAAAAGCCTTGGGCAAAAATTAATTTAAAAACAACATGTATTATGTGGAACGATGTAGCGGAGAGCTATCGACGTTGGGCCGAGCTCAACAGGTGGTATTATCGCTCATTTGCCCTTTTCATCTCAAAATACGTTCAACCAAAGCTCATCGTTGACATTTGTTGCGGCCCAGGTGTTTTGAGCTCAGAGCTTAAGAATGTTTTTCCAAACGCAGAAATCGTGTCCGTGGATTCTTCAACGAAGATGTGTAAAATTGCGAGGGCAATAAAAGCAGACGCACATACTCTTCCGTTTAAAAACGAGATCTTTGATCTTGCGATCTTTTGCTTCGCTTTGCATGAGCTCGAAGTGCAAAAAGCTATTCAAGAAGCCGAGAGAGTTTTGAAAAGAGGCGGAACAATTGCAATTGCAGATCTGAACTCGAAAACTCCACAAATCGTTAGGTTCTTTGCAGAAGCTTTTTTAACCATACTAATTAGCCCGGAATACGCAAAGAATCTTGCATTGAAGTGGAACGCATTTCTCGATCGCGATCAGCTTGCGTCACTTCTTCAGAACTGCGGTTTCAAAGTTATAGGAACGAGAGAGTTCTTCGACGTTTGGATCGTAGCAAAAAAAATATGAAACTCGAAACCACTTTTCTCCGGTGATCGTATGGCAAAAATCTACCATGAAAAAGATGCAAATCTCGAAGTTTTGAAGGACAAAAAGATCTGCATCGTTGGCTATGGGAGCCAAGGGCATGCGCATGCCTTAAACTTGCGCGACTCTGGGCTCGATGTTACGGTTGCACTTCCGGAGTGGGACAAGGAAAGTTGGCAAAAAGCGGAGAAAGATGGAATGAAAGTCGTTACGCTTGACAAGATAGGCGGCGATCTGATTGCAATGCTCATTCCAGACATGGTTCAGCCAGAGGTCTATAGGAAGTTCGTGAAGGATAAGCTTAAGGCTGGCTCAGCGATTCTATTCGCCCACGGGTTCAACATCCACTACAACCAGATAGTCCCTCCGCAGAACGTTGACGTCATCATGGTTGCTCCAAAGGGGCCGGGGCCATTGGTGAGGAGGATGTTCGTCGAAGGTAAAGGAGTTCCAGCGCTTGTTGCTGTGAAGCAGAACGCAAGCGGGAAAGCTCTGGAAATCGCTCTTGCCTATGCGAAGGGAATCGGCGCAACGAGGGCTGGTGTGATAGAGACGACGTTCAAGGAAGAGACAGAAACTGATCTCTTTGGGGAGCAAGTAGACTTGTGCGGTGGGGTTGCAGAGATGATAAAGATGTCCTTCGAAACACTCGTTGAAGCTGGCTACCAGCCAGAGGTCGCTTATTTCGAGGTCTTGCATGAGTTGAAGCTCATAGTCGATCTAATCTACGAGGGGGGAATTTTCAACATGTGGAGGGCGGTGAGCGAGACTGCAAAATACGGCGGGATGACAAGGGGGAAGAGAATATTCACCGAGACTACGAGACAAGAGATGAGGAAGATTCTGAAAGAGATTCAGACTGGCGAATTTGCGAGAGAGTGGATTCTGGAGAATCTGGCTGGAAGACCGGTTTACAACAAGCTGCTGGAGATGGAAGCAAATCACCCAATAGAGAGAGTCGGGAAAGAGGTTAGAAAGATGATTCCATGGTTTAAATAATTTTTGCTTTTGGATTTGTCCGTTGTTCACGTTTTCTGGGTTGAAAAATTGTCCAGCGAGGCGAACTCCATGGAACTGATAAAGCTCATCAAAGCCTGTAGGAAAAAGAAAGCATTTGTCTTCGGAATTGGCGGTGGGGGAGATATAGTTAGCACGATCCCGGTTGCAAACTTTTTGAGGCTCTTCGACTTCGAAGTGATTCACGGTGGAGTTATGTGGGATCGGCTGATCTTAGATCCTAAGCCTGGTCCTAGGAGCGTTGAAGAGCTTTTAAATGCGGAAAAATTTGCAGAAACAATTGCTATCATAGGAGAAGAAACGAGAACGTTCGATGGTATTAGACCAAATCTTGCAAGGTCCGCAAAGTTCTTTGGAAAAGTTGTTGGACTCGATATAACCAAGGGTGTGCGAAAACTGCAGAGAGATTTGGAGGAATTCATCGAAACGGAGCGTATAGGGCTTCTTGTTGGCGTCGATGCGGGAGGAGATGCTATCTCAGTTGGTTACGAGTCCGGAGTGAGGAGTCCTTTGGCAGATGCGATGAGCGTTGCTTTGCTCAGCGAACTCGAGGGTTTGGTGGCGGTGACCGGATTTGGAAGCGATGGAGAACTGAAAATCGAAGAATTGATGCTCAACATCTCCGAAATCATGCGTATTCATGGCTTTCTTGGTTGCTCGTCGCTTAGCGATAAAGACTGTGCAGAGATGGAAAGGGTTTGTGAACTCGTTGTCACCGAAGCGAGCAAGATTCCAATTCTCGCATACCGTGGGGAGTTTGGATTGAAGAAAATAAGGAAAGGGAGAACTGTGCTTATAACTCCTCTCTCCGCACTCGTTCTATATTTCAAAGCAAAAGCAGTGATGGAGGTTAACGAATCCGCAAAGCTTGTTCTTAACGCAAACAGCATCGAAGCTGCGAATCAGATACTGAACAAAAACGGAATAATCACGGAGCTCGATTACGAAAAGACAGTTAGCTAATATATGTCGTCCAGACCCATTATCTCCTCTTCTATGGAGCTATCAAGATCGAAATCCTCGCTCTCCTCGGTTATCTCTGTCTCCTCTCTCAATTTTTGAAGCGCCATGATGACCATTTCCCTGTATTCTTCGGGGTTAGTGTTGTATTTCTCCTTTGCGAGCTTTGCAAGCTCGTTGTCGCTGTTCATGAGCTCGATTCTCTTTAGTGTCGCTTTCGCAGTTTCGAGGATCCAATAGTCTCGGGTCTCAAAATCGGAAAGTACAATGCTTTCTGGTCTGATAAAAGGAATCGCTCTTTCGTCTCTTTGCAGTAGCTTTGCCTTCGCCGTTATCGCAACCGTCGATGGAACGTCGATTTCTGCGAGTGCTTCTTTTGCATCTGGGTCGAATTTTCCGACAAAACCGAGAAAGGATCCGGTGGGATCTGCGACTCTTATCCTCAAAACATCTTCGTTCTTCGTTTCCTCTTTTTCGAGGAGGGCTCCAACGATAAAAACACGGTTGCATTTGAGTCCCAAGGGGGTCAAAACGTAAGTCGGCTCCCTCTCGGCTTCTCCGCCTATTTTGAATTTCGAATCGTTGAATTCCTTTGCAAAAACCCTCCTTGCAACTTCTCTTCTCAGTCTCAAGCTTTCACCTCTGCGAGCAACTTTTCAACTTCTTTCGAAACCTTTGCCCTCAAGAATTCCGCATTCTTTACGTTTATCGTGCTTAGCCGAACCTCGCCTGAGATTCGCAGATATCGGCCCAGTAACTTTCTTTTTAGTTCGCTGAGAACAATTCCTCGATCCAAGTGCTCGAAAGCGAGCTTTTTTGCAGTCGCAAGATCAAGATCTGTGAGAGATTTTATTGTGGTTTCGCTGAATTCGACGTCGTAAGTCTTCTCTCCGTCATCAAGAACTCCACGAAGTCGGAGTACTTCGGTCGTCTCGACTTTTCCGTGTTCTTTGCAAATTCCCGCTTTTGTTATTCTCCCGCAGTTTTTGCAAACTTGCACAAGACCACTGTTTGAAGAAATCGAAACTAAGGCCCCAACAGCTTCGATCTCGCCCCCCTCGCTTACTTCTATTTCCTCATCGATCTCCTTCACTTCGCTTATGCTTGTGACCTTTACACTTTTAACTCCAGCGAACTCGTCGACAACGACTTTCTCGAAAAGGTAGCATTTGTTCTCTTCAACCTTTCCCTTCCCCGATTTTGCCCATATTACAAACCTTGCAGTCCCAGTCTCGTCCCCTATGATTCCCCACTGTGCTATGGAGGCGTTTGTAGCGTTCCAGAGCTGAAGGACTTTCGCCTTTACGCTTACCCACTTTCCCGGCTCAAGCTCGGAAATCTTTGTCAGGGGATAGCGTAAAGACTCCCTTGAGATATCAAATTCTCTTCGCAATCCGTTGATCACAGTTCTTCTCGCTTCTTCTTCCGGAACTTTGAACTCAAAAATGAGCAGTTTGAGCCTCTTCTCGATATCCGACCTCTTTACGCCATGCTCTTTGAAAAGCTCATAAATTTCATCCACGATTTTTGAGATTTTATCCATGTCCTTAGTCAAACGATTGCTTAAAAAACGTTTGCTCCGTCGTTTCCTATGCAGTAAAAGAATTGAATAAAGCTCAGAGCTCTGCCTCGAAGTCTTCTACAGTGTATGGGAAATCTTCTCCTCGTGCCTTTTTTATTTCCCTCGCTATTAGCCAATAGATGAGCGCCAAGGCTTTTCTCCCTTTGTTGTTCGTCGGTATTATCAGGTCGATGTCCGCGGTTGAGTTGTTGGTGTCGCAGAGTGCGATCACGGGAATTCCAATCTTCGTCGCTTCCGCAATCGCTTGTTTATCGATCGCCGGATCGTTGACGAAAACGATCTCGGGTTCGACGTATTCCTTTAGATTTGGATTAGTAAGAGTTCCAGGAACAAAGCGATCAACGATGTAGCTTGTTCCCACAATTTCTGAGAACTTCTTCACCGGTTTCTGCGCATACTGCCTCGCTGCAACGAGAAGAATCTTGGATGGCTCGTATCGAAGCAGAAGCTTGACGCAAGCTCTAATCCTTTGATCCAATTTTTTGATGTCTAAGATGTATAGTCCGTCTTGGCGAACCTTGAATATGAACTCCCTCATGTCTCCTGTCTTGATCTGTGTCCCTATGTGGACTCCCGCTGCCAAGTACTCCTCAGGCGGGATGAGGTATTCGTATTCGACTTCCATCATATTCTCACCATCCTCGCATCGAGCATTTCCTCAATTCTAATCATTTCGTTTAACTTGGCGATCCTTTCGCCACCAACAACGCCAGTCTTTATTAGTTTTGCGTTGAAGGCGACCGCTAAGTGTGCTAAGTAGCTGTCTTCAGTTTCTCCACTCCTATGGCTTACCACGATATCGAAACCACCGCTTCTTGCTATCTTAACAGCTTTAAACGTATCTGTAAGCGTTCCAACTTGGTTGGGCTTCACGAGAAGAGTATTTCCAGCCCTCATCTTCACGGCCTTTTCAACTCTTTTCCAATTTGTCACAAAGATGTCGTCTCCGCAAATCATGCAATCCACAGACTTCGTGAGTTCGGCGAAGCCCTCAAAATCTTCCTCGTGCAAAGGATCTTCAACGTAGAGGAGATCGTATTTTTCAACGAGCTCCGCAACAAAGCTTATCTGCTCGTTCTTGTCGAACTCTTTTCCCTTGTATACGTATTTTTCTCCATTCCACAGCTCACTCGATGCAAAGTCGAGACCGATACGGATCTTCGTTGCGTTCTCTTTCTCGACTTTCTCGATAGCCTTTGTTAAGATATCAAAAGCTGTTTCGTCGCTTATCTTCGCAGCCCATGCACCTTCGTCACCTTTGGCTGCGAAGATTCCGTTAGACTTCAAGAGGTTTCCAACTTCTCTATGAACCTCTGCATTGATTTTTTGTGCCTCAAAAAAATTCTTTGCTCCGATAGGGATAACGAGAAATTCCTGAATGCTCGTCGAGCCCTCTGCGTGCTTTCCTCCACCGATTACGTTCCCAAGTGGGTAAGGAAGCTCCTTGGTGAAAGCTCCACCGAGGTAAGTGCATAGGGGAAGTCCAAGAATTAGCGATGCGCATTTTGCTACTGCGATACTCGCAGAAACTGCAAAGTTTGCGCCGATGTTAGCGAAGTTCTCTGTGCCGTCGATTTCACGCAACGTTTCATCGATTGCCACTTGATCGAACACGCTCATTCCTATGAGCGCTCTTGATACCTTTTCTTCTATCTCTTTTAGCTTTTTTGGGCTTACAACAATCGCCTCATGCGTTCCTGTTGACGCCCCGCTTGGAGCGGAAGCGATTGCAACAAAGCCTTCGCTCTCAACTTCGCATTCCACTGTCTCTTTTCCCCTACTATCAAATACTATGCGATACCGGAGATCTTCCACTATCAAGAGATCACCTCAAAACGCATCGTGTTTTTCGAGCCAGACAAACCTGTTCGCCCTCCTCTTTACGGTTATCGGGATAACACCTTTTTCGAACTCCTCGATCGCTATCTCGATCGGATCAGTCTTATTGGTTTCAATCAAAACTGGCGCTCCCATCGCTATTTGCAACGCCCTCGCTCCAATTATCCGGGCTTTTTCAAACCTCGTATACCTGAACGGGAAATCTTTAATGCTCATCACCCCTCAATGGGGCCGCCGAGATTTGAACTCGGGTCTCCGGCTCCCGAAGCCGAAAGGATATACCAGGCTACCCCACGGCCCCCTTAAAAGCGAAGGCTAATCGGTATAAAAACTTTGAGATCACCGAAAGCTTTTTATGCACTAGAAATTTTAGGTTAACCTAAATGGTGACCACACTAGATTCTGCAGAGGGGAAAGTGAAAATAATGGGGATCGTTGGAGGAAAGGGTTTCGTTCGGAGACTTGCGGACATGGGTCTAATGCCAGGAAAGGTTGTTGAAGTTGTCAGTAAAGGTCCGCCGATCGTTGTTAGGGTCATGGACTCGGAGATCGCAATCGGACGTGGAATTGCAAGGAAGATTCTGGTTGAGGTTTTGAATGGATAAGATATACTTGATAGCACAGCCAAACTCGGGAAAAACAACGCTTTTTAACCAGCTCGCGTGCGAAAACTGTTACGTTGCAAACTGGCCTGGGAAAACGGTGGAAACTTTTAAGGCAAGGATCGTGCATCACGGAAAGGAGATCGAAATCGTAGATCTTCCGGGAATAAACAGCTTCAGAACCCTCAGCAAGGAGGAGGAGTTGACCAAGGAGGTTATTTTTGGAAAAGATGGTGTAGCAGTCGTTTTGGTCAATGGGGAATCTCTATATAGGTCTTTTTACTTCGCAGTTCAGGTTCTAGAGCTTAGGGAGAACGCAATTCTCGCAATAAACAAGCTCGACTATCTCGAGAGAAAAGGCATCCACGTGAACGCGGATATCTTGAGCAAGAAGCTTGGTACAGAGGTCATATTGCTCAGTGCTCTGCGTAGAATTGGAATAAACCAGCTACTTGACAGATCGATAGACCACCTGGAAAACAGATCTAAAAAGAGGCTCGAGATTGATTACGGAGTTATTGAGACCTTTATTGAAAAGGCGAAGAAAATAACGGGTGATCGAGCTCTTGCGCTCAGGGCAATCGAAGGTGATGAGTTTGTTCTATCTTCTCTTCCAGCGGAGAAAAAGGCTGAAATCGAAAAGATCGTTGCGGAAATCTCGAAGAATTACGGAAACCCAGAAGAGATAATCGCCATGCGTAGGTATAGGTTTGTCGAAGAAGTCCTCAGCTCTGCGGTGAAGGAAGTCAAAGTCGCCGAAAAGCCCTTTGGAAGAACGATTGATAGAGTATTTTTCAGCAAGTTTGGAGCTCTTTTATCCCTTCTAATTTTGTTCTTCGCTTTATTCGTCTCCTTCTCCGTAAACACTGGCTTTCCTTTGAACCTAATACTGCACTCGATTGGCTACGAAGAACTTGCGGAGATTGTCGAAACTTACAGTCTCGTGGAACTGATATCCACAGCTTTTGACCGAATCTCACAATTTTTGGGCGAAAACATTCCGGAGTCAATATTTAAAGATCTCCTCATCGGCGGAATTATTCCGGGGATTGGAGCAGTCGCGTCTTTCTTCCCTCTAATCATCATTTTGAACTACGTGATGTCGCTCATCGAAGACAGTGGTGTAATGGCGAGGATCGCCGTTTCGATGGACCGATTTTTTGCGGTTTTTGGCTTAACGGGGAAATCTGTTTTTCCGTTCAGCATTAGCTTGGCGTGTAACGTTCCGGGAATTGCAACAACGAGAATACTTGAAACCGATTCAGAAAGGATAAGAGTCGCTTTAGCCTCGCCGTTCGTGATTTGCCAAGCAAGGCTACTTGTGATCGTTCTGTTCGTAACTACTTTGCTAATTTCACCAATTCTCCAGAGCCTGACGATAATAGCTGTCTACGTTCTCTCAGTCTTTCTCTTTATACTTACCACTATGGCTTACGGTAGGGTCGTTAAAAAGGAGCCTTCAGAACTGCTCATCGAGCTTCCTCCTTACCACTTTCCCAGCTTGAGAGTGAGTTGGTGGATAACTTGGGCGAGGAGCAAGGCGTTCATAGTAAAGGTTGGAAAACTGCTTCTAACGTTCTCCGTTGTCATGTGGACGCTCGACTACCTTGGGCTTACAAAGCTCACGGGCGCAATAATCGCAAAAGCCTTCGTACCCTTCGGCTTTGAAAGTCCTGAGTTTGGCTTTGCAATCCTCGTGGGATTTCTCGCCAAGGAACTTATAATTTCAGCTCTTGCAGTCTCGTTCGAAACTTCGAATCCTTCGGAAATCCTTTCCCAGCTCGCTTTAACTCCTGAGCAAGCGATAGCGATGGTAATTTTCATCGCCTTCTATACGCCGTGTGTTGCAACGCTTTCTGCGATTTATGCAGAGATAAAAAATCGCAGGCTCCTGCTTTTCTCCGTATCCTTTCAGATGTTGGTGGCGTACTTCGTAGCTTTGATCAGCTATCTCGTTCTAAGTCTTTTGCTTTAAAAGTCTAGGAGGCTTTTTTGTCTTCTCTTAAACAAGGACGCAAGTTGTCTGAAACCCTTCTCGTACTCGTTTCTGAGCTGCGGTTTGTAAAGAATTGCGGCGGGATGATATAGTGGAACTATCTTCACGCTTTTTCCCCAAGCTGAAACCTCAAAAACCTTCCCTTGCAGTTTCGTGATCGAGGAGAAGTTCAGCCCAAAGGTCTCGAATATGAACTTTGCGGAGTGTCTACCAAGGCAAACTATGACGTTGGGTTTTACAACTTCGAGCTGTCTGAGCAAATAACTCCCGCATGCGTTCACTTCTTCTGGCAACGGATCTCTGTTGTTCGGCGGTCTGCACTTTAAGACGTTGGTGATAAAAACGTCTTCTCTGCTCAATCCCATGAGTGAGATCATCTCTGTCAGCAGTTTTCCGGCGTTTCCGACGAATGGCTCTCCCTTTAGGTCTTCTTCCCTTCCTGGGGCTTCTCCAACGAAAAAAGCTTCAGCCTTCTCGTTTCCAGTACCCGGAACGAAGTTCGTCTTTGTTTTGTAAAGCTCGCATTTTGTGCATCGCAGTATCTCTTCTTTAATGCTCTCGAGGCTTTCCATGCACCAAGTTCACGAAGGTTTTTAAGTTTTGATCCTTGGGTAAACAAAGATATAGCCAGAGTTAAACTCTATCGCATGGATGAGGAGTTCCTGAGAATTATAAAGACACGCAGAAGCATAAGGAGGTATTCTGGGAAGGAGATTCCGGAAGAGGAGATAAGGAAAATTCTCGAATGCGCGATGCAAGCACCCTCTGCTGGGAACGAACAGCCATGGCACTTCATCGTTGTCAGGGATAAAGTCAAGCTAAAAGAATTGAGCGAAATCCATCCCTATGGTAAGATGCTTTCGGAAGCTTCAGCTGCAATTGTCGTGTGTTGCGATCCAAGGCTTTCGAAGTATGAGTTACCGATGTGGATCCAAGACTGCAGTGCGTCGACGCAGAACATATTGCTCGCTGCAAGAGCCCTTGGCATAGGCTCGTGCTGGCTTGGAGTTTACCCGAACGAGTCGAGGATGAAGCCAATTGCAAAAGCCCTTGGAATTCCAGAGGACATAATCGTCTTTAGCGTAATTTCGCTCGGTTACCCGAGGAGCGAAGACGAATTTTTCGAGGCAGAGAGGTTCAAAGTAGATAGAATCCACTACGAGAGATGGTAGTTAAGGAAACGCTCAAGCCTTCGCAGAAACTCTGAAATTCTCTCCCTTGACGTTGCGTAGCTTAAGCGAACCCAGTTACTAAAAGACACGCCGAAGGCTGAACCTGGAGTTAGTGCAACAAATTCCTTTTTTAAGAATTCTTCGCAGAACTTGTCGCCGTCCCTTTCAACGTTCATGAAGATGTAAAACGCACCCTTCGGCGGAGCATAGCGAATTCCGAGTTCGTCAAGCTTTTCCATGATCATGTCTCTCCTTGCCCTGAACTCAGAGACCATTTGTTTTAGGAAACTATCATCACTTTTTAAAGCCTCGATTGCTGCGTATTGAACGAAAGAAGTCGGATGGCTTACGGAGTGGGATTGGATTATATTCATCTTCTCTATTATCCATTTAGGCGCAACAGCGTAGCCAATTCTCCATCCGGTCATCGAGTATGTTTTCGAGAATCCGTTTATCGTTATCGTTCTTTCGAACATACCATCGAAGCTCGCAAGGCTGTAGTGCGTCCCCTCGAAGATGATCTTCTCATAGATCTCATCGGACATAACGAAGAGATCCTTCTCAACCGCAATGTCTCGGATCTTCTTCAGGAATTCCTTGCCGTAAACTACGCCCAGTGGGTTGCTTGGGGTGTTGACTACGATCATCTTCGTTCTTGGGGTTATGTAATTCTCGATCGGAGCGTCGCTGAAGTCTTCGGTGTGCGGAACCCAGACGACTTTTCCGCCAGCCATAAGGACGCAAGCTTCATAGCTAACCCAAGAGGGATCTAAGAGAATAACTTCATCGCCTTCATCGATCAGAGTCATGATGGCTTCGTAGATCGCAAACTTCGCGCCAGGGGTTACGATTACGTTGTCCGCGGTTGCGTCAACTCCATTTTCTTTCCTCATCTTCTCTGCAATAGCATTCAAAAGCTCTGGCACACCTTTTGTTGGTGTGTAGAAGACTTTACCCTCGTTCATTGCCTTGTAAGCAGAATCTATTATCCTCTGTGGAGTCTTGAAGTCTGGCTCCCCAACGCTCATGTCTACGACGTCTTTACCCTCTTTTGCGAGATTTTTTGCGATCGAGGAAATTCTGAGAGTTGCAGAAGGTTTTACGGATTCAACTCTTCTTGCCACTCTCATACTCTTTGAGCCTCTTTACAAGCTTCACAGCTGCCTCGACTGCGCGCTTCGCATAATCAACTCGCTCAGCAGCGGCAACTCTTCCCATTCCCGGACCACTGATTCCCAACGTCACAGGTTTCCCATACTCGATGCTGAGATCCATGATCTTCCTCGCAGAGTGTTGTGCAACGATTTCGTCGTGCTCCGTTTCACCTTCAATAACGCAACCAATTGCAACGACAGCGTCAACGTTGCCGTTTTCTAACATTTTCTTTACCGCAATTGGAATGTCAAAGGTTCCGGGGACTCGAATTGTCTCGCTGACTTCAGCCCCAAGAAACTCCGCGTGCTCTCTTGCAAGGATCTCCATCATGTATGTTATGTCTCTGTTGAACTCCGAAACGACAAAGCCCAACTTTACCCTTTCCATGCAACACGATCACCTAAGCTTTTTAATACTTCTCGTCAAGTTGTTTCGATGAAACTCGAGAACCTTTGCTGGGAAGAAAAAGGAGTTTACAAGGTTGCAAAGGGCTTTGAGCTGTCGAAAGATTGCTTTACGCAAATCGTAGAGGTAAAGCCGAAGAAAGAAGTTGGAAAGCATTATCACGAGAAGCAGACTGAGATCTTTGCAATTCTAAGCGGTGAAGCAATTCTTGGCATTGGAGACAAGGTTTACAACGCGAGGGCTGGTGAAGTTTTCATTTGCAGGCCTGGAGAAAGGCATTGGGTAAAGAATTACAGCAACGAGCCTTTTAGGATCTTGGTTTTTAAATACAACTACGCAGAAAACGACATCTTCTGGGAATGAGCTCGGAAGAGTTTCTCAAAACAATACTTTTGAGTGTTGCGGAAGTCATCATTGTGGTTGACATGGAGGGCAGGATAACTTATGCAAGTCCACAAACTTTAAAGATAATGGGAGTCAAAGCGAATGAACTCGTTGGAGACAAACTGTGGGCGATACCGACCTTGAGGGATCCCGGTAGAATGGAAGAGTTTTTTATAAAATTGAAGCTCGGAAAAATTTACAAAAAGAGAGAAATTGTGGAAATCCAGAAAGGGAGTGAAAAAGCTTATCTGCATATCTACGCAACTCCGCTCAGCGACTTTTCTGGTTTTGTTTTCACTTTTCGCGATGTCACACCATTGGTCGAAGCATATCAAAAAATAGAGGGGTTGAACGAAGTTCTGAGACTAATGAACAAAATCCTGCGCCACGATTTATTAAACAAGCTTGCAATCGTTCGTGGCTATTTAGAGATTTCCCTTGAAAATTTGGAAAAAGAGAAAATTGAAAAAGCGCTGAAAACGCTTGACGAAGCTGTTGATGTTATTGAAAGGATGAGAGAGCTCGAAAAGTCTATTGTGAGCCGTGAAACAAAAGTCGTTAAATTGAGGGAAGTCGTTGAAAAGGTTGCAGAGAATGTTCGAAAGCTTGGAGTTGAAGTGGAGATCCAGGGCGATGCAATGGTTTTAGCAGACGACGCAATTTATTCGGTTATCGAAAACATAATGACCAACTCTGTAAAGCACGGTGAAGCCACGAAGATAAGTGTAGGAATCGAGAAAGAAGGCGAGTTTTGCAAACTCACAATCGCTGATAACGGGAAGGGTTTGCCTATGCAGTTTGCAGACAAGCTTTTCACCGAGGGCTTTAGCTATGGAAAAAGCGCTGGAACGGGGCTTGGGCTTTACATAGTGAAGAGGGTTGTGGAGAGATATGGCGGGAGTGTTAGGGCTTACAACAAAGGAGGGGCTGTTTTTGAGATTTTGCTAAGAACAAAAAACTAAACTTATAGTCATCCAGTTCCGAGGTATTTTTGATGCAAAAGAGCAACTTTGAAGCCAAGAAATATCAATCGTAAAGTTGTTTGCCCGAACAAAAATTTTTACACTTGGAAAAAGCTCTCTTTTCCTTGCCAGGAAGGGAAACACAAGTCGCTGACCACAAAACTGGAGCCCTCCTTACTCTAACTTTATCATCAGTCTTCCTATTCCAAGTCCAGAAATCTCAGTCGAGCTATAACAACCATTACCACGCAATCATCGTGGCATCGACTTCCTGATGCAAAAAGCTAACAGAAAAAAACTTCATAAGATGGCATTCTCTCAACAGTCCTCAATATTACACTATAAAGAACATTGAGGAAGTCGAAAAGATTTAAGAAAATGTATCTCTCTTTTGAATGCATTCAGGGCTATTCAATTCAAGACGTATTCGATGCTGAACGTAACTATGCACTCATAACTTCTTCAAAAGGCTAACCAGGAGATGCTGACGCTGCTCTTAAGTTCACTCGAGTGCTTTAATTTAATCTTTTGTGATGATGTAGGTTTAGCAAGAGTAGAATAATACGCGCTAGCATTAAAACGAACTGTATAGGGATTTTGACAGACAAAGTAGTTTTATCTCCACAACTATTTTTTCACAATAAAATAGAGAAAAACACATTCCTAGCAATAAGTATCGTGGCATGTATCTCGGATCTTCCAACAACCTTGCAGCAAGGAAATTACGCTCTTGCGAGAAATAACGTTGATAATCTTGCCCTGAAATCTGATCCGCTGCAGCTATGGCAAAGCTACGACAGCAACGGCAAAATCGAAGATCTTGAACCGATAGCAGCGATAATGGATCGAACAACAGATTTAGCGATTTAGAGCTGATAAAATGTGATAATAAAGTGGCTAAGTAGGGATGTTAAATTAAAAAACGAAATCAGATCTTCATTGCCTGCTCGTGAAGTTCTGTGATGAAGAAAGCAAAAATACGTTTAAACCATCCACATGAGTAGTTAAAAGATTATGGAAAGAGTTTTAAAGACTATAAAAAAATTCTTTTATGGCGATCAGGATCACGATAAAGGGCAAAGTTCACGAAGTCGGCTATCGCCTTTTTCTTCTTGAAGAAGCTGACTCGCTTTTCATTCCATTCTTCGATGCGAGAAATGTAAAAATCAATGGAAAAGAAGCTTTAATCGTACTCGTTGACGGCGATAAGGAGCAGCTGGAGCAGTTCATCGAATTCGTGAAAAGCAATAAACCAGAAAATGCTTTGGTTGAAGAGATAAGCGTCGAAGAGTTCAAAGGTAGAGTCAGAGACATTGAGAAGTTCAGAGCGAGCTTTAACACTTCGCAGCTTTCGAAGATCGTTCAGGTTGGAGTTAAGATGCTTGAAAAGCAGGATTTGATGCTGCAAAAACAGGACGAGACGATTAAGAAAATAGAGGAAGTGGGAAGGAAAGTTGACGAAGTTGGAAGGAAGGTGGATGAAGTTGGAAAGAAAGTAGATCAGACAAGAGAGGAGCTTGGAAGGAAAATAGAGGAAGTGGGAAGGAGAGTTGATGAGGTTGGAAGAAAAGTTGACCAGACAAGAGAGGAACTCGGAAAGAAGATCGATGAGACAAACGAGAAGCTTGAAATACTGAGATCTGATTTCAGGGATTATCTGGAAACGAATCTTAGGGAAATAAATTCGAGGATTTCGAGAATTGAGGATGCTTTGAGAAGGGCTGGAATAATGTAGCTTTTTATTTCGATTCTTACGTGATTGATTTCTCTGATCATAAAAGTCTTAAAATCGGGATTGGAGAATTCACGTGCCTAATTGGCCCAAATGGAGCGGGAAAATCGACGCAGTTGAAAATAATAACGGGCCTTTTAAGACCACAAAGGGGAATCGTTAGATTTGAAGGTAAAGTTAAAGAAAGAGATATTGGCTACCTACCGCAGTCACCAAGCTTCGCTTCACATTTAACGGTTTTTGAGGCAGTTTTGATTGGTAGAATGCAGCATTTTAATTTTTCCAAATGAAAATGATTTAAAATCAGTCGAAAAAACTTTAAAGCTATTAAAAATTACTGAACTTGCATGGAGAAGACTTGAAGAACTCAGCGGTGGTCAAAGACAGAAAGTTTTTCTGGCATTCGGAAAACCGGAGCATTCCCTTATTTTTGCAAACTTTGGGTTTAATTTCAGCCTCGCTGCAAAGTGCTTCGATGATGTTGAATGTTCATACCTATCAATTGGAAAAAGTTATAAACAAGAGAGCTGATGAAAGTTCGGAGGATCGTTGGTGAGAAAGGACAGGTTGTGATCCCTAAGATCATCAGAGATCATCTCGGCATAAAGCCC
>Ga0209394_1000573_pt1 | contig 28272 bp, 29 predicted proteins | sample JNZ201metaG_FD_184122 | JGI IMG/M metagenome (GOLD analysis project Ga0209394, IMG submission 184122) | Hot spring microbial communities from Jinze hot spring, China to study Microbial Dark Matter (Phase II) - JNZ 20120812A (SPAdes) (version 3) ... | reverse complement strand
AAAGTACAACGACAGCCTTAAGCATTTTCTGCGTTTCCTTCTTAGACTTTCTAGCCATCTCCCATCTTAAGTAAATATTTCAGTGGGCGAATATTTATTTTATTCTTTATGGTAAAAGTTGGACCCCGAAATTCACTAAATTTAAGCTAAAATAAAACATTTATGTAAGGGTAGTCCACACTTCTTCTATTTAGCGTTTAAGCGCCCTCTCGGTGGTGGTTTACAATGAGGATTGTGCTGTTAGGTCCGCCTGGATCTGGAAAGGGGACGTATGCCTCTAGGCTCGCCGTGATTCTCGGCGTTCCACATATCTCTACGGGCGATATGGTTCGTGAGGAGATAAGGGCTCAGACGGAGATTGGAAAGCGGATTAAAGAGTATAGCGATAGGGGCGAGCTCGTGCCGGACGATATAATTATCGCTATGCTGGTTGAGAGGCTCAAGAAGCCCGATGCTCAGAAGGGCTTTATACTCGACGGTTTCCCTAGAACTCTAAGGCAGGCTGAGGAACTCGAAAAATTCTCCAAGATAGATTTGGTCGTAAATCTGAATGTGCCGGATGAAATAATAATCCAGCGGCTATCTAACAGGCTCGTGTGTAAACGGTGCGGAGCCATATACAATAGGCTCACATTGAAGCCTAAAGTAGATGAGGTTTGCGATATATGCGGAGGCGAGCTATATCAAAGGGATGATGATAGACCAGAGGTTATAAGGGAGCGCTTAAATGTCTATAGAAGGAGCACGGAGCCGCTAATATATTACTATAGGGAGAGAAAGGTTTTAAGAGATGTTTACTGCAATGATTTAATGACTCCGCCAGACGTGGTAGTCAAAGAAATATTAAGCATAATAGAAAGCTTGAGCAAGGGAAAATAAAAGGATGGATGAGCGATAGCCTTTCAGCTTTCGCCGGAGAGCATTTCTTCCCTATCTCTTGAAGTTCCATTCTCTAGTTGAGTATTTCTCTTTTTTCAGAGAGAGCGCCAGCTCTTCTTCGAAAGCATCTATTTTTCCAGGCACCAGCTCTATTCCGAAGGATTCTTCGAAACCCCTTATTAAAGCGCGTTTAAGTTCCTCAAAACTGACCTCTCTTCCCAAATATCTTTTTATCGAAGTTACTCTCTCCTCCGCGGACTTTATCATTTTGTCACGGATCTTTTCGCTGGGAACCTTGAGCACAGTGAACATTATCGTCGGGTTTACATCGCGGAGTATTGTGCCATGCTGGTGTACAACACCCATCCCCCTCGTCTGAGCGTTTCCGGAGATTTTCCTCCCCTCGACAACTATGTCGTTTATGGGTTTAAACTCCGCGGGAACCCCTAGAAGCCTAAGCCCCCTAACCAGTCCAGAACATAGGTTTTCGTAGGTTTTTTGAAAGTCCCTGGAGACCAGCGGATGATCTTCACTGACCACTATGCTGTAGGTTAGTTCTCCGTCGCGATCATGATATACGGCTCCGCCCCCAGTCCTCCTTCTAACGTAATCAATGCCCAATCTCCTGCATGCTTCTACATCCACCTCCTCCTCCATGCTCTGGAAGTATCCTATGGAGACCGCTGAAGGCTCCCATCTAAAGAAGCGTATAGTGTTCGGGACAATGTTCCTAGATCTGGCTACCGCTATAGCTTCGTCTAAAGCCATATTATAGAATGCATCGTTTAGACCAGTATCTAGTAGACGCCACCTTTCAACCATCACCGCCACCCGCCTTAATTATGCACTTAGCGAAGTCTTCAGGCGCCGCGCCCAATAATACGGCGCCCCTATCTTTAATGAATCGTTCAATGGTCTCCACTATCACGTCCTCATTGAGGGGGCAGCCTAAAAGGGCTTTTTCAAGCTCGTCGATAAGATCTTCTGGATGCATGAAGAAGTCGCCGGTTATCTTTATCGAATCTATTTTATTCCCCCTCTTAGTCATTTGAACCTTAATTAGCTTGCCGCCTTCCGCCTTATACTCAGCCTTAAGCATCTTAACCAGCTCCATCAAATAATTTTTAGAGATTAAGAGCATAGAGTATTTATGCATTATCTTTGATGGATTTTAAAGAAAAACTTTTTAAGAAGATCCCTTTATCTTAGAAGGATTATTTGGGAGTAAGCCTGATAATGAGAGAGGGATGACGATGCTGAGTATATCTGAGAGGACGAGGAACCTTGGAACCGAGACGGCTTTCGACGTTTTAAGAGAAGTTAATGAAATGGTTCGGAAGGGTAAAAGCATAATGAACTTCTGCATCGGCCAGCCGGATTTCGACACCCCGAATTACATTAAGGAGGGGGCGATAGAGGCTATTAAGAGCGGGAAGACCGGGTATACGCCTTCAGCCGGGATACCGGAGCTCAGGGAAGCTGTCGCCGAATTTTTCTCTGAGACTAGGGGAATTGACATTAAGCCGGAATGGGTTGTGGTTGCGTGCGGCGCTAAGCCATTTATAGGGTATACGATTCTCTCAGTCACCGACCATGGTAGGGGGCACGAAGTGATCTACCCTAACCCCGGCTTCCCAATATATGAGTCTCTGATAAGGGCGTATGGCGCTGTGCCGGTTCCGCTCCCAATACTTGAGAAGAACGGTTTTAAAATAGATGTGGAATACTTGGAGAAAATAGTTAATGAGAGGACTAGGCTGCTTATACTGAATTCGCCCCATAATCCTACAGGGGGAGTTCTGGATAGAGAAACCCTTGAGCAGATAGCTGACATAGTGAAGCGCTATGACAATTTATGGGTTTTCTCCGATGAAGTCTACTCTCAAATGGTGTATGATGGCGAATTCGTCAGCATAGCTTCGATAGATGGAATGATGGAGAGAACCGTGATAGTGGATGGAGTTTCAAAGACATACGCTATGACCGGTTGGAGGATAGGCTTTGCGGCAAACCCGAGGCTCGCCCAATATTTAGCCCGATGGGTGACAAACACGGAGTCATGTGCACCTCACCCGAACCAGTATGCGGCGTTAACCGCGCTGAAAGGACCACAAGACGATTCGAAGAGGATGATTGAGAGCTTTAGGAGGAGGAGGGAAATAATAGTGGACGGCTTAAACTCGATTAAAGGGATTAGGTGCATAAAGCCTAAGGGAGCCTTCTACGCTTGGCCAAACGTTACAGAGGCTTGTAGGATTGTTGGTGCGAAGGATTCTGAGGAGTTTAGGGCGCGCCTGCTTTATGAGGCTGGTGTGGCGGTTCTATCAGACATTCACTTCGGGCATAAAAATGAGGGTGATGGAGAGCACTTAAGAATCTCTTACGCCGCCTCGGAGGAGAACATAAGAGAAGGCTTAAGAAGAATAAAAGCCTTCATAGAGGAAAACAGTCTCTACTGAGAATCTTTAATTGCAAATATCGTTCGCATGTTTTTTATTCTCCACTTATCCTTTCCTTAAGAACCTGAGGACCAACCCCGAGAAGCCAGCCTAATAAGACGATTATCGTTGCTGGAAAAACGCTGTACTCTATGAGTGAGTTGAGGACCAGTACTTCGAAGATGAGTAGGGATATGCTTATCGCAGCGGCGGTGATTAGACCCGTTTTAAGACCGTATTTGGCAGCTGTCTGCGTAGATAGGAGCCCGGATAGGAAAACGTCTCCTAAACCCAGCCTCGCGAGGTGCGAAGATATTGTTACCGGTAATCGGAGAGCTTCCATTTTATATGCGGCTTCAACCATGTGCCCTGTCCAAAAGACTTGGATGAAATCTATAGCCGTTAAAAAGGCTGCGAAGATCAATGTAATCCTCCATGAGAAGAGGGAATTCATATAAGCGATAACCATTATAGCGAAGAACGCCGCGAAAAGGTTCATGGAGATAAAGGCGGCGAGAGAGTTTTCAGGCGTTAGAAAAATCGTTGAGAGGTAAGCAGCTATGAAAATTATGGGCGGAAAGACCGCTAAAAGCCATCTGCCTAGAATTATGTATGAAAATATTAGCAGCATGTAAAAGTAGGCGAATAAGAAGAGTGTTTGGATTAAGTGGCTTGGCATTAAAGCGACCAGCGTAACGAACACGCCTATGGATGCAACCATCAAGATTGCTTCATGGGCTTTAAGCTTTCTATCCTCTAAGATGCTCCTCATTTTTCTCTCAACCCTCCTATAAACTAATAGAGAAGCCGCGATTATCGAGAAAAGGGTTAGGGGCAGGAGGAAATCCACCCTCATAATTATCCCCTAGTCTGCTTTCTAATCTTCATGTGGCTTATTGGGTCCTCCATAACCTTCGGTATCCAGTCGATTAAATCGCTGGCAACCATGTGATAGCCCTTCTCAGCCACCACAAAGTCTCCGGCAGCACCATTAATGAAAGCTCCAGCGACAGCAGCCTCAAATGGATCCGCCCCTTGAGAGAGGAAAGCGGCAACTATACCGGAGAGCACATCGCCTGTGCCGCCAACGGTCATGCCGGGGTTTCCGGTGAAATTAAATTTAACCCTGAAGCCGTCTGAGATTATGTCGATGTGAGATTTTAAGAGTATGACCGCATTAAGGCTTTCAGCTGTCTTCTTTACGTGCTCCGCCCGCCCTTCCAGATCCTCGGGTGGCTTCTCGCCAACCAGAAGGGCGTATTCACCTAAATGTGGGGTTAAAACCGCCGGTGTCTCCAGTTTACGCTTAAAGTTGGCGAAAGCCTTCAAGCCATCAGCATCGAGTAGTATCGGAATCCTCCGCTTCTCAGCAGCCCCTATTATCTCATTAACAGCCTCCTCGGTCTCCTTATGTAAGCCTAAGCCCGGACCTATAACTACGGCTGTCGCCCTCTCCATATAACTCCTTATTGTCGGCATGTTCCGCATGCCTAAATGGTCTCCTTCGAGCTTAAGGGTTATAAGGTCTGGCGATATTGAGGAGATGGCGTAAGCTGTTTCGCGGGGCGACGCGATGTAAACCAGGTCTACGCCGGTCCTTAAAGCCGCTAAAGCCGCTAGAGTGGGCGCGCCACTGAAGGTTTCGCTCCCCCCAACTATAAGCAGCCTGCCGAAATCGCCTTTATGGGCTTCCGGAGGTCTAGGCTTTAATATGGTTAAAACGTCGCCCGGTCCAGCGAATTCCTCAATTTCTTCAGGTATACCTATCTGCTTCACGACTAGCTCGCCAACATACTCTTTAGCCTTTAGGAGACCTGGCTTAGGCTTATGGAACGTGACTGTTAAGTGCGCCTTTACAGCCTCGCCTAGGACCGCTCCTGTATCCGAATCTATCCCGCTTGGGATGTCGACCGCAACCTTGAAGGCTTCCAGTTCATTAATCTTTCTAATCATTTGTGAGATGGGCGGGCGAGGGGGGCTTTTCAAACCTATCCCGAGAAGAGCGTCCACAATAACTTCGGCTTCAACATCCGGTATGAGCGATGAATCATGAACCTCACGTAAAGTTAATGACTTACGCAGCGATTTTAGGGCTTCCCAGTTTCTTCTAGCTTCCTCATTAACTATGTCTGATGATCTTCCAGCGAGCAGGACGCTAACTTTAAAACCCGCGCACACTAGGTGCCTCGCCGCGACAAAGCCGTCTCCGCCGTTTCCACCTAAACCGCAGAAAACAGAAACCCTAGTGTTCAACGGGTTAAAGCGCGACGCGATCTCGGCGGCAACGCTCCTTCCCGCATTCTCCATCAACTGCAGCCTAGATATCCCAAAATACTCGGCGTTTAAGTCTAGGGCGCGCATCTCCTTCGTCGTTATTATCCTATCGGGCATGATGCACACCAAGCGCCTCTTTCTAACAAAAATTAAGAAGATTTTTAAGCATTTAAGCAATATTATTGTTTGAGGTGTCTTAATGCCAATAGCGTTCGTCTTAATAAATGCTGAAATAGGGTCTGAGGGGGAAGTTTTAAACGAGCTTAAGAAGGTTGAAGGTGTTGAGGAGGCATACAGCGTCTACGGGGTTTACGATATAGTGGCTAAGGTTAAAGCCGAGTCTATGGAGAAACTTAAAGACATAGTGACTTGGAAGATACGTAGAATAAATAAGGTTAGATCCACGCTAACAATGATAGTTATTGAGGAGATGAAGAGGGAATAGATGCAACATCGGCGGAAACGAATAGATGCGTGAAAGTATAGGTGCCATAGAAAATAATAGCCGAGAGGAAATATTTGCCGTCAGCTTAACTCTGATCTATCATCTCCTCAATTAAATGCCTTCTCTTCATCCGGCAAATTAATTTTTGTAAGAAACGAATATTAACTTTGCTTTCCCACATCTCCATGAGCTGATCGTGAAGCGCGCCGCATATTTGGGAAAGTGCCGGGTAAATGAAGCTGCATATAGGGTTTGATGACACCGATTCACCTAGGGGCGGATGTACAACTTATGTTGCAGCATTGATGATTGAGAAGTTTTGTGAGATGGGGGTTCAATTCATAGATTACCCAAACCTCATCAGGTTGAATCCAAATGTTCCCTGGAAAACCCGCGGTAACGGAGCGCTCTGCTTAAGGATCATGTGTGAAGACAGACTATATGAGGATGTGAAGGAACAGGCTATTAGGGTTATTGAGGAGAACTCGGATCTCACCTATAAGGGAACAGACCCCGGAATAGTTTTTCTCATAGGCGAAATCCCCGAGGAGATCAAGGAGTTTTCCAGGGAAACTATTCAAGGGATTGTAAGCATGAGACTCGCCCTAAAGATGATAAGAAAGTTTAGGGCTGAGGCTGTTGGCTATAACAGTAGGCGTGGAATTATTGGGGGTTTAGCCGCTATTGGCGAAACTCTCAGCGGAGATCATACATTTGAGCTAATAGCTTACAGGAGGAGGGAGAACTGGGGAACCCCTAGAAAAATCGACGAAAAATCAGTGATAGAGATGGATAAAAGAATGGCTAACTTGACGTTCAACAATATTGATCCTGAAACTGGCAGGATCCTGATAACGCCGAGGGGGCCTGACCCGGTGCTCTACGGTATTAGGGGTGAAACGCCTGAGGCGGTTAAGTTTGCGCATAGCATTGTTCGCTCCTATGAACCCGTGGAGCGTTGGGTTATATTTAGAACGAATCATGGAACAGACGCCCATTTAAGGAGGGTTCCTTCGATAAAAGATGTGAAACCATATTATCCCATAATATTGCAGGGAAAGGTTGTGGGCAGCCCTAAAACTATTCCCGGAGGACACGTAATATTTAAGATTCAAGACGATACTGGCGTCATAGACTGCGCGGTTTATGAGCAGGGCGGCAGCTTACGTAATGTTGCAAAAGACCTCATTGAAGGCGACATTGTGGAGGTTTACGGCGGCGTCCGCCCGCCTTCAAAGAGCAACCCTATGACAATAAATGTTGAGAAGATAAGAGTTATAAGCCTAGCTGAAAAGATAATTTACCAAAACCCGCTCTGCCCTGTCTGCGGCAAAAGAATGAAGTCTATGGGCAAGAATAAGGGGTTTGAATGCTACAAGTGCGGTTTTCATGGGCAGGATCTAAAAAAGATGGCGGTTAAGGTTAGCAGAGCGTTAAAGCCGGGGCTTTATATTGCTCCGCCGAGGTCGGAGAGGCATTTAACTAAGCCGCTGTCGAGATATGGTTTAGAGAAGAAAAGCTCCCTACAAACGTTTTCTGAAGCTATTCCCTACAGTGCCTTTTGGGGTAAATCCGCCTGACCTTGCAGCCTTAAAGTTAGGTTTTACTTGCTTGGAAATTCTTTAATTACAGCAATCCTTATCAATTGATATAAATGAAAAATGTCTTATTTAATAATGATTGATGGTGATGAGGTGTGAGTGAGGAAATTAGGCTTCCACCAGCAGTTCAGGAAAGGCTTCTAAGATTACAGCAGCTACAGGAGACGCTTCAAACAGTTTTAGCGCAGAAACAGCAGCTCGACTTAGAGATCCTTGAGATCGATAGGGCTTTAAGCGAGATTGAAAAAACGCCCGATGACGCGGTAATCTATAAGTCTATAGGCTCCCTGCTTATAAGGACGAGTAAGGCTAAAGTCACAAGCGAGCTCGCCGAGAGGAAGGAGATTGCCACGATGAGGGTTTCAGTCCTCACAAAACAGGAGGAGAGGCTTAGAAGCCAGATAAAAGAGCTGCAGGAGAAGCTTCAAAAAGATTTGCAGCCAATATCGTCCTCATGAAGGCAGAGGGGAGCTGTTGGTGGCGTAAGGTTTGAGCAAACGCCCGGTAAGCTCGCTGTCATATGAGGAGCTGGAGAAAATATGTAAGTTAGCTGAGGGGGCTGCGAGAAGATACGTTATGTCTAAGGTTCCTAAGGAGTATGTTTCGGACATTTACATATCGGTTGACTTAGAGAGCTCTGATTCCCTGAATATTGATGTCGAGGTTGAACTAACTCTTTCGCCGCTCTGCAAAAATGTGAATGTGGATGAGATCGCTAAAGGCTCTGTGAAAGCCGCTTTTGACGCTGTTGAAAAGTATCTTGGAGATCAATTTTAAGCCTATTGAAGCCTGAGATAAATGGTTTAAGGTTGAAGAGCGATGCGCTGCTCCTTCCACGAGATAATTAATCTCGTAGAGAAGAGGGGAGTTAAATCAGCGCTAATTCTATGCCATCAGAACGCCGATCCCGACGCAGTCTGCTCATCGTACGCGCTCATCAGGCTGCTGAAACATTTTAAGCCTGAAATCGAGGTTGAGGTTGCATCGCCAGAAAGCGTTAGTAAAGTGTCTAAAAACATCTTGAAGCGTCTTCAAATGGAAGTGGAGAATAAGGAGCCGGCTTTCAGTAAAGCTGACGTGATCTTCATGCTAGATACGAGCACCGTGCAGCAGCTGGGCGAATGGGGGAAAAACGTGTGTGAATCCGCTTCTCCAATAATTGTTATTGATCATCACGCCCCTCATCCAGAAACCGAGAAGACCGCGTCTCTATGCGTGTGCCGGGAAGACTTCTCGTCCACCTGTGAGATAATATATAGTTTTTTTAAAGAGGCTAATGTTAAGCCATCAAAGGATGTCGCTGAAGCCCTATTTTTGGGGATCGCTTTTGACACGAGGCATTTTACCTTAGCCTCATCCTCAACATTTAAGGCAATAGCGGAGCTTATAGATCTTGGGGTTGACGCCCAAGAGATACTACAGCTCTTACTAGTGCCGATGGACGTCTCTGAACGTATAGCTCGACTTAAAGCCTGTAGAAGAATGAGGCTTATGCGCATATACGGCTGGGTTGTAGTCTTCTCGCATGTCAGCTCCTTTCAAGCATCGGCCGCAAGGGCACTTATAGATGTTGGAGCAAGCCTAGCGGTGGTTGGTTCTCAAGAGAAGGATAAAGTATCGATTAGCTTAAGGTCTAGCAGCGAATTCTACGATAAGACTGGAATACATTTAGGTAGGGATATAGCGAAGATGCTGGGGGAGTATCTTCACGGTATGGGCGGGGGTCATTCGACCTCCGCGGGTGTTAATGGATTTGGGGATCTGGAGAAAGCCTTTAAGTATACGGCTAAGATTCTCAGGGAGAAGCTTAAACATAGCCCATACCAGTAGACTGAAAAAGGTTTCCGGCTACATTAGATTTAGCGAGCTTAACCATTCAATTGTCTTATTCAGTACCTCTAAGGTATGCTCCCTTTTAGAAAACGTGTGATCCCCGCCTTTAACTATGTAAAGCTCATTCTTTTCATTTAAGCCCTTAATCCGCTCATAGGCTTTCATAGATTCCTCTACCGGTATGATTTCGTCTCTATCGCCATGTATTATTAAGACTGGAACCCTAATATTGCTCATCACTTCAACTGGAACAATGTAGTCAACGGTCTCGAAAAAAGCCTTCTTTAAGTACCATCCGCTGGAGACCTCTATTGGCTCACCGCAGTTAAGCCTCCTTAAAGCCTCTTCACCCATTAATGAAAGAAACCTCTCCTTTAAGCGGCCTAAAGCCGGCGAATATAGGACTGCGAACTTTATCCTCTCGTCCCTTGAGGCGAGGATCGCCGCAACCCTACCGCCCATACTTAAGCCTATCACGCCAATCTTTTCCCTATCAACGTTCCTCTGCCTAAGCACGAATGTTATCGCTCTTTCAGCGTCGCTAACCTCCTCCGGCAGCGTCATATCCTCGAAGTCACCATCACTATCCCCTGAACCCCTAAAATCAAAGCGGAGAACCATGAAACCGCGGCTTGATAATCCCCTAGCTATATGAACGAAGAGCCTATGGGCTTCGCTCTTGTTTCCAGTAAAGCCGTGAAACATAACTATTCCCGGAACTTTCTCGTGAGGCTTAATTTTGTCTGGCTTATGGAGAACACCTATTATCTGCTGGCCTTTATTCATGAAGGATACTAGTTTAATCAACTTAAACACCTCGTTTAATTCTAATTCAGACATTATTTAAGTTCTTTCATATTATCCGCCCTGGTTAAGGTTTAGCATCCTCATTTTAGAGGATCTGTTTGGCGAATCCTTCCCCGCTCGTTTCCATTTCATAGTCAATAGCGCTATTATCCAGAGAGCCGCGCTAGTGTAGACTAAATTCATTCTCCACCTATAAAGTTCACGTTCAATGCTCGAAAATATCTGAAAGCCCTCATGCCCGGGAGCCGGCTTAAATGGGTAGCAAACATCCTCAATCTTTTCGCCTTTAATCTCAATTTCATGCAAATTGTTTGTTCCAAGCCCAACCTGGTTAGCGAGGCGTAGGGTTGGCACCTTATCTGGGTCAAAACCCATTATTGCGGAGGCTACTGTATCAACTGCAACCGGGTCTACTCCAACTATTAGCAGATCGAGTCTCACAGGGTCTCCTTCATGGGGCCCTCTGCCCTCCATGGCTATTCTACCATCTATTATCGCTAAATCAATTCTTCTAGCCTTACATAGGTCAACTATTACGCCCGCCATGTACATATCACCTTTCTCCTCCGCCTTCTCATGAAGGACCCATTTCGGGTATCCATACACCGAGCCGGGGGCTATCCCTATAAGATTCTTCATGGCTAATGTTACAACGGCTTGAGAGTGGGTCTTCATGCATGCCAGAGATATGAAGACGTCAGCCTCAACGACTATGCGGTTAAATAAGAAGCTGTTGAAAACAATACCCCCGGCCGAAACATTAACCATGTCGCCATGATTTAAGTCGACAAGCACGGCTCCGGTTCTCTCGGCAACCGGCATATAGCCTAAAGTCTCAAAGTTTTCAAGAGTGTTGCCTTCACCGCTCCCATCAGCTACCCAAATTATAGATGGATCCGCGCGTTTTATAATGTTGATTAATGCTTCAACTATGGCTGGATCCGTCGTGTCCGGCGGACCCTGATTCCTAACTATGTTTGGTTTAATGAGAACCTTTGATCGCGGCGGTACATAATGCTCTATTCCACCTATAAGATCGATGGCTTCCATCAGCGCTTCTTCGAGTGGTCTCCCTTTAACGCGTATTAATGAAACCGTGGTCTTCCCCTCAATTAATGTTGCCCTTACACTTAGCGCCCTTTTAGGATCGACAACTGTGTTAGCGTAAACTGCTAGGACAGTAACTACTACCGATAGGGATAATAGAAAAATGGATAGAATTTTTCTGTCGGAAACTCTCTGCGTGAGAGACGATACCCCTAGGAGTTTCTTAATAAGGATAAATGTTGGCGCAAGGAGCGGATAAATGAGGAGATGGAAACTTATAGCCGCGGACGCCCTTTGACATGGATAGATTATGCGGGAAGGTTTTGTTCCAGACCTGAAAAGAAGCCATAATAGGCTTATAAGCCCCAGAAAACATGGATTCCTTATTAAGTTTTTCAGGAATCTTACAGTTTTATTCAAGGCTACCTACATCCTTTCTTAAAAGAGAGAAAACGCGTTTATAAGGGAAGTGGGGCTAGCCGCCTATAACCGACATACAACGCTTTCATACTTCGCCTACCTCCTACATGCTTAAGATACTATCGGCGGAAATTAGTTGTGATTAAGTCGATTGGATAAGCCCCTATCTTAAGTTTCTTCTCAATATATTTCGCTAGGACGCTGTTGAATCTCCCCCCATGATATGTTAGGACTAGCTTAGGGCTGCAGTCACCAATAAACCTTATTAGACTTGGAAAGTCCGCGTGATCACTTAAGGGGAAGGAATTACGCCTAAATCTTAGGGCCCACCCGGAGACCAGGGCTGGAACACATTCTACCTCTTCTAATTCTAATTTATGTGATAAGTTGGAGTGTTTAGGCGCAACTATCACAGCGTTCCGGTTTGAGATTAAGTCGGCGGCATCCCTCGACCCTATGTCGACGTACTCCATTTTATAGCCATAATCCTCATACACTCTATTAATCTTCGTTACCTTGCAGTGCGAGACAACGGGCAGATCCGTGTTCTCATTAAATATTCTTATCACCTCCTGCGCGTTGCCGAGGGAATCCGCTTGAAAGACCGGAATCCTACCATCCCTCAAAATTCTGTCAGCCCACTCCACCATACTTTTAGCGACCGCGTCGTCCGGTGGAAACACGAAGTCCGGAGAGCCGAACGTTGACTCAATAACCAGCACATCGCATTTAACCGGTTCAGCAGGTTTAATGATCCTAGATTCTCTGGTATTAATGTCCCCAGTGAACAGTATCGTGCCGTCGGGCGTAGCTATCTCAAACTCGTATGAGCCTAAGACATGCCCGGAGGGATGAGGCGTTACCTCAATGTTATCCAAGATGATTCTCTCATTTAAGGGTAGAGGCTGCCAGTTACTTGCTTTAGCGCCGTCTATCGCCGCGAGACGCATCGTTTCTTCGGATGAGAATTTAGGTATATGTTCGATTTTAAAGGCATGGGAGTGGTCTACATGGGCATGCGTTATGAAGGAGGCGTTACATTTTAGCCTCTTGCTCTGCGGGTCGAAAATTATTCTCGTCTCATCGTACTCTATTACCACGCCGTTTTCCCATCTTATCTTCAAGGGAGACAACCATCTATCCTTGATTCAAGCGGACTAAAAATCTTTTGCTCAACACCTCATATAAACAATTCTAATTATTCAAACGTTTAGTTTAATTGCTACGCTACTTTTAAGTATACCTCATCGCTGAAACTAGTTAAGGTGTAACTAGACTTTGGCGATAATTGAGGCTAAAAACCTATCGTACACGTATCCGGCGGCTAATAGCCCTGCCTTCAAAAACGTAAACCTTAAAGTGGAGAGAGGCGAGTTTATCCTCTTAACCGGCCCAAGCGGCTGCGGTAAAACAACCCTATGCAGATGTTTTAATGGGCTTATACCGCACTTCTATGGCGGTAAGCTTGAGGGAGAATTGATTGTCGCCGGCTTAAGAACCGTTGAGCACCCAATCTACGAGCTGGCAAAGCATGTTGGATTAGTGTTCCAGAACCCGGAAAACCAGCTCTTCGCCCTAAACGTCGAGAAGGACGTGGCGTTCGGGCTGGAGAACCTAGGTTATCCTAGGGATGAAATCCGCAGGAGGGTGGATTGGGCGCTAAAGGTTACCGGCATATATAATTTGAAGGATAAGCCTCCCTTCGAGCTCTCAGGCGGCCAGCAGCAGCGCGTCGCCATAGCCTCTGTGCTGGCAATGCAGCCTGAAGTCATCGTTCTCGACGAGCCAACATCTTTTCTCGACCCCTTGAGCGCTAAAAACATTCTGGAGGTTATACATCGAATGAATAAGGATTTAGGTATGACGGTCATCCTTGTCGAGCATAGGTTGGATTTAGCAGCAAGATTCGCCGATCGTGTAATCATCATGAATAACGGTGAAATAATTATAGATGATGAGCCCCGAAAGGTCTTCCTAGATGAGAGGGTTAGGCTAATAGGCATCGGGCTGCCAAAAGTCGTTAAACTCTACCTTCTATTGAAGGAGTCGGGTATTAATTTGGGCAGAACCCCGCTGAGCCCTGAGGAAATGTACGAGTCTTTAGTGGAGGTGCTCTTCCATGATAGAGGTTGAAGACGTATACTTCACTTATCCAAACGGTGTTGAGGCTTTAAAAGGGGTTTCACTGAAGATCTATGACGGCGAGTTCGTAGCGATCATGGGTCAGAATGGCGCCGGCAAGACAACCCTTGTTAAACACTTTAACGGTTTACTCAAGCCGACGAGGGGCAGGGTTCTAGTTGACGGCGTCGACACAAGGCATACAACTGTGGCGTCCCTAGCTAGGAAAGTTGGATTCGTTTTCCAGAACCCAGACCATCAGCTATTCAGCGAAACAGTGGAGGAGGAGATCTCTTTCGCGCTCAGAAACTTCGGTTTCGACGAGAATGTTATTAGGGAGAGGGTTGAGTGGGCGCTTAACCTATTAGACCTAGCCCAATATAGGAAGGCGTCACCCTTCATGCTTAGCGGTGGGGAGAGGAAGAGGGTTGCTTTGGCATCGGTTCTAGCGTGGGATCCGGATATTTTAGTGCTTGATGAGCCGACCATAGGTCAGGATAGCTACCAGAAGGAGAAGCTTAGACAATTCATACTCCAGTTAAATCAGCAGGGTAAAACGGTGATAATGGTGACGCATGATATCGAATTCGTAGCTGAATGTGAGCCTAAAGTTATTTTAATGGCTAATGGAAGGATAGTTGCTGAGGGTGATGCGAAGGACGTGTTAACTGATCCGGAGGCTATAAGCGCAGCCTCACTAATATTCCCGGAGATAGCCCAAGTCTTCTTAAGGCTAAATGATCTCGGTTTTCCGAGAAAAGTTATAAGCGTTTATGAGGCTAAACGCCTAATACTGGAGAGGCTGAGGCCGGTGATGCGGCTATGAGCATGTTTGACGGTCTAAAGTATAGAAGCGTCTCCTCACCGATACATAGTATTGACCCCAGAGCCAAATTCATATATGTATGCATTCTATTCGTTATAGCGATACTTTTCAGCCAGCTTATCCCGCTCCTAATAATACTGGTATTACAGGTACCGCTCGTCATATTGGCTAAGGTTAAAAGGGAGTGGATCCGGCTCCTAAGGGGCTCAGCGTTCTTCGCACTACTAATATTCGTCATGAATGTTATCTCGCTCTACTTTTATGGTGGCGGCCAATCGTTAGAAGCCATAATAGAGCGCGCTTTAGCTATGAGCGTTAGATTCATGGTTCTAGTGGAATCCTTCTCCATATTCTTCCTCACAACTTCACCCGACATGCTTAGTTTATCCATGGAGCAGATGGGTATACCCTACGAGTTCTGCTTCGCATTCACAACAGCCATACGCTTCGTACCAGTTTTAGCTGAAGAGGCGCAAACAATAATAGATGCGCAGAGATCTCGCGGACTGGATTTAGAGGGCGGGAACTTCATGAGGAGGGTGAAAAACTATATTCCAATACTGATACCGCTGATAGTTAACGCTATACGTAGGAGCCTTGAGTTGGCGGAAGCCATGGAGTCTAGGGCTTGGGGGGCTTCAAAGAAGCGCACAAACCTATATGTGCTAAAGATGGGGAAGAAAGATTACATATTCATTCTAATTTCAATAGTTATGCTCATTTCATCCATCTACGTTTGGTTAACCGTTAAAATTCCATCCATAACCCAAATTCTCCAAAGCCTTATGTAGGCGAAATATGGGTGAAAGTTGGTTCTCGCGGACTAAAAACAAAAGCGAGAGTCTTCGGCTCCTACTTTAGATTTAAGATTCTCGCTATATTTGCATCAGCGCTGATTCTAGGAACTATTTTCCCGCTCCTAGAAGTTAATAGTGTTGTTACACCTGGACCATACCCCGAAATCACGCAGTTAGAGTGCACAACTATCCCTATGGTTACGGCTCCTTTCAAATATACTCGCCCATAGGAGCTATCCGCGTCCTGAATCGCCACTAAGTCGCCCAGCCTTAAATCTTCTAAACCATACTCCTTAACTACGGATTCATCGAACATCTGTATGTCATAGTCTCCGGAATAAGTTTGATCGGCTCCAAGCCCGGAACCCATTATTGATGCCACGAAAACGTACACGTTGTAAAATAGGCTGGCTATGAATGCTAGAATCATGAGGAGTACTGCGCCAGCCATCATCGCCGGATAAATTAGCATCTCCTTATCCTTTCTAACAATAAGAAAACATGCTTTAGCTAGATTCCAGCTCTCTTCAAGCACCAAACTATTCACTGCAAAGCTCATGGATCCTAACCGGAATATAAATTCAGCGGCTGAAATAAAAATCGCTGCAGGTAATGCATGTACGCTCAGGCGGCTTCAACATCTCTCGTCGCTATCACGTCAACGCCTAAACCGAGGAGGTTCTTAATTATCACGTCCCCAATCTTAACTGGCGCCCTAACAGACACCTTGGAGACAGCCTTCATAGCCTCAGGGATCAAATCTTTAGGTATAGGCTTGGATATCTTAACCGACACGACCGGGAGCGCGCCGCCATAAACTTTAACTACAGTTATAAGGGTGCGTTTAGGTTTAACCTCGTCCTTAGCGTACATTACCCCTCTTTGACACCTGTTCCCCTCTACTGAAACAACCTCACCGTTCTTCAGCAGCACCTTAAGAGCGCATCCCAGCGGACATATGATGCAAGTTATCCTGCGGAGATTCGGGGCTTCACCAGAAGGCTCCGCCATTACGCCCCACCCTCACAATATTAACCGTCAGTTTTTCACCGCTCAGTTTTGAGAGGTCGCCAGCCGGGATCCTCACCCTAAACATTTCCGGCGGCCTGACCGCCGGCAGCCTGAAGACTTTTCCAACCTCCTCAAATCGTACTTCGACGTCCTCCTCCGGCGTTCTAACCCGCCCATAAAACATAACGTCTTGAGGGTAGCTGATTAACTGGGGAATAATAAGCCTTACATTTCGCCCCCGAATTAAACGCTTAGCCCAAAATCTTGGAAGACCTCCCTCACTTATGAACTTGAAGGCTGACTCAGCAGCCCTCTCACCTTGCTCAGCGGCATAATCAACTAGATCGTTAACGACGAGCACGTTGCCGGCGGCGAAAACCCCCGGTAAACTCGTTTCCAGCCAATCGTTTACCACGGGCCCCCCAGTAGCATCATCTATCTGTGCGCCAGCTCTGACGAGCAGCTCAACCCTGGGTTTAAGTCCAACGGCCAGTATCACGGCGTCGCACTTCACCTCGAAGCCGGACCCCTCTACGGGGTTGAGATCCTCATCGACTTTCATGATTTTAACCGATTCAACCCTCCCCGAGCCTTTTACCTCAGATACAATGTGGCTTAAGTAAAGCGGTATTCCGAAATCCTCTAGGCATTGAACTACGTTACGCATTAATCCGCCTGGGTATGGCATTATCTCAACGACGCCCTTAACCCTCGCGCCCTCTAAAGCGAATCTCCTAGCCATTATTAGCCCGATGTCGCCTGAACCAACTATCACTATCTCCCTGCCCGGTAAAACGCCGTAAACGTCCATCAATGCTTGGGCTTCGCCAGCCGTATATACGCCTGAGGATCTATCGCCCAAGATGTTTGCCTCAAAGCGGGTTCTCTCCCTGCATCCGGCTGCGTAAATAATGGCTTTAGACTCGATTTTAAATGCTTCCCCATACCTATACCCGTAAACCTCCTTTAAACCGTTGGGCTTAACCTCAAGGTGGGCCGCATATGCTCCGCTCAAAACCTCAACCCCCGTCTCTTCAAGCTCCCCTACAAGTCTAGCGGCGAATTCCGGGCCAGTTAAATCCTCCCTAAAGTAATGCAGCCCAAACCCCGTATGTATGCATTGCGGTAGAACGCCGCCTAATCTTTCAGACTCATCTATTAGAGTTATGTTTTCGACGCCGAGCTTCCAGGCTTTCACGGCTGCCGCGAGCCCAGCTGGCCCGCCGCCTATTATCACGAGGTCTCTTTGCTCTTCCCGCAAGGGGTTTTCATCTCCTCAAATAATGCTTTAACATCTCCTATACCTATCTCTGTTCCCGGTCCTTTAACAGAAACCTTCCAGAGCGGTATGCCCAGCTCCTTGGATAATATTAGTGCGATTTTATACATGCACGATGAACCTTGGCATTTACCCATGCAGGCTCTTGTCCTAAATTTAACACCGTCTATCGTTGTTGCACCTCTCTTAATCGCTTCAATTATTTCCATCTCAGTCACCATCTCGTCAACGCATATTATTCGGCCGTATCGGGGCTCCTTACTTATCAACGCGCTCCTCTCGCCATGCGTCAGTTCAGAAAACCTTAATATACGCTTCCTATATGGGCTCCAGCCGCTTTTCCGCTCAGGCTCATAGTCTAGCTCGGATTTAAGCATGCTTAGAACCATGTAGGCTACCGCTGGAGCCGAAGTTAATCCAGGTGAGCGCATACCTGCAGCATCAATGAACCCGCGGACATCACTATACTTTCTTACTATGAAGTCTCCGCCGGCTGGTTCAGGCCTTAAACCGGCGAAGAACCTTATAACCATGCTTCTGGGCGGAAGCCTTTTCACGAGCTTGGAGGCCGAGCTCCAAACCTGCTCTAAACCTCTGCGAGTATTGCCCTTTTCATCCCTCTGATCTTCGGCTAAATCCTCAGCGCTCGGGCCAATCATGAGGTTTCCTTCAACTGTCGTCGTGACAACGACTCCTTTAGATATCGGCGTCGGCGTAGGGAACAGTATTCTGGACACCTTGGGCTCAGCCTCCCTATCAAAAACAAAGTATTCTCCCCTCCTAGGCTTTATCCTGTAGCCTCCCACACCAGCCATGGAAGATATCTTATCCGCGTAAAGGCCGGATGCATTGATAACCCAGTCTGCCTCCAGGAAGCCCCTGCTAGTTTCTAAGCCGAGAACACAGCCATCCTTAACCTTCACGCCTCTAACCTCAGTGGATAAATGCAGCTTTACACCGTTTGCAACGCTATTCTCCACGAACGCGATCACAGCCTCCCATGGAGATATTTGGCCGGCTGTTGGAGCGAAGAGGGCTGCTATAGCGTTCTCCGAAGCATTTGGTTCCAGAAGCCTGATTTCCTCAGCGCCAATTATCTCTAGGTTTTTAACGCCGTTTTTTAAGCCCCTATGAAAAAGGTCCTTGAGAACGTTTACTTCATCGTCGTTGAAGGCTAAAACCAGGGAGCCGCACCATTTAACAGGTATATCGAGCTCTCTAACCCACTCACGCCATATTCTATTTCCTTCAACACATAGCTTAGCCCTTAATAGATATAGCTCCGGCTCATCATCGTAACCCGCGTGAATTATGCCAGTATTGGCTTTACTCACACCCCAACCCACATCCGCCTCCTTCTCAACTAGAATGACTTCAAAGTCCTCAAACATGGAAAGAACCCTCGATATGCTTGCGCCTATTATCCCGGCGCCGATTACGGCGACGCGTATGGGTCTCCGCATATACGTCACACTCCCTTTAACGCTACTCTAAGCCTCTAAGCCAGCCTCTTTAAGCACCCTAGCCCACCCCAAAGACCTCTTCACGGCTTCTCTCCAGACTTTATACAGCCTATCTCTTTCATACTCGTTAATTGCCGGCTCAAAGATTTTTTCAGCCCTCCACATGGACGATATTTCCGATAAATTGCTCCAATAACCCACTGCTAAACCAGCCATGTAAGCCGCCCCCAAACTCGTGGTCTCAAGTATACGCGGTCTAACAATCCTTAAGCCTAAGATATCCGCCTGAATCTGCATTAAAAGGTTATTTTTTGAGGCTCCTCCATCCACCCTAAGCTCGCTGATCTTTACGCCAGCTTCTTTCACGGCTTCAACGACGTCGCGCGTTAAATAGGCTATTGATTCAAGCACCGCTCTAGCTATATGCGCTCGATCAGTGCCTCTAGTTAACCCTATAATTAATCCTCTAGCGTACTGATCCCAGTGCGGAGCTCCAAGCCCGACGAAGGCTGGTACGAAAAATACGCCCTCGCTGCCCTTAACAGACGACGATAAAACCTCTATTTCAGATATGTCGCCTATAAGCCCCAGAGACTCTCTAAGCCACTGTATGGCTGCGCCGGATATGAAGATGCTCCCTTCTAAAGCATACGTCACTTTCCCCCCTATACACCATGCCACAGTTGATAGCAGATTTCTGGATTTACGAGGAGCGCAACCGGTATTAACCAGCAGGAAGCTTCCTGTCCCATAAGTGCATTTAGCTATGCCTTCCTCGAAAGCCGCCTGCCCAAACAACGCTGCCTGCTGGTCGCCTAAGTCGCCCGCTATTGGGATGCTGGCGCCGAGCACTCCTGGATCACTATAGCCGTAGATTTGGCTTGAAGGTTTAGGCTCCGGCAGTATGCTTTCAGGCACATCTAAAATCTCCAGCAACTCATGATCCCAGCGCATTTCATGAATATTGAAGAGCATTGTTCTGGAAGCATTACTATAATCTATGACGTGCGCTCTCCCGCCAGTGAGCCTCCAAATAAGAAAGGAGTCAACTGTACCGAATAATATTTCGCCTCTAAGCGCCCTATACCTTAATTCTGGAACGTTGTCCAGAAGCCACTTAATCTTAGGTCCTGAGAAATATGAGTCTGGAATTAAGCCAGTTTTATCCTTAAACATGTCCCCGTAGTTGCGTTTAATCTCGTCAACGATCCCAGCGGTTCTCCTACACTGCCAAACTATAGCGTTATGCACCGGTTTACCAGTCGACTTATCCCAAAGTATAGTGGTCTCCCTCTGATTCGTCACCCCTATAGCCGCGATCCTTTCGGGTTCTATGCGCGCGGATCTTAGAGCATCTTTTATGGCTGCTAGCTGGGCAACCCATATATCATCCGGGTTGTGTTCAACCCAACCTGGGCGCGGATATATCTGCGAGAAGCCATGCTGACCTAAACCCACAATATTAGAAGACCAATCAAATACGATTGCCCTAGCGCTAGTGGTTCCCTCATCCAGGGCTAAAATATAGCGATTATTTTCGCAGGATAGCATTTTTCCACCTAACCACGCCATTAAAGAATATTTCTAGGTAATGATAAGCGTCAACAGTATAAGAGCGTATTCTTTCCCTCTAATGCGCTCAATATTTTATCGGCTAAGAAGACGCATTAGGGGAAAGGCGGCATATAGTTAAGTGTTTATCCGCCGACCCCTCATTTATCTTCACATGAATGGATATATACATCCCTCATCGGCTTGCGTGCAGAAGTTGAACCAGAGGACGTGAGGGGGTCGGCGGGTCCCTTATGATGAAGTAATCTGCGATCTATCGAGGCGGAATGCTTGATGACGCCCCCCTAGGAGCCAGATTTCCCTTAAGTATCGCTATACCGCCCTCGGGTAAAAGCGGCTGGTTTAACGGCCTAATTATGTTAGCGTCCCTGACCCGAACATTCGCCTTTAAGCGTCCTACCGGTAACAGTTAAGACATCAAGGTTAAGCATCATCTCCATCTGCTTCATTAAAGCTGGAACACCGCCAGCTGCGTGGAAATCTACAGCGGTATAACGGCCGCTGGGTTTGACGTCGACCAGGAGGGGAGTATTTCTACTTATTTCATCAAATTTTTCCAGCGGTAGCTTTATGTCTAATTCATGCGCTATAGCTATGAGGTGGATTATAGCGTTGGTTGACCCTCCAACAGCCATAAGAACTTTTATGGCGTTCTCCAGGGATTTCTCAGTCATTACGTCTCGCGGCCTAATATCCTCCTTAAGCAGCTCCATAACCTTACGCCCGCTCTCCTCAGCCCTCCTATATGTTTCAGCCAAAATAGCTGGCGAACAAGCTGAACCCGGCAACGCCATGCCTAGGGCTTCAGCCATACACTGCATGGTGTTCGCGGTTCCCATGGGTCCACAGGCCCCTGAACATGGAAAAACGATGTTCTGAAATTCCCTCCACTCCTCCGTGATTATTCCAGCCCTAAAGTCACGCTCTAATCGCTGCGCGTCAGTGCAGCACACTACGTTTTCGCCTTTGAATTTTCCTGGAAACATCGCCCCGCCCAAAACGAAGATTGAGGGCAGGTTTATTCGGGCTGCAGCCATTAAAAGGGCTGGAACATCTTTATCGCAGCTGCAGATGAACACGGCGGCGTCAGCTGGCTCAGCGTATGGCGCCGGATCCTCCTTCCCACCAACACCACAGATAATTGATTCAACCTCTAGGGCGAGCAGATTGCGATTCGGTAGGCTTTGACATGGGCATAGTGAAAGCGTATTATATTCTAGCGGAAAGCCGCTGGCGGACAAAACTCCACGCTTAACCGCTTCGGCAACCCTTCTTAAATGATTATGCCCAGGGTTGAGCAGCAGTTCCCGAATAGTTAACTTATATAACACTTTTGGGTATTATCCAGTTGTGGAACTAACGCTTTCAGTGCCCTTCAGCTACGAGTCGAACGATGAGATAAGGAGGTTGCTAGTGGATTTTAGGGACATGGTTAACTTCTGTATTAGGAAGGCCTTGGAGCATAATGTTACTGGGTTCGCCAGCCTTAGAAGGCTCGTCTATGAAGAGTGGAAGGAGCGATGGGATTACTCGACGCATTACTGCCACTCGGCTTGTCGTGTAGCTACCTCGATGCTTAAGGGCTTTAGGAGGCTTAAGCGCAAGGGATTAACTAAATGCGATAGGCCGGAGGCTAAAAAGCTCTTCATACAATTGGACCCTGTTCTCGTTAAGTTTGAGGGGGACAGGCTCAGGATATCCGTTAAGCCAAGGAAGTTCCTATACATCCAGCTGAAGTTCGGTGATTATCAGAGGAAGTTCATTGAAGAGTGGAGATCTGGAAAGTTGAGAGTGGGTGAGATATCCATAAATGAAAACAAGGTCTTAGTCCCATTTAGAAAAGATGTTGATTTGTCGAATCCTGATGATTGGATAGCAATAGATATTAATGAGTCAAACGTTACAGTTGTAAGCACCAATCCACACATCATTCAGTTTAAAACAAACTTAAGAGAGATTAGAAGCGCTTACTTCGAGAAGAGGCGGAGAATTCAAATGCTCTCCAAATATAAGCCTGTGACTTCGAAGAGGTTAATAGCTAAATATTCTAAACGTGAGAAGAACAGAGTGAAAGACCTATGCCATAAAGTTTCAAAGAAAATAGTTGAGTTTGCGAAAGAAAGCGGCTTTGGAATAATCATGGAGGATTTGAAGTGGATGAGAAAGCGAATAAAATATGGTAAGAGGATGAATAGAAGGCTACACTCACTACCATTCAGGAGACTGCGGTTCTACATAGACTATAAATCTAAATTGAACGGTTTACCAGTCGAATATGTTGACGCTAAGTATACTTCAAGCCTATGTCCAATATGTGGCGGTAGGCTAGCGCCGAACGGACATAGGATTTTGAGGTGCAAATGCGGATATGAAAATGATAGAGATGTTATAGCCTGCATAAACATTTTAAGGAAGAACCCAAGATGTGGGGAGTCTCCGTTGCCCCCGAAAGCCACCGATGAATTTAAAGAGGTGGAACGGATAGTTATAAAATGTTAACTATCCGACAACGGTTCCATTCACTCCAAGCGTTGACGATCTCCACTAACGGTTTCCCATATTCATAATCATATCCTCCCGCCCTAATTAAACCTCTAAGAGTCCAGCCCATCTTCTCGCTTCTTAGCTTCAATTCCTAGACCTCCTAGATCACATAAATCTAACTTAGCATTATATTGCCTTTAAGACTTACCACATCGCTTATCTAAGCATCCAATGGCTTTCGCTAGAAACATCTGCGAGTAAGTTGAAGGGGCGAGTTGTTAAAAGAATTGTTTTGTGGGTTAGAATGAGGTGGCAAAACTTTTAAACAACTAAGTTTTAGGATAATTAAAGTGATTTTGCTGGTGGTGTGCGAAGATGAGCGTGGAGAAAATTATTTTGTGCTCACGTCCAGACCCCTTGGATTTCCCGGCGCCCAGCTCAGACCATGTAGATCACGTCGTCTACTTAGCAGTAAAGGGTTATACTAAGCTGGCTGCGGATCACCTATTAAACAGGGAGATGGTTGGCTACTTGGAGAGGGTTGTCGCCGGGGTGAATCGGCGATTCAGCCTTATATTTAATAGGGTTTTAGCCGAAGGTTTAAGGCTAGATTCAGCGAGAGATGAGGGAAAGATTCTTGTATGTGCGCGGATATATGATGCTTTAATCCAAACAGCTCTAAACATCATCGGGCTAGAAAAAGAGGTCGTTGGTTTCTCGGACGCTGAGGTCGCTAAAGCCTACGCTAATATAATTGAGACTGCTAAAGAGATGGAGACTTTGGAGCGCAGAAATCTGGGCGAAGCCGAAATAGCTCAGTCAGCCATTAAACTATTTCTCGCGGACATGAAGAAAGTTATGAGGGGCTTTTATCGCCCACCAGGCGCCATGGTAGCCCACGTAGCCGAAGACTTAGAGAGGAGGATCGACCAAGACAATATTATGGGGTCCTTCCTGGACTCCGCTAAAGAGAGCATTCAGAGCAACGTATACTACCGGCTGAGTAAAGAAGGCTTATGTAAGTTCGGAAACGACTACGCTTTAGGTCTGAGGTGGCTCAGACACCTAGGTTTCGTTCAAGTCTCAACCAACCCTGTTCTGGCAGCTGCAGCCTACGATGATGACCCAAGCCTATGGGAGGGTTATAGGGGTGAGGATTTATGCCCAGACTTTAAGGCTGTTGTGGAGAGCCTTGAGGGATCATTAAGGGAGAATCCTAGTCTTTATGGCGATGAGATCGCTGCTAAGGGCACTGAGGTTAGCATTTGGCCGAACCTTGTTGTCTTCAGACCTATAGCTATCGCTTCAAATATGCGTCACGGCATGGTTAGCCTGCAGCTTAACCCGCTGATAGCGGATGACTACGATAAGAGCTTTAGGGAAGCCCTGAAAATATACGCTGATGCTGAAGAGTTTCTCAAAAAGTATGATCACTATCTTCTCTGGGGGTATTCGGCAAGCGTTGAGCGCGGCAGACCAAACATCGTTTTTAAGGTTGCTGGGAGCTCACTCGCATCCATTGAGCTGACGAGAAAGCTTGAGAGTTTAGGGATCGGCACAAACAACACTGTAACATTCACAGTCTCCCAAGAGGTTGAGTTAATCCTCGCAAAGATAAGGGGGCGTGCTGAGGCCGTTAAGAAGGGCATACAGTTAACAACCGTTTATGAAACGAACATGATTGGTAGGCATGATGACCATTTAAGGGAGGTTCATGCTGAAGAGCTGCTGAGAGAAGCTCTTGAAAGATCTAAAGATAAAGAGGCGGCTTTAAGGGAGCTTGCGGAAGCCATGGGCATATGGGACAAAGTGAAGGAGAAGAAATCCATTGATGAGAAAATAAGGTTAATCTGCAGTAGACGTTTTCTCAGACCAATTAATAGGGAGCCGTTTAAAGCCTTTCTTGCTTCACGTGGAGTACCATACGATTCGAAGGAGAAAGTTGACGAATACCTAGAGAAGATTGAGGAGGCTATAGGGCTCTGCGGCATACTTATAACAAAAAGGGTCTACGAGATCTTCTTCAGCCCGCAGAACATGAGTAAATGGTTACTTTACATCCAGTCAGAGTATGGTCTTAGTAGAGAGCAAGCTGAGGCGGTTATTCAGGGAATAGATATTCTTCCGGCTTCGAAGAGGAAGCCTGAAGAAACGCTTCTCCTACTTTCAGGCTCACATATGACACATACGGAGTTTCCCAACCATCAGATGAGCGTTCTGCTCAGAAGCCTAGAAAGAGACTTTAACATCGAAAGATTTAGGGAATCGGTTTTCGAAAGCATTAACCCGGAGATACCATTACGGATAATTTGCTCAGGATGGAAGCATATTACTGAAGATTTCATTAAAGCCTATGAGCTAACACCCGAGCAGGTCGATCTCCTCAGGAAGGTGGGCATAACAGCTCCGGAGAAATACGGCTGTAGGGGTCTAAAGCCATCCGAATGGGGAAGTTACGGCGCAACTGTGAAGACTATGAACGAATTTTCAGAAAGCTACGAAGAATTCAAGAGAAAATGCATTGAGCACGCCAAAAAATTCCTTAAGATAGCGGATTAAACTCATTAAAAATGTTTCCTCATTTTCTCTGAACGAAAAATCCCTGAGAAGAATCCACCACCCCTACTCTACTAGTATCAAGTCTATAGCATGCATGTATTCCCACAATCATGCGGCTAAAAGTAAAACCCTTAACCCGAGGGCAGACGCCGGAAAAAAGAGGGCTTAAAAAGTTGCTTAAGCCCGGCTACGAGTTTATTATCGTCAGGAAAGAGGTTAAGGAGTTATTGGAGAAGGTCTCCGCTGAATTAGGCTTTAGGATTACCAACCAGCTCCTCGAAGCCATCCTAAGAGAACAATTCTTAGCCCCAAGACTCGGGGTATATTCTGCATGGCAAAATGTTCCCCCGCAAACAGAGCCCGTTTTAAGCTCCGTTTCAAAAATAGAGCAAGATTTTTGGTGCTCCGGGCGGGATTTGAACCCGCGTCTCCGGCTCGAAAGGCCGGAATACTTGGCCGGGCTATACTACCGGAGCTTTTTGTGGTCGTTGTACTATTGTTTGTAAGTCTTGCTTTTTAGTTTTCCGCTATGCTTCCCCCATGAGGAAACGCATCTGCGCCAGCCTATCCATTACCTCAACTATCGCCCTCTCGATCTCATGTCTCTTAGCCTTATAGGTCTCCTCATTTATCTTGCCCTTCTTGTAGTTTTCCTCTAGGCTTTTAAGCTCCTTAAGCAGCTGATCCCGCTGCTTCTCTAAACTTTTCGCCATTGCACCTATTTCATCATACAATTTACATCACATGCTCTCAATAACCTTAAGAGATAATTAAAGCTTACTTACTTATATATCTGGTTGCCGAGATTTTATTGATAGGTTATGGCTGTATCTAAGATACCTGTAAAGATAATTGTTGAGGGGTTGGAGGAGTCTGAGGGGGTCTTAGCACGAATTCTCTCCCCGAGGACAGTGGATGCAATCGTTAGGCTTCTGCCGCTGGAGGGGCGTGCTGGAGTGTGGCAAGGCGGGGTATACTTTGCGGTCCCACTGAAGATGGGGGCGGAGAAACCGCGGGAAACCGTGAAAATGGGGGATTTAGCCTACTGGCCGCTTGGAAGCGCATTCTGCATCTTTTTCGAAGATATGCGCCCCCATACCCCGGTGAACTTAATTGGGCAGATCACAGGGAGTATTGAGGTCTTCAGGAGAGTGAGGAGTGGAATGAGAATAAGGGTTGAGAGGCGGATTGATTGAGCTTGGGTCTCTTAGGGTGTTTAAGGTGGAGGTGATATGGGGGTGGAGTGATCTTGACGCAAAGCATAATTCTAGGCGTAGATGTTGGGACATCTGCATGTAAAGCTGTTGCCGTTAATTCTGAAGGCAATGTGCTGGCTCTATCCCACGCCTACTATAGCCCTCTGTCTCCCAAACCCGGATGGTTTGAGCTAAATCCTAACGCGATTATTAGCGCTTTCACAACAGCTGTCCGCAGCATTCTCAGAGAAGTTCCAGCTAGATGTGTGGAGGGCGTCGGGTTGGACGGCATTTCTAATAGCCCTATTCTTGTGGACAGGGAACATAGGTTTCTTAGACCATGTATAATGTGGATGGATGGTAGGGGAAGCGAGTACATCCTCGCAATCATTAGGTCTCTAGATGAGGAAGGCATAACCCCCACGCTACCCATAACCCCACTTATCACCCTAGTTAAACTCATATGGGTTAAGGAGAATGAGCCTAACTTATGGAGGAATACTTACTCCGTGCTGCAGCCGAAAGATTACGTGAGGATGTGGCTTACGGGCAGCATAGCAACAGACCCCTCAGACGCCTCGGTAACTATGATGTTTGATGGAGAAACATTCAGATGGGCAGATTACGCGGAGGGAGTGTTCGGCATAGAGATTGAGAAGCTCCCGGAAATAATCCCATCCTATAGGATTGCTGGTCACCTTACTAAAGAGGCAGCGGAGCAGACTGGACTAAGGGAAGGAACACCGGTCGTCGCCGGCTGCGCAGATGGCGTCGCGGACGTGCTAGCTGCCGGGCTCACAGAGAGGTTTGACAGCTTAATTAGGTTAGGGACCGCTGGGGTCTTCTCAACGGTCTTCGACAAATATCTCCCTGATAAAGAGAAGTACTATATTTTTGCGCATGCTGTGCCGGAAAAATGGGTAATTCAAAGAATGTTCCCTTTCGGTTTACCTCACAAATGGTTTTTAGAGACATTCTGCGGTGAGGAGCTGAAGTACGCGGAGTCGATGAGGCTCGACCCCTACGTATATGTGGAGGACTCCTTATTGAGCGATGTTAAAAAGATAGATGAGGGGGAGATGGAGGGGCTCATATTTATCCCAAACATAAGGGTTTTTGAAGACCCTTCACGTTTCCTCGGCGCCTTCATAGGCGTTAAGAGCCTACATACAAGGAAGCATCTCATGCTAGCTCTTCTTAGGGGGCTGGCATGCGCCGCT
>Ga0209394_1000572_pt1 | contig 28279 bp, 23 predicted proteins | sample JNZ201metaG_FD_184122 | JGI IMG/M metagenome (GOLD analysis project Ga0209394, IMG submission 184122) | Hot spring microbial communities from Jinze hot spring, China to study Microbial Dark Matter (Phase II) - JNZ 20120812A (SPAdes) (version 3) ... | reverse complement strand
TTACCTACGGTTTAATTCTTTAAGTCTCTGAGGCAGGTAATTGCTAACTATAAAAGTTAAGCCATATCTACTGAATGCCTCTTGTTCAGACTTCCTCTTAATCCTCTGAAAAGTAGCTATCTCCTTCTGCCATAATTCATCCTTATACCTAGGGTCTCTTTTAAGCTCTTCAAGACGTTTAAGGTCTACCTTTGTCAAGGGATCGCTTGGAAGCCTATATTTTACTATATCTGAAGCGTACACTCCTGCCCATAATGCATCCGGTGTGGCAAGCTCGGGTATGTGACCGGCTCTAGCGGAGCCTGATAATATGACTTGGGCTATGTGCATCCCCCATGGATCGCCATCGACGAAAACATATACTGGCAGGTTGAGCTCTAGATTCAACCTTCTGATTAGACGTCTAGTTGCTCTTGGAGGTTGGCCAGCTGTGTGGATGAGTAGAGCTTTAAACTTCTTGTGTACTTTCTCCTCGATGAACCTTGTGAACATAGCCCCCTTCTCGATAACTATGACTTTATCTGCCTCGCAATGGATAAAGTCCGCGCTCGTAAGAGTTGGACCGATAACTAGTCCATCTGGGTGCATTGTGAGGTTTACTCTAACTCCTTTATAATCTCTAACCGTATACTCTATGGTTAAGTCGCCGAAGATCGCAGACCTTTCCTCTGGGAAGATGTTGAATTCCTCTCTTGCTACACCTAGAACCGTTTCAAGTTCTGTTATAACTTCATCGCTTTCCTGTTGATCGTTAAAATCAATACCGTCTGCTTGAGACATGTAGTATATGTCTCTAAGTGTTGAAGTCTTATCCATTCTACAGAGCATGTTCGCGGTGTAAGCAACCCACACTAGTTGGGTTAACGGTCTTAAATGTCTGATGTTTTTAGCGCTTCTTATAAAGAAACGTTCTCCAAGTACGAACTGCCTAAGCTTTGGGTCGTATATTATGTTTTTAGTTGAACGGCTTGGAATTTTAAGGTACGGGAACTCTCTGTTTTCAAGCTTAGAGTAAATATCTTCGCCGAGTTTCTGAAGTTTTTGAAGGACTATCTTCTTCCGTTCTTCACCTTTAGGAGGGTTAAACTTCTTCTCTACGGTTTTAGGCTTAGCTTTAAAATCCGAAAGCTTAGTAGAGCTTTTCACGGGCTTACGTTTTCTCATAACTCTTCACCTTTATAGTGGGAGGTTCTTCAAGCTTCTCATTCTCGATATTCTGCTCTTCTTCTACTAGGTTTAGCTTAGCAATCTTCGCCAATAGGGGCTTTAAATCTGGAGTCTTCTTCTTACCACTGAGTTTAGTACTGAATACTGCGAGCTTGTCTAGGTATTTGCTGAAAACTTCTAAACGCACCCGTTCCATTTGAACTCTCTTCTTCCTGGATAAGTGGAGCATAAGCTGACGTGCTACTATTCTAACACCACTAAGAATTTCATGTTCAATTTCAGGTCTATCGGCTATAAACTCTTTGCCAACAGTCTTATAGGGGATTTTCGTTGAACATATGTGAACTATAACGGCTACGGGGTCCATGGTTACGTCGACTTTATACCTACTCCAATCTATCATCTCGTTTACGACCTTCCAGCTGACATCGCTAGCCTCGTCATAGAGTAGAGGTATTTTATTGCTGAACCTGTATAACGTTATACCTGGTTTGAGTATACCCCCACCGTACGCTATGCCGACCTCAACTATAAAAGGGTATCCTGAGTAGGAGGAGGGCTTTCTCTGGGTAACTGCTACAAACTCCGGTTTAAGCTCCTTCACTATCCCAGCTTTAAGCAGTCTTTCCCCTAGAGGAGAGAGACACGATGCATCTGGTGGAAGGAACCCTTTAAAGTTTCTCATATGGTTTACGAGTTTAACAATATCATCCTGACTAAGCTTTTTAGGGTTCATCTCCGGGTTTAAACCAGCTTCATTCAGGAACTTGTACGCTGTGGCTTTCCCAACCCTATGGAAGTGTTGAGTCATAAATTCGACTAGAGATTTAGACTTAGTGTCAGCTATGATCCTCTTTAACGCTTCAACGTCAACGCCGTAAGGATGTGGAAGCGTCTCCTTAGGTGCTGGAGGCATTTCGTCAACTCCTCTTTCAAAGATGTAAAGGTAGCCCCTTGGGTCAGCGAAAACTATTTCCGCATATGGATTTACCATAGCTGTCTGTTTGAAATAATCCACGATTCTAGAAGAAGACCTATAGTAGTCTCCCTCCGTGTAGAACTCTATCAGAAGACCCCTCCAATGATTTGCATTTTCATAGTTTTTTCTACTCAAAATTTTCGGCTCGTTTTTCCGAATATCTATATTAAGTACGTATTCGTATATATGTGCGCCTCCGGTGCTTGAGACTATTCTAACGGATTTATTTGTGGTTATTTGACCGTAGAGTATTGCCATCTTCCCTCCTAAACCGAATGCTCCACGCGTCTGTTTAAGCTTGTACTTTGAACCGTAGAGTACTTTGCCGAATGCCAGCGGAATATTATGTTCTGGAACGCCGGAGCCATTGTCTAAGACTTTGATTTTGAAAACAGCCGCCCCGTCTAGAGGACCGCTTATATGCGTAAGCCTTACGTATATACTCGGTAAAACTCCCACGGATTCGCACGCATCTAGGGAATTTTCCACAAGCTCCCTTATAGTGCTGTACAATGCTCTAGCTGGGTTGGTGAAGCCAGCGATATCTCTATTCCTGTAGAAGAAGTCTGCTGGGCTTATCTCTTGAAACTCAACCATGTTTAAAGCCTCCTCTCAGTCTTCCATAGAAGCCGTTTACGGTTTAGTTGAGGGGTTGAATAACAAGAGTGTATGCCGCTAGATAAATCTTTTAACATGATATATATCATTATTCTAGGAAAGAGGTCTCCCTCTTTAAAACATAGTAGTAATATGGTGTCAGTGTTAGATGTAAAGTATATATAGGAATATTGTATGAATAAATCGTGTTATGAATTTGAAGTTTACAGTTGGTCTTTTAACCGTGAGCATATTGGGAGTGCTAGTAGTCTCCGCCTGCTTCGGTGAAGAAGTACCGTTTATCCCATGGTTTACTTCCACCTACGAAGATTACGTAACTGTAAATATTACAACTACGCCGGGTGGTTTTCCATTCCCCCCTCCAGGCGTGTATACTGTAAAGAGGGGTACAACGATAACGCTTCAAGTTGCCGATGTCTACAGTGGTTTTGAATTTGACCATTGGCACATAAACTTCGTAAACTACAGTACTTCACCTTTTACGACTGTAACGCTTGAAGGTGATGCAAACATCACTGCGGTCTTTGTAGAAGCCCCCGTATCTTGGGAAGCTGGCTACCTAGTCGTTGATCTGGCATTCTACGATAAGCCTTCTCTTGCTCCAAAGGGATATGTCATAGTATGGGAACTTGGTTTAAAAGAAGTCTTAGTTGAAGTTCCAATAGCTCCAAATCAATGGCATTCTCAAGCCGTATTTGCAGGCGTTAGAATTGGGAAGACCTATACAGTTGTTGTGATACTTGAGAACGGTTTGAAGGGGACTTATATAACCTACTGGACAGCATACAGTAAGGTAAGTTATATGCACTGGGGTTTCACAACTGGCTATATGAGGATGCCTAGGACTGAATCGGGATACATATACATAGAGGATTAAAGGGTTAGAGCCCTAAACCGTCTAGAATCTTCAAAGTTTAGGAAAGTAGAAGTGGGCGAGTTTTACAGATGGATTTTGAGTGTGTACGCAAATTTTAGACTTTTTCCTATTTCCAGTTAAAAGTCATTGTGAAAATTCCTTATAAAGCTTTTATGAAACTATTCACACTAAAATACCTAGGATATACGTTGAAAATCTACACATTTAAAAAGAGCGATCAGAAATCCCATTCCATCTCCCAAGCAGTATCTATAATTGATAGACATATGGTGAAAAAAGGGTGAGATTGTGAAAATAGAAAATAGAATAGAGTCTGGAAACAAATGGACGCCGCAGTATCAATTTATACCTATAGATGGAGAGACAAAGCAAATCTTGGAGAAGTCTTTTTCAAAGAGAAAGGTGCCTAGAGGATTCTGGAAAAAAATTTTAATTGATTTTCTAAATTCAGATGAACAGTTCGTTGAGTTGAAGATAGAAGGGTTGGGATTGAACCCTAGACAGATAGCTCCTTTACTTTCATCTGCACGAAACTATTTGAAACTTAACAATAAGATTCAAATACATCTTAAGAAGGGGAAAATCTACCTTGTGAAAATAGCTGAGAAGAAGAATTCTGAAGGGGCTATTCAGGTAACCATGTAGAGCGTATGGGGACGATATTTTTAACTTTCTTCATAGTTTCACTAGGTATTAGGGCTTTAATGTTTAAATGAGTAGAAGTGAAATTTTTAGTTGTCTAACCTCTTTATTTGAGGTGGCTTTTTTGATCGTAGATGCACACGTTCATTTAAAACATGGAGATGTTAATAGGACTGAGTATAATGCTGAGACGATAGTCTACACAATGGATGCCGTTGGTATTGACATTTCTGTCGTTTTCGCAATGAGTACTTCAACAAAACGTTCGATAGAGATGGCTCTTGAAGCTTGTAAAAAGTTTCCAGATAGGTTGATCCCCTATGTTTACGCTATTCCGAGCTTCGAAAGAGTGGTTAACGATGAGATTAAAGAGGCTGTAGTCAAACTTGGTTTTAAAGGGGTTAAAATCCACGCTGGAGAGTATACCATAGCCGAATACGTCATAGACCCCCTTATAGAGCTGGTTGAAAGACTTGAAGTACCATGTTTAATAGACTGCGTAGGGAGGATTTCAGACGTAAAGCGTATAGCTGAAAAGTTTCCAGAAGCTAAAATAATCGTCGCGCATTTTGGAAAATACTTGTCAAGAGATGAAAACCTCATAGACCAGTTTATAGGCTTAGCCTCCACTCATGGAAACATCTACCTCGACACAAGCGGAGTGGTTTTAACCCAGAAAATAGTGGAAGCCATTAAAAGAGTAGGGTCAGACCGTATAGTATTCGGAACAGATGGGCCGCATGAAGAACCTGATACTGTGAGCTTCGCAAAGAGGGAGCTTGAAAAGATTAAAGCTTTAAAATTGAATTCGACGGATGAAGAGAACATATTGGGTAAGAGCATACTAAGACTTCTGAAAATTTAGACCTTTGAAGCCTCGCTTGGTTTTTCCCAGATATCCATCTCAAGCCTCTTAATCCGTTTACGCTCACGCGTGAGGTATTTGTATACTGTGCTGTGTTGACGCCCCTCTATAAGCATTTGAATGGCCTCTCGGGCGACTTCAAACCATGGGCTTTTGCCTATGAGGGAGACAGTATTGCCGTATACGGATATGTATACACCTGTTAGTTCTTCAATCATCTTCCTAGCCTTACCTTCGCGCCCTATTATTCTACCCTGAATCCTTCTAATGGCATTTTCATTCAAACCGTAGTCGTTTCTAAGGTCTAAAATCTCGAACATTGTATCTTCCTCTAAAAGCTTAAATGCTTTCTCTGGGCTGAAGCCGCGGCCTATGGCTAGAACTACGTTTTTAGCTATGAGTGGGCTTAAAACATCTCCATCGTCGGCTGGTGTTATCTCAACGTCTCCAGATGAGCTATCTATGTTAAGTCTTACGTGACATTTATCCTCTATAGCACGTTTAACCTCACCCTTAGCCCCTATTAAAACGCCAACTCTATTGATTGGAATCCTCACCCTGAAGACGCTCATATATTCTAACGCTCCCATCTAAAGGAGTTTGCTCGAAGCTTTATACATTACTTCTCCCATATAAAGCTCAGTCTTCAGTTTTACGTCTATCGGTCAGATGTTTGGAACGGTGGACGTTAAGGTAACCTTATTAGGGGAATGAACTCCACATATTTTCAGAAATGGCTGAGAAACCCATTAGACTGCGTGAAGTCTTAGAAGTCGTATATTCAGCCGAGAGATGGGATATCTTAAGAAAGCTTAGATTGCAGGCTATACAACTGCTTGAAGCCTTGGAAAGCTTCAGTATTAGGGGATTTATCCACGGAAGTGTGGCTAGAGGAGATGTAGATGAAGACAGCGATATTGACGTCGTTGTTCTTCAGCCCATACCAAGCCATGTTATAGAGACACGTCTACTAATGAGGGGCTTCAACATTTTTAGTAGAGTTTTAACGCAGGCTACTCCAAGCAATACTCCTAAGGCTCACATATACTTAGACCCGCGGGAGAAGATATCTGTAACCTTTCCGCTTCTAAGCTTTAAAAGTAGAGAGCTTGAATTCTACAGATTCGGCGGTATGTTGGGGCTTAGAGGATTGAGGGAGAATATGAGAGTACCTGGATGTACTAAAAGGCTCACATTTATCAAACCGACGAATACAGGGCACCTTGAATACCCAGTTGAAGGGTTTGAATCTGAAGTGGCTAGAGAGCTGGGCATAAGCGTAGCCGTCGTGGAAGAGCGTGTGAGAGTTTTAAAGAGGAGAGATGAACATGGAAGAACAGGATTATTCGTTAAGAGGCTTTTAACCGAGGGTGAGAATTTTGAGAGCGTTTTGGAGGAAATAGTTTCTAAAAATCCTCCGGCTAGGAGGAGGTTGAAGTTTTGAGCTTAAACGTATATACACGTATCGGGATATACTTAGCGGTTATTTCGCTACTATGGCTTGTAATCTACGTAATCGTTAGAATATTTAGGCTCGACAGGAGAAACCTTCACATCAAGCCGTTTCTAGTCATGTATAAGACTGCTAGGTTTAATAAGATCCTCGTAGATTTAGCCAATAAGCATAAGGAGGCTTGGAAATACTTTTCAACGCTCAGCGTTTTCTTAGGATTTGGACTCCTACTGTTTTCAACGTATACACTCACTGAGAACATATTTAAATTGTTCATGAAGTCGGAAGAAGCAATAGGGCTGGTGCCGATACTACCAGGCATAACCGTAGGGTTTGAGCCTTTAATCTACATTCTGCCAGCTATAATCATAGGTCTCACTGCCCACGAGATGATGCATGGTATTGCAGCTATACTTGAAAATATACCTGTTGAATCGTCGGGGATTCTTGCGGCTTTCATAATTTTTGGAGGTTTTGTAGAGCCGAATGAAGAAGCGTTCAGGAGGTCGAAACCATTATCTAAGCTTAGAACACTGTCGTCTGGCCCCTCGTCAAATCTCGCAGTAGCCACCATAACGCTGATACTTTTAAATGTTCTTTTCCAACAGCCTCAAGGTCTCCTAGTCTATAGTGTCAGTCCTGATAGTCCGTTTTACAAGCTTGGCTTAGAAAGCTGGAGCCTGGTTAGTGAGATAAACGGGGTTAAAGTAGGAGTGACTAAGCCTTCAGTACCCTTCATAACGCCTTATCAGAATCCGCTGAAAGAGCTCAGTAAGTTGAACATAACGGATAATGTCGTCGTTAAAACGGATAAGGGCGTTTTCAACGTTTCTTTAGGTGAATTCAACGGGAGTTTAAACGTGAGGTTCTACGTATATCCATACAGTCCTTCGATCTTCGGGGATCTTATACCTAAACCTGTGGCATTCACATGCTACTTAATCTTAATGTATGTATGCAATATAAACGTCGCTTTTGCGGTCTTTAACATGTTGCCAGTATATCCTTTAGACGGCTATGGATTTGTAGAAGTGTTTCTAGTGAAGATAAAAAACCGTGTACTCAGGAATATTGCAACACTCTGTCTGAACGTTTTCGCACTAAGCCTTCTAGTATTAAACATGGGTTTAACTTTTCTGAGGTTTAGAATTTTGAGTTGAAATAAAGCGGTGAATGATGTTGCTCAAATGTCAGAGGTGCGGTGGAGAGGCTGTTTACAGGAGAATATACTCAGGTGAAGTCCTATGCCGTAGACACTTCTTAAAATCCATAGAGGATAGGGTGCACTATGCGATAAAACGCTATAGAATGTTCAATCCAGACGATAGAATAGGGTTGGCTCTTTCAGGAGGGAAAGATAGCTTAACGTTACTGTACATTCTGTCTAAGATAGAGGCTGCTTTTCCAGAAGCTGAGCTCATAGCGGTTACGATAGATGAAGGTATAAAAGGCTACAGGAGAGCCTCTTTAAAAATAGCTTCTGAAGCATGTAGAAAGCTTAAGATTCCACATCACGTATACAGTTTTAAAAAACTCTTCGGTATGACGCTCGATGAGCTTGTCAGAGTAGCTTCTGATAAGGGGCTTAAACCTAGGCCGTGCGTCTACTGCGGTATTTTACGGCGTAAAGCTTTGAATATGGCCTCTGAAGACCTTAAACTGGGTAAAATAGCTACAGCTCATAACCTCGACGATGTCATTCAAACGTATGTGTTGAACTTAGCTCACGGAGACATTTACAGGTTTATAGCTTCAGGCCCGGTGACGGAGAGTAGATTCACAGGAGTCCCTACACGGGTTAAACCTATGGTCTTTGTACCTGAAAAAGAAGTTTCACTATTCGCCGCTCTCATGGGGTTTAAATTTCAACCTACACAGTGTCCGTATACTGGTTCATCGCTCAGATCTGACATTAGAGCTTTAATAAATCAGCTGGAGAGTAAACATCCAGGTATTATGTTCACCCTTTTGAAGAGTTTTGAGAAGATAGCAGAGGCTCTTGAACGGAGCGTAGAGTTTCCACAGGTTAGAAGATGCAGTGTATGTGGAAGTCCAGCTACGGGAGACCTGTGTAAAGCCTGTGAGCTTTTAACGAAACTTAAAGTCTAGGGTATATTCTTATGCAGTCTGAAGGCTGCGGCTAGTGCGCCGTAAAGTCCTATATCGTCACCCAGAGGTGTTACAGCTATCTCCGCCTCTCTGTTAACTATGTAGTCTTTGAAGTGTTGTTTTATCGGGTTCAAAACATGTTCGACGTTGTTAAGTGTAACAGCTCCACCTAGAGTCACAAGGTCTGGGTCGTAGACGTTTATGGCCGATGCTACGCCCATAGCGTTTAAAACTCCTATGTTTTCCACTATCTCTATGCAGAGTCTATCGTTCAGTTTAGCACCGTCATAAACAGATTTCGCGGTTATACCGTTTAAACTGCCGTTTGAAGCTTTCCAAAGGTAGCTGTTCATAAAGTCTTCAAATTTGTTTTTAGCTTCTATCATAAGCTTTGCAAAGTTTGGTATATTACGTCCAGAGCAGTAAGCCTCCCAATGTCCACGTTTACCACATCCGCAGACAAGTCTACCTTCACAATCTACGACTATGTGGCCTATCTCATGGGCATTTCCGTCTTTACCTAGAAGTAGCCGCCGGTCTACGTAAACGCCAGCACCTATACCTGTGCTTATAGTTATATAAACAATGTTGTCTACGTTTTTCCCCAAACCGTAAAACCTCTCACCGATGACGGATATGACACAGTCGTTGTAAACTTCTACCGGAACCTTGAAAGCATCTTCTAAAGGCTTTCTAACAGGTATAAATTCGTAAGGTGCATTAGCTGGTTTTACAATTCCACCCCTAATTGGATCTTGAGGACCGAATGCACCGACACCTATACCGACCATATCCCTAGGGTCTAGGCCAGCCTTGTTTTGGAGCCTCCAGATCATCGATATTACTTGGAGGCTTACTGCTTCAGCGCCTTCAAATAGATTCGTACGTTCTGAAATTCTCGCTATAAATTCGCCTTTCGCAGTGCCAGCGGCAACTCTTGTGTTTGTTGCACCTAAATCTACTGCTATACCATATTCCATAGTGGTCAGAGAATACTTTGACAAACTATGTTAAAACATTTTCCAACGCGGCGTGATCGTAATGGAGTATAAGCCTAGTTTAGAAGACTAGGCTCCCTCTAATATTCGCTCTTCTAAAGTAAGTAATTGCGTCTTTAACAACTCTAGACATGCTTCTAACTTCTTCATCGGTTGTATAGTTGGGAAAGACATTCTTTTTGACAAGTTGTATGAACTCCTTGGGCTTAGGCATTGAAACAACGTAGAAGTCTCCACCGGTTATATCTGCGATCCTTTTAAGGAGTTCAACGCCAGTCCTATCAAGTCCATATTGGAACGTTTCTCCAAATGGTGCTATGGCAATTACAGGTATATGCATCATAGCTAGGTTTTTGGCCACAGATATGGCATCTTCATATGCCTTTCTCAAGCTGTCTAAGTAGAATGGGCTTACGAAGGTCGTACTTAAGGGAACGTTTGCTGCGCCATCGCTTATGAGGACTACGACAGGTAGGACGTTTTTATTTCTCCTCTTTTCAGCTTTTATAAGCTCTAAAGCAGATTGAAGGCCTTTAGCGAGTGGAGTGTATCCACTTGCTTTTAAACGTCTGACCTTCCTGGCTACAACTAGTAGATTTCTAGTCGGGTGGGAAATAACCTTGGCATTGAACCCTTGGAAGGCTATGACCCCGACTTTATCACGTTTTGTGTAGGCTTCTCTGTGGAGACCCAGTATAACCTTTGATATTATGGGCAGGTAGTCTGCCATTGAATCGCTTAGATCTAAAAGGAAGACTATTGTTAGAATAGACCTTGAAGATAGGAGTTTAACCTTTAAATCCTCAGGCTTAACGTTTATACTCAATTCACCAGACTGCGTAGTGGATATGTGTCCATTAGCTACGGCTGTTTGAATGGTGGGTATTAGAGCTAAGCTCGTATAAACGTCTCGTCTATAGCTTTCGTATCCCGCGTATCTTCCGACTGTGGCGTAGGTTAAAGTATGAGCTCTTCTACCTGAGAGGTAGAACGTCTTCCTCCTAGCTTGTTTTAGAGGGGTTGAGGGTAATGCTAGGGTTTTAACTTCACCTACGCTTTCGTATGTTCGTTCTCTGAAAACACCTCTACCCATATGCTTTTCTCCCAAAACTGTAATGAGGTCTTCTGAGCTTTTCTTCAACCATTCGGATTCAACGCCTTCTGAAGGCTTCGTCTTCACCTTTACTCCGTCTTTGGGCAGAGACTTAGCCCGTCGAAAAAACCTAGTAATCCCTCTACTCCCAGACCCTTTACCGCCACCGAAAACTCCCAAAGGGCTTGAAAATCGACTAGAATCCCTTCTTTTAGACTCCATTTCTTCGTTACGTGTTCCGTGTTTCTCCAAACTACGTGAATGTAACTGAGTAATCTTCTCTTCTTCTGAACTGGTGGAAGGCCTAGGCTCTTCTAAGCTACCGTTTTTAAGCTTTGAGCTCAGCTTGGATGGGCCTTCTTTTAAGCTGGATTCACGGCTAGAAGATATTTGTGAAATCTCTCGCACTATCTCCCAAGAAAGGGTGCTGTACAGTTGGTCGAACGTCTTGAGGATTTCTTCACGCGAGGCTGGCTCTTTAAATCCACCGCTTCGTGTCCTATGCATTAACGCTAAGAGGGCGGCTCTTCTAACGTGGGAAGCGTCAACAATCGGTTTATTTTCAAAAGCCGCTAAGGTCTTCGCGGTTTTAAGGATAACTATGTCGGGTCTATGTCCATCAACGTCTAGTGTTATGCAAAGCCTCACCGTAAGCCTAACTATGGAATCTGGAATCAAAACTTTTGAGAGTATATTACGTGCTTCAACTATCCTCCTTCTAAGGTCCTCCTGTAAAGGCTCATATTTTGCTCTAAACCCTTCTGGGTCTGCTTCAAACTCTAGATTCCTCTTAACGATTTCAGCCCTTAATTCTTCATCTTTTACGGATGTAGATGCGACTGATATTGGGAATCTGTCTAAGAGCTGTGGCCGTAGTTCTCCCTCCTCAGGGTTCATGGTGCCGACAAGTAGGAATCTTGAAGGATGTGCGACGGATATCGTCTCCCTTTCCACTATATTCCATCCTGAGGCTGCTGCGTCTAAAATGTCGTCTACTATGTGGTCTGGGAGGAGGTTTACCTCGTCTATGTACAGTATATTTCTATTGGCTTCAGCAAGCAGACCTGGTTGGAAGACTCTAACTCCGTCTCGAAGCGTCTTCTCTATGTCTAGAGTCCCGATAAGCCTATCCTCAGTAACACCTAGGGGAACCGTTATGACCTTCATTTTTCTAAATGAGTATTTAATGTTGCCTTCCCTCAATCTTCGGAAGCACTCTTCACACATTTCAGCTGGGTTATCTGGGTCGCAGTTGAAAATACAACCGTCTACTACCTTTATCTCCGGAAGTAAGTCGGCTAAAGCTCGAACTATAGTACTTTTCCCCGAGCCCTTTTCTCCTCTTATTAGAACACCGCCTATTTGCGGGTTTATAGCATTAAGAATCAGGGAGAGTTTTAAATCCTCTTGGTCTACAAAAGCAGTAAAAGGGAAGACGGTACGCTTATCTTTAAGCGTTAATGAAGGCATCTTCTTCTAATAAGTTTAAGGGAGAATCTGTCTATTAAACATATTTTTATTTGGTTTGAAAAGAAAAATTGAGAGAAAAGAGATTTAGGAGTTAAATATTCAATGTTTTAGCTACTTTTCTAGCTGTTTCAACGACTCTACTTCTAAAGCTATTGTATGCTTCAGTGAACCCTGTCATGGTTTTAACGGTGGACCCGAAGCTTCCCCACTCGTTATATGTTAGTCCTCTAATGCCCATATCTCCAACTTCTATGCCAACTTTTCTAAGTAGTTCAGATAAATCTGGCGTCAGCTCGTATGCTTTAACAAAATCGTCCAATTGGCTGAGGAGTTCGACTATTCTATAGTCATGTTTCATCATTATAGCGTTGTCGTATTTTGAAAGGTTGAAGTTATAACTTTGCGACTCCTTTAAAACATTGAGCTGATGGTCTGGAAATTCGGTATTCGTCATATTCCACCTAGCCAGCGTAAGGAGGGTATCCATAGGTCTCCTCTTGGAAGCTGGTAGCACATCTATACCGTTTAAAACATTTTCAGCCTCTTCCCTGGTCAAACCATACTCGGAGATTAAGTAGTTGATCCACTTAACCTTGTTTTCAGAGCTGAAGAAGATCCACCAAACTCTTTGAGCTACAAGAGTCCCAGCGAGTCTTATAGCCTCCTCCCAATCCATCAAGTAATTCAACGCCTTATCCTTAGAATCGAATAACTTTGCTTCAACTAAAAGACTAGCCAAATGCTCATTGTCTAAAGTTTTCAAGTACTGGTTGAACGACGTTAAAACAACCTTCTCCTCTAAACTTTTAGCCGTGAAATTATATCCCCATCCTGTAGCACCAGTCCAAGCTTCGGTTTTATCAGCCGCTGGTACACCAAGCTTTCTACAGAATTCTAAAAGTTTAGCTTCAGGGTCTTCAAACCTTTTTAAAGCCTCCATTATCAGCTGAGCTGCTTTAGCCTCTCTAAGATGCCCTTCAAGTCTACCACCCATATTAGTTTCGTAGACCTTAGTAGTTTTAATGCCCATCTTAACAGCTTTAGCCCTTCCACATATTTTAGCCAGTATCAGTGCGACTTCTTGAGAGACCGTGAACGTTATCGTATTGTTTGTACCTATTCCAAGACTTTCGAGAATGCTGGTTATATCGATGGCTGCTGGACTGCTTCCTGCGACTTTAAACACTATATTTGGTCTGCCTCTTTCAACGTCCTTCGACCAGCCCCATAAGAGGTACTCGTCGTACTTCATAAAGTACTCTTGAGTCGCCTTGTAGATTTTTAAAGCGTCTTCAATGCTCCTATCGACATTGTCGGCGACGTTTGGGTTCAACTGATAGCTTATCATTCCATCTGAAAATTCTTTAAGGTAGAATACTGGTCTGAAAACTTCCATGTTGGGCCAAAGTGCCAACATTGTGGCCAACATTGCAAGCTCGTCTTGATGTTCGTCTATACCCTTTAAGTAGTCTGGGTTTTTCCTGAGGTAGTCTTCAAGTTTACTCCAAAGGCTTGGGTCATCTCTATAGGCTATAGCCGCTAGAACCGGGTTTGTTGAAACTTGAACGTAGCCTAGTCTTCTAAGCCACCTCAGCCCGAGGGCGTAGTCATTTCCAAATCTACACATGCCTCTTTTAGACATTACGTAGTATACGTTGGTTTGAATTTCCTCTCTTAAAGCGTCTAGGAAGCTCAGAGTGATATTGTCTTCTTTGAGCTTCCTCTCAACGTTTTCTCCCATGGAAGCAACCATGCTTTTTATACCCCTGGGGTCTCCGCGCATAACCTTCTTCATATCTTCAATCTTCATCTTCACAACTGCTTTAGCTACTTCAGCGCTTCCAAAATCTTTACGTTCAGTGTTCTCCCAGAGAGATAGCGTATTCCTTATAATCTTCAGAGTGTCTTCAACGTCTCTATCGGTAAAGCCAACCCACTCTCTTTCTAAACCAAATAGGTTTATCGCTATTTCGAGGAGAACGTCGTAGGCTCTACCCCTCTGAATAATGAGGTCTTCCATCTTCTTCTTAACCCAAATAGGCTCCATAAACATCAAATTCAACTGTCTAATTATGGCTCCGACGACGTCGGCCAATCTACCTATTAAATCTGGGTTTAACAGACTATCGGCGGCTAACTGAGGATAGCCCATCATCGTAGTTTTAACTACGTGGTCGGCATAATCCAGGCTTTCACAGGGATGTCGCAATTCTTCTGGCTTAGCTGAAGATAAAACCTCGTATACGTCCAAGGCCTTCACAACCACTTATTATTTGAGGATTCACGTAAAAACTTTAAGGGGAATGTTTTATATCCTCCTATGCTAGATTTTAAATGGCATGGATATTGTAAGAGTTGGATTTATAGGTGCTGGAGCTATGGCTAATAGCGTCCATTACCCGTCGTTGGCCAGCTTTAGAGACGTTGAAATAGCTGCTATATGCGATTTACACGAAACTAGGCTTAAAGAGACTGCTGACCGTTATAATGTTGAGCAGCGGTTTACAGATTATAGGCTTATGCTTGAAAAGGTGTCTCTAGACGCTGTTTACGTTATTATGGCTCCAATACCTTCAGACCACTACGTGAACGCTGAGCCTTTAACCAGTATCGTCGTCAACTGTCTTAAACGCGGTTTACACGTGTTCATAGAGAAGCCGCCTGGGGTATCGGTTGAAGATGCTGAGAAAATGGCTGAGGTTGCTGAAAAGAACGGTTGTAAGACAATGGTTGGCTTTAACAGGAGGTTTATACCCGTGTTCAGAGAAGCTAAACGTATAGTTGAGGAAAACGGTCCCATAACGCACTGTACGGCGGTGTTCCATAAGAATATGATAGGTCAACCTGAGCCTTGGGGTCGTGTAAGCCATCTAGTGGCTGACGTAATACATGCTGTTGATGCTTTGAGGTTTATGGGTGGTGAAGTGGATGAAGTAACGGCTTACGTTTGCCGCTTCTATGCGGATTACATGAACAGTTTCAACGCCCTCGTAAAGTTTAGGAATGGATGTATAGGGCATTTATGCTCAAACTATTCTTCAGGTGGACGTGTACATTACTTTGAAATGCACTCTAAAGCTCTATATGCATTTGTTAACCTGCCCTTTGAGCCTGAAAAGCAGGAGGCTTTGATACTTAGAGGAGGGAAATCGTATGGTGAAGCGGAGGTTCTGAAGAACCTGGACTTAGTGGGAGGATGTAGAGACTTCCATGTAGTCTACGGCTATCTTCAAGAGAATAGACACTTCATAGATTGCATTAAGAATGATGAGATGCCTGAGACAAACTTTAAAGATGCCGTTGAAACCATGAAGCTCGTGGAGCGTATAAAGTCTTCTATCTGAAGGGGGTCGATATGGAGATAATAGTCTTCGCTAAGATGTTTCAGAAGCTTCCACTACCGGAGTTCGCAAGCATTATGTCTGAAATCGGCTTTGAGGGTGTAGATTTAACGGTTAGACCTGGAGGCTATATAGCTCCTAGTGAAGTTGAAGAGAGACTTCCAGAAGCCGTTGACCTTCTGAAGTCTAAAGGCTTGTCTGTCCCAATGATAACTACGTCGATTGTGGATGCAAGAGAACCATATGCGGAAGAGACTTTTAAAGTGGCTTCAGAGTGTGGTATAAAGTATTTGAAGCTTGGTTATTGGCTTTACGAAGGTTTTGGGAAGTTGAAGGCTCAAGTGGAAGCCGTCCGTAGAAGTCTAAGAGAGATAGAGAAACTCAGTCGTAAGTACAACGTGACGGCGGCTATACATACACACTCGGGTATGTTTTTAACAGCCGAGCCGGCTGTCGTGTTAGAAATCCTCAGAGACTTCAATCCAGACTACGTAGGAGCGTACATAGACCCCGGTCACATGGTTGTTGAAGGTGGATTGGCTGGTTGGCTCATGGGTATGGACATGTTAAGCGAGAGAATACGTATGGTTGCGGTGAAAGACTTTGCTTGGATTAAAAGGGGCGGTTCATGGAATGCCGTAGTAGTACCACTTGGAGAAGGATTAGTTCCGTGGAGGGGGGTGTTTGAAATACTTAAGCTTATTGGTTTTAAAGGTCCGGTGTCGATACACTGCGAATACGAAGAAATGCCTCTTAGAGAGATAATAGAACAGGCTAGGAGGGATTTAAACTACGTGAAGAACATCCTCAACTCTATTTAAAGATGTTAAATTTCACCGATGGATTCATCTTCATCTAATGTAAGCCTCATTAAATCCGGCTCTGGTGGCATTAGGTTTAGAAATTGCTCGGCAGCCCGTCTCGGCTCTTCACTTCCGATTATGTACCTTCCAACCACTACTATATCTGCTCCGTTTTTCAAGGCTTCGACGGAGGTTTTGGGGGTTATACCTCCTGCAACTGCTAGGAGGACTTTAAAACGGCTTTTAATCTCAGCTATTTCGTTCCACTTATATTCGACTGTTTTACCAGACTCTGCTGTCATTCTTTCAACGTCAGCGCTAACGTGTAGAAGCACTACGTCAGGCTTATACTCTAGCGTTTCAATTTTAGCTATCGGGTCTGAAACTTCCATAGTATCTAGAATCGAGTAGACTCCCTGTTTTCGTGCTTCAAGTATGGCTTTATCTATCGTAGTCTTAGATGCGGCGGCGAGTATGCAAACAGCGTCTGCAGTAGCGTCGGCGGCTTCTTTAACCTCAACTCTCCCAACATCCATTGTTTTCAAGTCTGCAACTATGAATGCGTCCCTCCAGACTTCTCTAATCTTCTCAATGGCTTTAACACCGTAGGCCTTTATGAGCGGTGTGCCAGCTTCAAGGATTACTCTTTCACTCCTAGGTAGTTGTTTAACTATTTCCAGGGCTTTCTCGAGACTACTCAAATCCAATGCTACTTGCAGGTACGGTGGACTCCAAAGCTTTTTAACTCTAAACCCCATAATCGGGTGGACTGCTCTATCCTTCTCCTTGAGAACCTTTTCAACAGTTGGATATTCTTTTAGCGCTCTTCTCACGGCAAGCTTCGTAGCGGCGTAATTGAACTGGTAGATTCTCCTAAAGTCTCTAGCCTTAGGATGCACGAAGACAGAGACTATTACAACCCAGTTTTCACACTTATCCCTTGGAATAACCCCCTCTTCAACTGCATCAGCTATGGCTTTAGCAACAGCCGCTTGAGCTGGGCCGAAGACCTTTTCAGAGTCTTCCATACTTCTAACGGTGACTTTAGGCACTATGAGAGTGCTAGGCTTCACCGGTAGATTTGGCCTTAGTACGGCTAGCATGGCTGTATGTCCAGCGGATGGATTGGATAAAGCGTTTACAAAAGCTAAGCCAGCCGCTCCGCTCTTCTCTCCAAGCACTACATCGACGTGGGCAACTTCATAGCCTGAACCTATTAGAGCTTCCCCTACGTAGAAGCCTCTTTCCAATTTACCACACGGTATACATAGTCGTTAGGATAATTAAAACTTTTGAAATGAATTGCTGTAAATACTGGCAGATCTACGTGGGGTTTGAAGGTTGTTTGTGGAAAATATTCAAAGGGAGTGGATGCATGTGAAACGTTTATTAATTTCCCGTCTATTCTATAGTTACGATTATACATGTCTACGGAACTACTCATACCTGGTGCTACAACAGTCGGCTTAGTGTTTAAAGATGGGGTTATACTGGCTTCTGAAAAACGCTATACTTATGGGCGTTACGTTTTAAGTAAAGCCGTTAAGAAGGTCTTCAAAGTGTCCGATAGAATCGGCGTAGCATGCGCTGGATTGGTTTCAGATATGCAGTCTGTAGTTCAGCTCATAGCGGCTAATATGAAGCTTTACGAGTTGGATACTGGAAGGCCGTGTACGGTTAGAGCGCTTGCTAAGCTTACGTCTCAAATCTTATTCTACAGGAGGCTTTTCCCACTTTTAACGCAGACTTTAGTCGGCGGCGTGGATGAGGAAGGGGCAAGCCTATACATTCTAGACCCATTGGGGTCTGTGATAAAAGACGAATATGCCGTTGTCGGGTCTGGAGCTGAAATATCTCTAGGTGTTTTAGAGGCGGAGTATAGGCCGAATATGTTGCTTGAAGACTCTAGAAACTTGGTTATTAAGGGTATGCGTGCAGCTATGGCTAGAGATGCCACGAGTGGAGATGGTATAGACGTGCTTATAATAACTGGTGAAAGGACTTGGGAAGAGTCTATACCCGTGAAATAACTTTTTATCCTTTTTAATCGTATCCTAATCTAGCATGGTTATACTGGGTTTAGACTTAGCTGGTGTTGAAAGTAGACCTACAGGTTTCTGCATACTTCGGGATGACTTGGCTGTCGAAACGGGGCTTGCTTATACGGATGAGGAAATCATGAGGATTATTCTGAGGCATAAGCCTTCCGTGACGGCTATAGACGCGCCACTGTTCCTTCCAAAAGGGAGGTCTTCGATTGAAGATCGCAGCGGTCCCCACCTGAGGAAGTGTGATAGGATTCTCCTGAATAGTGGTATAAGGTTTTTCCCGATAACCTTGGGACCTATGAGAAAGCTTACGTCTAGGGGCATGTCTCTAAAGGAGAAGATTAACGCTGTCGGCTTGGAAGTTATCGAGGTGTATCCCGGTGGGGCTCAAGACGTCTTAGGAATACCTAGGGGTAAATCCAGTCTGGAGGGGTTAAAAAGCGGTCTTAAAAGACTCGGTTTAAAGGGGTTGAGAGAAGATTCATCTATGCATGAGCTTGACGCGGCTACCGCGGCTTACGTTGGGTATCTCTATTTCATAGGTGAGTATTTAGCTCTTGGAGACTCTTCAGAGGGATATATGATTATGCCTAAATCTGGAAAATTCAGACTCTACTGAAGGGAATAGTTAAGTTACTCTAATTCCTAAGTCTACTAGAATCCATGTCTGCCACAGTTCCTTCGAAGAGAAAGTTTAAGCTTTCCGTAGCCTTACCTGCGTCGCTCCTCAGCGAAGCCGGCAGTCTTAGAGATAAGACTATTCGAGCTGGTTTTATAGGTAGAGCTTTAGCGGTATTCAGAGTTGATGAAGTTGTAATTTACAGAGACTTGTACGGTTTGAAAAATCAAGAGAGGGAAGCGTCTCTCATATCTTCTCTACTCTCGTATATGGAGACTCCCCAGTATTTACGGGTTAAGGTTTTCCCCATAGAGAAGAGCCTACAGTATGCTGGTATACTTCCACCGTTGAGGACGCCGCACCATCCGACTGTTGCAAAGGCGGAGGAAGTTTTAGATGGAGAGTTTAGAGAGGGAATAGTAGTATCCCATGATGGCTCTTCAAGCCTCGTAGATGTGGGTTTGGATAAACTGGTTAGAATCCCAGTTAGAGTTAAGACTGGTTTGAGGGTTACGGTTAAAGTGTTCAAGAAGGTTGACGGACTCATCGGCGAATTAGCGTCTAGAAAAAACATTCCAATCTACTGGGGTTACAGAGTTTTAAACATCAACCGTCCCATCGGAGGAGTCTTAGAAATCTACAAAGACGCGTTTAAAATCGCCACCTCGAAATATGGAGTACCTATAGTCGAAGTATACGAAGAGTTGAAGACGCGTCTCACTGGGAACACGAACACCTTAGTCTTATTCGGGTCGCCTAGAGAAGGATTAGCTGAGATTATGCTTAGAGAGGGTTTAAATCTTAAGGATTACGTGGATTTAACTGTAAACTTCATCCCTCATCAAGGCTCTGTAACAGTGAGAACTGAAGAGGCCCTTTATGCAGTATTAGCTATATTGAACCTTCTAGCACCTTAGAAGGGTTTTAATTCGTCGATGTTTTCTCTCACTTTTTCAAAAGCTGCAACGATATCATCCATATCTTCCCTTGAACCCAGTAGAACGTACTGGGGAAGCCACATGCCTTCACTGTAGCAGGCCTTCTCGGATTTAGGTAGGTGTACTTTCGCATAATCTACATTCTTCCCGTAGAATGGACATGAGAGGGGGCATTTCACGTAGTAGTTTAAGTAGGGCTCTCTATACAGTGGTCTGCTGTAGCCTGGGCTTAAAGGTATGCCTTCGGCTCTTAAGACCTCGGCGAACCTTGCTTTAGGTATACCGTTGAAGGCCTCTGGGTTGTATCTGAAAATGTACAGATGGTAGGCGTTTCTCGTGACTCTCTCGTCCCTCCTCATGGTTTTTAAACCGTCGATTTTAGAAAGTTTACTGTCCAAGTAGGAGGCATTCTCCATCCTCCGCTTTAAGTGCTCATCGTATCTTGAGAGTTGTACGAGTAGTATGGCTGCTTGAAACTCCGTCATCCTGTAGTTTCCTCCTGGCAGATGGTGTTCATACCATTCTCCAGTGGGTAGTCTGCCGCAATTGTGTAGACTCCAGGCTTTAACGTAGAGGTCTCTATCGTTTGTAACTATAATTCCCCCTTCGCCGCTAGTTATGTTCTTACTCGATTGGAAGCTGAAGGCTCCTAAGTCACCTATAGAGCCAACTCTTTTACCCCGCCACTCCGACCCCCACGCTTGACATGCGTCTTCAATTATCCTGAGGTCGTATTTTCTAGCTATGCGGGTTAACTCGTCCATATTGGCTGGCCTCCCACCTATGTGGACTGGTATTATGGCTTTAGTACGCTCGGAAATATGTTCTTCAACGCTGTTCGGGTCTAAAGTGTAAGTGTCGGGCTCAATATCTGCAAAGACTGGTATTGCATTGACGTCTAATACAGCTGTGGCGGTCGCCATGAAGGTGTAAGGTGGCACTATGACTTCATCTCCGAATCCGATTCCACAGGCTTTAAGAGAGATTTCTAGTGCAGCTGTTCCGTTTGTAACTGCTACGCCGTACTTAGCATGTTGGTACTCTGCGAAAGCTTTTTCAAACTTAGGCTTCTTCGTCCCTCCTATACCCCAGGCTCCGCTTTCAAGGACTTCTTTCAAGGCGTTGTATTCTCTCTCATCGAATACTGGCCATTTTGGGAAAGGTTTTCTTCTGACTGGTTCTCCACCGTTGATGGCGAGTTTACCCATAGGAACACCTAGATATACTTTCTTTGAAGAAGTATTTAACTGTCTATCGTTTTGTAGAGTAGAGTAATGGTTAATAGGCTGGGCTACACTCCAGTAGATTTGAGGATATGATATTAGAAGTTAAGGATTTAAACGTTGAAGTTTCCGGTAGGCTCGTTTTGAAGGATATAAGCTTATCTATAGGTTTTGGTGAAGCGGTGTTCCTTCTTGGACCGAACGGCTCGGGTAAAACCTCCCTCATTCAGTCTATTCTGGGAAACCCTGCCTATAGGGTCTTAAAAGGTAGTATCGTATCGCAGGGTTTTGAGATTACAGCGCTTAAACCGGAGGAGAGGGCTAAAATAGGCATAGCCGCTTCATTTCAACTACCCCCTAAGATAAGGGGTCTTAAAGCAGGTAGACTTCTTGAGGAGGTTTCCAAGAGGTTTGACGTTGACAAAGGTTACGTTGATGGTCTTGTTTCAGCTCTCAAGCTCGGAGAGTTTATGGATAGGGAGCTCTACGTGGGCTTCAGCGGAGGCGAAGTGAAAAGGTTTGAGGTACTTCTAGCGCTTCTGCAGAAGCCTAAGCTCCTCCTCTTAGACGAGCCGGACTCTGGAGTAGACGTGGAGAATTTAGCGGTGATAGGTAAGACTTTAGACAGCTATCTCCATGAGGATGATGACCTTTTAAGCACTAGAAGGTCTATACTCATAGTGACTCACACTGGGGCTTTAGCCAAATACATCAATCCGTCGCGGGCATACATCATGTTAAACGGTGAAATCGTCTGCTATGGTAAGGGTGAAGACGTTATCAAGAGGGTTTTTAGAGATGGATTTGAGAAATGTAAATCCTGCTATGAGAAGTTTAGAGGAGGATAAGTTGTCTAATGTTGTCTGAAGCTTTGAAGAAGAAGGCTGAAATGGCTTTAACTAAGAAGCCAGTCTACGGCTTAGACTTAGACGTATCCGAATTCGAGCCGAAACACGTAGATTTAAACGTTGAAAGCCTCGATTCGTTGGATGAGGAGCTCAGTAGTAGTATGGAGTCTGTTGGCTTAAGCTTAAGCGAGAAGAGTACTCTAGGAGGCTATATTCAGGTCGATCAGACGTCTGTCTACAGTCTAAGCCGTAAGAGCGGTTTAACTATTTTAAACCTTAGAGAAGCGCTTAAACAATTCGACTTTTTAAGAGAATTCTACTGGAGGCTTATCCCAGTAGACTTGGATAAGTTTACGGCTTTAGCCGCTCTATACGAAGAAAGCGGATACGTCATAGTTGCAGAGAAGGGGTTTAAATCTGAGAATCCAATTCAAGCATGTCTACTCGTTAAAAGCCCTAGAAGCCTTCAAACCCCACACAATATAGTGATCGCTGGGGAGGGTGTGAATCTACACGTGATAACTGGTTGTACTACCGCTCCTGAGAGCTTTGGCCTACATGTTGGAATCTCAGAGTTCTACGTCGGGAGGAATGCGACTGTTACGTTTACGATGATACACAGCTGGAGTAGGGCTTCACATGTCAGACCTAGAACGGCGGTTCTAGTGGAGGATGGCGGTCGATTTATAAGCAATTATGTAATCCTCAAACCGGCGTCTTCAATACAGACTTACCCCTCCATAAGGCTGGTCGGTGGGAATACTTCAGCGGTGTCTACGTCTGTAGTGCTTGGGTCTGGAAGTGCGAATATAGACGTAGGCTCCAGCGTGAGCTTGGAGTCTAAAGGCTCAAACTGTAGGATAATCTCTAGAGTGGTTGGCGGAGGCTCTTCTGAAACCGTGACTAGGAGTAGAATATCGGCTTTAGTGGACGGTGTTAAAGGGCATACAGAGTGTAATGGTATAATTGTTTCAGACGGTGCTTCAATAGTGGCTATTCCAGAGCTGGAGGCTAAGGCTGAAAACGTTGAGCTTACACATGAAGCTGCAATAGGTAAAATATCGGAGGAGGAGATATTCTACCTGCAGACTAGAGGTTTCACGAGGGAGGAAGCTGTCTCTCTAATCGTCGGAGGCTTCTTAGAGTCTGGGTTATCAGATTTGCCGACTAGCGTAGAGAAATACCTGAGAAGTGCTATTCAATCGGCTCTAACGGGCTTATAATTTAACGGCTCGCTTCAACTTTTAACCTGACTTTTAGACCTTTTAACAGTCACATACTCCGCTAGGAAGCCTTTGAGCTTTTTCTCAGGTCTCTTCCACTTACGCTTCCGCTCTTCAAGTGTACCTCGGTCGACGTTTAAATTTAGCATTCTCCTAGGTATGTTTATTTCGATTTCATCTCCATTTTCCACTAGAGCTATAGGTCCACCCTCGTAAGCCTCTGGAGATACGTGTCCTACGCATGGTCCTCTAGTGGCTCCTGAGAACCGTCCGTCTGTTACAAGGGCGATTTCATCTGATAAACCCATACCGTATATCAACGCAGTCGGTATGAGCATTTCCTGCATACCCGGACCGCCCATCATACCTTCATACCTTATCACTATGACTGAGCCCTTCTCTATTCTTCCGGCTTCTATGGCTTTTAAAGCTTCATCCTGCCCGTTGAATACTACGGCTGGCCCTATGAATACTTTGGCTCTTTCAGAGACCGCTGAGGCTTTAACAACGGAGCCTTGCGGAGCTAGTGAACCTTTAAGTATTGCTATGCCGCCCTCGCTTTTCAACGGTTTGTCTATGGGCTTTATGACGTTGTAGTCTAAAATTTTTGCATCGGCTATGTTTTCCCCGACCGTTTTAAACGTGACGGTTAAAGCGTCTAAGTGTAATAGTGTCTTCAACTCGCTCATGAGTGCTGGGACGCCTCCGGCTCTGTGGAAGTCTTCCATGTCCATTTCTCCGCCTGAACCTATCAGATTGGCTAAGTGGGGGACTCTACGGCTTATCTCATCGAATAGGTCTATGGAGATTTCTACACCGAGTTCTTCAGCTATAGCTGGAAGGTGGAGTACTGTGTTTGTAGACCCTCCTAAAGCCATGTCCACTATTATGGCGTTTTCAAAGGCTTCTCGCGTCATTATCGCTGATGGTGTTAAATTCCTATTGACTAGTTTAACGATCTGTTCACCGGCTTTCCTAGCGAGTGAAATCCTACTCGAATAGTAGGCTGGGATTGTGGCTGTATACGGTAGGGCTATGCCTAATGCTTCGGATAGGCAAGCCATTGTGTTGGCCGTGAAAAGTCCATTGCAGGAGCCACAGGTTGGACATGCTATTCTCTCAAGCTCTGTAAGCTCTTCTATGCTTAAACGTCTCCCCAGTACTTCGCCGACGGCTTCAACGACTGTAAGTATTCCAGTCTTCCTGTTTCTCCATCTTCCAGAGCCCATCGGTCCCCCGGTTATAAGTATGCTCGGTATGTTTAGTCTAGCGGCTGCCATAAGCATTCCAGGGGTTATTTTATCGCAGTTTGTTAGAAGTACAAGCCCGTCTAGTCTGTGTGCTTCAGCCATGGCTTCGATGCTGTTGGCTATGAGTTCTCTAGATGGGAGGGAGTATTTCATGCCTATGTGGCCCATGGCTAATCCATCGCATATGGCTATTGTGTTGAATTCAAACGGTACACCTCCCCCCCTCCAAACACCTTCTTTTACGGCTTCCACCATCCGTTTGAGGTGCATATGCCCTGGGACGATGTCTGTGTAGCTGTTTGCAATGCCTATGAATGGTCTATTTAAGTCACCTGAATCTACTCCTAAAGCGTATAGCAGTCCCCTATGGTGAGCCCTGTTTAAACCACTTTTTATCTCACTGCTTCTCGACGTGTTCAATCTGAATCACGCAATAGTTCAATCTGTGGAAGAAGCTATAAGCTTTAGTACAGTAAAAGTTCATGTTGTAAAAGCTTAAATAGTGGATGTGTGTCTAAAATAGGCTTGTGTTCCATTAGGGGTGTTGCGATGGGGTGGTACTTTATCATCGAACTGTAGCGGCTTCCCCTCGAAAATACTTCTTCTAGATACAACTTTAAGAGATGGTGAACAGACCCCAGGTGTATCACTCACCCCTGAGAAAAAACTGAGGATAGCGGTTAAACTTGATGAGATCGGCGTAGACTTTATAGAGGCTGGTTTTGCAGCGGCTTCTCGGGGGGAGTTTGAAGCTGTAAAGCTTGTATCGTCTCAAGGTTTGAAAGCTAAAGTCTATAGTTTCAGTAGAGGCGTTAAATCCGATATAGATTCTGCTGCAGATGCTGGAGCTGATGGTGTAACTTTAACGTTGCCCACTTCAGACCTACATATAACCTACAAGCTTAAGAAGGATAGAGACTATATTTTGAGGAGTACTGAGGAGTCTGTAACGCATGCTAAGAGTAGGGGGTTGACCGTAGAATTCCTCGCAGAGGATGGTAGTAGAAGCGACTTGGAGTTTCTGGAGAAAGTCTTTAATAGAGCTGTGGAGTGTGGAGCAGATAGAGTATGTCTTTGCGACACTGTTGGGGTTTTAACGGTTGAGAAGACTTATGAAGTAGTTCGTAGGCTTTCGGCGAATTTGAAAGTCCCATTGGCGATTCACTGTCACAACGACTTCGGATTGGCTGTTTCAAATTCTATCGCTGCTCTTAAAAGTGGTGCTCAAGAGGCTCATGTTACAGTCAACGGGCTTGGAGAGAGGGCTGGTAATGCTGCTTTGGAGGAGCTTGTTGTAGCTTTAAACGTTTTATACGGCTGTAAGTTGAACATCCGCATGGAGCTTATACATGAAACGTCTAGGCTTGTTTCAAGGTTGACGGGTATTTTCCTCCAGCCTAATAAGGCGATAGTTGGTGATAATGCGTTTACTCATGAGTCTGGAATACATACGCACGGCGTTTTATCGCACCCAGCAACTTATGAGCCTATTTCGCCTGAGCTTGTAGGAGCATCTAGACGTATAACTGTGGGTAAACACGCTGGCTCACATGGTATTGAAGCTATGCTCAGAAGTATGGGTTTAACTGTGACGAAAGAGCAGCTTTCAGAAATCCTGAAGAGGATTAAAACTCTAGGCGATAAGGGTAAGCAGGTTACAGACACAGACCTTCAAGCTATAGCTGAAGCCGTCCTAGGATTGCCAAAGGTCAGACCTATACAGTTGAAAGAGCTTACTGTCGTAACTGGTAATAGGATTACTCCGACGGCTTCTGTTAAGCTGTCTTTAAACGGTAAGACGATAGTTGAGTCTGCAACTGGAGTAGGCCCGGTTGACGCCGCTATTAACGCCATTAGGAAGGCTGTTTCAGCGGTGGAGCCTATTCAGCTTGAAGAATACCATGTGAAAGCTATAACTGGTGGAACCGATGCCGTCGTCGAAGTCTTGGTGAGGCTTAGGAAGGGTGCGAGGGTTGTTACGGCTATGGGTGCTAGAGGGGATATCGTTATGGCGAGTGTGGAAGCCGTCTTAAACGGGATGAATACTCTCCTGGTCGACTATGAGAAGATTAGGGGGGAAGGTAAAAGTTGAGGATGAGTGGGAGTCAAGCGTTAATAGAGGCTCTGAAAAGAGAAGGGGTTAAAGTAATCTTTGGAATACCTGGAGGGGCTATAATGCCTGTCTACGACGTTCTCTACGATGAGAAGGATATAAGACACATTCTCATGCGGCATGAACAGTGCGCTGCACACGCAGCCGATGGGTATGCTAGGGCTTTACGTGGACCTGGTGTTTGTATGGCTACTTCTGGACCTGGGGCTACGAATCTTGTGACTGGTATTGCTAATGCTTATATGGATTCTAGCCCTGTTGTGGCGATAACTGGTCAGGTTGCTACGCACTTGATCGGTAAAGACGCTTTCCAAGAGACCGACATAATCGGTATAACTACTCCCATAACCAAGTATAATTATCAGGTTAGGCGGGTTGAGGATATACCTAGGATAGTTAAAGAGGCGTTCTACATTGCGTCGACGGGTAGGCCTGGGCCTGTGGTTATAGATGTGCCTAGGGATATGCAGACTGGTATAGCTGATGTGGATTTCAACGTTAAGGTGAGTATAAGGGGCTATAAGCCTAATGTTGAGCCCCACCCTCTACAGGTTAAAAGGGCTGTCGACATACTGGTGGGTAGTGAGCGTCCAGTAATACTTGCTGGTGGAGGAGTGCATTGGTCTAAGGCTTACGGGGAGCTTCTGACCTTAGCTGAGCTGTTAATGGCGCCTGTAGCTACTACCTTCATGGGTAAAGGCGTTATACCTGAAAACCACCCTCTGGCTTTAGGCTGTGTTGGGATGCATGGTAGGGTTGAAGCCAATAAGGCTATTATGGCTTCTGACGCTATTCTAGCGGTAGGTGTTAGATTTTCAGATAGGACTACTGGTAAGGTTGATGAATTCTGTCACGATGCTAAGATAATACACATAGACATAGACCCCTCCGAGATTAGGAAGAACGTCCCAGTTCACCTACCTATCGTTGCAGACGCTAAATACGCTCTTAAAGCTATCATAGATGAGTTGATCCGTAGAGGCTTCAAGAGGGAGAAGTCTGATTGGATTAGACGTATTGAAATGCTTAAGAAGGAGTGTGAAGACTCAGAGCCAGGTGGAGATCTTACGGCTGTGAATGCTATTAAGCTTCTACGTAAAGTTCTGCCTGAGAAAGCCATTGTGACCACGGAGGTTGGGCAGAATCAAATGTGGGCTTCGTTACACTTCAGGGTTTTAAAGCCTGGGACGTTCATATCTTCAGGCGGATTGGGGACTATGGGCTTCGGCTTCCCTGCGGCGCTTGGAGCTAAAGTCGCAGTGCCTGATGTACCCGTTGTAGATATCGCTGGAGACGGTAGTTTTCTGATGACTGAGCAGGACTTAGCTACTAGTGTTGTTGAAGATATACCAGTTACGGTTATGGTTCTCAACAATTCGAGTCTAGGTATGGTTGCTCAGTGGCAGAGGTTCTTCTTTGGAAGAAGATACTCTCATACGGATTTGAAGGGTGTGCCAGATTTCGCTAGACTTGCTGAGGCTTTTGGGGCTAGAGGTGTGAGAGTTGGTTCTCTGAATGAGCTTGAGCAGGTTTTACGTGAGGCTGTGAAATCGGATGTAACTGTTGTTATAGATGTTCCAATACCTAAGGAGGAGGATGTTC
>Ga0209394_1000571_pt1 | contig 28300 bp, 24 predicted proteins | sample JNZ201metaG_FD_184122 | JGI IMG/M metagenome (GOLD analysis project Ga0209394, IMG submission 184122) | Hot spring microbial communities from Jinze hot spring, China to study Microbial Dark Matter (Phase II) - JNZ 20120812A (SPAdes) (version 3) ... | reverse complement strand
GCCTACAACAATGTACATGGCAAGCAGTACAGCCGCTGGAGCGTTGATTGTCATTGAGGTTGTAATCCTGTCGAGGGGGATGCCGTCAAAAATGATTTCCATGTCCCGCAGTGTGCTTACACTGACGCCAGCCCTGCCCACCTCACCCCTCGCCATGGGATGATCGCAGTCATAGCCCACTTGGGTTGGAAAGTCAAAGGCAACGCTTAAGCCAGTTTGACCCTGACTCAGCAGATATTTAAAACGTTGGTTTGTCTGTTCAGCCGTGCCGAAGCCTGCGTACTGCCGCATGGTCCATAAACGCGCCCGATACATTGTTGGGTAGATGCCCCGAGTGAATGGGTATACCCCTGGAAACCCTAAGTTCTCTAGGTAGTCAATGTGGGCGACGTCCAAGGGAGTGTAGAGACGGTTAACCGGGATGTCTGAGCTTGTTGAAAATTCGCCTCTTTCGGGGAGACGCTCGAGGCTTTTAGCCACAACTTCCCTTTCCCAGGCTTCCATCTCTAGGCGGATTTTCTCCAGAACTTTGCTGTCAAACAAGTAGTGCACCCAAAAGCTACATTGCCAAACCGCATATAAATGACTATTCAAACGGCAAGCAAATCACGAATTTTTTGCTTTAAAGTTTAAAGGACTGCAGCGCCAAATCTTGGATGAGGAAGAAGCATGAAAATCACATTCTGGCTGCTGGATGTGAATTATGAGGTTAAGAACCATGAGCCCGAGATCTGGCTTTGGGGGGTCGACGCTTCCGGAAACAGAGTTTTGGTTATCGACAGAAGCTTCATAACGTATTTTTATGCTGTTGTTGAAAATGGCTTTGACCCCACTAGGCTTGCCGCCGAGATTACGTCGAGGAAGGCTCTTTATCCATTTATTGTTGGGATTGAGCCCGTTGAGAGGCGATTTTTCGGCAAACCCGTTAAGGCTTTGAAAATTTGCTGTAAAGATCCGGATTTGGCGGCTAAATACGCCAAGACTATTCAAAAACTGGACGGAGTGAAAGAGTGCCTTGAGGATGATATTCGATATTCTATGCGGTATCTCATCGACAACGGGGTTATTCCCTGCGGTTGGCATGAGGTTGAAGTTGAAGAGGAAGCTGGAACACACAACGTTAAAGTTGACCGGATATATGTGGCTAAGCATCCTCCAAGATTTATTGAGAAAACGGACGTTCCAAACCTTAGGATTCTCGGCTTTTCAATGATATGCTATGGCAAGGAGGGCGCACCCAAGCCCGACAGAAATCCAGTTGTCATAATTTCGACGGCAACAAACACTGGCGAGGAGAAGCAGTTTATAGCTGGCGACGACATGAACGACAAACCTCTTTTAGAGGCTTTCATTGGTTATGTGCAGCGTTTCGACCCGGACATAATCGTTGGTTTTGGGGTTAATAGGCAGGATTGGAGCTACCTTAACGAGCGATGCAAGAGGCTTGGACTGCGCTTATCCGTTGACAGGGCTGGAACAGAACCCCACACAAGCGTTTATGGGCATATCTCGATAACTGGAAGAGCTAACGTGGACCTCTTCGACTTCGCCGAAGAGTTTCCAGACGTGAAGGTTAAAACCTTGGAGAACCTGGCGGACTATTTGGGTGTAATGAAGCTTGAAAATCGCGTTTTAATAGAGGATGTGGATTTCGCCAACTACTGGGACGACAAAGAAAAACGTGAAATTTTGAAGAGGTTTTCTATGGAGAACACCCGCTGCATAATGGGCATAGCCAATGCCCTTCTGGATTTCGCCATGCAGCTTTCAAGCCTTGTTGGTTTACCCCTAGACCACATTGGAACAGCCGCCGTCGGCTTTCGTGTAGAATGGTTCCTAATAAAGCACGCCCACAAGATCGGCGAGCTCGTGCCTAAAAGGGTTGAGCAGCCATATAGGCCTTATGCCGGTGCCATAGTGCTTAGCCCAAAGCCCGGGCTACATGAGAACATAGCAGTCTTGGACTTCGCCTCTATGTATCCAAACATCATGATAGCATACAACCTCTCTCCGGACACTTACGTGGCTCCCAAAGAGCCCACACCGCCCTGCGGAGTTTATGAGGCACCCGAGGTCAAGCATAGATTTAGAAAGGAGCCGCCCGGATTCTACAAGGAAGTTTTATCCTACCTCATTAACGTGAGAAACGAGATCCGCGCCAAGATGAAGGAGTACCCCGTGGACAGCGTTGAATACCGGATTTTGGACGCTCGGCAGAAGGCTGTGAAGGTCATAACAAATGCTTCTTATGGGTATGCAGGCTGGATTGGCGCCAGATGGTACATGAAGCCCGTTGCAGAAGCCGCGACAGCATGGGGTAGGCACACAATTTTGACGGCTATCAAGATGGCTGAAGAGGAGGGCTTGACGGTTGTTTACGGCGACACAGATAGCATCTTCATAAAATATGACCCGGAGAAGGTGGAAAGACTCGCTGAGAAGATCTGCGAAAAACTTGGCTTAGAAATAAAGCCGGACAAAATCTACACGCGCATCTTCTTCACGGAAGCCAAAAAACGGTATGCTGGACTTCTCCCAGATGGAAGATTGGACATTGTCGGGCTGGAAGTCATAAGAGGCGACTGGGCAGCCGTCGCCAAAAAAGTTCAGGAAAAGGTTTTGGAGGTTATCTTGAAGGAGCAGTCGCCCCAGAAGGCGGCGCGGGTTGCTAGACAGTTTATCCAAGATCTTAGGCAGAGGAAGGTTCCATACCGCGACCTGATAATATGGAAGACTTTAACCAAGTCTATTGACGAGTATGAGGTTAAGGCTCCCCACGTGGCGGCTGCGAAGATGTTAATGGAGAAGGGCTGGAAGCTTGCCATGGGCGACAAGGTTGGCTATGTTGTCATTGCTGGTTCTGGAAGGCTCTATGAGCGGGTTAAACCCTACATGTTTGCCAGCTATGACGAGGTGGACGTGGAATATTATGTGTCCAATCAGGTTGTGCCAGCCGCCGCTCGCGTTCTCGAATGCTTCGGCATAACAGAGGAGCAGCTGCTTAAGGCTGGGGTTGAGGAAGGCACGACGAGGAAGCTCACAGACTTTTTCGGCTAGTCTCCCATTACCTCTGAGAAGGTTGCAAGCTGCACATTTAATGGCGGTTTCACAGCTTCTGATATGCGGGATGCGACAATGTTTTTTATGTTTTTCTCGCTGGCTATGTCCACTATCCGCTGGGTTATTATGCCATCAAAGACAACGGTGTCCACACCGCTTACCTGTTGAAGCCTTTCGGCCAGCTGGCTTACTGGCAGTCTTTCCATGGGCTCCAGCTTCTCGTTTAGGAGCACAGCCTCCAAAGTGCCCTCTAACTCCCTCACCAGCTGAACTATCTCCTTTGGAAATTCTGCTGGGCGTTTCTCTCTTCTTGGTGGATGTTTTAAAAGCTCTTCCACGGGAACTCGGGCAGCTAGAGCCTCAAAGATTTCCTTGCAGTTAAGCTCCTCCACCTCCTTGCCCCTGGGCGCCCTAGCCACGTATTTTATGTTGGTTACTTGCAGTAGTTCCTTGAGAATGAGGTCTCCACCCCGATCTCCATCGAGGAAGGCTGTTGCCTCCTTCTCTCGGCAGAGCTTCTTGATGGTTTCTGGAACTTTTGCGCCCTCAAGGGCTATGACGTTATGGATTCCGCAACGCAGGAGGTTGATTACGTCAGCCCGCCCCTCGACTATTATGATTTCCTTGGCACTGTCAACTTCCGGTCCTGCTGAAAGCTCTTCTGGACCATACTTTTCCACCTTCGCCACCTTCAGGGTCTCCGCCAACTCCTTGAAGATTTCATCCACTGTGGGCATGGTCTCAATGGTCCACTGATGGAGAATCTCCTTAGCCCTGTCAATGATGGCTTTTCGACGTGCCTCCCTAACGTCCTCAATTTTTTCCAGCGTTACCTTCGCGGCGCATGGGCCAACGCGGTTTATGCTTTCTATGCTTGCCGCCAAAAGGGCTGTGGTAACCCTGTCCAAGCTTGTTGGAATTATTATTGTGCCTGTTGTCCTGTCATTTTTCGAGTGGAGTTCAATTTCGATTCTGCCGATTCGCCCCGACTTCTGGAGCTCTCTGAGGTCTAGTTCTGGTCCGAAGAGTCCTTCTGTCTGCCCGAAAACCGCTCCTATAACGTCCGGCTTTTCAACTACCCCGTCTACTTCGATTTTCGCGCGGATTACATACTTTACAGTGAGGGTTTGTGATGAACCCGTAAGCGTCACCTCCTTTATACATGGTTTATGCCTTTATGTTAGTTTGATTTTGTGATGAGAGAACAGTGCTCTCAACACTGGATTATGTAGTAAATACTGTCGATATATATTACCTTTATGAATTTCCAATCTTGTTTTTCAATGTTTGCATGTAGGTGGCTAAGCCTTCCACATCCTTGACTTCTCTGCCCGTTAGGCTTGAAAGCTTAAGCCAGTAGTGAGTGTTCGCCTTTATGCCCACCTTCTCCATGTGGTTTTTCAGTTGTTCGGTTAGCTCTCTGCCTTCCTTGTCGAAGTCCAACATTAATATGACTTCGTCTGGGCTGGATGCTTCTATTTCTGAAACCACGTCTAGGAGGGTTTTCAAGCCTTTTTTGGCAAAAATTATTTTGCCGCTTATTATTCCGAGGGCTTTCAGGGCTTGCTCGTCTTTCCGCCCCTCCACTATGATGGGTTTTCCGCTTTTGGCTTCTTCCGCCAGCTGCTCCAAAATATGTTGAATTTGTTCTGCCTTCTCCTTTAGGTGGGTGGACAAGGTTTTTACCTTGTTATCTCCGCTTTCTTTACAACTTCTAGGCTTTCTCGGGCTTCCCTATCTGTTTCAAAGTACCGTCTTATGGGCTCAAGGATTTTGGCTAGTTCCTTGGCTACGGCGCTTTTAAGGTCTTGGGGATGAAGCTGTCCGGTTCTGTAGGCTTTTTCCAGTTCAGCATAGCTTTCAAAGGTTATGGTTCCACCGTATTTGGATGGACGTTCCACCGTAAATGCGTCCCTTTCATGGAATATTATGTATTTGGCGATTTCCAGAACGGGATTCATTTCCGTCTGTTTTTCTGGACACCATGCCCTTCTGAGTTTGGCTTGGATTTGCTCTTCGCTGTCGTGGATGAATATAGCCGTCCAAGGCTTGGATTTGCTCATTTTGCTGGCAATCACCTGCTCCAGCTTGTCCCTAGTCTCAAGTTTAACTGGCTCAGCTAAACCCATCAACAGGTGGTGGTGTACTGCCACAGGCTTTTTCCACCCCATTTTCGGGAAGATTTCCCGGGCTAACACGTGGGCTTTGCGTTGGTCCATGCCGCCGTGCGGTATGTCAGCGCCTATCATTTTGATGTCTACGGCTTGCATGGGCGGGTAGAAGTACTGCGACAAATCAAGCTTTTCCGTTTCGCTTCGCCCCATAATCGTGAGACATCGCAGTGTACGGCTCAGGGTCATGTGTTTAGCAAACTTTAGCAGGTTCCGCCAGTACTCGTCATTATTATGGTAGAGCTCCGAGCCCACCATTATTTTTACGCCGGGGCAGAAGAACTGGAAGGCTTTCGCGTAGTACTTTGTGGCCTGGAGGATTTTGTCCCAATCTCCGCCGAACTTGTTGTTTATGTAGCTGTGCCAGTCCGCCAAAAAAACTTGGCAGCGGATTCCCGCCTTCAAAAAGTCGTTTATCTTAAAACCGGAAATCACAAGATTTCCAAGATGCAGCAGGCCGGAAATCTCAAAGCCAATGTAGTGGCCGGGATGTGGATTCGTTTCAAGCAACTCCCGTAACTCGCTTTCGACGAGAATTTCCTCTGTGGGCGGGCGCTTAATCAGGTCAATTTTGGTTTCTATGTCCAAGACAGGTCAAGCCTTCACATTATATGCAAAAGCGCAACTTAAAAGTTGTTTCCAAAAAGGCTGTAACATTTTATCGCGGGCGCCCCTAATTGTCTCCCAACGTCACCTATCACTTAACCTCATCGTGGAGCCATGCGCTCCCCTTGGTTAAGCTCTCTCCGGCGTGGGAGTTTTAGGGGGCACCCGCGCCCGCCGGTGTCCCATGCTTGGGTAAACCCGCCTTCACGGCAACAAGCGTTCAAGCTTGCTGCTCGGTTGGGTCCGTCGGCATGGATTTATCCCGGCGGGATTCCCAAGAAGGCTCACGTTATAGGCGTTTCATCGCCAAAATAGGTTAAAGCTTTTCAAGAATTAAACGTTGCTGTTTAAAACTTGTCCCCTTGGAACTAATGATTCTTTAATTTTCAGGAAGTCAATTTTGCTGCTGGCTGCGGACTGCAAAATTGATAGCCCCTCTCTAGATTTTCCAGCAACAGAATTAGATGGTTGCTGGTGAAAAGGAAAATGGAGGGAGTTTAAGTTTGTGTTTAGCTTCTTTTGTGTCGTGTGTATATTACGGCTGATGATACTATGGCGATTGCCGCCATTGTTGAAGTGATAAGGGATAACATCTCTATTGAAAGGCTTGGCATGTTTGAAAGCGGGTTTGACGGAGGCTGCCAAATGTTTGTGTTGTTTGCTCTGTAGGCGATTGAGGCTGAGCCCTGGGTGACGCTTATCTCTAAGAGGATCCCTGTCTGCTTATCCCAGCGGTAAGTGTACTGTTCAGATTCCCCAGCTAGGCTTGCGTAAACATAGGTTCTGCTTGCTCCAGCATATGTCCCGGTTACTTCCTCGGTGATTGTCACGCTGCCGTTGGTAACTAACTGGATAGTGTCACCAGTTTTCGAGTTTGCCGGGATGACTATTTGGAAAAATGCATTTCCAGAGCCCGTTGCAACATCAATGGTCCAAGTTTCCACGTGTTCTGCCCCATCGCTCATGTGCATCGTCATCCTAAAAGTCACATTTGTTCCGGCGACTGAGGTGCATTCTGCTTTAACCCATTGAGGCAGGTTCGACGGAGGAGTAGTGCCGCTAACGGCTAGTTCGTATTTTATCCAGTCGCCCATTTTGACGCCCACTTGCACTTCTGCATAAGCCAGGTTTAGGCAAAGTAAAAACGCCACAGCTGTTACTACGAAGGCTGCAGATCTCTTCATGCGTTATCCTCCATCATCCGCGTTTAACTATTATGGCTGCTATTACAGAAGCCACTGCCACGATGGCTATTGACAGTATCAGCCACCAGTAGCCCAGTATGCCGGTTAAATCTACACCGCCAACGCCTCCGCCACCGCCGCTTAAATGCGTTGTTAATTGGTGGTAGCTGTGGTGGTATTGCACATAGATTTGGGCGTATCCGCCAGCCTAGCTCATTTGAAACTCTAGGGGTTGATTGTCCAATGTGACTGTTACAGCTGAAAGGGAGCTAATCATATCTATCGGCACTGTTATGTTGGCTACTCCCGCTGTTCCGTCTGGACCGCCAACGTTGACGGTTAAAGCCATGCTTGCGGAGTTGAAAACCACGCCGAGAACAGAAGAGTTTGTTGAAACATACATCCTCTTGTTTCGCCACTCGAGCTGCATGCGAATCCAACCCGCAGGCAAGACAGTAATAAAGGCAGCATCTAAACCCGTTGCTGCAGCCTCAAGACCATCAGCTACGCCGTCACCATCCGTATCCCGCTTCATCGAATTCGTCAGGAAAACTTTGATTTCAACACCGTCGCTGAGCCCGTCTCCATCGGAATCACTGTTGAACATCAATGTACCATAAGTAATTTCTTCAAGGTTTGTTAACCCATCATCGTCATAGTCCTTATGGACGTCAGTGGGGTTGCATGGATTAAGATGATTCCGAAGTTCATCCATATCTGGTAAGCCGTCTCCGTCGCTGTCCGGATTAAGTGTTTCCGGAAGATCTAGATCCATAAGATACGAAATGAACCTCAAGCCGCCAGCATCTGAAAGTCGTAGGAAAGCGACCAAAGAATTATCAGCTGGAGAAAGTGAACCGCACAAACCTTTACAAATTATTTGCTTGTTGCTCCCATCAACGTTTACGGCGGTTAAATTGGCGGCGAGTACCCATTCATACGGGTTGCCGCTCATTAAAATCTTGTTTGATACCTCAGTGTATGTTAACGTTTCGCCGGATACCCAATTAACCCAAAGTGCAACGTTTGCGTCTGCGATGGTTGTGAAGTTGATGAGACTGGCTTCGTTCAGATTAATAACATAAAGCCCCCCATAGCCATATTCAAACCCGTATTTGTTTGATGTGAAGGCTATTTTGTCGTTTGATGGAGCAATCTTCAAACTTGTGATACTGCCCTCAAATTCAAGGATCTGAGTTGTGTTTCTAGTTGTGAAGTCAAACTTTTTGACGCGACTAACGAGAACGCTTCGACGTTGTTCTTCAGAATAGTACGAGTATTCTTCTGTATAAACTAGGAACGTGCTGTCACGCGCAACGTCAACAGCTGTCGCGTAGAATTGACCTACGGTTATGGGAATTCTCGTTATAAGGGTTGGGTTCGAGCCATCTAGATTGACTGAAACAATATCTACATAGTTTCGGTCGAGGCTTCCGTTTCCAAAGAAAATTTTTGTTTCATCTGGCGATATGACGAAACTACTTTGCATGAGGCTGCAAATGGCACGCGGAGCTGAAAATTTGTGGATCACTTCCATGCTACTAGCATTAATGACCACAACTTTCGTTATAGGGGAAGGACCGTGGGGGTCCATTTCGCTAACTACTAGCAAAAGCAATCATCCAGAGGGCGACCACATAATATGGTATGTATCTGGGTTGGGAAAGAACCACCAGCTTAGCTTAGTCCAATCGACAAATTGGGGGTCCACCCAATAAACAATCCTTGGGTTGGCATTAGCGTTAGGTCCAGATGCATCGACAAGAGAATTTCCGCAGAGTCCAAGTATTGTTGAAGCTAGAATCACTGCTATTGCGGCAATAGATAAAATTTTATTTTTTAGCAATTTTTTAGCAATTTATCAACTCCATGTATTGTATATTACGAAATCATTTAAAGGTTTACGCAGAACAGCTTCATAAAAATAATTCTAAAAGTCCGTCAAGATTTCAGTTAAGCTTGATTTAGAATACTCATCTCTTTTGTTTATTGGTTATAAACGATTCTAGGTCTATTTCGAGGGCAGCTGTCGGATTTTCAATTTCAAAATTGTTTAAGATTTGTGGGTGGATTTCGCCTAACACGCCAATCTGTTTGTTGCCGACGTAGAGGGCGGCTGTTCTCCCCGTCAAGAAGCTTGAATGCTTGGCTTCCCTTACTTGCCAGTTGGTTAAGCCCATGTTGGCTAGGAGTGCCTCGCAGACGGCTCTTATTTCTGTGTAGTTGGCTGTGGAATGGCATGTGACGGCCGCCAGGTGCAAGCGTCTTTCGCACATGGTTTCTTGGCGGCGGTTTATTTTTGCAACGTCAGACACTTCAAAAAGCCTTTGCGGGTAGCTTTCATGCTTGTTTTCGGCCAGGTTCTTCAATAGTCCCGGCAGAAGCATCTCCCTCACTATGGTGTATTCAGCTGAAACTGGGTTGGCTATGCGCACAGGGTTTTTGGGCTTCAACCTCATGAACTCATAATGAATCCGCTCATTTGTTAGCGTGAAGTTCATAACTTCCAGGAATCCCAAGCCCACCATGATTTGACGGATGACTTCCGCCAGCTTGTTAACTGGATGCTTTTCGCCAACTGTTATGGTGGCTGGTATTGTTGGTTCAAGCCTGTAATAGCCGTAGCCTATGGCAACCTCCTCCACGAGGTCTATTTCGTGGAGTATGTCGATGCGGTAGGGTGGAATGGCAACTTCCAAGACATCCTTTCCAATAGCCCTTATGTCAAGCCGGCATTTCCGTAGGCAGTAGGCAGCATCATCTATGGAAAGCCTTAAGCCAAGCATTCTGTTGGCGTAGCCCAACCTGAGCCTCATTTTCTCCGGTTCAAGGTTCGGCGAAACCAATGTGCGGTCTGGATAATGCACAACCACCTTCTCTAGTCTGCCGCCCATGTCCGCCAGCGCCGTTGCCAAAACTTTTAGACTTTTCTCCACTGCCTCAAAGCTTGGACCCGTAACGTCCAAGAAGAGGTTTCTGGTGTTTTCGTCTACTCTTGTTAGCTCGCCGTTTATGATGGGCGGCATGGATAAAACTCGCCCATGCTTGTCTATGAGGAGTGGATATTTGGGCGCCCAGTCAATTAGGTGGCGGTACGCTATTCCCTTCTCGTGTTTCTCCAGAATCTCCTTAAGCGTCATTTCTTCTGTTTTGCCAAGAGGTACAAATTTCACGCTTGTGGGTTCCACAGCCGTGTAGGTGAAGGGCGGCTCAACAGCGTCCAAGTTGTGGATGCCTATAGAAGCCTTTTTGCGGTTTCTTCCAATACCCCAGTGAAGGTCCTCTTGCATCTCCATAAGCTCCACAACAGCATCCTCGTTTAACTCGACATTACGGACCACGGCGGCCAACATGTAGGGTCTAACGCTGGAAACCGCGCGGTCAACGTTCAATGTTATTTTCGGCGGTTCAGCATGATATTTGGGCATTCCGGTTTCTAGCTCTAGGAAGCCTTTCAAGGCGCGGGCTACGCCAGCGTGGCTGCAGAAGTCTATGCGATTCGGGTTGTATTCCGCCTTAACATAGTCTTCGCCAACTTCCTCCAAGTCGAAGCCGATCCAAGGCAGCCACTTGGCTAACTCTTCGCTGGTGATGGGTTTGCCCAGAAACTTTGACAATTTTTTCACGTGGAGGTTTATCACCGGCATAAGGGGGTCCTCCTAAGCCAGCCAACATTGTTCGCATATAACATGCGGATATCATCCAAGCCCAGTTCAATCATGGCTAAACGCTCTAAGCCTCCGCCCCAAGCCAGCACTGGATATTTAATGCCCATAGGCGCCAAAACCTCTGGGCGAAACATGCCCATGCCACACAATTCTATCCAACGCTTAAGTTTGGGGTGATAGGCTACAGCTTGGGCTGAGGGCTCCGTGTAGGGGAAGTAGCTTGGCCAAAACTCTATTTTCTCGATGCCAAACTTCGTGTAGAATGTCTTCAAGGTGCCCATCAAATCCCGTAATGTAACCCTCTTATCCATGATTATGCCTTCAATCTGGTGGAATTCGGCTAGGTGCTTGTATGTGACCTGCTCGTTTCTGTAAACCCTATCCACCGAAAACACCTTTATGGGCGGCTTCCTATGGGTTGCCAGATACTTTATTGTTTCAGCTGTTGTATGTGTCCTCAAAACAAGCTTTTTGGCTTCTTCGCCGCTCCACTTGTAGCCCCAGCCCTTAGAACCCGTGATCCATCCATCCTCATGGGTTTTCGCCACAGCATCCACAATCCCCTTGGACGGCAACCTTCCAGTCTGCGGATTAGCCAAATAAAACGTGTCCATCATCTCACGGGCTGGGTGATCTTGGGGCTGGAAAAGGGCGTCGAAGTTCCAGAAGGCTGTCTCCACGAGGGGACCGCGGATCTCCGTGAAACCCATCTCCAAAAAGATTTCACGAGCCCTTTGGATGATCTGTTGCAGAGGATGCATTTTACCCGGATAAACAGCCGGCCCCGGGGCTGTCACATCAAACTTTGTGAGTTTCACGTTTCTCCAGCGCCCGGAAACTATAAGCTCTGGGGTAAGCTGGGTCACTTCCTCAGTTATTTCTAAGCCTCTTCTAGCGGTTCGCCAGCCCTCTTCCGTTAATTCAAGTTCGCGGTGAACTTTTTCCTCAATCTCCACTAGGTTGCGTTTCCGAAGGATTTCTAAGACTTTTTTGAAATCTTCGTTTAGGTCTTCAACTCTTATGACGCGTTTCTCGAATATGGTGGTTAAGAGTTTCTCGTCAGCGCCGAGCGGGGGCTCCGTATTCACCGTCAACGTGCACTTCTTGCCTTTCACTATGCCCCAGTTTTTCTGCTTAATCCAGCCGAGGGCTATGGGAACCATTTTGGCGTCTAGGCCCGCCTCTTGGGCAGCTTTGTCCACAGATGCTTCGCCGCCAAGCCTTAGCAATGCACGGAGTAGGCGACGCTCCGGCAGCCCGTACTGGGCATAGTATTCGCCTTCCTCGCTTAAAGTGGCGACCTTCCATTTCCTTTCGTGAATTTTGACAAGGTTTCTTGTTGAAAGCGTTAGGGCTGCCCTCATGATAGCGGCATGGGCTAAGCCGCTTTTCTCGGCTACATCGTCCACGGAGGCTTTTCCATCAAGCATTCTCAGAGCCGTTAACGTCTTCTTTTCATGAAGTCTTAAACTAGCCATCCTAAACACCTAAACTATCAGCTAAATTATTAACCGTGCAGGGATGCTTACATAGAAAGCCTTCAAGGCTTTTTAAGCTATACCCGTCAAAAACCGAAAGGATGTAGTCCTTCACGGAAATTGGCAGGGCCATCCCTTCACCCGGCAACAATGTAATGGAGACGTCAACCACATATTTATAGGTTATTCCAATTGGGTGTTTCACAAAACTTAATACCCATGGCTGAAATGTATTAGAAGCCAGATGCAGCAAAGAGGGCGCGGTTTTGGCTGGCGAAGAGAAAAATGAGATGGTTGTCACTCCATGGGAGGTTAGGGGCAAAGTAGATTATGAACGTTTAATCCGAGAGTTCGGCACCCAGCCCTTGACAGATGAACTTTTACAGAGAATAGCCAAACACACTGGCGAACTTCATCTCCAGCTTAGGCGGAGAATCTTCTTTTCCCACCGTGACCTTGACACAGTCTTGGACTTGTACGAGAGGGGCGTGCGTTTCGTCCTTTACACTGGTAGAGGTCCCTCGGGTCCCGTTCATATTGGGCATCTTGTTCCATGGATATTCACTAAGCATCTGCAGGAGAAGTTTGGCACTAGGCTGTATTTTCAGATGACGGATGACGAGAAATTTGTTGTGGACGATGAGCTTAGGCTTGAGGATACAAGGCGTTTTGCATACGAGAACGCCCTAGACCTTATCGCTTTGGGCTTTGAACCCAAAAACACCTACATAATCTTCGACGTGGAGGACATTGGCATGCTTTACGATATAGCCCTTGAAGTGGCCAAGCGCATAACCTACTCGACGGCGAAAGCCACCTTCGGCTTTCAGGAAAGCACAAACATAGGCTGGATTTTCTGGCCGGCCATACAGGCGGTTCCATGTTTTCTCCACGCCAAACTGACAGGCGAGAATGTTCCCGCCCTGATTCCGGCAGCCATAGATCAAGACCCATATTGGAGGATAACCCGCGACGTAGCCCCAAAACTCGGCTACTATAAGCCAGCGCAGATCCACTGCCGTTTCCTTCCGGGGCTGGGTGCTGGCGGAAAAATGAGCGCCTCTGAACCCGAAACCTCCATATTCACCGTGGATCCACCGGAGGTTGTTAAGCGCAAGGTCTGGAACGCCTTCACTGGCGGCAGACCCACAGTTGCCGAGCAGCGGAAGATGGGCGGAGACCCGAGCGTGTGCTCTGTTTTCCAGTACTTCCTATTCCTCTTCGAGGAGGATGACGAGAAGCTTGCCGATAGGGAACGGAAATGTAGGGCTGGCGAAATCCTCTGCGGCGAATGCAAAACAGAACTAACTGAAAGAGTTGTTAGGTTTTTAACGGAGCACCAGAAACGCCGAGAAAAGGCCAGAAACATAATAGACAAGTTTCACCTAAAACGTTAAGGGGAGCGGAAACAGTTGAAGGAGAAAAACGTTGTGAATGTTGGGTTGACAAACGCTTATAGGCTTGTTCATCCCATGCACACTGTGCTTGTTTCATGCGCTGGCAAGGATGGAAAACCAAACATTATAACGCTTGCATGGGCCATGCCGACCTCCATTAATCCGCCGCTTGTCGCCGTCAGCATCGCACCCCGCCGTTACTCCTACAGCCTCATCGAGGAGACAGGCGAGTTTGTGGTGAACATTCCAACAATGGAAATTTTGGACGCCACATTATACTGTGGAGCTGTCAGCGGGAGAAGCCGCGACAAGTTCAAGGAAGCTGGTTTAACGCCGCTGCCTGCAAGGCGTGTTAAGCCCCCCATAATTAAGGAGTGCGTCGCCCACTTGGAATGCAAGCTTTACGGCAAATATCCAACAGGAGACCACACCATCTTCGTGGGTGAAGTCGTGGAGGCCTACGCCGACAAAGAATGCTTCAGCGAGGCAGGCTACGATCTTGAAAAGGCGAAGATGATTTTCCATTTAGGCGGAAGCGAGTTCGCAACCCTTGAACCAAAAATCTACAGGCCGAAAATCTAGAAAGAAGGGGAAACCCTAGAACTCAAAGCTCTCGCCGGGACTTAAAACCACAACCTTAGTCTTAGCTGCTTTTCTCTTCACCTTTTCTACGAACTCGTCCGCCGACTGAGCTAGAACTGGGAAAGTTTTGTAGTGCATTGGGATAACCACCTTGGGCTTCAAGAGTTTGACGGCCTCCGCCGCCTCTAGGGCGCCCATAGTATAGTAGCCGCCTATGGGTAGAAGCGCCAGATCCGGCTTATACAATTGCCCAATAAGCTTCATGTCCATGAAAAGCCCGGTATCTCCTGCATGGTAGACGGTTTTGCCCTCCCCCTCAACGACGACGCCCGTGGGCGCGCCCCTTGAACTGGTATGGAAAGCCTGCACCATGTGAAGTTTTATGCCCTTCACTTCCACGCATCCGCCAATGTTGAGTCCAGCAACTTCTTTAACGCCGTTTTCGCTGGCATAATTGCCTAACTCGAAGGTGGAAACAAAAGTGGCGTGGGTCCGTTTACAGATGGCTATGGCGTCGCCTAAATGATCGCCGTGGTCATGTGTAACATAAACAATATCCGCCTTGCCAATTTCAGAAGCCTTTATGGGCGCAGAGGGATTTCCATCCAGCCATGGATCAATTAAAATGATTTTGCCGGCTAACTCAAGTTGGAAGGCTGCATGTCCAAGCCATATTGCCTTTGCCATCCCACCGCCTCCCACAATCAAACCTTTTAAGGCTCCAGCTGGGTTAATAAAGGTTAAAGTGAAGGCAAATTGAAGAACTTGGACGAGGAAGCATTTAAAAAGCTCCGCCAGTCAGGCAGAATTCTCCGTGAAACCCGCGAGGAGCTGAAGGGTTTTGTCCGCGAAAACATGCCAATAATAGAAGTCTGCGAAAAAGCCGAGGATCTCATAAGGCATAAGGGTGCAAAGCCGGCCTTTCCATGCAACATTTCAGTAAACGAGATAGCCGCCCACTACACCTCACCACCCGGCGACAAGAGGAGGATCCCAGAAGGCTCCCTTGTGAAGGTGGATATAGGTGCCCATGTTGATGGATATGTGACGGACACCGCCGTAACAATATGCTTCAATCATGAGCTTAGGGATATGGTGGAAACGGCTGAGCAGGCCCTCAAAAAGGCTATTGAAACAATCCAGCCGGACATGTCCACGTCGAAGCTTGGCGCAGTAATTGAGTGGACCATAAAAGCCAGAGGCTACAAGCCTATATCAAATTTGACAGGCCACCAGGTTGGTAGATATCTGGTGCACGCGGGCACATCGCTCCCAAACGTGGCGCATATTTCCCTTGCAAAGGTTAGGCTCGGCGAAGCCTACGCCATTGAACCCTTCGTCACGGTTCAAAACGCCGTGGGAAGGGTGGAGAACAGCAGCGAGGTCACCATCTTCCGTTTTGTGAAACAGAAGCCCCTGAAAAATCCCTATGCGAAAAAACTGCTTGAATACATCGAGGAAAACTTTAGGACACTGCCCTTTGCTGAAAGGTGGATTCAAGGGGTTATACCTCAAGAACACTATAAGGAAGCGTTCCGAGAGCTTCTCCTCTCAAAGGCAATTATGGGTTATCCAGTCTTCGTTGAGGCTAGCGGAAAACCCGTAGCCCAGGCGGAACACACGGTTCTGGTGGTTGAAGATGGCTGCCTAGTCCTAACCTAGAAGGGGAAGGAAGACTTCGGTTTTTCACGCACTTCACGGTATATGGCTGTGATCAACATTTTCTCGTTGCATTTTTGGCAGACATCCACTTCCTTGAAAATGTAGTCGCCCCGCTGGAACTCTCTTACGGTTTTGAAGCCGCATTTCCGACATTCAATCGTCGTTGTTATAGGCGGGAGCTCAATCCTTAAACGTATCAAGCGTTGCCTCATCTGGAAAAGCATGTAAGTGCCCGCTGCTACGCCTATAAAGCCGACCAACAGCAGAACGGTGGCGATTTCGTATTCACCCGCAAAATAAAACTGGACTGAGTTAGCGAGGGCCATGACGGCTATAACCAGCGTTATGAAAATCGCCATCAAGACGAATGGTGAAACCTTCACCGGAGGCTGCTGTTCAGAATATGTTTGGCTCAAGGCATAACCCCCTATTGTCCTATGCCTATTGTGTTGCCAACTCCGCAAATAATAACCTTGTCACCCTCCTTGGTCCGCTCTAGAATGAGTTGCTTAATTCTCTCGATGGCTTTATCCGCAGCTTCGAAGATTTCCCTCCGCATGGGCGAAACCGCATCACCAATATCCTCCTTAATTATCACGGCGTTTATTGGTATACGATACTTCAGAATAGTCTCTTCAATTTTGAACTGATCCACGCCGGGGCCGCCTATGGCTGCTCCAACGCCGTCAGCTACCTCACCAACCTCTTCGCCTTCAAGCTTCAAGGCAGCGTCAATCATTATTATGTTGGCGATTTTACCCTCGTTTTCCTCTATGATGGTTTTAATAGCGTCTCCCGGTTTGCCCACATTCCCTCCGGGGCCCTCAGCCTTTATAACGTAGGCTGTTCTCCCCTCTATGGGAACTGTAGCCACGACACAGTCCTTAGGCACTTTCCGGATGGGGTGGCCGTGCATAAGCTTGGCGGCCACGAGGGCGCCTATACCGTCGCCTATGGGCTGCCCATAGGCAAAAGCTTTAAGGGCGCTGGCGTAGGCTTCTGCCTCCCGCATTACAAGAGGCAATATCATCTGAATCTGCATTATGATGTAGAGGCTTAACGTTTTCTTGCCAAGCAGGAAGTAATGTCTTATCACCTTGTAAATGTAGTTTAGAGCCATGGCTGCCTCAAGCGTGTTTTCCAAGTTGTTTATTTGGGTCTCGTCGGCGGAGGGTGCTAAAAGCCTAACTTCATCCTTAAACCGGGTGTCCCGGACATCCAAAATATGCTCTAGCTTCCAAACAATGCCCACGGGATCCAGGCTTTGGGGTGAAATGGTGAAATACTCGAGGAAACGGTCAACTCTGGGCGTGGGGTCTGTTTGAGGTTTCCCCACCTCTTTGATGGCCTCTATGGCTATTCTTCGCCCTTCATCCCTTAAATATTTCAGCTTGTAAAGGGAGCCTTCAATCTCGTTAAGCCAAATACGAAGCTGAAGCCTCTGCCCATAAAACATGGAAATAAGCAACATGACTATGAATATGATTGAAACAATTTGCGAGAATAACTCTCCCGGCATCTGTAGTAGCCAGCTTTGCAGCATAACTAACGCAACTGGCAGCATAACCGCTATGTTCACGAAATCACCTTCCGTGAAACTAGCAAAATCTCAGTTATAAGTTTTAAGATATTCCAAGTAAATACTACAAATACAAATAGTTAGGCACTCTGCAAGTTTTTCAGCGTCATGTTCACACTTGCCACCAAGAGCATAGCCGCAAAAACAAAACTCAAGCTTCTACTTGAAAGCTTCCGGCTTGTATAAGCCCCGACTTGGGCACCGACAACGGAGCCTAAACCCAGATAAACCGCATACAACGCATGGACATTTCCTAGCCGCACATGGTTTATCACGCCGGATATTGAAGTGAAAATCATGATAAACATGGATGTGGGAATTGAAAAGTATATTGGGAAACCAAGCGCATAGTACATGACCGGTACAAGGATAACTCCTCCACCTATGCCAAGAAGCCCCGAAGAAACTCCTCCCAAAAAGCTTAGAAACAACCCCGGAAGCATTCGCCTCCAATCCTTTAAAAGTGCATTCTCGAAGGCCGGGTCAATGGTTACCGAGGCTCTAATGGGCTTTGTCCTTAAAGCCTTGTAAACCATTTGAAAAGCAACCAATATTAGGAAGACGCCGAAAATCAATCCAAGCCACATTTTCACTAAGGGAACAGCCGTTATTTCCGCTCCCAAATAGCCTCCGGGCGCGGAAGCGCAGGCTAAAATGAGTCCAGCCTTAACGTAAACGCGTTTCTGCCTAAAATAGTTCGCTGAAGAAGCCAAAGACGTAATAACGATGGTCGTCAAGCTTGTGCCAACAGCTGTCACTGGCTCAAAATTGTAGAGAAGCGTTAATAGGGGTACAATGAATATTCCGCCTCCAACACCAGTTAATGCCGCGGCAATACTTATCAAGAAGCCGAATAAGGGCAGCAGCCACTCCCACATACCAAAGCCTCTGATGATTTGAGCTATTGTGAATAGAAAACATGCTTAAGCCATCCACTATTTAAGGCGTATCCAACAGAGGGCTGAAAAATGGCAAATTAGGTGGGGCTGCCGGCTTTCCCGGGTTCGCGTGGCCGAAGACCACACTACTGCCGGGAACGGAGCGCGGTTTAACTTCCGAGTTCGGAATGGGATCGGGTGGGTCCCGCGCCCTATGGCCGGCAAACCCCAAAATACACGGTTAACTATTACACTTTAACTTTTCGCTTTTGGTAAGCTTATTTCTCACTTTTAAGGAGTTCCCAGATTCCAAAGCCGCCGACGGTTTCCGGCCTTTCTACGGGATTGTACCACTGCTTTTTTGTGCCTATTTTGGATCGTATTTTCCATCCGAGGGATTTGGGCTCCTTGTCTATGGCTTCCAGTATCTTGTCCACTTTTTGGATTATTTCCTCCCTCTTCTCCGTGCCGACTTGTTTTGGGTCTATGTTTGCCTCATGGCCAAACTGGTCCATCTTCGCCAGAAACGCCTTAATCCTCTTGAGGTTTGTTGTGGCCGTATACCAGAACCCCCAGTCCCGAGCTAATAGTCTAGCAATATAGGAGGAGTCTATGCTCTCCTTTTCAGGCTTTTGACTTACACCGTGAGCCTTCAAGAGGAGCAGGCAGTCTTTAAGATCCTTGACGCTGAAAGCCTCCCAGATCTGAATTTTTTCAAGGAGCATGTCCGTAACCGTCACCGTTGGATAATCCAACTCAAGCCGTTCCCTGAAGTCGATGGGGTGATTTGCCACCAGAAGCCTATCGAAGAAAACGTCCACGTAGAACCAGCCTTTTGGATGGAAGTAGATTTGCCTTTCAGAGGCCGCTGTGGAGAGGGTGGCTCTTCTCTTCACATAGCCCAGCCTATCAAATAACGCCTTTACCTTGTCCCTATAAATGCGGTATGAGACTAGGTCTATGTCGCTGTACTCCTGTCCTTCGGCGACGCCTGTTCCCACCCTGCCAAGTTTTCTGGCAAAATCCATGCAGTCTTGACAGTGTATCGCTATGCCCAGCCCGCCTAAAATCCTTAGAACTATGCCTTCCCGCTCTGCCTCCTTAACAATCCTCTGGGATTCTTGCAGAAAGATTTCGGTTGGAACTATGCCCCTCCATTCCTCAGGTAGCTCGCGTTTAATCTCCCTTTCAAGGAGCCAAGCCATGGCTGCTCCTAGCCCTCTATTCTCTGAAGCCTTGTGATTTTGTTGCCCTTAAACTCAATTAGAAAAGCCCTCAAAATTCCCTCAGCATATTCGCTTCCGGGGTTCACACAGTATGTTCTTCCAATCTTCATGGAGCCGGCTGACTCGTGAATGTGCCCATGAAGCCCCAGGAATGGCTGATATTTCTCGATCATTTTCCTAACCGCCTTTGAGCCCACTGGAACCATAACGACGCTTCCACTGCGGATCACCGGGTTGAAGTTCTCGTCTAGGAGGGGAGCTTCATCAAGTTTTGACTGGTATGGTGGAGCGTGGAAGTTGAATATGGCGTTTTCAACGTTCTTGACTTGGGAAATATACCTTTCAAGGCGTTCCTCCAGCTTATCCTCCTCTTCCTCACGGGACGTCTTCCAAGGACTCGGATTTACCCATCCGCAACTAATCATCTCATGGGCGTCGTCGATTTCTATAACCTTGCCCTCACCATTAATCACGTATTTGTGACTGTTAACCACCTCGTCGATGATTGGTCTATCATCGTTTCCTGGACAGACAACCACCCGTGTGTCGCCTGGAAGTTTCTGGGGGATTAGATCAAGCCAACTCTTTATTGTTGAAACCATGACTTCTTGAAAGACCTCTTCAACTTTTTTGGGGTTTCTAATCATCTCCTCATATTCAGCCTCGTCTGTCAGGTAAGGGTAATAGCCTATCCCCCTTATCTCCTTCATGGCCCTCTCTATTTCGCTCTCTTCAACCACATGGGTTCTTTTCAAGTGATAGAAGGAGTATTTGCCATCTTTGCGTTTAACGATGGGCACTAGCATCTTGCCAGTTAAGTCTCCACCGCAGATTGCCCAATCAACCTTGAGCATTGCAGAGGCGTTTAGGAATTTCCGCCAAACCCCTTCAGATCCATGCATGTCCGTGGCAAACAGAATTCTCGTTTCTTCCTCCTTCTTTCGCTTAAACAAAAACGACACTCTTAATCATCCTTCCCCGGTATTTTCCATAATTTCCCGTTATAAGAGGCGAGGTTGTGCTATTTAAACTCTAAGGTTGATGGAAAGTTTTAAATTCAGACGGGGCTAAAACTAAATCTCCGGTGTTATAAAGAATGGTTGCGAAAAAGCCTGAACTTTTTGCCAGAGAGGCAACTGGACTTGTGAGGGAGATAGGCTTCACCGTAGGTGTCATCATAATTCTAAGCCACGTCATCGGTTTAGGATGGCAGAAACGGGCATTCCAGTTTGCAGGTCCAGCGCCTATGTCAATATCAGACATGCCCTTGGGCTTACCCGCCATGTTCTGGGCGTTTCTGGTATGCGGCATAGTGGTGTTGATCACGGGGTATGCGGCGGGTTATGTAACAGCAGCCATGCCTAGATCAGGTGGAGGCTATGTCACGATTTCCCGCGTTATACACCCATTTGTGGGTTATATTGCAGCGTGGCTAATGTTCCTTGCTGAGGCCTTTTCCTATGGGCTTATAGGTGTGGCTGTTTTTGAAGCCATCACGATATTCTATAACATTGCGTTGGCTCCCACGGTTATAGAAATAGGCGCTGCGGAGCTATTCATCGGCGGGCTCGTGATAGTTTGGATTTTCGCGATAGTAGCCCTTCTTGGAACGAAGCTATATGGGCGGCTGATGGAAGTCCTATTCTATATACCGGCAGTTATAACCATCATCTTCTTTGTAATGTGGATTGCCGGGGCACTGAACCCAGACCTGGTCTCAAGAGGTGTCACCGAAGTTATGGGGGTGACGCCCGAGAGAATCGTACAGCTTGCAAAGAACACTGGCATGACTGCCTATAGAACTGGCTTTTTTGATGCTTTCTCGCTGGCTTTGGGTGGAGCCTTCTGGGCTTACATGGGATGGTACGCTACAACCTTCGTCGCCGGAGAAGTGAAGGAAGCCAACAAGAAGCTCCCAATGATTCTTCTGGTCGCTGGCTTGGCCGTTATGATCGTTTACCTGTTGGCGTCATCCCTCTCCGCCATCGCCTGCATGAATGTGGCTTCAGACGGCCAATGGAGCTTCTATCAAGCCTACGCTTGGCTTAGCTACCCACCTAAAGCTGCAGAGGACGCTGTTGCAGCTGCTGTGGCAACGATTCCAAACTTCCAGTCGGCATGGAGCACCGGAATTGCCTCGATGATCGCTAGGGGGATGGGCTTAGGATGGCTTTCATGGCTCATTGCGCTTGGAGGCGTATTATGGGTAGCCAACGACATTCCGCCCTTCCTGCTGGTGGCTTCTAGAACCTTCTTCGCCATGTCCTTTGACAGAATGTTGCCCGAAAAATTCGCCTATGTCAGCGAGAAGTGGCATGCACCCGTATGGTCCATAATAATCACGGCGGTCTTCGCCATCCCAGCATGCATGGCTGAAGCAAACTTCCCAAAGGGCGCAGCAACATATTTGGCGTTTGCAGGTGTGGTTGGAACAGATATCTTCGACGCATTCTTCTTGACGCTGTTCTGCCTATCCTGTATGCTTCTACCCCTTGAAAGAAGAGACATTTACGAGCGGGCAGCCGTCAAACACTCGGTGGGAACGGTGTGCACGCTTGGCTTCTTTGCAACGCTAGGCGCTGCCTTCTGCCTCTACATATTCATCAAGGAATCATCTTGGATCTGGTCGCTCTTCACGTCGGGTGCAGACATAGGCGAGGTGGTTAGCGCTATAGGATTCTTCGGATGCATAATTGTTGGTATACTGCTCTACGTCTACTACATGTACAGAAACACAACAAGAGGCATAGACATGCGCACACTATACCTCAACATACCGCCAGAATAGCCTTAAATATCCCCCTTTCATTTTTTAAACCCGAAAATGGTGTTTTAAACGTGTATGAGCTGGATTTTGCCGTCGACATGGTGGAGGAACAACTAGTCAAGGGGAATCTACGCTGGCTAGCCAACTTCAGCGAAATCCACAAAGAATACAAAGTTGGCGACATAACATTCCCATTATACGCTTTTGGAAGCCTACAGGAGAAAGGCTTCTTCTTGTCGAAAATCTTCTCAGCACTGGTCACCCCCAGATACAAGGTTCATCTGCTCATCTACACAGAGCAAAGCTTTGACCCCAAACTTGTTAGGAAGCTGGTTTTAGCCTGCAAAAACAAGTTTGGCTCCGAGGACTGGATTTTCCTGGGTCTTGTCCAAAGAGAGACCTTCCAAAAGGCTGTGAGGGATGCTGTAGCCAATATTGCAGATAAGAACGTTGGCGTGGTTGCCTACAGTTTGGCTTCAAAGGAGATGGTGGTTTCTGGAAACATTTTGGGCAGGGGTTTAGCGAAACAGCTGAGGCTTACAGAAGCCAAATTTGAAGCCTTCGACCTTCCAAACTACCTCAAAAGCTTCACGATAACCTTCTTCTCAGTGGTGTTAATCCTTGTTTTCCTAATGCTTTCCGGCTTCCAGAACATTATTAACCCTCTATCCTTGCTAATAGCCATCATAATCTCGCTTGTTCTGGGCTATCACCTCTACAAAAACCGCTATCACGTCTCTCTCTCCTTGGACGGTAGAGGCTTTCAACTATGGGAGGGCAAAAACCTCAAAGAGGGAAAATGGACCGATTTTTCAGATGTAGCCATCTACGTTACACCCCAGCGTGAAACATGCTTAAGGCTCTATTCAAAGAATGGAAGTGTGGATCTACCGCTTTCAAGGGTTGGGCTGTCGAGGAAAGAGGCATACCGGGTGATCAAGCAACTTATAAAGGAAGGCGGGTAGCTCAATAATTTCGTTCTGGAAAGAATTGTTATCTATTAGGAGGCAGCTTTCAACGGTTGTAGAGGGTTGACTTTATGGAGAAAATCGCCGTTATAGGCGCCGGAGTAATAGGTGGGGCAATTGTTAAAAGCCTTCTGAAAAAGGGCTATCAAGGCAGGGTTATCGCCACCAGACGTGACGCTGAAAAGCTCAAGGAGCTTGAAAAGCTCGGGGCCTTGGTGACGACGGATAATAAGAAAGCTGCGAAAGAGGCTGACATAATATTTCTATGTATTAAGCCAAATGATGTGGCGAAGGTTCTAAAGGAGATAAGCGCTGAAATCGAAAACAAGATTGTAATTTCCACGGCTGCAACCATCCCCCTTCAATTTTACAAAAACCTAGCGCCAAGAGCAAAGTTTGTTAGAACCATGCCAAATATTGCGGCCTTAGTGCAGGAGTCTTTCACTGCCTACTGCTGCGACAACAGCCTAAGCAATGAGGAGAAAATGCGGGTTAAGCGGATTCTAGACGCCATGGGCGTTTCCGAGGAGGTTGAAGAAAATTACATGGACGCCATAACCGCCCTAAGTGGTAGTGGACCAGGATACATCTCCATAATTATAGAAGCCTTAATGTATGCAGGGTTAAAGGTTGGATTGCCAAGAGATCTAGCCCTATACAGCTCCGCCCAGGCAGTCCTCGGAACTGGAAAGTTGATTCTCGAAACACGAGAGCATCCTGCCAAGATAAAGGATATGGTGACCACACCGGGCGGCACGACGATCGAGGCAATTTTCGAGCTTGAGGGAAGCCAGATACGTCAAGCTTTAATGAAAGCCGTTGAGGAAGCCACCAAGAAATGCGAAAAAATTCGGGAAAAAATTATCGGTACCTGAAGGTCGGGCACTCTCACTCTATGACTGGTGTTTCTACGGCGGTGTTCCACCATGGCTTATCCCACTTCTTATCGACAACGGGCAAAACTTTGAGAAGCTCCTGTATTCGCTGAGTGACTGTTGAAACTTGACTCTTCGACATCCACCTTCCTAAAACATCCGACCTTTCAACCAAGTTTTTGAGGTTCAATGTGACGGTTAAGGCGAGTTTCTTGTCTTTATCCAAAATTTTCCTCATTTTCTGTGCATCAATTCTCTCGGGTCCAACTCCGATTTCATGGTCTAGGAATATGGCGCAGACATCCTTGATGTCTTTCTCCTCCATCCCGATGATTATTCTGTCCTTTGCATAGTATGGATAAGATAGAATTCTGTAGTCGCATTCGCACTCTTCCAGTTCCCTTGTACACTCCTTTGGCATGTCAAAGATGAACTGAGCTTTCGAAATTATAAGGTTCTCCAAGCCAATGGTGTAGAGATTCTCCTTATACCTTGGAAAGGCATCACGGATATCCACCCGGTGCCTTAGGTCGATGACATCGCAGAACAAATCCAGAACAGTTATTTTCGGCAATCCCTCAGGCGTTATGTCATTTATTGTTGTCAGCCTATACCTTTCGCCATGCCTCCAAGCGTTAAATCGCCTATCATTCGCTGTTGCAAAAGACTTGTACTGCGTGCCGAAAGCTCTATCCATTTGTAGCAGAAGCCTATAGAAGTCGACGCCTTGCCTTTTTGGGACAATGAAGTCCGTGTCTTTAATGGGTCTTTCGAGGGATCCTCCAGCGTTAGCGCTTGGACAGTGAATTTTGACGGCTGCACCGCCAAACAGCAAGGCTGGAATCGGATTTTTACTTACCACTTTATTGAATGCCCTGGGATAAAGCTCATGAAGCTTCGGCGCGTTCACAGCCGCCCAAAGAGTGACTATGGCGCTTCTCATTGGGAAATAGTTCAAGTCTATGTATGAGGGTAACCCCAAAGCATCCCTCAGCTCTTCAACGTTGACGTGGGAAGTTAATGGCAGATCAACCTCATATGTAGTTCCATCCAAATCTTTGTAGAGAACGTACTTATCTCTAGAGCACATCGTCTCTTTTTTGGTCAAATTTCCGTCGTGTTTACTCCGATTCTTATCAAGCATCAACACTAAGCCGAATAAACATTAGCGAGATGATAAATAAACGTTATTCTTGTGGGCGAAGATGGAAAAATTCAAAATTATTCCTGAACAAACGATCTACAGCCTTGAATATTTCTTTATCACGCTCAAAATTGATGTACTTTTTGTGAGTTCTGCTGTCATCTTTTTTTCGGTTTCCTCAATTTTTAAAGCGCGTTCTACAACCTCTCTTAATTTTTCCTTTGGGATCACAACGACACCATCTAAATCCCCAACAATGATGTCGCCAGGCTTAACAAGCACACCTCCGCATACTATTGGGACATTCACACCCACAACTTCTGTTCTTCCAACGGATGTTGATGGGGTAACACTTCTTGAAAAGACTGGAAATGCAAGTGTTTTGCACTCGGCTAAATCTCTAAGACCACCATCAAGAACAGCGCCACTTAACCCTTTGACTTTAGAAGCTTGAGCCATTACCCCACCGAACAAAGCAATGTTAGCAGCTTCGTCCCCGCTTACATCTTCTATGGACCTAACAAGTACTGCTCCAAGAGGAGCGTTTTCAATAACTTCCAAAGCCTTAATAGGCGTTACCTTTCTATTGGCAATTCTGTCCTTTACGGTGACGGCTGGGCCGACAATTTTTACATCGCATGTACGTAACTTTATTGAATGGTCCATAAAACCTCGAATTCCTACGTCGTCAAGAGCGTCAGACAACGAGGCTGTCGGTATTTCAAGAATTTTTTTGATAATGGCTTCTTGTGGTTCCATAATTATCAACTTTTTGTGTTTATGATACGAATAAAATACGAGAATTTATCTTTTTCCATGAATTTGAGAAAAGAATCAAAAGTTTTAAGTATACCTTTAATTTTTGTTGTCGAATATTGGTGAGGATAAATTGACCCGAATATTTCATAGCGTCGACGCGCATGGAAGCAACATCATTTGGAGGAAGTATCTGAACGCGGCTACCGCATATAAGGCGGATGTTGTTCTTCTTTGTGGAGATTTAACTGGTAAGGCAATAGTACCTGTCGTGAAAGTAAAAGAGAACGAGTGGTTTATCAACCCTTTTGGAAAGGAGGAACATTTTTACTCCGCGGAAAAACTCAGAGAAAGACTAAGTGTTTTAGAAAATCAAGGATACTATACATTTGAAGCAACTAGAGAAGAAATAGTTGAATTACAGAATAATCCCAAGAAAGTCGAAAGTTTGTTTGTAAGATTGATGAAGGAACGACTGGAGGAATGGCTAAAGATGGTGGAAGAAAAAATTCCAAAAAATGTGAAAGTTGTCGTTATGCCAGGAAATGATGATGTTATGGAGATAGACGCCGTAATAAGGGCGCACGAGGATAGGATAATTTATCCTCTTAAAAATGTTATTTACATAGACGACAAGCACCCAATGATAAGCTGTGAATATGTTAACCCAACCCCTTGGGAAACCCCTAGAGAAGCGCAAGAACATGAGATTATGGCAATGTTGGAAAAAGAGGTTAGTAAAGTTGATGCTGGTGAACGGAAATACTTAGTATGTAACTTCCACGCCCCACCCTACAACACACAGTTAGACTTAGCTCCAAAGCTTGACAAAAAACTAAGAGTTATGATGAGAATTGATGGTTCACCAGAATTAGTGCATGTGGGCAGCAAAAGTGTGAGGAAATTCATAGAAAAGTATGAGCCAAAACTGGGGCTTCATGGGCACATACATGAAGCGGCTGCAGACCAGAAAATAGGAAGAACCGTAGTTGTAAACCCAGGATCAGATTATCAAGCGGGAGTGCTTCGCGGTTACGTTATTGATTTAACCGATGATGAGATAAGGGCTTGGAGAGTAGAAGGCTAAAGGCCTATTCTTCTCATTTAAAATGGGCTTATGATGTCTGGCATTCGTAAAAAGAGAGCGTTTTACAACATAGAGGACTTGAGAACAGCGAAGAAAATTCTCATGTTGATCGATGGCTATCGCAGACTTAACATTGAAGATTTCGCGTGGGCAGACAAGGAAGTTAAAGAGGGAAAGATGGGTTTAAAATTCTCCAAAGATTGGAAAGAAATACGGGCGACCATGTTAAAATTTGCAAGAGAGGCTGGTTCGCAAAAGCATCTACTCAATCTTGCAGCTCTTCAACAAATATTGATTCAGGTTGGACTGGTTATATCAGCTATAACCACATTGTTGGCTACATTAAGCATGGTGGCTTTCCTTTTTCACTTCGAATGGGCTGAGCTCGTTCCAAAAATTCTGAGCTATGCGTTTATACCATTAGCAATTGGAATAATGATTATGTTAATTGGCCCTCCTTTGATTTCGAGGAAAATATCGTCAGAACTTGAAAAATTCTTCGCCAGAAAAAAGAACTTAGTTATTAATGCGGATTTAAAATTGAAAGATGCAGCTCAGAAAATAATTGACAGCATATCTGAAGCTATAAGAAATGACAAATTAAAGATTAAAAAGGAGAAGGACTGTGAGCTTGGACTTTTCAACACCGACTATGATGGAATAAAAATTGTTAAGAAACCCTCCATTTTCAGGAAGTACTACATAGTCATTCCAGAGGCTTGCTTGAAGAAGTATTGAAAAAATATTTATAGTCAACATATACAAAAAACATAACGTTTTTAAGAGGTGGTCGTGTGGAGAAAGAGAAACCTCTGCTCTTTGTTAGAAAGGCTTCTGGTCTTAGAAGGGCGATTACCCCTTGGCAATCAATATTCTTTGGTGTTGCTACATCATGCACATTGCCATGGCACTTTTACCTGATGGCTGTGTTGCCAAATTGGTATCCTGGAATAAATCTACCAATACTATATTTGGTGGCAAACTTAATAGTGATCCTTGAAGACTTCAGCATGGCTTTGATATACGTTGCAATGCCTAGATCTGGTTCAATTTACATACCAGTGTCAAGAGCTGTTTCGCCGATGCTCGGAATAATGGAAGCTACGAGAAGCTATTTCACGAATCCGATCTTCAGAGGGGCCAACGCTTATGTGGGGACTTTATCTCTGGGTGCTCTTTTACAAGTTTTAGGTTCAATAACGGGAATAGAAG
>Ga0209394_1000569_pt1 | contig 28332 bp, 26 predicted proteins | sample JNZ201metaG_FD_184122 | JGI IMG/M metagenome (GOLD analysis project Ga0209394, IMG submission 184122) | Hot spring microbial communities from Jinze hot spring, China to study Microbial Dark Matter (Phase II) - JNZ 20120812A (SPAdes) (version 3) ... | reverse complement strand
TCTATACAATGTCGGGTGTCGGATACGGCCTTGACATAACAGACGCGGAGGGCAAAGCCACCTTTAAGCTGCCATCAGGAACATACCGAATAGAAGCCTACTACACAACCGATTACTGGCTAACAACGGTTAAATCCACAGCCACAGAAAAAGCCACCATAACATCATCAACAACAAAAAACATAATATTAACAAACTTCCCACCAACGATATGGACAACAACAGGATTCCTACTACTAATAGCAATAATCATAGCTGCCATGATAGCTGTAGCCTACGCCATAATCACCATTCACAGAAAAGCTCACCAGTAAAACAAAATCAACCCCAAACACCACTAAACTGCCCTACAACCAAGATTTTCCCATCTTCCCTTTAATAAGCTGAGCAGCACACACCACAACACAACTTTACTGTTAGTCGCTGTTAATAGAATGAATAATTTTGGTATAATACGGTTGAAATTTCCAATGGCTAAACGCAAACATTTGAATAGCTAATCTCGTCGGTTTTTGATTCTGAGTCTTTGATATCTTTTTTCTTTGTTTGATTTTGACAAATTTTGTTCGGGTTTAAGTTTGGTTAGGTTCGGCAGTGTTTTAAAGTGCTTCGTTTTGTCTTTACTGGTTTTTCTGTTTTTCGTTTTAATGTCTGGTTTAGATTTTGTTGTGCATAGGGTTTTGTATGGCTATGGTTTGATGTTTGATTATGATTGGGCTGTTTTTTATTGGAGTATCTATGCGAGTGTGTTCTTTGCTTTTGGAGTGATTGTGGGTTTTGTTTATTGGTTGGGTTCTAATAGGAGCTTTGTGGATGTTAAAGTGAGTTTTGGTTTGTTTTTGACTGTGTGTCTTTTATTCTTGGGTGGTTTGGCTGATGTTCTCTGGTTTGCTATTTAGGGTGGCGGCCTGCCTGGCGACGATGTTGTTTGGTGGTGGACGCTTTGGTATAGATTTTTAGGTTTTTGGAATAGTTTTGCGCAGTTAGCTTTATTGTTTGGGGTTTTTGTGGTTGTAGTTTTGTTTTGGTTTTCTGTTTTGAGGTAGAATGTTGATTTTGGGTTTTTATTTTTGTTTCATAATGTTTTTGTTGTTCGGGTTCGTGTGCTATGGTTGGGTTTGGAGTTTGACTTGGAAGGAACTGTTGGATAATGGTTGGTTTGTTAGGGTTGTTCTTGTTTTGTGGCTGGTTAGCGCTGTTTTTGTTGTATTTTTGCTGGGGCGCCTGGATTGGGTTGTTCATCATGAACTTTACGATTTTGGTTTGCAGTTTAGCCTTGAATGGGCTTTGGGTTATTGGGCTACCGTAAGGATGATTTATGTCTTTTTGGCTACGCCTATTTTTCTAAGCGCCACTTATTTTGTTCTGGAGGTCTGGCGATTTGTTAAGGGAGGGCATGACCGTGTAATGTTGGCTAAGGCTCCAAGCCCCGCGGAGCCCGTGAAGGCTCAGCAAAAAGCGACAGTTGCGGAGCAGAACCACATGTTGATTAGTTGTCCTAAGTGCAAGCGAGTTTTTAGTAAACCTTTAGTGATGTTAGATTTTAGCGGGGGAAAGACAAAACTTGTGAACGTTTGCCCCTACTGTAATAATATATTAGGCTGTGCTGAGGAAGAAGATGCTGACAAGAAAGAAGAGAAAAATAGTTTTGGGTTTATGGGTTTTGAAGGAAGGAAGGTGGAGCGGAAATAGGCTTACGACGGTTGCACGATCGCCCACAGAGTTACATACAATAAGGCTATTATGCCAACTGTTATGAGGGTTGCTGCGGTGGGACAGTAGAGGGTTGCCTTGGCTGTTATCCACCATTGCAGGGAGCCTTCTGTAGCCCATCTTTGTTGCAGGGTCAAGTTTGGGTTTTGAAGGGTTTGTTGGTGGGCTTGGATTATGCCGTCTATGTAAAACCATAGGGCTACGCCTATTGTAAGGAGAACCGCTCCTACAAGAAAGATGAACGGTGATTTTCCTGTTTTGCAGGAGGATAATTTTGGGATTTGACATTTTTCAGTCATGCCTATTTTATGTTGCAACATTTGAGATATTATTCCGTGTTAGATTAATACTTTTGTTTTGTTGCGTTAAAAATTTAAGCGCTCAGCTAAAAGTCCTTTACTTTTGTGTTGTTGTTAGAACCGAATTTTCCAACAAACAACATTCAGACTAAAACCTTCAGAATACATATTATTTCATTAAAACTGCAATTTCCCACTTTGTATTGTGTGGGAATATTTAAATATGTGGGAATTATATATTTGGTGGGATAAAGATTATGGAAACCGTAAAGGTGGATGAGAAAGGCAGGATTATCATTCCTAAAAGCGTTAGGGAAAAGGCTGGAGTGAAGGAGGGGGGTTACGTCAAAATAAGGGCGGACGAGAAGGGCATCATAATAGAGCCTCTTGAGCCTGTAGCCGACAAATATTTTGGTGCTTTCAAGATAGCGAAATGGCCGGAAGACCTCGACGAATTTGTAATAGAGGTTATGAGGAAATGGTGGACCCGGAGGGCTACGTAGACGTAAACGTTTTCGTTTATTGGCTTGGCAACCATCCCACTTTGGGCAGAACTTCATATGAATGGATAAGGAAAATTGAAGGGGCTTCGCGAGGGAAATATGTAACATCAGCTTTGACGTTATATCAAATAATGGTGATAATAGCTGGCTTAACGGGGAAAAACCTAAAGGATCAAGAATTAGTCGAAGAAGTAGTAAATTCGATAGAGGGCTTATCCGGTTTGAGAATAATGCCTCTAACAGTGGAGGATATAACAGAGGCGGCTAAACTGATGAAAGAACACAGCTTAGACTATGAGGACGCGATACATTTGGCCTCTGCATTAAGGAGCAGGGCGAAAGAAATAATATCAAACGACGAGGACTTCGACAGAACTCCATTAAAAAGGAGATTCAGCTAAAAGCATTACAAAGTCTAAATTTTTGCTCACCACCTAATCTTTACCCGGGCAAGCGAAAACTGGTGCCCTCTGCTTTTGTTTTGTTGCGTCCCCCAATTTTCCAGCAACACTTCTTCAGGGCTTATTGGTTTTGCTGAAGTTTTTACGTGTTAAATCTGGTGTAGGCATCCATCTTTTAGTAGGTAATCCTTTTTTGTTGGAAGTTCTTCGTAAAGGTCTGTTGTTGTAAGCACGATTGTTACATTCCATTGTTTGTTCACTCTACTAAGCAGTTCCATTAGAAGTTGAGAATTTTCGTTGTCTATACTTGATGTTGGCTCGTCCGCCAGAATTATTTTTGGGTTGTTAGCTAATGCTCTTATGATGGCTATTCTTTGTTTTTCTCCTCCGCTTAGGGTGTCGGGAAATCTTTTTGAGAGGTTTTTTAAGCCGAAGTATTCTAAGAGTTCTAAAGCTCTTCTTTGCCTTTCATATTTGTTGATTCCTGCAAGGGCGAGGGGGAGTTCTATGTTTTCCAGAACTGTTAGGGATGGGATGAGGTTGAAGAATTGGAAAACAAAGCCTATGTTTTGAATTCGCATCTCTGATTTTTCATCGTCCGACAAAGTGTTGACGCTTTTTCCTAGAATTTTCACCTCGCCTTGATCTGGCGCTTCCAGCATGCCTATGATTTTGAGGATTGTTGTTTTTCCAGAGCCAGATTTTCCTCTAACGGATATGAATTCGCCCTCTTTCACTAAGAGGTTGATGCCTTTCAAAACGGGCGTTGCCGGATAGCTTTTGCTGACGTTGACCAGTTCTATCAGTGGGCTTCACCGCCCTTCTTAAGAACATTTTAAGGTAGAACACACTCTTAAGTTTGAGGTAATGCGATAAGAATCTTGGGGAGCCATTTCCATAGTAGAATGAAGCTTATTGTTCTATTGTTGGAATTCACCGAAAGTAAATTATTGATTGTTTGTTTGAGTATAGGAGGCTTAGCTGGTTTAAGTTTTCCGTCCAGTTTTTGGGCAAATCGATTCCATGATAGCCGAGAACGTAACCATTCCTGTACATTTGGTGATAAATGAAGAGCGTTTCAGGCTTGTCTCGGCTTTTTCCAGAAAGATACTGGTAGCCGCCTATGACGTCCGTTTTTAGCTTGAAGTAGTCTCGGACCAAGTATTGTATTTTCATGTCTCCAGCCACTGTTGTTTGGTTTGAATGGGACGAAAGCCATAAAGCACCAGCGAATTCTTCTTTTCTATAAAGCCAATGATAGCCCATATAGCGGTCTTGAAGGTTTACAGCCGCGTAGAGACTATAAACGTTCAAAGATATTATGGCAGCCAAAGTTGCAGCTGCCATCGGTTTGAAGAATCTATGCAGAGGGAACTTCCCGCGGGTGCTAAAGGTGTAGATTAAACCTGCAGCCAAAAATAGGGCAAGGGGCGGGTAAAGGAAATTCGGTGTTCTCAGCCAAAGGGCTTCTGTTTTTATGGGATCACTGAACATAGCATAAGATTCTAAACCGAGTATTGTTAGAAGCCATATAAGAGGCTCATATGAACCCTCCATCCGCTTTTGATGTTGATATCCTAAATAGAGGAATGGCGCAGCTAGATAGTAGGGCAAGATGTATATTAGAACGTGCCTCTGAACGTTTTGCGTGAAGCTCGGCATGATTTGCGCGTAAAGATTCGTCACCAACAGTGCAGCAGCCATAAGCGAGAAAGCCAGTACAACCACTGCTGTTCTAGCGCGTTTAGGGGTATATGGCTTGAAGGCTAAGTATGTGGCAAGCGTAAACATTACTGCTTGGTGAGATGCTACTGAAATGATGTCGCTTGGAGCCAGCGCGTATTTGAAGCCTTTGTGTGCATAAAGCAGAAAATAAAGAGCAACGGTAACAGCTAAAACAGCGGTAAGCTGAAGGCTTGGCCTATTTTTCGCTGACTTTCCCTTAAACTTTTCTATTTGATGGAATAAGGTCATAGCCACAAGAATTATTATTGCTATTGCAGCTGTAAAATGATGGGCAAGGGCGAGGGCAACGGATGTGAATCCAAATGCGACTATAACGCCTTTTCTTTTAGTCAACCTTTCGTTCAAAAACATGAGGATTAATGTGAAGTAAAGGGGGTTTGCATAGGTTTCCTTCGTAACTCCCGCTGTGAAGTAGGCGTGGGTGAAGGCTGTGGCAAATATGAGTGAAGCTATGAAGGATACGTCTGTGTTGAAGAGGTTTCTCGCAACGACATAGAAAATTAGGATTGCGGCTGCTCCTACCAGTGGCATGTATGTGGCTAGCACGTTTATTGGCGGTAAACCGGTTACCTGCGACATAACTACGCCGAAGATGCTGTTGGCGGGCCAGTAGTTGTTGTAGCCGTCGAAAACTGTTTGATTTCCAATGTCTATCGGAGTGTATGCGACTAGAAGCTCCGCGTTTTTTATTGGAGACCACGCGTCCGTTGAAAAAGGCATGGCACTCACGAGCGTGGGATACAACCTCAAAGCGAGGGCAAACAGGAAAATAATGAAAACGCAGGGGGCTTTCATTCTATTTCACTTCGAAGGATGCTTAAAGAAGATAGGATGAAGATTAGAGAGAGGTTTAAGGCGATAACGAAAGGGTCAATTTGAATCGGCACCGCATGGAATAGAACTTGCAAGTATCCCTGTTCTTGAATTACTTTCAATACCGCCACGGCTAATGTTATGCCCGTCAGAGAGGCCATGATGGTCCATGGGAGAAGCTTAAGCAAGAGGTCTCTTTTCAAAAGCCTTTTGGAAGCTCCTAGGGATCTTAAAACGTTTATTTCTCCTTTATGTTGGGCTATGAGGGTTTTTGAGGCCGCTGTTATGCCCAAACTTGAAAAGAGGAACACCGCCGCCGACAAGACAAGAAGAGATTCTCTGGTTGCGCCGTACCTGTCTAGGTATCCCTTCATAAAGTTGTAGGCTTCATCGACGCCTATGCTCTCAATGTTAAACCTGATTATAATTCTTGGCGTGATGCTGGGCGGTTGCGGCTCTTGGCCTGGAGGGGGAGCCGGTTGTGCGGCTTCTTGCGCTATTTCTTCAAAAATTCTGGACGGCGTTATGAGGGTTTTGTCTTATAAGGGTGACGTACCCGTAGCCTGCTCCGCGGAGCCACTGCCCAACATATAGCGGTGTTAGGATTTCATCGTCTAAAGGTGAGTTTGAAGCGAAAATTCCCTTGACATGTAGCTCTTGACATTTGTCCGTCAAGACTCCCAGCGCCAGAATTTTTTCACCCAGCTTTATGTTTAGTCTTTTGGCGGCTCGAATCCCTACCATGGCTGAGTTCGCCTCATCCAGTTTTATAATTTCGCCTTCTACCATGGTTAATGGGTTGAGTTTTGTGAACTCTTCTGGCATTATCCCCCTTAAGAATAGTGCCACGCCTTTTATTGTGCATGGCGCCATAGCCTCTGGGCTGGCAGTCAAAACCCCGTTTAGATTGCTTATTCTCTCTGATAGGTAGGCTGGAACTAGGCCGGTGAAGGGTGTGCGGCTTTTTCGATCGTAAACGACCACGATGTCTTCTCCTTCGCCTAAATAGGCGGTGAAGCCTCTGTAAAAGCCAAGCAGGGTGAGGGCGGTCATGGCGAAAAGCATGGAGGATAAGGCGACTATGATGGTTAGGGTTAGGATGCGTTGCCGCCTGAGATATTTAAAGCCTAAAATGTTGCTTAGGCGCTTCATAGTGTCTGCTCCATGAATTTTGTCCGTGTGGTTTTTAGGGCTGGATATATGCATCCGATGGTTGAGGCTATAACGGTTAACATAAGGATCTTGAGGGCTTGGTGGGGTTCGAGGAAGGGTGTTATGTCTAGGCTTGGCTTTACCCATCGCAAAAGCGTTGCCGCCGCCTGGGTTCCCGCTGTTCCAAGAGATGTTCCAAGTATTGCGCCCAGAAGGGCTACTGTAATGGTGTAGGTGATGATTAGGATAAACTTGAGGTGTTTTTTGGCTCCCAACGCCTTTAGCATGGTGAGCTCGTAGCTTGATTCGGTTATTAGCCTTGTAGCGATCACGTAGGAGGCTGCTGCGACTACTGCATACACGGCTATTGACCAAACGTCCAAAAAGGTTACCATTTGCATGTTTACCTGCTGGGCAAACTCTTTGAGCTGTTGAACCTGAACAAGTTTGACGTTTTCCGGCAGCAACTGCACTATTTGTTTCAGAGCCTGGCGGACGTCCACATCTTTTTTGATTGTAAACTCGATTAGCGAGATTGAGTTGTTGTCTCCCGTGAGTGCTCTAGCCGTTTCTATTTGGATTAGCAGTTCGGCGTCGCATGCTGTTTGGCTTCTATGAACGCCCACAATGTTTATTTCGGCTTGCTTGTTGCCAATTGCCAGAACAACTTTATCTCCAATAGTTATGGACATCGCCCTCGCAAGGATTTCACCCACATTCGCCTCTGTTGAGTTTTTGACCGTCGTTCCATTTACATAGGCGCCTTTTGATTTGAGATAGTCGCCGACATCAACCAAACCTCTAATTTTGACGGTGCTACCGGCATTTCCATTTGTTAGGTTGGCAATAAGCACCAGTTGTGAAGAAAAGTATTCAAAATAGTTTAGGTTGGTAAGCTTAGAGGCTAAATCAGCATCTATTCGACTATCCGTTAAAGCAGTAGAGCTTTTACCTAGTATCACGAAAGACCCTGTAGGAGCGATAAGACTTCCAAGGGTTTCAACTTGAAGAGCTAGGTGGTTAACTACGGTGTTTAAAGACACTAATATGGCGATCAACAGAGCTAGGGTTATAATAGAGCATATCGCGCCGCTTCTCCTTAAAAACATTTTAAGGCAAAGTATCATTGGCACAAGCATATACCTCGCGATATATTATCCAAATAAACGGTGAAACTGAATCAAATTTTTATATTTAGGAGCTAACGTGGAACATAATGCAAATGAGAAGGTTGAGGTTTCATCGTGAAGTATTGCTCAACGGCATACAACTCAACTCTTTATGTTTATAGGAGGAGTGCACCAAAACATGCTCGGTGTAGTGGCAAAAAGGCCTGGTTTGGCAAGTCGGTCAAGTATTACTGATGTATTAGCAAATCATTTGTCGGCAACGGATATTTTTGATAACTTAGTCCTATCATTCATTACTTAATTTGGTAGTTATCTTGTTCTAAGGCTTTTCTGAGGAAATTGATTGAAAATGCCTTACTCTCAGAAAGAAACTTGCAAAGTTTTTTATAATCAATAATTTTTGTATTATTTTCCCTTAAATTAAATTCCTCAATAAAATCTATGACGCGGAGTGATCCTAAACTTGGAGGTACTACTATAAACCTTTTTTGAAAAACTATAGACAATAACATCCCGTGATAGCTATTTGTTATTACATACTCAGCATTTTCAAGTAACCATAGAAATTCTGAAGGCCCCACGTAGCAATGATTTTTCATGCTGAAGCCTATCGTAACAACAGGAATGCCAATTTTATTAGACATTTTTTTAGCAACTGAAAAAATTGGATTATTTAGATATTTACCGACGTTATAAGTAAGAATATATCTAGATGGAAATCGCATAGCAGGTTCTTTAATAATATTAGCATAATCTGATTTCTCCATAAGCAGAGTTGGATCTAACACGTGATAAATTTCTCTTCCAAGCAATTTAGTTAATTCGGAACTACTCGAACGCTCTCTTACCGAAACCGCTGAGAAATGATGAACACATTCTCTGAAAATATTTAATTGATTTTGTGGTATTTTTTCAGCTATACTTGCAGCATATGCTATTTTTAGGGCATTTTTTAATTTAAAAGGTAGAAGATACCCAAAGTTACTGAGTTCTAAAAAGCGAGGATTCCAAACCTGATCACCTCCAACGATACAAGCATCGAAGGATTCGCAGGCTTTTTTCAGATTTCCCAAATCCCTAATAAGTATTTCCGTAATGTTTAGGTATCGTTGTCGGAATTCCTCGCATTTTTTATGTTTTTTTAGAATACCGTTCAAATCTATTGTGTGTGATGCTATATGTTTGAAATACGCTCTGAATGTATCAAAATAACTTTTACATTCATATTTAACCCTGTAAAATGATGGGAGGAATGTTGAATATTCCAACATCATAGGAGGTATGAAATTTATAACACTTACGGTCATTCCAATCTTTTGAAGAACGCTTTGTAAAGCATAAGTACTTAGAAGAGCACCTATATTATCAGCAAAGTGAAATGTTAAAAGGCCAACTTTTTTCATACGTCACCTCTCATAAGCTTTTGGTTTTCCCAGTTTTATAAATCCCAGAAGGACTATTGTTCTTATCAATGAAGTTATCCTAAATAGAGGAACGTTAGTGTTAAATGAGCCTAGGGCTTTCATAAGCTTTAGGACTGGGACTTTTAATGGGGGATGGAATACCTTGAGTGGTATTCCTATAGGCTGCGAGTTCAATAAGGTTTTAACAGGGTTCGAAACTTCATAGTATTTTATTAAGTTGCAATTTAAAAAGATCTCTAGCCCTCGGTCGGTGTTAACTGAAACCAAACACAATTTTCTAGTAGTTTTTATTCCCCAATCGTCACCGATACTAATGTCAGCATTTAGTCCAAACATCTTTCTACAGTTAAAACAACCCTCCGGGGTGTAAAAGTAATCTACAAAATTGAGGTATTCGGGGTATTTATAGATTAACTCTTTTCCATCTTTAGTTTTTAAGATAATATCACCAAGTCTAGATTTACCATACCTGCTTTTGTATTCGGAAAATTCTAGGTTTCTCACTTCAAGATTAAACCTCTTTTTAATAAAATCTTCGAAACCTTTTTTCATTCTCCCAATAGTGCAGAACAACGAGATCATAACATAAATATTTTTTAGTTTATTCAACTCGGCGAATCTTCTTACAGCCTCTATGTGACAGGGAAGACCTACCACAGCCACTGAATGAAATCTTGTTATTTTGTTAATGTTAACAAGCTGTTTTGATTGCTGGTAGAAAGCTCCGGAGTGATTAAGGACTTCATTTTTATCGGTTATAAAATCTCCGTACAGATTCAAATTTTTGTCGTAAAATGTAACAAGGGCTGCATCTATAAGTTTTTTATCAAACATGTATATCAGTAAAGAAGAAACACCCCCGCCAGAGGCCCCTTTTAAATACACGCTTTTGTTTCTGGACCAACATCTATACGCCCTTTTTATTTTTGTATAGTCGTCTGGGATGTTAATATTTTGAATCGGACAAACTTTTACGCAGAGCTTACAATTAATGCACAATTCTCTATTTACGAACGGCTTATAGCCTCTGTCTAATTCTTTCACTTTCACCGTGTTAGTCGGACAGATACCTTCACATGCACCGCAACCTACGCAATTAAATCCTACTTTTTCTATCATCAAACTTACACCTAATTATTCCCCTTTTAGCTATGTTTTATCTATGTTCTCAGAAGCAGAACGTCATTACTAGCATATATTATATCATACTGAGATATAATGGTGTCAAAATCCTTGAGTGCATCGACGCCTGTCCACTCAGACACTATCTTCATACTCCTTCGCAAAATGTGATATTCGCCAGGAGTAACTACTCTTAGGTTATACATTTGTTCTGGATAAATAACAAAGGGGGATCGTCCTTTGTAAACTGGACGCTCGTATTCTTTGATCACAAAATTTTTTCGTGAAGCTACTAGGTTTCCGGCTAATCTCACTCCCCAGTAATGTTTAATGTTAGAGTGTAGTTCAAGGAAATCTCCTATAATAATCCATTCGTATAGATTGAATCTAGTGCTTTCTTTGCTAGGAGGAATGCTAAAGTCGTACGAATCAGGAGGCAAGGAATAAAAGATTGCGTTAAGTAATGTTAACGTTAAAAATATAATCACTAAGATCCTTTTTACAAACAGATAAAAAACATTCGAATGCTTTCCGTTTTTCCTATAGATGCTTTCGTATATATGGTGTGCCAACATAGGTGCTGAAGTTACATACACCATTAACAAGCTCCTCTGAAGCAAATCAGTTGCCTCCGGAGCACCTAAAACCCAATAGCTACCGAAAACAATAGAAGATATAAGTCCGCTTAGAGCAATCAATTTTAGGTTTAGGCTGATTCTCCTATCTAAAAAGCTTTTTATATAGTATAAGGCAAACATCCCAAAAGCTGCATATTCAATTAAGACGATCCCAAACGGTTTTGTATAGGTAGGAGCAAAATAACTAGTTTCAAAAGCTACATCATTAAAAATGAGCTCAAGTGAATCAGTAATTTTTACAAGAATATTCCCAGTAAAGTCAAAATGATAAATCATATACCATAGAGCGAAAAAAACCAAGTAATACAAACATACCATACGTATTAATCTTCTATAGAATGGGTTATTGTCGCTTATTTTCGTTCTTAACGAACGCGAGGCGATATGAACTAAAATAACATGGAAGAATAGAAAAATGAGAACAATCACAGATATAGTAATGTTTGCAGTTACCAAAGTTGAGAGTAATAATGTTAAAACAACTGCATGTCTTTGTTGCTTCAATATGGAAATAACGGGCAATTTATACAGCATTATGACAAAATACAATAGTAGGATAGTTGCAAAAAAGGGCGGACTTGACTGTGTAACACGCAGGGGCATGTAAGGATTGAACATTAGCAGAATAAACAAAAATACTGGAATAATTGCGTCATTAATCTTACGATTAAATTTATAATTAAAAACGAGGGTTAGGCTAATAACATAAATTGTAGCAGGTAGAATTTTTAAAAAAAGAGCATCATCAACAAGTTGAGGAGCTGTTAGTTTCATTATCGCACCCAGCAAGATAAAAGCCGGATAAAACTCATAGTGGTGCATTGTATAGTTAAGATGCCCAGTTTTAGTGACTTCGTCAATTAAGTAAAAAGTTTTGTAAGGGGGAGAATAACTTGAAAGTACATTTGCGGGTATCGAAAAAGCGTAGAGACCCACACATGTTACGAAAAATACTAAGACGGCAAGAAATTTTGTAGCAAACAGTTTTTCTTTTAAAGATACTAACAATAGCGACATTATAAAAGCCGTAAACGAGAAATATGAATAAAAAATGACAACAAGATTTAAATCTTTTGTAGCTAAGTAAAAAAGAACAAAAAACAGAAACGCAAAAGCAAATAGAAGCAATATTGCACTTTTCAAAAATTTGTTATTAAAAGTTTTGTGAATGTTAACTTTTATCATTTAACATACACCGGTACACTTTTAAATATTCAAATATGAAGCGTGACGGATTGAAGCGGTGTAGGGCTATTTTCTTTGCTGTAGACGCCCGCTTCAATGCATAATCATAGTCGGAAAATATTTCTTTTATTTTTCGATAAACTTCGTCTACTGATGCTTGTCTTATATACCATAGGCTTTCTCCAAATATTTGGTAAACCTCTCGGTCATAGAACGTAATCGTTGGTTTTCCTATTGCTGCAGCCTCTAGTAGTACTTGACTTAATTCAGGATGATCAAGGTTGGCAATTATAACATCTGATGATTTGAATACCTCAAATTTTTCTTCACCGTCAACGTAGCCCACGAACTCAGCATTTTGAATGTTTAGATTTTTTGCAAGCGCTTCGAGATTTAATCTGTCAGGGCCATCTCCAACAAAAACTATCCTTAGAGGATATGCTTCACGAAGTCTATCTGCAACTTTTAATAACAACCATTGACCTTTTTCCCGTACAAGTCTCCCCGGAAATACAAGTGTTCGTGGAGCCATGTTGTTTAATTTAAACTCGTTTACAGAGTTTAGCCAAGTAAGCCATTCCTGATCTATACAGTTATAAATTACTTTATGACAGCGTCTTCGTAGCAACTTACATTTCTCCAATAAACTATATTGATAGGCAACTATTTCATCAACAAGAAATTGCAGAATATGGATTGTCAGAAAATTAACGAAACGTTTTACAACACTGCCGCCAGACAAATTTAGATGGACATATCGAACATCCCCGTGCTCTGTCATAACACTCGGAACTCTACATAAAAGAAGCAAAAGTATGAATGAAGGGTTGGGTAGATGCAAATGAATTACATCAGGCTTCTCTATTTTCACGATTTTTCTAAAAAGTATCGCTTGCTTTATACGAAAAAGAAATATTGAAACTATGTTATTTTTCTTAGGATTGAAGGCAACTGCGTACACCTTTATATTTTTTCTATTTTTGAGTTTTGACAGATATTTTTCTGCTAAGCTCCATGTAGTTAGGATAACACATGACACGCCATTGGAGTCAAGACCCTTCGCCAGATTACAAACAACTCTTTCAGCCCCAAAGAAAGCATCAGAGATGATAACTTGTAAAACCTTCATTACGTTTCGCCGTACTAAAGGTTGAGAAATAAATCTCCTTTTAACTATTCTTCCAGATTGTAAATTGATAACTGTATGGTGGATATGTTTCCCATTACGTAATGCGACGATCTAGATTCTTTTAAAAATGGCATCATTACAAGCACCATTGCAAATATTATGTCACTAAAAACTAAAAGGGAGAGTAGCGGTAGTTAACGATAAAATCATAAATCTCAACGTAATTATTTTCACTACATCACACATTATATATAGCATAATGTAAGCTTTATCTAACTAATTTAAGATAACTCTCAAGATAAATCTGCGGGGAATAATGTTTTGCATAAATTTTCTTTAATTTATCTCTGTCGTATTTTTCTTTATCGAGATCTAGTAGAATCTGCTTTAATTCAGTTATTGAATTGTAGACTAACTTTTTGTTTATTTTATTAACGATTTCTGGTAATCCCCCTTTGTTGGATGCTATTACCGGTGTCCCGAGCGATATTGCTTCTAGGGCTATTAGTGGGCAGTTTTCTGGCCACATAGATGGTATTATAAGTGCTTTAGCACTTTTTAACAGGCTTAGAAGCGTATTACGTTTTACTCGTCCTAATAGGAATACTTTGCTATTTAACCCATGCCTATTAATGTATCTGGCGAGTTTCCTTTTCATGCTTCCTTCTCCAACTATGAATAGCTTCTCGTCGATTTTATCCGCGATTTCCTTATACACCTCTAAAAGTACCATTACACCTTTGTGTATTTCTAAAACGCCTGCATAAATGAAGAAACTGGAGTATTTTTTTGTTAGTTCTATATTGCTAGGCGGTTCAGGAACAAAATTCGGTATTGTCACAGCTCTCAACTTGTATTTCTCGAGCATTTTCATTCTTAAATAGTCGCTAGGAGCAATCAAGCAATCTGTTTCGTTCTCAACAATCTCTTTGAATTTTCCGCTATATCTCCATAACTGAGGTGGTCTTCGGCGCAATAAAGTGCATAAAAAACAAGATCCTTCATCACAAATTTTAGAGCCATATTTTAATAAATTATTGTTTTGGCATATTAACCAGTAATCATGTGCTGTATAAAGGTTTACATAATTACCCCTTTTTTTGAGTAAGACATATCCTAACAACGAGATATTATGATGATGCACAACATCCGGCCTAATATAACCAATCAGCCGGTCAAAAGTTCTAACCACGGTTGAAGAAAACCCCAACATATAGGCTTCGTAAGCGCTTAAGCTCAGCATGGTCTTTATAGGATATGTGTAAACACCTTGCACACCTTTTTTTTCAGGGCGACCTCTATTTTTTACGTAATAGGCGTCCAAGCTGTGTAGAACATGAACTTCATGGCCTCTCTTAACAAGCTCTTCCGCAAGATACTTGACATGCACAGCGTCTCCGCCTACATGATAAGGTGGAAAGAAAGATGACGTCAACAAGAAACGTAACGTTTCCATGTTAACTCTCCTTGCTTTTTCTTACGGTTTTATGAGCGCACACTCACTAAACGCCTTTCGAAAATGATTTCTTTAATTCTTAGCGATCTCGAGAAAGCCCTTAATGTGCATGCGTCATTTTATTTTTAAGGTAATTGCGTACTATCTTTAATACATATCTAGTAGCAAGTGTAAAATCGTCCGGATGTTTCATTACATGGCTAATGTTTTGCATCCACCATTTTGCATTAAAGTATATTAAGCGATAAGCCATGAGCCTTATCCTATTTAAGTCTTCGTAGCTCAGTTCATCTGTGCGCATGACAGCTTCATGTTGATACATGTTACGCCAGTTGATTGTTGGTTTAATCCAGTCTTTCTCTTCGGCGATTCTATAAAGCTCTGTCCCGGGGTAGGGCACTGCTACATTAAATTGAACTCCTGTAGGTAATGTTCGCTTGACAAAGTTTAGTGTTTCCAGAATGGTTTGCCAATTCTCCCCAGGAAGCCCAAAAATGAAGCTACAGTAAACCTTCACTCCAGCATCCTTGGCCCATTTAATGGCCTTTTCAGCTTGCTCAACAGTGAAACCCTTTTTAGCAAAGTCAAGTATTTTCTGGCTACCCGACTCTACCCCATAACTCGTGCCCCTACACCCTCCCTCATAAAGCGTCCTCCATAACCCATTGTCTACTAGGTCAACACGAGTGTTACAATACCACTTTATGCTTAACCCCTTACTGCTTATAGCTGATGCAACTCTCTCAGCCCTAGACGCGTCCAATGTAAAGGTTTCATCGAAGAACGAGACAAGCCTAACACCAAAGTGCTTCTTCAAGCACATCAACTCTTCAATTATTCTTTCAGCACTTTTTGGCCTCCATTTTGTTCTAGCTACCGTGCAGAATATGCATTGATAAGGGCAACCCTTGCTGGCATAAACTATTGAGAAAGGCTTGCCGTGAGGAGTGTTAATGTAATAGGGTTTAAGAGAGGGAAGAAGGTCGAAGGCTGGAATTGAAAGGCTCTCCCATTCCCAATTAGTTGAAGGCTTCCCAGTATATATATAATCTCCATCATCATCTAGGTAGGCTACACCATCAACAGCCTTCGGTTCCTCCTCATTCTCCAAGGCGTTAATCAGATTTGGAACCACAATTTCGCTTTCCTTTGCGACATAGAAATCCATGAAAGGGGCTTCTCTCAGAACTTGCTCAGCGAAATCTTCAAGTGTCCAACAAATGCCTATAGTGTATATTCTAGGATCGATCCTCTTAGCCATGCTAGCAATTCTTACATCATTATCAAAAGTTGTAGGTGTAAAACGGAAGATAACAACATCAAAACTTTTACTGAGTAGATATTCATACAGGTAAGCATAATCTAGGTTGAAACCGTTAGCATCAACAAGGTCTACAAGATGCCCATCTCTGCGTAAAACTGCACCAATTTGTAAAAGACTGTAAGGTGGCAGAACAGAATACCGCTCAGTTATCTCACATCTATCCTCCCTAATCACGGGAATTCCATTAAAGCGAGGGGGGTTAACCAGCAGAACCTTCATCTCTCACCACTCAAAACATGTTCATAAATATTCAAGGTTTTGTGTGCTGCATCCTTCCAATTAAAGTGTTTTTCTACTTTTTTCCTTGCATTTCTTCCAAGTTCTTTACGTAAACTTTCATCCTCCAAAAGCATTGAAATTGCATTAATGAGCGCCCTGGCCGATCCTGGTTGAATCAAAATCCCCTCAACGCCATTTTCGATTACTTCAGGTATGGCACAGACATTGGTAGCTATTACTGGTACACCACAAGCCATAGCCTCTAAAATTCTGATAGGTAAATTTTCATAAAAAGTTGGTGCAACATATACTGAGGCGGATCTATAATAGCTCACAAGATCTTTTCTATCCTTAACATAACCCAAAAATCTATAATACGAATTCGATACTCCTTTACTCTTAAGTCTCTTAATGTAGGGAATTGGGTTTCCCGGACCTATAAAGACAAAATACGCATTTTCATGCATTTTAATAATTTCAGAGATGCTATCAATTACGACGTTTATACCCTTTGCAGCAATGAGCCTCCCAGTGAATAAAATAACGTTTTTATCTTCAAACCATTTATCAGCAGTGTTCGCTGAAGGCGAGAAGATCTGAACATCAACAGCGTTACGAATGACAAATATTCTCCTACTAACCATCTTGGGGTAATCCTTCAAAAGCTGACATTTCATCCATTGTGACACAGTTATATAGTAGCGAGGCTTAGTTAAATAGAAACTTTCGATAAGTCTTAGAATGGGATATGCTAGAAAAGTCATTTTCTCGGATAAATCCAGTTCCCCAAAGGTCATCCCAGAACTTTTTGTACCTTGCCTTTGCCCCTTTATTGTTGTGTGAATTGTCGTTACAACTGGCACCCTCAGTTTTCTAAAGGATAGTAAAAGATCTGGCATATGAGCGGTATGCGAATGTATTAAATCAATTTTCTCTTCTTTAACGAGTTTTGGAACGTATTTGGCAACAGCATGTTGGAAGGAAGCATTATAAAAGAAAGTGTCAAAAGCCCTACTGATGAAATGGATATGTACATTACTCCCAAAGTGTTCTGAGAAGTTATAATCACCGGAGGAGACCCTGCTGTGACCAATCCTTTCCCTAAATGGAGTAACTATATGCAAATCAACTTTACTGGGCATATGCCTGACAAGCTCAACTATGTAAGCGCCAACTCCGCCCCAAACAGGAAGAAACTCAGGCGCCAATATACAAACTTTCATGAAACACCCCCTTCAGAAAACTCTGCAATATAGAAATCTATCAACTGATGAGTGTTTGAAAATTATAATTTGCGCGACACATGCACGTTTTTCTCTTCTACTTCGCTACTTTTTATGCTGTTAAAGCACTTTCGGCAGTCAACGTTTCCTTATAACGCATTTTTCGGCACTGGCCTAAATGGTTTTTACATCAATCCCTTTTTTCTTTAGCGCTGCAAGCAACCTAGCCTGTTCCTCATAGTCTTTGTAGGCTTCTTCCAATGTTGGGCTGTCAAGCCACACTTTGAAAGGCACGTGAACCGTCAGGCGCCTGTTCTTGGATCGAACGCCCTCATAGATGTCCATAAGCCACGTTAAGTCTCCAAGCAGACATGTAACTGCCAAAAAGTTACCGTCCAACGGAAGCTCCTTCGTAGGCTGCTCGAGGCCCATAGCCTTCAAAAACATGGCTGCCTCCCTTGCGGCTTGGGGCTCCATAAGCTCGTATAGAAAGCCCAAATCCACCTCAACAGCCTTCAACGCATATTTCACGGCTGTTAGAAGCGCCGTCCGTGCACCCCTAAACCTTAAGGTTTCAAGCCCGCCCGCCTCATTCACAATCGTCAACGTGTACGGAACATTCTGCTCTGAAAGGGCTATTGCCATCCTCAAAAACTCAGCCGCCACAATATCCCTTGTCACGGGTCCGGCCGCCTTCACGTCGTATATTAGGTTCACGGCTCCCTCAGCCTCCATATGAAACTGCTTAACCATAAGCTTCCGAAGCCTAGCCGTCGCCTTCCAGTCCAAGCGCCGCAAATCGTCTCCAGGCATGTACTCCCTAGTTTCAGCATACTCCGTGCCCCGTCCCAAGGCCTGCAACGGAACTTCGTAGGCTGTAACACCCAAACCGGCGGCCAGCTCCAAAGCCCTAACAGCCAATGGAACAACCCTCGGTAAAACCGTTAAGCCAGTTTTAAACGGCAATTGAACAGCGAAAGCGAATGCCTTTATGGGCGATTCAATTTCAACCTCAAGCCAATCACCATCGTAGACACCGGCAAGTTTGGGCGAAAACTCCAGGGTAAACGCCTCATTGGTTAGGCATGGCTGCGGCTTAACCGTGCAGAATTTAAGCGGATGCCTAACGTAAACGGAAAGACGCCAGGGACATTCGATAACAACCCTAAAGTTTTCAGACGCTCCAGCGACAAGCCTCAACTCAACGGCGGAGGGGTTAACTGAAGCTTTTCGAGAAAGCCTCCCAACCCTCCAAAGGCCAAATGAAAACGAAAACAATGTCGCAAAAGCCATGATGAGAGAAGCTGCCAGAATTAAGAGGTCTAAAAACAAAGTGGAAAGCAGCGCCAAGGCTACGGTTGAAAGCGTCAGAACCTTTCCGGCCGGCTTAACTTTAACCTTAAACATGGCTATTTCTTCGGAACAGGCGTTTCTGCAAGAGCCTCCTTGATAATCTGGTCCTCACTAGTCTCTTCCAAGATTTCTCTACGTAGCTGTAACCTATGCCTTAAAACATGCGGCGCCACAGCCTTCACGTCGTCCGGAAGCACGTAGTCCCTACCGCTGATGAGGGCGTATGCCCTGCTAGCCTTCATAAGCCATATGCTTGCCCTTGCACTAGGACCTTCAGCCAACATGGAATTGCCCCTCAACCCAGAGACAATGTCAACAATATAACGTCTAACAGCCTCTGAAACATACACATTCCGGGCTTCTTCAATAAGCTTCAGAACATCTTTGACGCTGGCCGTTTGCCTAACCATTTCAGCCTCGATGAAGTCAACCCTTTCAAGGATTTGCGTCTCCTCCTCGGGCGGTGCATGCCCCACTTTCACCTTATAGGCGAATCTATCCACCTGAACCTCTGTAAGCGGGTAAGTTCCTGGAGAGCCATAGGGCATTTGCGTCGCCAGGATTAGAAATGGCCTTTCAACAGGGTAGCTTACACCCTCAATAGTTACCTGTCGCTCCTGCATAACTTCAAGGAAAGCCGCCTGAGTTTTCGGTGGTGCCCTGTTCAACTCATCCACAAGCACTATGTTCGCAAATATCGGCCCCCTTTTTACTTCAAATTCTCCGCTTCTAACGTTGTAGACAACTGATCCAAGAATATCTGCGGGTAGGGTGTCCGGCGTCATTTGAATCCTTGAAAACTTTGCGCCTATAGTTTGGGCGAAGGTTTTAGCCATAAGCGTCTTAGCAGTCCCCGGAGGACCCTCCAATAAGACGTGGCCTTCGGAAACAAGGGCTACAAGCATCATTTGTATAACATCTTTTTTGCCAACGATGAAGCGTCCAACCTCAGCCACAATTTCCTCAACAACTGTTCTAGCCAACTTTTTCCCTAGCCTCCCTTAAAGCTTCAAGCAAGCGTTTATCCCAGTCCGGATGCCGCTTAAGCAACTCTTCCACTTCATCAATCCCTTGGGATGGCTTCCTTCTATAAATCAATGTATAGATTACTGTTACGGTTAAGAGGGCTAGTCCACTTTTGAACTCGGGAGCGGAAAAGACGTTATAAACCCTTAAGACGGCTTTCCTATAGGAAAGCGGCAACGAAGTCGACCAAACGCTGACATCAATAAACGCTGCCTTTCCGGAAACCAAGTTTTCAAGAAGCTTGCGGTTGCCGCCTAAACCTATAAAACTGTTCAGGAAAAGGCTGGAGTCCGAAAACACTATAATGCGGCCTCTTCCATAAGCCGCCTCTGCCAGCACGGGAAATGGACCAAAAGGCTCACCGTCCTCATGTTCAAAATCCCCGTTCAAGTCAAGAAAGCTGAAGCTTGATGAACTAGCTAAAACTTTCACGCTTGAATCGTTGATCCTTAGGATTGAAGGGATGTTTAAAGCTATTTCTTCAACGTCGGCTGTCAAGCTACTGTTAACAACATTTATTATCTTAGGCATTTTCCAACTTCTATGATAGAAAACTGCATCAAGCATGGCGTGGCCATCTACGTAAACATCTAAACCAAAGCTTGAAAGCAATACATTCGCAACGCCAGACTCATCCATCAGCACTAGGGTTCCACCATCCAAAACAAAGGTTTTCAAGGCTTCGACGTATGTTTGAGAACAATTTATTGAAGGCCCTACGATGAAGATCACGGATTTCTCTGGGACAACGCCGTCAACCGTTGCTTCTAGGGCTTTAGCGCCAGCTATTCTTGAAAACTCCTCTAACCCATTCCAGTAGGGATTAGATAAGTGAAACTCTTCTGTTGGAGGGAAAAGCGCCGATGCTAATGAAACCGTTAATAACGCAGATGCGACGCTCAGAGCCAAAAGTTCGAGGCTAAACCTTAACGCTGGCAAGTCTAAGCTCCTCAAACTCCTTCTTCGCGGACTCAAGCTCCTTGGCTGATATTGTCTTAGAATATAGGGCCTTTTCAGCTGCAGCGGTCAAAACTTCAAAGCAAACCCCAATATCCCCTAACTTAGGCTTAACGGCCGCCAAATATTCCCTCATGGTTATGGAAGGTTTCATTTCAACGTCGGTTAAGCCAGCTACTAAGACAACGGCTTGCCAATACAGATCTACAAGCCACTCTAAACCGGAGGGAGCGAAACGCCATCCTTCAGAAACCAAGGATTCAGACTCAACAGTTCCAGAAGCTTCAGCAACAGCTTCCAATTTACTCTTACCCTTCAAAAACCTGAAAGCTAAAAATGAAACGAATCCAAAGGGAAACATAACTGTGAACGGGTTTACGACAAAAATGCTTCCCTTAAATGTTACGCTCTTATACCATGGAAGGCTGGGTGAAACATGGATCTCATAAGTTTGATAGCCCGTTAAAACGGTTAACGGAACCAAAAGATTTAGGCTAAATTCTCCGCGTGAACTGGCTGTATAGGTTTGACCAATAAAAACAAGCTTGACAGTCACGTTAAACTGCTCGCCCTCATAGAAGACTTTACCATTCAAGGTTGATGGGAAACCCGCCAAAACTGTAAATGGCAAACAAGCTTGAACACTAAGCGAGAGCCTTTGAACCTTCACGTAAAAGGTTTTTCGTAGGGGAGCGTAAACTTTCCAAGCTGGAGTTTCAACCGTTAATGGATAATTACCTTCCGCTACGTCCTCGGGTGTGTAAAGTGTAACGTTAAAATGCCCCCCGCCTTGAAGGTTCACAGTTAAACTGTGCAAGGTCCAAGAAACCTTAACATAATTGTATGGCAGAGGTTCTTCAGCTTCCACCAGTCCTTTGACAGTGAAAGTTTTGCCGGGCAGGGCGGCCTCAATGGGTTCAACCGTTAACCTTGGCTCAATATATGATAGGCTGACTTGGACAATGTTTGAAGCTGCAGGCTTGTAAGTTTGGCTATCCAAGCCTTGAGGTGTAAAACGCGCCTGAACGGCGACTCTAGACTTGTAAATGTAGGGTAAATGAATTTGAACTTCAAACAGGCCTTCTTCAAGCGTCACATTTTCGGCAAGCTTAGCCCCATCGATGTATAGCTGCACGTTTCTTCCCGCGAGTCCTCGCCCGTTCGCTCCGTAAAGTCTACCCTTAACCTCAATGATTCCTCCGGTCCAAACTTCCATGGGCTTTACTTCTATTGTTAGGAATGAATCTTCAAGTGTTCTTTGTTTATCAATGGCTTGTAGTAGCTGTATAAGGCGCGCGTACAACCCCTCAATAACCTTGCCAAGCTGCTCAACTTTCTCCCGCACCTCGCTTAGAGGCAAACGGAAGCTCTTGGCAAGCTCTTCACAAGCACTCCTGAGCTCTGTATAAGTAATGTTTGCGGTGGCTAGCTTAACTGAGGCCTCCTGAAGAAGCGGCTTGGCATTTTCGCCTTTGCCCAAGTCTATTAGTGCTTCAGCCCTGTCAAGAAGGTCCTCAACATCGTTTAAAAGCTTGGAAGTATCGTTTAGCAGTCGGCTAAACCTTTCAACTATGAACTTGTATTTTTCCGGAATATACGCCGCGCCTAAAATTTTCAGCTTTTCATAAGTTGCGTTGTAATCGCCTCCTATCAAGCTGTCGAAAGCCCCCGAAAACAGCACCATTACAAAATTTGTTGAGGGAAGCTGCTCTGCTTCAGCCTTCGGATCCACGTGTCTCACGGTGGGCGTCATGGTAGGCCACAAACCTGCAAGCAAGCTTAATGATAAAAACACAATTACCATCACGGTCATAATTATGGCGGAAAGCCTCTTCGCAGAAGGCTTCATAACCTTCAAGGCTTGAGCAGTATCTCCAAAACTCTAATGGCAACTATGTAGGCAAACGTTATTAGCAGAGCAGCTGCTAGAAAATCCCATGTGCGCCTTCTAGGTCTGAAAATGGCTTTTAAGGCAAAATATATCAGCGTGAAAATGCTAACGTAAACATCCAGTCTGGTCTCGTTTAGGGCTGCCAAGGCTGAAACAGCAACGGTGTTTAAAACGGCTAGGGTTGTCAAGTAAAAGCTTTGTCTGTCCATTCTAGAACCCTTAAACGGACCGTTAAACGGTTTACATTGCGCTTCTCCCATTCAACCTGCACAGGCTTTGATAAGGCCCAAGCCACAGCTTGCGCGGCAAGGGATGCTGGTATAGACCCCATAACCAGCCGGAACCTTGGGTATTCAATGTCCAAATTTGGTTTCTCAACATCCACGGTGACAAAGTTATCATCCACAACAGCTTTAACAGCCTCCGCGACTTCAGATTCGACAAGAGCATGTTCGAGCAAGCTGTAAACGTCTTGAAGTTCGCCTGATTGGGTGTTGCTTAACGCTGGGTTAGGCGGCATTATGATGACTCCGAGGCTCCCTCCACGTTTGAAAACAAGTTTACCCACATTTTCAGCGATTTCGCTTAACATGGCTTCTCCAGCCTTTTTAAGCGGCACGTAAGCGGCAATTCCGCCCTTTTTTCGGGGAATGTAAATAGCCTTTTCAAATGCACCAAGTCCCTCAAGCAAGGCCTCAATGTTGCTACATGAAGACTTTACAAGGCGTTGAACAGCGTTTTTTGGCAACGGGTTTGGCGGTGTTAAAGCCCATGCGGCTCCTAGAACGGTTAAGCCTATGCCCATGGCTGTCAGTGGAACATTTCCGATTAGGAGGTAAGAGCCTAAACTTAGGGCTCCCCCGAAGAAGGTTAGGAATAAGCCGAAAGCTAGGTTTCTGTCAGCCACTAGTTGAAACCTTTAGGGTCAGTAGATGGAACTTTCTGTAGGCTGATGTAAACATTAACCCCAAAGAGAGAACTGAAAGGGCGGCCAATACAGGGTTAAGCCTAATACCCCAAGGAGTGTAGTTGAGCACTAAGCCTACGAGGGGTACTATGGCTAGACTAAGTCCAATTGAAAGCGCCAGCCTTTCTAGGGGCGTGAGCTCCCCCTCATTCGGATATAAGGCTTCTATAAGCGCGCATCCCGGAAGGAAAAGAGTAAAAACTGATCCCAAGACAATCCTCAGGCTTGCTAGGAAAGTTGAAAGGTTCGAAAGGAAAACAGATAGGAGGCAAAGGGCCGTAATTGACGTAGCCAAAGCAAAGCCGAGGTTGTATCTAGAGAAGAAAAACTGAAAGAAGCTTTTAGGAGGTTTTGGATCCACAAGCTTAACGGCTCCACGCCTAACGAGCTTATACAAGGCTTTTGCCACTTCATAAGAGCCAAACCTAGTTCCCCAGTTGAAAACAATGTTTTCAACTGAAACGCCTCCTGTGGACTTTATATAGTCTTTTAAGGCTTTCTCAATATTATCTGGCTTTGATGTGTTTCCCCTCCACGTGGCCACCCAGTCCTTGTAAAATTTTGCCCAATAACCCCAAACCCTGCATCTTAGGAAGAGAAAGGCCACAACTCCAACGACACAAACTCCCAGAGAAACACCTATGTTTGTGTAAAGTCTAATCCTTCCAGTTTCTAGGCCGAGCCTTGAAACTTCAGGTTCCATAGCCAAGACTTGTTCAACGAGAGTTTCAGCTTCACTTCCACGTCCCGTCAAGGCCAAGTTTACAGCATCGTTTAACAAACCAACCATTTCCGCGACGTCACCCCCAGCCTTCTCCGCCCTTCTGATGGCCAAATAACCTTCCATAAGCTTGCTTTCTATTTCTTGGTTCAACGTTGGGCTCTGCTGCGGTTGGCTTTCGCCTCCAATAGGCACGCCTGTCACGTTAAGCCAAAGCTGGTTCCATCGACCATGATACGTGAAGATTCTAACCGACTCATTGAAAATCCACATTTCAAAAATCAGCCTGACGTGAATGGCTGGCTTGTATAAGGTTATGTTAACAGGGACTACTTGTGAAGAATTGTGCATCAAGACTGCCCGAACCTCCATTATGGGTTCAGCCGGCAGGGAAACTGTTTCATTTATGAACGAAGCGTTGTCCCCAATCTTAACAAGCACCCTGTAGTACATAGTTTTCCCCTCGTGGTTCCCAAGGTAAACGTTTAATCTAAAAGGCGCCCCTGCGACCACCTGTTTAGGATAATCTCCTATCTTATTCTCTGGACCGAGCAGGCCAAGCTCTGAGAAGGGCTCTACAACTCTGCCGATATTAAAAGTTTGAACACTTGCGAAAACCGCAGAAACAACAATGACTGCCGCAAGAACGGCCAATACTTCATTGTCAAGAACCCAGCTCATTAAGCCATTCACGCTCCGACTCTGCTAAATTGTTTGGTTAATCCTCTCGGTTATCCTCTTCTCCATCCTCTTCAGCATAAGCGCTATAGTGGCCACCGTGAAACCTTGTAGTCCAATCATAAGAAGAAAGAGACCAAACCACGCCATGCCAATTGACCATACTTCAGCCCCATAAATATACCTGAGATAAAGCTGCCAAAGTGTTAAGGCTATGCCCGGAATAGCCATCAAAGAAGCGATGGAGGACAATAGGAAGACGGGATTGTATGACCTTGCAAGCCAGAATATGGTCCTTAATATATGAAAACCGTCTCTGAAAGATTTCAGTTTTCTTTTGCCTTTCCTTTTTCGATAACTTATAGGAACTTCAGACACTTTCCTGAAAGAAGCCATGTGAGCAGCAATCTCAACTTCAACGCTGAAGCCGCTGCTTTTAAGCTCCACCTCTTTCAAGGCGTCGGTTTTAACGAGGTACATTCCACTACAAACATCATGAAGATGAGCTCCTAAAAGAAAGTTGAAACTATAATTGATTATTTTATTGCCAATAGCGTGTAGCCAACCGATGTTTTTTGGATCTCTAACCCCGATTACTTCATCGTACCTTGCGGCGTGTAAAAGCATGCGTTTAATGTCTTTTGGATCATACGTGCAATCACCGTCCATCACGAGTGTGTAGGGCGTGTCCACATAGTCCAAGGCAGTTTTTATGGCACCAGCTTTACCGATTCCATGCTGATAAATAACCCTAACACCTTTTGCCTTTGCAATACCATCTGTAGCGTCTGTTGAATACCCGTCAACAACTATTATGTTGTTGAAACCTTCCCGCCTAAGCTCGTCTATGACTTCGCCTAAGGCTTCAGCTTCGTTAAGAACAGGTATCACCACGCTAACATCTTCTGGAGAAACTGCTTTACTTTCAGAAACGATTTGTCCATTAAAACGCGTCTGAACGTTTGATGTATCAGCTTTCAGAAACTTTTCCTCCCTTGAATCCTATGGGACGAGTAATTGTTCCCCTTTTCTCCGTTTTATGCCAAGTTTTTGGTCTCCTCAAAAACATAACAATTAAGACGTAGAATGCGATAAATGCCTGTAAACTCCAATAGAACCAAATAAAGGGAAGCCATAGCAAATTTGTCACTTTTTTGGGTTTGGAAATATAAACTAAAGCTAAACCACATATGAGGATCATAAAGGTGCTGATAAAGGTTGTTATTGTCATAGTCACGTTCCATAACACGTCAAAATGGAAAACTGAAAAAAATGTGAGAATCCCAGTTAAATAAGTTACCAGTGATGAAATCAATATTAGCGGTCCGGTAAGGGTGACTTCAGCATCTAAGCTCCTTCTATTAAGCTTTGTCATAAGCCGACCGTACTTAAAAGCGGTTTCCATAGTCCCTCTAAACCAACGGACACGTTGTTTAAACAACTGCGTCAAGTCCGCAGGCATCTCCTGCCAAGCGCAAACATCAGGCGCATACCTAATCCTATAACCATTCTCAGCAAGCCTCGCTGATAACTCCATATCCTCCGAAAGTGCATCCTCATCAAAACCTCCCACTTTCGTTAAAATATCATACCTTATAAACTGGCAACTCCCTTTCAAGTGGACAAATAGGTCTAAAACGTCTTTACCCCGCAAGTAAGCTTCACACCAAACCGCATCCTCGTATGAAACAAATTTTGCCAACATGTTCTCATCAGCATTAATGCTACAAAGTCTACCCTGAACAGCAGCAACGGAATGATCCGCAAAATAGTTGATCGCTCTCTTCAATGCGTCGGGTTCTGGAACATTATCCGCATCAAAAAAGGCCACAATTTCGCCTTTCGCATGTTTAAGTGCGTAATTCAGAGCGGAGGGTTTCCCGTTAGACGTTGGTTTACGAAGAAGTCTAACCTGATCGGGATAACGCCTAACATATTCCATGCATATCTCAACAGTCTTATCTGAAGACCCGTCCTCTACAATAAGAATCTCCATTTTTTCAGTCGGGTAATCAAGCCTTAACAGAGCCTTCAAAAGTCTATCTACAACCCTCTCTTCATCCTTAATAGGAACAATAATTGAAACCATTGGTAAAGCGCCTATGCTAGTTGAACAGGCTTCATTTTTTTTCTTGCCCCAGCGAAGATGACTAAAGCCAACGACCAAGATTGGAATATTGTAGAGCATCCAAACATAAACAGCTGAAAGCAGGACTATGCTTAAGATGTAAAATGGGTTCAGTTCTCCATCACCACAACAAACCTATTGATGGGTGGATACTAACAACCGTCAATTTTCCCGGCTTTGCGCGGTAGATGACGCTCCCCAATTAGTAAGCTTTGCAGCTGCTTTCATTCTCCCAAAGATGCATGTTCATTATTGTTAGGTACCTTGCAAATCCGGCGTCTTTAGCCCATTTACGGGCCTCTTTGTTTCCCCATCTCATGGCTAGACGGCTTACTTCTTTAGCTTTCTCCCATCCCTTAACTGTCATCCAATAACTTATCCTTCCTAATATTTCCATCATGAGCTTAGAGGCGGCCTTTAATGCCTCCAAAAGCTTCTTAATTATGGGCGAAAGAACTCTTGCCAAGATAAAGCTTCGAACCCTATTTGTCGTCTTTGTAACAAGCTTTAAAAACATATACTCGGTAGAATTCAAACATTTAAATAGAACTCCCTCGCGTTGCGCTTTCCTAATTAACCTGAGTAGAGGCGCTCTTTCTAGAGGGACTCCACAAACCTCAAAGGAACCCCTTTTAGCCTTTCTATACAAACCGAAATCGAACACTAAGTGGGCCTCCACTCATCTTAGTTTTGGCTTCAATAGGATATTTATAATTTGCCCAAAGTTTGCTTTGCAGAAATACGCATGCACGCTCCTATCGTCTAGTTTCCTATTTGCAAAGTGTTCTCTGAGAAGCTTAACAGCCCCAACGTAGACCCTAACAGTCTTCGGCGCATAGCCGCGGCTCTAAAGCCAAGCCGTAACCCCACTAAGGACTTCAACAGCCAAATGCCTTCTCTCCATCTTGGCTGAAGGCTGTCAAGTTCAACACTATCCAAAAAGCTTGAGAAAGAACCCTCGAAAGAGCCCACCGTCTCGTTAGATAAATTCCTCACTTGACTGAAAGCTTCTTTTATTAATTGCAGTTAATGGTTATTTGTTACCAAGCTAATCAAATAAATTGGTTACGTTGCTTTTCAGATGTTTATGCTATTTCCCCCGAAGCGTTTAGGTCAAAATCCTGTGGGCCACGC
>Ga0209394_1000567_pt1 | contig 28429 bp, 23 predicted proteins | sample JNZ201metaG_FD_184122 | JGI IMG/M metagenome (GOLD analysis project Ga0209394, IMG submission 184122) | Hot spring microbial communities from Jinze hot spring, China to study Microbial Dark Matter (Phase II) - JNZ 20120812A (SPAdes) (version 3) ... | reverse complement strand
ATTTATCCACTCCTTATAAAGTGGCGGAGCATAACCCCACGTAGGTCCAACGAAACCTGGCTTCCATATTGTTGTGATAGCATAGTCATAGTCGATCAGGTGAGCTATAGCCCTCCTAACAGCTAGTTCGCTAGTCGGCCACCTCTTAACATTGAAGCCTAAATAACCGTTGTTCGCGCTTCTCCAAAGCACTAACATTATGCCAGGGTCCTTTTCAGCGGCAGCCAACCAATCCTCCTCAGGAGGCGAATATCCCGGTGGATAGATGCCGGCTGTGGATATTTCGCCTCTCTTGAACATCTCCCATATAATGATGCCCTCTGTAATGAACCTGAAAACTATTCTGTCAACATATGGTCCGCGTAGATAGGGTGGATAGTAGGGTTTTGGATATACTATTTCTTGTTGCTGGGCTGAAGCGATGCTTGTAGGCGAAGCTATATATAGCGTGGCTCCGAGAACTATTAGTAGAATTAAGGCGGCGTTCTTTCCCATATAAATCACCTAAACTTGATTTATTGCCATGTTAATTTATAAGATTTTTCATTTGTCCGTGGTAACCATTAACAATTTAACGCTTTCTTTCACTTTCCCTCTTCCCTTAATTCAGATTTGTCCATGATGCAAGTGAGTCTAAGAGCTTAAAACGTAAAAATTTTTATTAGCATTTTTGCTCTCTATAAATTTGATTTGAGCTTACTGCTTGGGTAGAGGAAGAAAGTTAAATGGGGTTTAAAGCATACATCTTAAAAAAAGCTTTCTACAGTATATTACTTATTTTTCTGGTTTCTACGTTAAATTTCATAATTTTTAGGCTTATGCCCGGCGACCCCTACGCTGTTATGATTAGAGAGTATATAATGACCCCTGAGATGATCGATGAGGTTTTAAATAGATGGGGGCTCAAGAAACCTTTATGGGAGCAATACCTCCTATATATAGTGAATTTGTTTCAGGGCAATTTTGGCATATCTTTCCGCACGTTCAGACCTGTTCAAGTTGAGATTATGGAGCGCTTGCCCAACACCATCGCCCTAGTGAGCTGCTCGGTCATAGCTTCAACGATACTCCAAGTTCTGATAGGGTTTTATATTGCCTCAAGACGCGGCAAACTTTCAGACTCCATAATACTTTCAACTGGCATAGTTCTTAACAGCACACCAGTCTTCTGGCTAGGGATGACGCTCCTCTATTTTTTCTCCTTCCATTACCATATTTTTCCAGCTGCAGGTACAACCACCCCTCCACCTAACAATCCAAAGGATCCAATATCATTCATAATTGATTACTTATGGCATATGGCCTTGCCTTTCACGGCTTTAACAGCGATAATTCTGGGTGGAGGAATAATTTCTGTGAGAAATTTGGTTTTAGATGCTTTATCGCAAGATTTCGTTGTTGTTGCGAGGGCTAAAGGGCTTAAAGAGAGAGATGTTCTCTACAGGCATGTGTTCAAAAATGTTCAGCTTCCCATAGTCACTAGCGCTGCGATAAGCATAGCGCGCTCGGTGGGCGGTGCAATGACAACTGAAACCGTTTTCACATGGTATGGAATGGGAAGATACACCTTTGAATCTATCTCAAACCTAGATTATCCATCCTTACAGGGAATATTCTTCGTAATCTGCGTCCTCGTGATAGTTGCTAACTTCATAGTTGATGTAATTTACGGGATTCTTGATCCTAGAGTGAAATATGGTGAGAGTGCAGGATGATCATCGATAAGTATCGAAGGGAGAGAATAGCCCGCTTCTGGAAACAGTATAAGCGGAGTAAAAAGGGTATCATCGGCTTAATTATATTGTTAACCTTCATTTTAATGGCGATATTCGCGCCACTTTTAACTCCATATGACCCTATCCGCGATAGAGAGCTCGCTGAGTGGTTGGCTTATCCAGAATGGGTTGGGTTGATTAATCGTGAGATGGCTGATCTGCCAAGTAACATAAAGATATCGATTTTAGAGAGGTCTCTTAAAGGCGAAGGTAAGATAACATTATCGAACAGTTCAGCTATTCTCGCAAAAGTTGAGAACAATTTCCTTATCGTTAAATCAGTTGGCTCCGCCTTTAACGCTGAGAAGCTGGAACTGGAATTAGCTACTATGTTTGAGTACGCTTTTAATCCACCTAAATCATTTGGCATAATTCTGCTCGGAAAACTGGTGGATAGCTCGGATAATTTTGCCATTAAAGCGTCTTTCGAGGTAGTCAGGCCTGACGGTGAAATTGTTCGGGTTTGGGATAGCGACTTCACGCTGGGCTTCACGAGAAGGCTTATGGTAGGCGAAAGAATCTACGTAAAATCATCTCAGCCGGATCTACTCGTATATCTCGGTTTACCAATCTATAGGGATACTCTCGCCAAAAAAGTTTTCGTAAGTAGAGGGCAGTATCAGTTAAGAGCAATTTACGAATTCATTAATCTTGAGCCGGGGAAAAACGTAAACTTTACCCTTGCGATTTATGAAATCCAGTTTATTGTATTTGGGTTGCGCTTCGGTCTGCTGGGCACAGACGACATGGGGAGAGACATATTCACCCAAATTGTTTATGGATCGCGTGTTTCATTACTCATAGGTATATCAGCATCCGTAATCTCCGTATCCCTCAGCGTTTTAATCGGCATTATAGCTGGATACGTGGGTGGAAAGACGGACGAGCTGCTCACTAGAATCTCAGACTTAATAATGGTGTTGCCAGCTCTACCGCTTATGATAGTTATTGCGGCAATGATTGGAGGAGGACTACTACAAATAGTCATACTTTTATCTCTACTTGGATGGGCTCCCGGCGCCAGAAATATACGTGCCTTCGTGCTCTCCATAAAAAATAAACCATATATCGAGGCTTGTAAAGTTAGGGGGGCTGGAACATGGCGGATAATCTTCAAGCACATTATGCCATCAGTTTTGCCAATAGCTTATGCCGCTGTTGCTCTCTCAGCGCCCATAGCTATAGTTACCGAGGCTGAGCTGGCTTACCTCGGCGTAGGCGGCGACCCCTACATGATATCTTGGGGCAGAATGCTGCAGTATGCTCAGAAAGGAGGAGCCTTCCAATACGGCGCATGGTGGTGGATTATACCACCCGGACTATGCATAGCGCTGCTCTCTCTATCATTCGTACTAATAGGGCACTCCTTAGACGAGATCTTCAACCCGAGGCTCAGGCGGTAAAATATTGCGAAATTCAAGAAATTTGTAAGCTAATTAACACTTCTTCAGCATTAAAAAGACCCGATCACCAATAACTTTTTCACCTTCTATAAGAAAACAATAGAGACGAATGGTCATAGGCTATGAGGTCCATCTAGAGGACTACCATTTATATCCGTCACGCTCACATCCATTGCGTCATCATGCTCTGGCGCGATAGATGCGCTCTCACTTATTTTCACATTTTTTAGTGCAACAAAATAGCCTAGACCGGCTCCTCCGCTTCATAGATTTCACCCACAAATGAGGGGGTCAACGCATACTAGATCACGAAGCACGCGCTCAACCATATCCCTACTTTAGGGGCTTAGTACGAGCAAACTTGTTTGCTCGTACTAACTCTTAGATAAGATGCCACGCGAGACCCATCGCTGGGTGCATGGGAGGCTAGCTTACTTGGCAACCCTGCCAGCCGATAATCCAAGCGCGCTCAAATGATCTATGAATGATAGTAGTAGGCTGCTGTTCTCCAGCCTACTCAGCCTCTCCCTAGCCCTACGAAGCCTACCAGCATAATCATGAATATCCGCATTCACACTAAACTCTGTACCCGAAGATTTAAAAGGCGGACTTATGTGAACCGCACCAGAACTAGGGGTATTGGTGCGGGGAGCGGGATTTGAACCCGCGAACCCCTACGGGACAGGCTCCTGAAGCCTGCGCCTTTGACCTGGCTTGGCTATCCCCGCGTCTTCAATAGATTATTTTTGAAAAAGATAGTTATTTTCTTTACGTCTTCATTAGACCATCACTTGTATAGTGTTTAATTTACTTTTTGAGGAAAAGTGGACGTGGCTTGGCAAATCAATGGTAATGAAGGGGGACAATGATTTTTGAGCTTGGCTATCATAGAGGGAACCCTTAATGAGAACACTCGATGTCAGTAGGCATGTTTTGAACAAAAGTGGCGGGCCCGGAGGGAATTGAACCCTCGACCTTCCCGAAGCGCTCAACCTATGTGAGACGCTTTCGCGGGTGTCTTCGCTTCTCGAGTGCTTAAGAGCCTCAACCCCTCAGCCTGTTAGCGCCGGGGTCCGCTGCTCTACCTTGCTGAGCTACGGGCCCACCTCTTCAAGATTAAGAGATAAATTAATTTAAATGTTAATAACTTTTTCTTTTTCTGAGAGTATTGCATGGGCTTATTTTCGGCTGCGGTGGTCGTGGTGGGTGAGCTGGTGTTTATTGGTTTAGGGCTTTTTGACTGTAGAGATATATCTTTGCGCGGGCTTGAGGAAATAAAAAGTTCCGACTATGTCTTCGCCGAGTTTTATACGAGTTTAATGCCGGGATTTAAAATCGAGGATTTCAGGAGAATTGTGGGTAAGGATTTAACTGTTCTCTCGAGGAAAGATATTGAGGATGAGGAGGGCAGGGTTCTTTTTGAGAAGGCTAAGTATGGTAAGGTTGCTTTCCTAGTTCCAGGCGACCCACTTATCGCGACGACACATATAGCCCTCAGAGTAAAGGCTGAGAAAATGGGTATTAAAACAAAGGTTATCCATGGAGCATCCATAATATCGGCCGCTATAGGGCTTTCAGGGCTGCAAAACTATAGATTCGGGAAAAGCGTGACGATACCATTTCCAGACAACGGTGTTTCGCAGACCCCATATATAGTTATATGCGAAAATAAGGCGATGAACCTCCATACATTTTGCTTTCTAGACATTAAGTTTGAGGAGGCTAAATATATGTCTATCAACGAAGCCTTAAAAATTCTATTAAAGCTGGAGGAGATTAATAGAAGGGGTATTATTAGGGGGGATGCGCTCGCCGTAGGAGTAGCTAGAGTTGGCTCAGATGATCCTATTGTTAAGGCCGACGCAATAAAAAATTTAGTTGATTTCGATTTTGGCAGTCCGCCTCACTCTTTAATAATCCCATCTGAAAGGCTACATTTTATGGAGGCTGAAGCCCTTATATCTCTTGCTGGAGCGCCAGAATGGGTTAGGAGGATGATTGGATGAATCAGACATCAATAGAGGAAAGAGTTGAAAGATACGTGCTTAAAACGGAGGAGGTCTTAAAAAGGCTAAAGGTTCTTGGGGAGTTTACTGTCAAAGAGAGTCTCATAAGAGAGGTTATTGATGAAGCGAAAAGATATTTTGAGGACGCAAAATATTATCTAGAGATGAAAGAGTACGATGTGAGTTTAGCTTCCATATCTTATTGTGAGGGGCTCCTAGACGCCCTGCGGATTTTGAAGCTCGTCGAATTTGAATGGTAGGTGGTTTAGGTGGAAAAGGAAGGGACATATGAAAAGAAAGGAAAAATCGTGTTGGCTGAAGGAACATTCGATCTCTTACACTATGGCCACGTATATTATTTGACTAACGCTAAGAGAGCTGGAGGTGAAAATTCGAAGCTAATAGTGATAATTGCCAGGGATAAAACGGTTGAGAGGCTTAAAGGGAGGAAGCCCATAATCCCGGAAGATCAACGTAGAGCCATAGTTGAATCACTTAAAGTCGTTGATGAAGCAATACTCGGATATGAGGAAATGAATATGGAGAAAGTTATAGAGAAGATTAAGCCCGACATAATAGCGCTCGGCTACGATAAAGAGGAGATGGAGCGGGAGCTAAAAAAGTACATAGCGGAGAAGGGGCTGAACATAGAGGTGATAAGAATAGACCGATTTCACGGCGGGGAGCCAAGCAGTTCAACGAGCATAAGAAGAAAAATAATTGAAGAATATCGAGGGCCAGGATAAAAACTCCTATAAAGAGCAGCCACCTTTATGGGGAATTTTTATCAGGCTCCTTTAAAAATTTTTAGGGGAGCAAAATGCTTAAAGCATTAAATAGATTAGAACATTACCCTATAATCCAATTAACAAGGCACTTACTATCAATTAAGTAAATCTGCGCATATTAAGAATGATTATAACTTTCCCCATTTTCCTTCTTTAAGGAGTAGGTGAATTAAATAATGTCGAAGTTCGTTAAAAGTTGGGAAGAGCCTAAAACCGGAATAAAATCTCTGATTAAACCCGAAGCGCCTTTAAGACAGAAAATTGAGTTAGCTGCCAGGCGCATAGAGGCGCAGATTCAATACTTGAATGGCGCCATAAACCTTTTAACCGAAAGGGACAAAACCCTTTTCCAGAAGGTTGTTGATGCTTACTCTAAACGTGAGATTCAAAGAGCTAGCGTATACGCGAATGAGCTGGCCGAGATCAGGAAGATGACAAACTTTATGATGAACGCGGAGCTAGCCTTAGAGAGGGTTGCGCTAAGACTTAGAACTGTAACTCAGCTCGGCAACGTTGCCGCAGCTCTAGCGCCCATAAGCAAAGTTCTGCAGAGCATACGTGTAGGCGTGGCTGGAATATTCCCGAGCGCTGAGCGCGAGCTCGGCGAGATAAGTGTGCTGCTCGATGAAATCATGATCGAGGCAAGCCAGACAGCTGGAGTGGCGCCAGACTTCGAGGTTGCAAGCGAAGAAGCCCAGAAGATCCTGAGTGAAGCAGCCCTAGTAGCCGAGCAAAGAATGAAGGAGAAGTTCCCAGAACTACCAGCGCTAAAAGCTCCATCGGAAGAATTAGGAGAATTCAAGTAAAAACAGAGTTTTAACGGCGATAACGCCTAAAAATTATTGGGTTTTATGTCTCTTTTTTGTCCATACTGCTTAGGGCGATCCATATTCCTCCTCCATTTCTCAAGGAAGATTTTATCAACGTCGATCTCTATCCCCTGCGTTTTTTCAACTAAGCCAATAAAGTCCAGTATATAAAATATTGCGTCTATAAGCTCCTCGCTGACAATTCTCCAATCCTCACCCTTCTTATAAGCATCCGCAGCTTCACCCAGCTCTACAAAAGCCCAAAGAAGCTTTTGAGTCAGAGCAGATTCGTCGTCTGGAAAACCTTTAACCCTTACGAGCTCTCTAACAAGCCTTTTCGCCTCATTAAAAGTACACGTGTCCACATTGCCCCTCCTATGCTTCCCATATCTTATCCTCGTATAAGATTATTGTCCCCACATTATTTAAGCGAGAAGCTGTTCACCGAGGGTCAGAGATAAAACTCACCATAATTTCGTTTTTGCGTCAAATAGACGCACTATTTAAAGGCGTTATACGCTAAGTGGAATAATGGGCGAACCCAAAGTAAAGTTTATTTTACATTTCCTAATATGATACTTTTGGCGATGATATGAGCGCTAATCCCGCCGGAACCCTTCGCGGGCCCCGCAGAGACGGACTCGACTGAGATGGGCGTAAGCCCTCTCAATGAGGGAGAGTTTACCCAGATGCGGGACACGGCGGGCGTGGGCGCTAAGATTCCACGTGTGAGAGAGCCCAGCTGAGGGGAGCGAAGACAGCTCGTCTGTGAGGCTGGGTGTTAGTCACGTGGAACACAAAGCGCCCACGATAATTATTTTTTGAAAGCCGCTCAAGGGAACTTTAACGATTTGATCGACTTAAATATAAAGCAAATCTTATAAGCGGTTTCAGTAAAGGAGTATATGGTGGTGTGTTCTTGATCAATCATGAATTGTTTAAAAATCCGCTGCCAGAGTATAGAGGGACACCATTCTGGTCGATAAACGATTACCTAAATCCTGATGAGGTCGCCCGCCAAGTCACCTTACTGGACTCCGGCGGATATGGGGGCGCGTTCTTCCACGCCAGAGAGGGGTTAGCTACGCCTTTTCTAAGCGATGAATGGTTTAAGGCTTTCGAGGCAGCTCTCAATGAGGCGAAGAAGCGCGGTATGTTCATATGGATATACGATGAGCTCTGGTGGCCTTCAGGTTTTGCGGGCGGAATAGTCCCAGCTCTCGGGCCAAAATATAGAGCTAAGGCTTTAGTCGCCGTGCCAAGCGAAAGGGCGTATTGCGGCGATGAGGTTGTAGCGGCCTTCAAGTGTAAATTAGACGGTAAGGGTTTACCGTGCGAGTATATGCCAGCTAAACCCGGCGAGGCGGGCGGCAACTACATTTACGTGTCCTTCATATCTTACACGGCTCCTCCGGGTGAAACATGGTTCAGCGGAATAAGCTATGTTGACCTTTTAAGCGCCGAGGTTGTAAGAAAGTTTCTTGAGGTTGCCTATGCGCCATATGTTGAGAGGTTTCGGGACGATATTGGGAAAAGTGTACCCGGCGTCTTCACTGATGAACCCAACATAGTTAGCAGTAGGCCGAGAGGTTTCGGCGAGAGGGTTCAAGTTCCGCCTAGGGGGCCTAGGTTCCCCATATTTGTTTTTCCATGGACAGATGATATTATTAAGCGCTTTAGTGAAATGAATGGCTACAATATTCTGGATAAGCTTCCCGAACTATTATTCGATATTGGAAGCTACATGAAGACCAGATATGACTTCTGGAAGACGGTGAGCATGTTGTTTCTGGAAGCATTCTCCAAACAGATATATGAGTGGTGTGATAAAAACGGGTTGAGATTCACCGGGCATTATCTGGCTGAGGACAGCCTTCTCAGCCAATTAATATGTGGCGGCGCAGTGATGCCTCATTACGAATACCAGCATGTTCCGGGGATAGATCACTTAGGTATGCATGTTTGGGGAAGCCTCCTAACAGCTAAGCAGGTTTCGAGCGCCGCAAACCAGCTTGGGAGGGAAAGGGTTCTATGTGAGACATATGGCTGCACGGGGAATTATCCATCTTTTGCTGAGAGAAAATGGATTGGAGACTGGCTTTACGCAATGGGCATCAATCTGCTAAATCATCATCTAGTTCCATACTCGATGCGCGGCAGGAGGAAACGGGATTATGGGCTTAACTTCCACTGGAGCCAACCATGGTGGAAATATAACAGGCTTATAGAGGACTATTTCGCTAGACTAAGCTACATGCTTTCCAGAGGCAGACGCGTAATTAATGTTTTAGTCATACATCCAATCGGCAGCGCGTGGGCTCTCTTCACGCCCCTGAACATATCCAAGGTTAAAGAGTTAGATGAGCGGCTCACTCTGCTGCTCAGGACTCTGCTCTCAGCGCACATAGACTTCGACTTAGGAGATGAGATTTTAATGGCGAAATACGGCGATGTTGAGGGCGGAAAACTCCGCGTTGGCAAAATGTTCTATGACGCTGTTATAATACCGTCAAGCGTAACCTTAGCGGGCAGCACCATTAAGCTATTGAGGAAGTTTGTGGATTCCGGCGGCAAGCTAATAGCCGTATCGCCGACCCCGTTCCTGGTGGATGGTGAGCCAAAGGAGGACATTAAGGAGCTGTTAAGTAAAGCTACTGTTATTGACAGGGTCGAGAAGGCGGTTGTGCATGAAGCCTTAAGGGATATTCCAAAACCCCTTATGATAGATGGGGATGAGGAGGGGAACGTCCTATATCATTTGAGGCGGGATGAGGAGAGCGGGGCGCTCATACTCTTCTTAGCTAACACTAGCCGTGAAACCGCTCATAAGATAGGATTGATGGTGGATGGTTCCTTTAGGGTTGAGGCTTGGGATGCGATAAGCGGAGAGATAAAGCCTTACCCATCAGAAGTCACCTGTGGAAAGACCGTTTGGTGCACAAGTCTGGAGCCTATCGGCTCAGAGCTTTTTGTTTTAAAGTCGGATATATGTGGGGCTGAAATCTCTAAGGAGCGTTGGGTTAAGGTCTGCGAGACACCTCTAGAGGGTCTATGGAAGGTTAAGAGGCTTAATCCGAACATATTGGTTTTAGATTACTGTAGGTGCCGTGTTAAAGGGGCGTGGAGCGAAATCATGCCGGTTTGGAAAGCCCAAGACACGATAGTGCAGAATGGTTTAGGATCGAGGTTCTCACTGAGATTTGAGTTTGAGTCGGATATAGAGTTTAAGGGAAGAAGCATTTATCTGGTTGTTGAGAAGCCGGAGCGCTTTAAGATCTACGTTAATGGAGTAAGTGTTGAGTCTAAGTCAGATAAGTATTGGCTTGACTGGAACTTCCCAATGATAGACGTATCGAATTTAGTTGGTAGGGGCTTAAACACCATAGAGCTGGAGGGGATAGTTGATCCGGAGCCTGAACTAGAGAACATTTATTTGCTCGGCGACTTCGGAGTTAAAGCCGGAGCAAAAGGGTCCTCAAAGATGGTTGATGAGCCAAACTCGGTGGAACTTGGAGATCTATGCCAGACGGGCTACCCATTCTACGTTGGCGAGATAGAGATAAGCAAAAGTATAAGCCTAGATGCGCCCAAGGATGCTAAAATCATGCTCCGACTTGAGGGGCTTAACTCATCGCTAGCCCTAGTCTACGTAAATGGGAAGGAAGCCGGGAAAATAATGTTTCCTCCCTACGAGGTCGAGGTCACCGAGCTCATACAGTCGGGGGAGAATGAAGTAAAAATACGGCTTGTCGGAACCTTAAGGAATGCTCTCGGCCCGCTACATTATAAAGGTGGGGATCCAAGCTTTATAGGTCCGGAAACATTTAGAGATGCCGCAAACTGGGTTGACGAGTATGTACTTAAACCCTTCGGCGTTAAGAGCGTCAAGCTCCTAATGTTTAAGAGGCTTTCAGCGGGTGGAGACTAGGCTCAGCATATTATTTGAACCCCAAATCTCTTTTCTAGTTCATCAGCGATCTTCTTCATTTCTTCTTTTGTCCTAAAACTTGTTCTTAAGGCGACTCCCCTAGGCGATATCCTGCTTAATATGCGGGCGATTTTCTCAGGTGGGATAAAGGGTATCTGAATTAGTTTTCCTTTCTCCTGAATCTTCCTATATAAGGGAACCCAGCGGTCATCTCCGCAGTCAGGGTTTCCTTCACCAGGAACCCACTGTATGCAGTCAAGACTATCTATGTTTAGCAGGTCGTCGAGGTGATTTAGCTCTAATGGACCGTCCAGATGCCATATGGTTCTCTGGAAATAATTGCATTCCTCAATAATGAGCGGATAGACTATTTCCCTAAAAATCTTGGGCGACAAATAAACTATCGTGTCGCATTGAAGGACGAAATGTTTCTTGCTGCTCCATATGCCAGCCCACGTGGAATAACCGTTCTCTGAAACATTTATCAACTTACACGATTCCTCAAAGTATTTGAAAAACAGGCTTTGAACCCTACCTAAAGCCTTCTTTAACTTCTCTTTCTCGAAAAACATGTCTTTTAGAATCCTAGTCGGATATTGACCTCTAAGCTGCCCTACTACGGTTATCGGGTCTAGTAAATCTGTAAATGCGACAATAGCTTTACCTCTACATTTCTCCCTTGCAGCCTCATACGCCGAACAAGTGTACACCCACCATTTATTTTCCGGGTTAAACTCAGCCCTCAAAACATCATCCAGACTGAAGTCTCCCTCAAACCAAGCTGTGTTAACCTTCCCATCAAATTTTAGCTCCGCACCCAAGTAAGATGAAAGAGAACCAGGACCTAAATTAACCCAGATATTTGGGTAATCCTCCATTAAAAACTCTATCTTTGATATTTGGTCGAGAAGTCTATCTAAAGCCTCATTGATGTTGGGATAATATCTCAGAAAAGCCCATGAATCTACAGAGACTTCTTTCCCATATTTTGGCACAGTGATTTGTATTAGTGGGCGGTTAAGCTCCCGCTCCCACCATTCCTCAAATATGGCTTTAACCTCATTCCAATCCTTCTTATAGAGCATGGAGATCCCTAAAGATACTATCTAAGATAATAAAGGTAATTTAAATCTTTAAAAAGAGGAATGTGACTTTAAAGTGGAGAGTGAGTGGTTATGAGAGCATTAAACGTAAATAAAGTTGTCGCTTCTCTGGGCATTATTGGACCCGGGGTTGCGTATATTTTTATATGCCTGTCAATATATTTGTCACCCTCATTCAGCTGGTATGAGAATGCATTGAGCGATCTAGGCAATTCTCAGAAAAGCTGTGTTGCACCCATATTTAATTTTGGTCTGCTTGCATCCGGCTTTCTAACAGCCGCCTATGCGTTTAAATCTTTATCAAAATACGCTAAATATACAAGCGTATCAGTGGCGTTTTCAGCCTTAATGCTGCAATTTATAGCGGCTTTTGACGAAGCCTATGGTAAGATCCATTTTATTGTATCTGTAGTATTCTTTGTCTCGGCAGGTGTATCATGCATAGTTTACTTTTTAGAGAAGAAGAAAATATTAGCTATAGCTGCATTTTTAGTGGGTTTAATGGCTTGGCTGCTCTACTGGGCTAACGTTTATAGGGGTGGTGTAGCCATACCCGAGATAATCTCCGCGATCTCGGTTACTTCATGTTTAATTGAATCATCGTTAAGCATAGTTATGCAAGGGAATAAATGATAAAGGCTAAAATCGGTTTATAAATTAGTCTATAGACTACGGATATGTAATTTAAATGAGGTGTGCTTCGGGATGGTTGATGTTGCCAGCTTTGGCGAACCCATGGTTGAATTCTGTGCTACAGAGGTAGGGAAACTTAAAGATGTGCAGTTATTTAAGAGGGGTTGGGGTGGAGACACCTCAAACTTTATTATTGCTGTTGTTAGGCTTGGCGGAAGAGCGGGCTACATATGCCGCATTGGGGACGATGAGTTTGGCGAATCATTTCTGGAACTCTGGCATAGGGAGGGTGTGGACACATCTCAGGTCATAGTTGAGAAGGGGGGTTTCACAGCTGTCTACTTCATATCGCTTCTGCCGGGCGGAGGGCATGACTTCACCTATTTTAGGAGGGGGTTCAGCTGCAAGCCACTACTCGCCGTTAGATCTAAACCCGGAGTATTTAAGCAGTTTAAAGGTATTCCACTCAAGCGGGATCTCGATGGCTATAAGCGAAAGCTGTAGGGAAACCGTTCTAAAAGCAGCAGATATAGTTAAAGAGCACGGCGGACTTTTCAGCTTCGATGTGAATTTTAGGCCAAAATTATGGTCGCCCCAGCACGCTAGACCATTCATTGAGGAAGCTATGCGAAGGGCGGATATAATATTTGTGAGTAGGGAGGACATAGATCTACTATATAATGAAAGCGCAGATAAGATGATTGAGCGAATATATGGTTTCGCTAAACCAATATTTGTCGTCGTAAAGATGGGCGGGGAAGGATGTATTATATTCGATGGAAAAAGGAAGATTCATGTTCCAGGCTTCAGAGTCAATGTTGTCGATACTACGGGCGCCGGCGACGCTTTCGATGGAGCCTTCATAGTTGGGTTGCTGGAGAAGAAGCCCCTAGAAGAAATTGGTGTGTTTGCTAACGCTGTTGGCGCCCTAACCACAACCGGTTTAGGGGCTGTTGCACCAATTCCAAGAAGAAGGGATGTTGAGGATTTTTTGAGGGAAATTAGACTCTAGTGTACTTCTTTTATCTCGCTTCTATCAATGGAATATTGGGTGAAAGAAAACCGGTATCTACCGTCGTAAAGAGACCCTTTCCAAGTCTTTTACTGGTTTTCTTTCACCCAATACGATCTCCACAGCTTTTCTTCGGTCTTAAAGCTGTGAGAGCTTTTAAACCATAAATTATAAATTTAATACGGGTTAGGTCTGAAATGTATTTGAAAGAGAAGTTGAGAATCTTTGAAAAGCAAGATGGTGTGACGGTGTATATGAAGGCGTTAAAAGGATTGTGTTTAATATCGCCATTAGTTGTCTTTTTTGTCAGCCTTCTTCCCCTATATGCGCAGGAGACCTATAGTGTTCAAAGGGCTGTATTAACTGTCTATAGGGATGGGGTCGTTCATGTAAGCATTACATTGCTGGTTGATGAGTATGAGCCGCAAATAATGCTCCCACTATTATCTCCGCCGGAAAGGGTGGGCAACATAATAGTTTTAGATGAAAATGGGAGCGCGCTAGACTACGATTTTAGCGGAGACAATATAGCAATATACTCTCTAGGCTCTAAAAAAGTGGTTCTGGAATACGATACTGATGGTCTCACATATAAAGCATCCGGACTCTGGACGATCAACTTTACAGCTCCCTTCGAGCTAACCCTTATTCTCCCAGAAAACGCGACAATAATGTATCTTAGCGGGGCTCCACTAGCCATAAGGTTGAGCGACAGCCGCTTTGAGATGGATTTAAGCCCCGGGAGCTGGGAGATAAGCTATGAGCTGCCTGTACAGCTACCGCCGACGCCACCCCCGCCGTCTCCGCCGCCCCCACCACCAGAGGAGAAGGGGCAAGCATACTTATCGGCTACGACCATAGGATACATGGTCGTCGCAATAATCATTTTATGCTCGGCTACCATAGTAATCGTCTACTTAAGGCGGAGGAGAATTGAGAAAAACTTAGGTGATGAGGAGGCTAGAGTTGTCCGCTTCATAAGAGAGAGGGGTGGAAGAGTGCTAGAGGCTGAGTTAAGAGAAAACTTTCCACATATACCGAGAACAAGTATGTGGCGTTTAATAAAGCGCTTAGAGAAACGGGGCGTTGTTCGGGTTAGAAAGGTTGGGCTTCAAAATGTCGTTGAACTAAAATAAAAGTAGGTGGGGTTGAGGAGGGTTTCTCCTACGGTAGCTCAAAGTTTTCCGCAGCTACTGTTTGAAGCCCCTCCCTACTTAATGCGCGCACAACCACCCTATAGTTGCCGGGCTCCGCAGCCATAAGCCTTATCTTAATCTCTCCAAGTTCACCTGGCTTGAGATTTCTAAGAGCCTGAAGCGCTATCGGTGACGCATAGAACTCCCATCGACCATTCCTTTCCCTCTCAATCATTATCCCGAATGCGGAGTTTGGAAAGGTCACCGTGACATTACCAGCGTTTTTGACGGTTATCTTTAGGGTCACGGTCGCTTTTCGCCCGACGCTGACCTCAACGATCTTCTCCACATCTACTTCAATCTTAACTTTTTCTTCCTCACGCTCCCTAAGCCTAAGCTCGAGTTCTAGGCAGACTTCACGCATCCTCCTGCCCACGATCTCCATTTCTGTAGCGTTAACCTCCCTCCTTAATCTTAGGCGCTCCCTAACCCTCTCCAATACCTCTATCTGCTTTCTCCAGAAATCTTCAGCGTTGGTGAAGTTCCAGCGCTCAAAGAATTCGCGCTCATCTATATTCATTTCGCTTAGCTTCTCTTTAACCCTCTCACGCAATCTCCCCATCTTCTCCTTGAAGCGCTCTATCCTTTCGCTGAGCTTCTCCCTGATTGCGGTCTTCAGCTCTTTGAAGGCTTCGCTGATCAGCCTATTTGCTTCGGCGAGCATATGCGCAACAGCCGAGACATTACCCTGCTGGAGCAGCTCCTCAGCCCTACTAACATTTAGAACGTTTCTCGCCTCATTCAGCTTAGCTGAAGCGTTAGTTATGTCTATGCCAGTTTTATCCGCTATTCTCTCAAAAGTTTTATTAATGTTCTCTATTCTCTCTAAGGCGCACTGGATGGCTATGAGTAAGCCCTGCCCCTTAATAACCTCATCTTTTAGGACGCCTAGCTTACAGAGAATATTGTTAAGCCCTCTGTATGCATTGCGGAAATAGCCCATAGCCTCCATCGCAAGCGATATTGCGCCAGTATAATTCCCATCATTGTAGGCTATATTCGCTTCCTCAAGGATTTTCACGCCCAAATTGAAAGTCTCGTTTACTTCATTTAAAGCCTCCTCTCCAATCATTGTGACCAGAGTTTCATTTGCGAGAACAGTGTCCGATAGGGCTTCAACCCTCACCCTAGCCTTATCCGCTAAAGAGAGCATGGCCTCAGCCTTTCTCTCTAAGGAGGAGTCGTCTATTCTCACGGCGCCAACTTGCTCCGCGACGGTTAACATGGGTGTTAGCGTTAGAGATAAGAGCAGTATTAATATTGTAACCCTCTTATATCCGCATGCCATGCTCCTATCGCCAATTATAAATTTGCAAAAAGTCTTAGTTAAGGAACACCGTGAAACACGGCGTTTCAAAAACTTGAAACACTTTAAGCCCACTGGGCCTCTACCAGAATTTTAGTGGTAGGCTATTCATGTACTCGTTTAATGATCGTACTATGAAGCCGCTCTTCCTCCTATACTTTAAGACTTTAATTATTGTGGAAGCCAGCTCAAGCGTTGTAACTATTGGAATATTGTATTCGACAGCTAACCTCCGTATAATATACTCGTCTTTAAGTATGTCGCTCGCTCCGCTCTCCGGGTTGACTGCAGGGATGTTTACGACGAGGTCTATTTTACGCTGGATTATATAGTCTATTATGTTCGGTTTTCTATCCGACTCGCTAACCTTGTAGAGGACGGTTATATCTTTAAGTCCAGCCCTATATAATGCGTCAGCCGTATGCTCAGTCGCATAAATCTTAAAGCCCAAATCGTTCAGGCTCCTAGCTAACGGGATTATTTTACGCTTCATCTCCCCTCCGCCAACAGTTATTAAAACTGCGCCGCCATCATTTGGAAACGTGAATTCAACGGCCTGTAAAGCCTTTAGAAGCGCATCGGCGAAGTTTTCACCTATACATGCGGCTTCCCCAGTGCTCAGCATCTCGACGCCTAGAACCGGATCCGCCCCGCTTAGACGCATAAAACTGAACTGTGGAACCTTAACTGAAACGTAGGGTATAGGCGGTAGCTCAAGTAAGCCCATTTCTTTAAGGGTTTTGCCAAACATTATTGCTGTTGAAACCTCTATGAGGTTTACGCCCCTACTCTTGCTTACGTATGGAAGCGACCTTGAGGCTCTAAGATTACATTCTATAACTGAAACCTCATCGTTTTTGACGAGAAACTGTATGTTGAATGGACCTTTAATCTTGAGGGCTCTGGCTATCATGCGTGAGTAGTCTTCAATCCTCTTTATAACGTCGCTGCTTAAAGATTGCGGTGGAATGCACATGACCGCGTCCCCGCTGTGGATACCAGCCTTCTCAACGTGCTCGATAACAGCGCCTATTAGAACATCCTCCCCGTCTGAAACGCCGTCAACTTCAACCTCCTTAGCGCCCTCAATAAACTTCGATATGACGACGGGGTGCTCCGGTGAGACCTTAGCCGCCAGCTCAAGATAGTCTCTGAGCTCCCTGCCGCTGTATGCGACCCTCATAGCGTAGCCGGATAGAACGTAGCTTGGTCTGACCAGAACCGGGTAACCTATCTCCTCAGCGAACTTCTCAGCTTCCTCGATGGTTGTTAGCTTGCTCCACTTTGGCTGCGGTATGCCTAGCTTATCTAGAAGGGCGCTGAACTTCGACCTATCCTCGGCTGCATCTATACTTTCGCTTGAAGTCCCCAGTATATTGACGCCGGCCCTAGAGAGCTTGAGCGCCAAATTATTTGGAATTTGACCACCCACGCTAACGATGACCCCTAAAGGCTTCTCTTTCTCACATATGTCGAGAACCCTTTCCAGCGTTAGCTCTTCAAAGTAGAGTTTATCCGATATATCGTAGTCGGTTGAAACTGTCTCCGGATTATAGTTAATCATTATGGCTTCATCCACACCATGCTTCTTTAAAGCCCAAATCGCGTTAACACAGCTCCAATCGAACTCAACGCTTGAACCTATCCTGAAAACCCCTGCGCCTAGGACAATAACCTTCCTCTTCCCAGCATCAAACTTTATGTCGTCTTCATCACCATTATAAGTCATGTAGAGATAGTTTGTTCTGGCGGGCCACTCGGCGGCTAACGTGTCTATCTGCTTTACAACTGGAATTATCCCATGCGCCTTTCTGAAACGCCTAACCTCATCCTCGCTTAGACCCATGCATCTGGCGATCTGGGCGTCTGAGAACCCTAAGCGCTTAGCCTCCCTAATAACCTCAGGCGCGTCCCTATCGTCAATCTTAAGCCTTCTAAGTTTCTTCTCCATGCTAATTATATTCTTAATCTTGTGAAGGAACCATGGGTCTATGCCGCTTAAGCGGTAAATCTTCCTAATGGACATGCCCATCTTCATGGCTTTAACTATCTTGAATAGCCGCTCATCGGTCGGGTTCTTCAGGCAGTCTTTTATGGCTTCCAAGGGTTCAGGTTCATCGTCGTCGTTATTTGCGACGAGACCGATCTTCCCTATATCGAGCATTCTAACAGCCTTTTGAAGAGCCTCCTCGAATGTTCTTCCAATAGCCATAACCTCGCCCACAGACTTCATCTGGGTGCCTATGTGCCGGTCAGCGTTCCTAAACTTCTTCAAATCCCAGCGTGGAATCTTAACCACAATATAGTCTAGGGCTGGCTCAAAGCACGCCGTTGTCACGCCAGTAACCTTATTGATCAATTCTGGTAGCGTGTACCCTATCGCCAGCTTAGCGGCTATATATGCGAGCGGGTAGCCTGTAGCCTTGCTGGCTAATGCCGAGCTCCTAGACATTCTGGGGTTAACCTCTATAGCCCTTATCTCCTCAGACCTTGGATGTAACGCCCACTGAATATTGCATTCGCCGACTACGCCTAAGGCTTGAACAGCCCTAATTGATGCTGAGCGCAGAACATGATATTCTCTATTCGTCAATGTCTGTGATGGCGCGACGACTATTGAGTCGCCGGTGTGGACGCCCATTGGGTCAAAATTCTCCATATTACAGACAGTTATACAGTTGTCTTGGTAGTCTCTCATAACCTCATACTCGACTTCTTTCCAGTGCCCAATATACTCCTCAACCAGAACCTGCCTAATCATGCTGTGCGTTAAGCCCCTACTGACGATCTCAACCAGCTCACGCTTATTATAGGCGACGCCTGTCCCTTTACCGCCAAGAGTGTAGGCAACTCTAACCATAACCGGGTAGCCTATCTCCTCAGCCGCTTCAATCGCTTCCTCGATGGAGGTCGCGGACTTGCTTCTCGGGACGGGTATGCCAGCATCAAGCATGGTCCGCCTGAAAAGCTCCCTGTTAGACGCTTTCTCAATGGCTTCGATGGAGGTGCCTAAAACCTTCACGCCGTACTTTTCTAGAATACCCATTTTAGCCAATTGAACACCGCAGTTTAGGGCTGTTTGTCCTCCGAAGCCGAGCATTATCCCGTCAGGTCTCTCCCTCTCAATAACCTTCTCAACATACTCTGGTGTAACCGGCAGAAGGTAGACTTTTCCAGCGAGCCTAGGGTCTGTTTGAATAGTCGCTATATTCGGGTTAACTAGAATAGTTTCTATGCCCTCCTCCCTCAAGGCTTTGAGACACTGGCTTCCAGAATAATCGAATTCGGCTGCCTCACCAATCTTTATTGCGCCGCTGCCCAGTATTAGGACTTTACGCACCCACTCGAACCTCGGCATAAATCCCTCACCCAGCCCTTTCAGCCCTCTTGAGGAACTCGTCGAAGAGGAATTCTGTGTCGTATGGTCCGGGCGAAGCCTCAGGGTGCCACTGGACAGCGAAGGATGACCCGTCCTTAAACTTTACGCCCTCAACCGTTTTATCGTTAGCGTTTATAAACCAGCATTCAAGCCCGGTTTTCTCTAAGGATTCAGCCCTAACAGCGTAGCCGTGATTCTGTATTGTTATGTAGCAGCGTCCTGTCTTAAGGTCGTAGGCAGGCTGGTTCTGGGACCTATGCCCATACTTCAGCTTATATGTGTCTCCGCCCATCGCCAGCGAGAGAATCTGGTTTCCTAAGCATATACCCATCATAGGCACCTTCTCTTCGGCTAGAACCCTAACGGTTTCTATTGTTTTAGCGCATTTCTTCGGATCCCCCGGCCCATTACTTATCAGGACGCCGTTAGGCTTAAACTCAAGAATCTCCTCAGCTGGGAAATCGTATGGAACCCTTATAACGTCCACTCGGCGCTTAAGCAAGCATCTTATTATTCCAGCCTTAACACCGCAGTCTATTAGGACTATCCTAGTGTTTCCGCCCCGCTCATAGCATATTGGCTCCTTGATCGTAACCTCGCTAACCAAGTCGCGCTCATTTGGGTCTGGGACACTTTTAACCTCCTCAAGCAGCCTATCTATGTTCGGCTCTTCACCTTCACCACATACTTGGAGTATGCCGAGCATAACTCCTTTCTCACGAAGCTTCTTCGTTAAGCGCCTAGTGTCTATCCCATATATCCCCGGAACTCCTTCGCTCTTAAGCCACTCGTTAAGCGTTCTCCTAGAAGCCCAGTGGTGCGGCTTCACGCAAAGCTCCTGGATCACAAGCCCGGTAACCTTAATCCCGATCGATTCGAAGCTTATGGGGATGCTGAACTCGTCACAATCATACGCTGGGACACCATAGTTTCCGATAAGCGGATAGGTTAAAGTCAGGATCTGACCATAATATGACGGGTCTGTTAGGGATTCGGGGTAGCCGACCATACCGGTCGAGAAGACGACTTCGCCAGAAACCTTCTTTACAGCTCCAAAACCCTTACCGATGAAGAATGATCCATCCTCAAGAACTAGAACCGCTTTACCGGCCTTCACTTTCTCGGGGCTTTTTCCGCGCTCCAATGAACCCTTCCTCAAGCAAAAGCTAAACGAAGATTTAAACTTTATGGTGGCAGAATGCTTGCGCGGTATAGGATTCGGCTATAGCGTTAAGCGCACTAATAGATTTCTCAACGCTCCTTCTTAACGCCTCTATGCTGCCTCTATATTGGTTGAGCACCGCTCTTCTAGCGGAAATCATCCTTTCCACCTCCCTCTTAGATGGCCCTCCCCTAACGCTGTGGGATTCTATGAAGCATGCTGGGTCAATTGCCCTCCGCAACTCTTCAGCGTTAACATGTATTGGTGAGCCTAAAATCTTTCTTGAGATCTCTGCCAGCTTCTCAGGTGTAGCGTCGTAGAGGTTTTTCCCCTCCTCCATGAGGGCTTTAACCAGCGCACCAACAACCTTATGGGCGAGCCTGAACGGAATATTATGATTTCTGACTAGGGTATTTGCGAGCTCTGTGGCTGTCAAAAAGCTCAGATAAGGCTTCCTGAAGGCTTCTTCCCTAACCCTTATGCTTCCAATCAGCTCTGAAAGCATGCTCAGTGATTCACGCATAATCTTGCAAGCGTCCCAGAGTTTAGGCGTAGCCTCCTGGAAGTCCAGATTATATGTCGATGGAAGCCCTTTCAGGATCGCTGAAGCAGCCATAAAGTCTCCTATTATTAAACCCATTCTAGCCCTCACAACTTCAAGGACTTCCGGGTTCTTCTTTTGGGGCATTATGCTACTAGTCGACGCGAATTCGTCTGGAATCTCCAGTAGATTGAACTCCATGGAAGACCATAAAATTAAGTCTTCTGCTAAGCGGCTCAAATCGACCGCCATAACTGATAAGGCTGCTAAAACCTCGAGTAGAAAATCCCTTGAGCTAACAGCGTCGAGAGAGTTTTCAATAAGCCCGTCAAAGCCCAGTAGCTCCGCAACCCTCTCGCGGCTGATCGGAAAACTCGTCGTCGCCAGGGCCCCGGCTCCCATCGGGCATAGGTTAACGCGCCTATAGGCGCCTATTAATCTCTCCAGGTTTCTCCCAAGAATATCGAATTGCGCCAGCAGATAATGGGCTAGGGTTGTCGGCTGAGCTGGCTGAAGGTGAGTGTAGCCTGGAAAAATGGCGTTAATGTTCTTTTCAGCTACCTCGATAAGGGCTTTTTGGAGGTTAGCGGTCAGCTCCATTATTTCGAGCAGCTCTTCTCTTAAAGCCATCCTTATAGCTGCTGCGACTTGATCGTTCCTGCTCTTCGCCAAATTTAGGTTTCCGCCAACATCCATCCCTACGCTTCCTATAACCTCCTCTTCAACAAGCATATGGACGTCTTCAATGCCCGGTCGGGGGGTTAATCTCTCCTCTAGACCCATCAGCGCTCTAAGGATCTCTGAGCCTTCCTCAAAGCGTATTATCTTGTTCTCCATCAGCATTATTACGTGAGCCCTGTTAATGTTCACAACGTGCCTAAGCAGCTTGACGTCGCTTTTTATTGAGGAAGTAAACTCGATGATGTCTCTCCTAGACCCTGCGAGCCTGCCGCCCCGAAGCAGCTCAGACATCCCTGCTCTCAGCCCTTCCCGACCCTTTTAAGGGCTTTAGCAACCCTGGTTGGCAGACCCCAGAGCTCAATGAAGCCGGCTGAGGATGACTGGTCGAATGTTGTGTCAATGTTGTATGTGGCTAAATGTACGTCGTAGAGCGAATAGGGCGAAGAGCGCCCAACGACCAGCGCGCTGCCTTTGAAGAGCTTAACTCTAACCTCGCCCTTAACCCTCTCCTGAGTCTTATTAATGAAAGCGTCTAAATCCTCCCTGAGCGGATCCATCCATAATCCAGCGTAGACGAGGTAAGCCCACTCAGCATCAATATGCTGTTTGAAGAGAACCTCATGCCTCGTGAGAACCATCTTCTCAAGATCTTTATGCGCCTCTATGATAACCGTTGCAGCGGGGCACTCGTAAACCTCCCTAGACTTTATCCCAACCAGACGGTCCTCCATATGATCTATTCGGCCAACTCCATGTCTCCCAGCAATACTATTAAGGCTCTCAATGAGCTCAACGGGCTCCATGCTTCTCCCATTCAGGGCTACTGGAACCCCATCCTCAAACTCTATGTTAACGTATTCCGGCTCATTGGGAGCCTTCTCCGGCGGAACGGTCCATTCGAACGCGTCTTCAGGCGGCTCCTTATCAGGATACTCAAGTATACCGCACTCTATTGAGCGGCCCCAAAGGTTCTGGTCTACACTGTATGGTTTACCTTTATCTACCGGTATCGGTATACCGTGCTCCCTCGCAAAATCTATTTCCGCGTCCCGCGTCATATTCCACTCCCTAACAGGCGCTATGACTTTGAGGTTTGGGTTTAACGCTTTAACGGAGACCTCTATGCGGACCTGGTCGTTGCCTTTCCCCGTACACCCGTGGGCAACCGCGTCTGCACGCTCTTTTTCAGCAACCTCGACTAGCTTTGAGGCTATCAGCGGTCTAGATAAAGCTGTGCTAACAGGGTATTTTCCCTCATAGAGCGCATTAGCCTTTATTGCTGGAAAAACATAGTTTCTGGCGAACTCATCCTTAGCGTCAATCGAGTAATGCTTTAAGACGCCAAGTCTATAAGCTTTATCCTCGATAGCCCTCAAATCCTCCCTCTGACCTACATCTAATGTTACGGTTATAACCTCGGCGCCATACTTCAGCTGAAGCCACTTTATGAGCACTGAGGTGTCTAAGCCGCCTGAATAGGCTAAAACTATCCTCTTAACCAATCTTCTAACGCTCCTCTCTAAGATACTTAAAGATGAAAGAAGAGAGGGTTAAGTATATGTGCTTTTTGACTGAAAATATGACTTAAATATGTTATAGGTGACCAAGATTGGTCGAACTTTCCCTAGCGAAAATAGTTCAATATCTCATAGAGGGGGATCCTTCAATCCAAGACGCCATTGAAAGGGGCTATGCGAACCTGAGCGCTGTAGCCCGCCTATTAAAGCCTAAAGCTGAAGAAATACTAGGGAAAAAGGTTACGTTGGAGGGCATGATAACCTCCGTTAAGCGCGCTAGGGTGAAATTTAAGCCTTTGAAAGAGCAGTTGAGGGTTATAGCGGATAGCATTGTAACAATTAGAACTAGCCTAGCGAAAATATCCCTTGAAAAGACTAGAAGAAACCTCGAGAGAGCTAGGCTGATATCGGCGGAGTTTCCGGAAGCCTTCTTCCAGGTCCTTGAAGGCGCAACGACATTAACGCTTATAACCGATCAGAGGATTTTTGAAAGCGTCCGCTTAAGGCTTGAAGACTCGGAGATCCTTGAGGAGAAGAAGGATTTAGCGGCCGTAATAATCCAGAGCCCAAAGGAGATAGTTGATACTCCTGGCTGCATATCAATGTTCTACAATGCCATATCTAGGAGGGGGATCAATATTGAGGAGACAATAAGCTGTTACACTGAAACCGTAATAGTCGTTAAAATGGAGGATTCGACTAGGGTTTACAGCATACTTGCCGATTTAATATCAAGCGCCAGAAAAGCCTAAGTCTTCCAAATCCTTAATGGATGCCGCAACCATAGCTCTAAGAGGTTTGATTAGAATGCGCCACACATAAATGGGTGATTACTTAATTACTCCTCGCCGCTTAGAATTCTTCTGAGATACTTCCTAAATGATTCAAGAAAAAGTTTAGCATCTTTTGATTTAGTGCGTTTTTCTAAATTCCCAAAAATAGAGGCTATTAATCCTGGACGTGAAGCAGCCTCTAAGATAGTTAGAAGCTTTAGAGCTGCCATCCTCCTATAAAACTGAAAGTCTGTGAGAACTCCTCCAAACTTCTCGTAGGATTCTATAAATGTCTCAGATAGTTTTTGACCAGTTCTTCCCGATATTTCATCATTGAAATCTAGAATGTTGAAGGTATACGCCACATCGAATGTGGGTTCTGCCGCATCTGCGCTCTCCCAGTCAATTACGTAAGCTTTGCCATTACTATAAAGTATATTGTCAAGGCTATAGTCGCCATGCGTCAGCTTTAGCTCAGCTACGGCACGTGTACCTTCAAGTTTTCTTGCACGGTTGAAGAGCTCCGTGAAAACCGCTGGTTTCCCTAGCGTTGTTAGCATGGATATGAAAGCTAACGCTTTAATCTCCTTCAAATCGCATAGGGGGTAATTTCTTTTAGCCTTTATTATGTCTCCAACCTCGCTTGGAGCCACGCTATGAATTTTGGTTAATGATTCGGCTGCTGCATCGATGAGCACATATTCATTCACGGTCGAAACCTGCTGAATTTTCTCCATAATTGTAAATGGTTTACCCAAAACATCCCCGCTTCTATTAAAAGCGTAAACCTTAGGTACAGGCACCCCTTTCTTATAGAGCACACTTAAAATCCTATGCTCTTTAAGAGCTTTCTTACCATCATGCTGATAGACTTTAAGGATAAACTCTTTGATGAAGCCATTATCAGTCTCAATCTTAAGGAGATATATTGCGTTGCTTAGCCCCTGCCTCTCGTAAAATTTTAAATTTAAAGCTTTGACGTAACCTATAGTCTCTCTGAAATCGGTGGAGTTTAAGTAATCTTGCAACTTAGAGAGCAGTTTTGAACTAAGCACGTTTATAACCCCTAATTGTGAAAAAGGTTTGGTTTTGCTTTATTTATCAATGTCTACAGGAAAACCGAAAAAATCTTAGCATAGCGACGCTATATTTATCAGCTCTGCTTTTTACCTCATATGGATAAGAAGACCTCGATGAATTTTCTGCTATTGATTAAGCCGTCTTCCGGGCTGAAGAACGGGTCTTCATGTTCGATGCTGAGCACGTAGTCGTAGCCTACTTCTTTGAGGGCTGTGATGTATGAGCGCCAGTTTATTCCGCCCCAGCCCGGTATCCGGTATCTCCACCACCCTCTTCCTAAAACACCGACTTGCCTGAGCTTGAAGGGCAGTATCTCGGTGTCTTTGGCATGCGTATGATATATTCTGCTGCCGAACCTATGGACAGCTTCGATGTAATCTATCTGCTGCCAGAATAAATGCGATGGATCAAAGTTTAAGCCCAAAGTTTTATCCGGAATGCTTTCAAAAGCTGCTTGGAAATGATCTAAGCCCTGGAGGTTGGTTGCATACCAGTTCTCTAGAGCTATTTTCACACCACACTCCCTAGCGGCGTCAACGATTGGACCAAAAACCCTTGGGAAGTCTTCCCTCAAAGTCTGCATCTTATCCTTACCTTTAACTGGCCCTCCGGCTAGAGTGCAGACCACGTTAACGTCTAGGGCTTGGGCTGCCTCAATAACCCTCAACAGATATTTTTGCTCAGCTTCATCTTCAAGTATCCTAACGCTGTAGAAGGCTAGGCTAGATATTTTCAGGCTCTTGCCGGAAAAAATGCGCCTAATCTCCCCAGCCCCTCCGGCCAGAACCCTATCAACATCGATCTGCTTTAGGGATGGCGAGACGAGAACCTCCAATCCTTTAAAGTTATTTGTGGAAGCCCACTCAACTATCTTTTCCAGGCTCCAGTCTCTTAAAGGAGCTGTGAGGAAACCGATGAACATTCGCTCTCCTCCATTCACCTAACATGTAGCTTAATGATGGGAAAAGCATATAATGCTTTAGCCAAAAATGACAATTAGTAAGTTCAGGTTTTAGAGCACCGAAGCCCAGCAATCTTCAATCAAGCATGCAGCTCACACTCTATCTTTTTGACAAGCCTCATTATTTTTCCGATCTCATCTTTGAGCTTAACGTTATATAGGGCTGCCGCCGGATGGTAAGATGGGACCACGTATGTTTTTTGTCCCCAAAGCTCCGCCTCATAAATTTTTCCCTGAACCTCGCTTATAGACTTGAAACGCAAATTGATCTTTGAGAAGATGTAGGCTGTGGAATGCCTGCCGAGCGTCACGATAATCCTAGGTCTTATTATATCCAGCTGCCTATCAAGATAAATGCGGCACGCTTCAATCTCCTCTGGGCGCGGATCTCTGTTTCCCGGAGGTCTGCATTTAACGACATTTGTTATGTAGATTTCGCTCCTCAAGATGCTGGCTTCTCTGAGAGCCTCGTCTAATAGTCTTCCAGCTGAGCCAACGAAGGGTTTCCCTTCAACGTCCTCCCAGTATCCCGGAGCTTCACCGATAAAAACTGTTAGCGCATTTATATTTCCGTCGCCTAAAACAGGTTTCCTACGATGCCTCGATAGGTCGCATCTCTCACAGGCGTTAACTTCAGACATTAATTGCTGGAAAATCTCAGCCCTAATCTTTGACTCTAAATCCATCAGAATTAGCCTGAATCATTAAAAGTATTTTAACCTTTCACCATAATAGCTGAATAAATCGGAAGATCATTCGGCTACGTTAACCATAAATCCTCAAGCTATCCAGATATAACTTGGTGTACTGGATGGAGGTTTAGTGGTAAGATACATCATGTTTTTTTATGCTGTATTACCCTCCTCTCTAGAGATCACGCTCTTTATTAACGCTGTGAAGCGTTTCCTCCCGTTTCCACTTAAGATGATCTAAGAAGCCTGTAGGTAGCGTTTAGAAGGGGGCTGTTGCCGTCTTCCGGCGTCATGGAGTCTTCAGCGTTAAACTATTAAACTAGAGGATTACGCTGTCTCTTCTATTCATCATCTGGTTCAAATCGTTTAAACTGTTACATTTCTATGTTAACGGCGTTTCTCTCAATTTTTGCTGAGAGGATCTTCATTATTAACGCTGAGTAGAGTAGGATTATTGCGGCGAAGAGGGAGCATATTGTTTCGCCTAAGTTTAAGTATTGGCTTAAAGCAATTAGGCTGTATGTTGGCGTTAAAAGCAGCGCTGAGAGGAGCATTGAAGCCCATCCTGCGAGCGCTGACGATAAGCTCCGACTTTTCCTTGTAAGGAATTTTATCGTGACGTAGAGGTTGACTGGACAGCTTACTATGGATGAGGATGCTACTAGAAGCAGAGCCATTAAAGGGTTAATCCCATAGATGGCTGATACGACCAGTATTATGGCTGCCGGTATCCCTGATGACACCAGTATGAAGTCGTAGAGCAGAGCCCTAATGATCATACGGATGTTTGCGCCGGAGGTTATCGGAACCCAGAGGTTCTCGAAGTCTGATACACGCCAGTTGGCTATCAGCATTAATGGAACTATTAGCGAGTAGACGCCTAGAAAAAACGTTAGGAATAGGGCTTCCTGAGGAGAGAAGGCGCCGCTTACAATAACCACGAATGAGACCACAATGTACATGAATATTACTGCGAATAGGCTTCCCTCCCTAACCATCCGGATAAACTCTTTCTTCATTAGGAAGGCTAGCAGCGATTTCGATTCGAGGTTTAATGTCAGAAACATGCCCATTCTAGAGAACGTTTTAATGCTCTTCTCCATCTTTAATGCCTGCATCCTCATCGATGCGTCAAACGGCGACACAAACGGGACCCGCGTCGTTAGGGGGAAGAAGTTTTCCTTTGAGAGTATTATGAATATGGCGGCTAAAAGAAGAAAGTATAGCGATAGTCCCAGAAGATCTAGTGTTTGAAGACCCGCGCCGTATATTTCTCCAACAAGTATTTTAGCTAGGAAAGTTGAGGGGTAGGGGAGTAAAACATATTTTAATGGGAGGTTTAGGGCTAGGCTGATCGACGGGAAGAGCAGAAGAAGAATTAGGGCTGACACGGCGATTTTCGCTGAAAGATTCCTATGAAAAGACATTATTATCGATAATGATGCTTTCAGGAGGAAGATGAAGAAGATGAAGATGAGCAGAGCGGAAAGAATAAGTGCTGCTGAGCTAAGCGGTAAATTAAGCCATGATACAACCAGCGCGTAAATGGCGAATAACGGATAGATGAAGACAAGTATAGATGTTAGGTCGGCGAGGATGCTCGCAACTAAAAACTCCATGGGCTTTACAGGCGACGTGAATATAAGGTTTTGCTCATGCTCAAACACGGTGTAGCCCCTAAAGG
>Ga0209394_1000566_pt1 | contig 28475 bp, 29 predicted proteins | sample JNZ201metaG_FD_184122 | JGI IMG/M metagenome (GOLD analysis project Ga0209394, IMG submission 184122) | Hot spring microbial communities from Jinze hot spring, China to study Microbial Dark Matter (Phase II) - JNZ 20120812A (SPAdes) (version 3) ... | reverse complement strand
CTCTATGACCTCTAAGAGATCGTTTAAAGCGTCATCATACACCTCTTTAATAGATGAGCCCGGTATCACGTCATGGAACTGATTAAACAATATGAGTTTCCACAGATCGTAGATCTCCTCGCTATTATAGCGTGAAAACTTTAGAAGCTCAGCCATAGAAGCTATAGACTCGTACTCCCTTATAGCTATTTCCGCCTTAGCCATATACTCCTTAACGGGCAGGTTTGTCGTATAAGTGCCCCTATGCACTTCCACATAGAGCTCATCGCTCCATGTAGGCAACTTCTCCAGATGTTTCCTTAAGGTTTCCACATACTCATTTTCATCAAAATGTACAACGTTTGGGATCTTCGGCATAATGTTTATCAAATCCACGTACTCCAGCATTTCCCTGGTTGGTCCGCCGCCGCCATCTCCATAACCATAGCTGTAGATGAGGAACGGCGCCACATCCTTATTCTTATATGTGCTCCAGTACCTGCTGATTGATGTCGGCGTCAGGGACTCGTTATACGATGTAACTAATATCTGTACGGGTATCTCAGTGCCATCCACACCCCTCCATATAAATGAGTGCAGTGGAAACTCGTTTGTATCATTCCACACAACTTTATGCGTTACAAATACTTCTATACCGCTCTTTCTCATAATCTGTGGCAGTGAGCCGGCGAAGCCAAAGCTATCAGGTATCCAGCCAATTCTAGGCATCCTCCCAAACCTTGACAGAAAATACCTCTGCCCATAGAGAAACTGCCTAGCTAGGGACTCACCATCCACCAGTTGAACGTCGCTCTCAACCCACATACCGCCAACAATAACCCATCTACCCTCCGTGATAAGCCTTCTAATCTCCCCAAAAAGTTTCGGATCAAGTTTCTCAACCCACTCATAGTACTGGGCGGAACTCTGCACAAACGTGAAGTTACGATATTCTTTAGCTAGTCTAACAATCGTAGAAAATGTTCTTAGAATCTTTTCAATGGTTTCGCTTCTTGGCCAGAGCCAGGCGGCATCTATATGGCTATGCCCAGCTATAAATATGAGACCGTTCTTACCGTGCTTCTCACTAATTTTCTTAAGTCTCTCAAGCAGTTTACCTTCAATCTTTCTAGAGATTAATGTGGCGTCGCCTATAGACGTGTAGTTTGCGTCAGGCTCCCTCAAATATCCCTTTAGGATCCCTAAACCATAGACCCCTGAGAGGTATAAATAGTCTCCGTATGGATTCCTCAGATCCACCCTGTTAAAATACTGGGCTAGGGGCCTCTCATATAGTAGGGACATTAATAGCGTGATCTGCCAAACCGCTGGCACCACCCTTACATCAGATATAATATCGTAGAGCAAAGCCTCCATATCCCCCCTCACGGGGTCATCTTTTGGCAAATGCTCTATATGGCTTAATAATGCTAGGAGCCGAAGCCCAAGTTTAATAATGTTCCATTCAACCTCAACAAGGTAGGCGTTTTCAAAACCCATATGCCACCTATGGAAGCCGAACATCGTCCTAGGCGATATTCTGAGCTCAATCTCATGCTCACCGGGCTCTATGGGCACATATGTGTGCGCCTCATCTATACCCCCATACGGCCACCCATCGACCTTCAGTAGCGCATTGCCCTGGAGAACTATCTTTAGAAACCATGTTGATGAATGTTGAATCTTACCTGGTACCGCAATTCTTGTTCTAAATATGAATAATTTATTGGGAGCCGCCTCAAGGACCATGGGCAGCTTAATATCCCCGCCATTAACGGAAGACCATTCCAGAACAGGAATCACTCTTATTATGGATGATGCCATCATGTCGAAGATCCTTCTCTCTACATCCCACAGATGCATGTAACACCACCCTATAGAATAGGGATTTCAATGGACTTATTCTTAATCAATCACCATTTAACGTTTACCTTTGAATATTCTATTCATGTTTTCAGGTAAATGTTTAACGCTGTCTGCCAAAATATTTGATGCGATTTCGATTTTTTCGAAAATGTTTTCTAGACAGGGGTGTTTAGTGCCGCTTCCTCATTCCCATGGGAATTTGTGGCGGATTAGGTTGGTTGCCCCCTTATGCCATTCTAGGTCGGCTATGGTGAAGTGGGCTTTTAATGGTTCTTTGCCGCGCAGAAGCTTGATCATGACGTGGTTCCAGCCGCTTTTAATGTTAGCTATCGTGTAGTTTGAGCCGTCACCGCTGTAGTTTGGTCTTAAGGGAACCGGTTTAACTGTTTCATGAATCATCTCGCCGTTAAGCCAAAGCCTCATTCGGCTGTTATTCGGCACACCGATCATAACCTTCCTATCGCTCGGCGAATAAATGAAGTGCCTCAAATATATTATTCCAGGCTTCCCCATAAAGAAGTCTTCAACCTCAAGCGAGTTTTCAGGCCATGAAACGGCTCTCCATCCTTCTCCGGCTTCATATAGGTTTAGGTCTTTTTCAGGCGGAAGAGACTCCTCTAATGACAGAGTTCCGCTGAAGACTTCGGAGACAAGCCATCGGTAACCTCCGACAAAGACCACTGGGATGCTCATAAGCCTCGGCCTATCATCCAGCAATATCTTAACTAGGAGCTCGTTTGAAGTGTTTATGTTAGTTACCGAAGCACTGACTGAGAATGTGAATGATGCGCATTCCTTAGCTTGCAGCCTTACTTGCCGTGGAGTTTTAGGCTCTAGAAGCCAACCCGAGGGCGCGTAGACTTCTATTGTGCCCGAAGTTGGGGTTAATCGCATGTTCTCAACTGTTATGATGAAGCGGTTTGCTTTATGTGGGAGAATCGCCGGTCCATCTATGTATGTTACTGAGACTTTTACGCTCACTAAATCATGGTCAACAGTGTTGGGCGGCAGGCTCCATAGGCTTTTAACCTCATTAATTAATGAGTTAATGATGCCCTCCGCCCCTGCGAAGTCGTCAGTCTCCGAGACTTCAACCGGGGCGCCAAAATAGGATAGAACCCTTCTGCCCATATTGCATACCTCGTCCGTCAGCTCCCCAAGCGTCCTCGGAACATGGATGTTTTTTATCCCCTCACTAACAACAATTATGTCGCCTAGGGGTTTAACCCATTTTTCAGGAAGGTTGCTGCCGCCATATATTATCCCCCATATTGCGCCAACTGTTGCCCCGGTGCAGTCGGTGTCCCATCCGCAGTTCACAGCTTTACACATAGCGTCCCCAAAATCCTCCCCATAAAGTAGACCTATAGTCTGGAAGCCCAAGTTTATAGGCGAGTATTGGGCTATGGGGCTGTAAACGGCTTCTTTAACCCTCTCACGCGCCTCCCTCCAGTCTAACCCGTTCAAATAGGCTTCCAGAGCTGTTCTAATAGCCTTTGAGGTTAAAGAGTTCTCGGGAATAGCCGCTAAACCTATCTTAACCAACTTAACCCTGTCGTTAATGAAAAATGCTGCTGATTCAACGGTGGCGTTAAATATTTCGCCGTAAACCGATTCTCCTCCGGCGTGATCGCAGATAGCGTCTTGATAAGCGTACCTAGCGGAAATGTTAGGTGCTCCGGGAGCTATGCAAGCCCATATCTCCGACCTTATCGGGCTGCCCATGCAATCCTTAAACCAGTTATTATACCAGCCTGAAACCGGGGGCTGTAAGCCGAGCCTCAAATTTGTTTTATGAAGCCCATATTCGTCTGGGTTATAGAGTATGCAGTCAAGCCAGTATTCAGCTAAGTCTCGCGCCGTTAAATTTATTCCGCGGTCTCTAAGAGCCTGAAGCCAAACGAGCTGGATCTCCAAGTCATCGTTCGGTATACCACCCTCAACAAGCTTAGGGTACCACCAAACATTAAACATCTCATCCCGCCCATAAAGAGCCTCCAAAGGTCCACCAAGGGTTCCGCCAGCATTCTTGCCCAGCCAGCAGCCATAAACCTTATCCCAATAAGTCTTCCAGCTAATACGTAATTTCATAAAGACCCCAGAAAATATATTGCCCGTTAGCATTAAAAAGTTAGCTAACGTTAACAGTATGAAGATTTCAGAGAGAAAATGATTTTAATTTCAATACTGCTTAATATATTTAAGGCTGTCGAAGTTGAAGATTACTCAAACCGCTTTACTGCTTATTTCAGCGATTTCTTTAACTTTATACTTTCTCCCAGCTTATAGCTCTATTCCTATATCCGTTGACAGTAAGTGGAGCTATTGTTACAAGGAGAAGTTGGTTTCTGGCGGAAAAATGGTATATGAAGCCGATGAGGAGTTAAACTACTCGGTCGTAGGCGAAAAGAGCGGCATCTTAATTGTGGAGTTAAACCGCACTTTTAGGCATAAACACTTCTCTGAAGGTAGTGCCGAGTTTTTCGTACTCAATGGGTCGAACATACAGCTATTCTTTATTGACCCTCAAAAACGCATGTATCATGATGGGACTTACACTAGCTGGTGGATCCCAACAAACGTCTTCATCGGCAGTCTAATTCCAGTATGGAACCTAAATTTTTACGTTAAAGGATTGTTATGGACTATAATTGATGGAAGACTGATCGAATGCTGGGTCCTAGAGTATAGAAATGCATGGGAAGAATACGTAATCCTGTATGAGAGAACATCGGGCATATTTATTAGACTCGACATCAAGAGGCAGATGGGTCTATCTCAAACACTCGTAATTGAAAGGCGGCTTAGAGACGCGGGCAGAGAACTACCCCTACAAGCCACATTAAGACCATTACTAGCGATTGTGGGAGCTTTCTCCGCAGCGGCCCTACTCTTACGATATGCTAGAAGAATTCGAAGATATTTGTCTAGACCTAGGGAAGAACACGGTCCAATCTTAACCTAGCTTCAAGCAGATGGTTTACTGTGCCACATAATTAAATGCTGAAAATTTTGGGTAAGATCTATACTATTCTTCAGCCATCCATCTATAAATTGTCTTCAGCGGTATGTTAAGGCTCTCCGATATCTCTTTTGCACTATAGCCTCTGCTTTTAAGCTCCTTAACCAGCATCTTACTCTTCTTCCGCTCAACCTTGCTGTATCTCGCTTTATTCTCAAATATTATTCGGTCCTCATTGCCAAATAATGAGAGAGCTAGCATAAAAGCTCTAACATAATTGCAGCTCCTGTTCACATAGCTGATTATCTTAACCCTGTAATTTTTAGCAATGTAGTCCTTAAGCTGATTTAAAGTTTCTTCCATTAAATCAAAGTTTATTGGTGAAGAAAACCTAACCTCCACTAATTTATCTTCCGGCTTAACAATCACAGAGTACTTTTCCTTAACCATCCTCTCACCCCTTCCTGAATAGCATTATTTATTTTCCCTAACTATTGGAGGCGGCTTATTAGTTTTTCTCATTATAAAAAAATCTAAAAATGCGAAAAGTTTATAAGGTTCTTCTCAAATTATAAAAATTGAAAAATGAGAAAAGGGGGCGGTGCCCCATGGTTAGGGTAATATTAGAAATGATTAAAGATAAGATAACTGATCGAGGACCTCCGATCAAGTAAAATATCTCTAATTTTTTAATTTTGTTTCTAGCAGTATTAACATTTTGAGAGCTAGCTGGAAAAAAGAGTTGGCAATTTATTGCGATGCCCCAAAAGACCGAAAGAACATTTGATAGTTAGTATAGTTTTACTATACTAAATTTATTGCTCAACGGGTGGTAGAAAAATATTTAAGTTATTAGTAACACTTTTTTATGCAATCGTAATACTATAGCAACAGGGAGAAAGGTTGATCGAGGAAGATTGTGAGATCAGATATGATCTCCTAAATGATGCGGTGAAATTTCACGGACATCTTGGCCCATTTCTCGTGTTAGGGCTAAAGGCGGGATTATTCGCTAATAAGGTTCTCGGGAAAGATTACTTTAGGATGAGAGCTATCGTTGAAACCAAACCTAATCCACCATATTCCTGTTTTATGGACGGTATTCAGGTCGCGACGGGATGCACTATGGGGAAGGGAAACATTATAGCTAAGAATGGAGAATCGATATCAGTAACGTTTATTAAAGATGGAAAGATTCTGAAAATGAGACTTAAAGAATCTATCCTTGAAGATTTTAAAGCCATGTCTAGTGAAGGTGACTCTGAACGTAAAGCCCTTGAAACAATGAGGAGAAGTGTAAGCGAACTTTTTGATATCTCGATTGAAGAACAAAAAGGGTAAGTAGCAGAATTTGCTCTTACTCATTTTTGGGTAGTTACTCTTAAATAATGGTACAGACATCTTCTAAATGGTGAATTATGCAATGCGCTCACAAAAGAATGGCATTAAATCCGCTACATCTAGAGCAAGAAGATACTCGCTTATAGCAGTTTTCGCAGCGCTCACAGTAGGACTTAATCTCTCACCCATAAAGTTTCCAGCGCCCTACGCACCATTCCTCTGGTATCAGGTGTGGGAAATCCCGATAGTTGCAACGTTTATCTTCCTCGGATTCCCGGCAAGCGTGCTTGTTGCCCTGATAAATATGATTGTGCTTTTGACAGTATTTCCAGGAGCCCTACCTACGGGACCACTTTACAACTTTGCTGCGATCGTCAGTATGCTATTGGGCACATGGTTTGGCTTACGCTTAATGAGGCGGTTAAAGTGCGACGCTAAAACAACAGCGGTCCCAGTTATAACGTTGCTGGGAGCAGCTTTCAGGGTTATAATAATGAGCTTTGTTAACTGGACGTTTCTCAGATTCCCTCCGCCGATAGGATATAGTTTAACTGAGGAGGCAATACTTCTCACTTTGCCACTCATCGCGTTGTTTAACGCTACGTTATCTCTTTACACGGTACCTTTAGGATACGTTATAGCGGAATTAATCATGAGGCGCGCAAAAATTCTTCTAAACTCCTGAAAACGAAAAATTTTTCTCATTATATCCACTATAAATTGAGAACGATTATTATGGAAGACATTATTAGGAGTAGGAGAAGCATTAGGTCCTATTTGCAGAAAGAAGTTTCTCAAGAAATCATTTTAAGGCTAATTGATGTTGCTAGGTGGGCTCCCTCCGCCCATAATGCTCAGCCTTGGCGTTTCATCTTAATAACCGACTCAGATGCAAAGAGGCGTTTAGCTGAGGCTATGGCTTCCGATTGGATGAGGGATCTTGAGAAGAACGGTGTCCCCAAAGAAGAGATTGAAAAGTTGACTGGTGAATCGATTAAGCGTTTTTCTGAGGCGCCAGTTTTAATTGTTGCTGCTGTAACTATGAGGGATATGCATAAGTATTCTGATAGGCGAAGGCAGAGGTTTGAGCGCTTAATGGCGACGCAGAGTTTAGCCGCCGCAATACAAAATATTCTTTTAGCTGCTCATGCTGAAGGTTTAGGCGCATGCTGGTTCTGCGCACCCTTATTCTGCCAAGAAACCGTTAGGAGAGTTTTAAGGATGCCGCGCGACGTTGAGCCCCAGGCTCTAATAACGGTTGGCTATCCGGCTGAAAGACCTGACCCCCCGCCCAGAAAACCACTTAAGGAGATAGTTTTCAAGAATTATTGGGGTGTTAGCTTATGATAACCGCTTTAGCTGGCGGAGTTGGCGCAGCAAAATTTCTTTCCGGTCTCATTAAAATAGTTCCGGAGGAGGAGCTAACTATTATTGTTAATACGGGAGACGATATAGAGCTTTTTGGACTGCATATTTCGCCGGATCTCGACATAGTTACCTATACTCTGGCTGGCATAGTGGATGAAGAGAAGGGTTGGGGGATAAAAGGGGATACATTCCACTGCTTAGAGATGCTGCGGAGATACGGTTATGAGACATGGTTCAATTTAGGTGACAGGGATCTGGCAACACATATTCATAGAACAATTCTTTTGAGGAGTGGTCTGAAGCTCTCTGAGGTGACAAAGGATATATGTAGGAGATTAGGCTTAAAAGTCAATATTCTTCCAATGACCGATGACAGATTTGAAACATGGATTGAAACTAACGCTGGATTAATGCACTTTCAAGAGTATTTGGTTAAGAGGGGGGCTAAAGACAGGGTTTTAGGCGTAAAGTATATAGGTGTGGAGAGCGCAAGTCCCGCGGAAGGTGTCATTGAATCCATATTGGAAAGCGAGCTAATAATTATTTGCCCAAGCAACCCGATTGTAAGCATAGGAACAATACTGTCATTAAGAGGCGTGAGGGAAGCTCTGAGAAAAACTCAGGCGCGGAAGGTTGCTATAAGCCCCATAGTTTCTGGGGCGCCGATAAAAGGTCCAGCCGACAAGTTGATGAGTGGACTAGGAATGGAGGTATCAGCGTTCTCTGTAGCATACCTGTATAGAGACTTTCTAAACATATTTGTGCTGGATCAATTAGATGTAGGAGAGAAGGATAGGATAGAGAGGCTTGGAATAAAAGCTATTTTAACCAACACAATAATGAGGACATTAGAGGATAAAATTAACCTTGCGAAAACGGTTCTTGAAGCTTCTCAGAGCATTTAGCGCCTAAACCTCGTATCTAAGAGCTTCAGCCGGCTTTAACTTAGCTGCATATATAGATGGGTAGGCTGCGGCAACTACGCTGATTAAAGCCGCTATCCCGATAGCCATACCGATGATTGTCGCGTATCTAATCATAGCTCCTTCAAAGAAGACTAAAGGTCCATATTGAGCGTAATAAATAATTACTGCGGAGGCCCAGCCGACCACCGCGCCGATAGCTCCACCTATTAGACCTAACAGTAAAGCCTCTATTAGAAATATTTCTAGAACCGCGCTGTCGGTTGCGCCTAAACATTTTATGGTGCCTATCTCCTTATAGCGCTCGGTCACAGACATCAGCATAGAGTTAACTATTCCAACCCCGCAGACAAGTAGGGCTATGATAGCCACCCATATCTGATACTGTTGAGGGGCCCCGCCGATCTCAGGTCTAGAGAGTATTTCTCCCATAGTTAATAGCGACACGAGAAAAGCGATGCTTAGTAGAACTGAGAGCGAGGTTATCATGGTTCTTGTAAAACGCTTCCTAATGCTTTCAAGACAATACTTGAATGCGTCGCTTATCGGAAACTTTATGCTTCCAACCTCACCTATTGCCGGTTCAGACTGCTTGCCCATAAACTATTCCAGCCTAACCTAATTTTCGTTATAATTATGAATTTATAAGTTTTAGTTGAATATTTAAGTTTTGCCAGTATTTATTGCCTATATTGACGAAGGCTAGGTGGCTTCTAGAAAAATTTATAACCCAGCTCTTTTATACCAAAAAGATAAGGATTGTATGGCGCTACAAAAGGAGATTCCCCCATAAGTTGGGTCGTGTCTGCCTTGTCCGAAGCTAAAAAATGCTTCTCAACATGCAATAAGTTCAGGTGCGGGAAGAATTTTTTGACGTTCCGCGGAAAAACCCCTTGGTGCCGATGGACTGAAGAGCCATGTAATCCGGTAAATTGCAACTACGCTACGTGCGCTATCAGGCGTCTACTTCCAAGAGGCATCTGTGGAGAAACATTGAAGAGAAAAACTGTTGAGAAGGAGCCTGAGGAGGAGACTGTTCCTTCAATAAGGGTTAGAGGAAAAATCTTTAGGAAAATTGGCGAAAAAGAGATCTTTTAAGCTCATCTAAGCGTTTAATGGAGCGACGATAGAAGCCTGAAACCGATGATGTCCGACCCACTCCACTTTTTATTTTGAGCGCCTATTCACAAGATATATACCAGCCGATATGAGCGCAAAGCCTAGAAGTGAAGAAGATTTAATTGTCTCCTTTAGAAAGATACTGCCAAAGATGAGCGCGGCTGCTGGCACCGCGAGACTTGAGGTGGAGACTATTGTTACCTCTTCAATTCTTACAAGGAAAAGCCATATTGTGGAAGCCACCGCCGACCCGAGAACAGCCATGTATAGTATTGATAATATGTAAACTATATTCGCGTTGAAGTCTAATTTCTCCATCATTGATGTAATAGCTATGAGGAAAACTGCCCCTATAGGGAATTGCACGACGTTCACTATTTCCGGGTTAACGTGCGCCAAGAATCTTTTGTAGTAGATTATTGTAACAGCCCAAAGGAAAGCGCCTGCGATAAGAAATAATGTTGCGCTTGACATGGCTAGTTGGCTGACGCGCTCCTTATATATGGCTACTACGCCGAGAAAACCTAGGGCTACGCCTAAAATCTTGGGCACGGTGATTCTCTCGCCGAGAAATAGCGCCGACAAGCAGAATACGAATAGAGGCTGCGTGTAGGTTAAGATTGAGCTTAAACCTGAAGTCTCATATAGTAGACCTACATGTGTGGATGCCATTCCAATAGCGTTTACTATGCTATTAAGTATAAGTTTAAGCCATGTATTGGCGTCCTTAGGGAGCTTCCTCCTTTCAAGTATCAGGGCTGGTACCAGCGCTACTGAGGCCAGAAGAAGCCTCTGCGAGATAAGATTTAGCGGACTGACATAATTTAGCCCTATTTTCATAACAGTCCAATTGAAGCCCCATATTAAGACAACCGCGACCATAAGCGCCCAGCTTCGTCTCTTCAATGAATTGAGCCTCCGGATAAAGATTCTAAGTTACTTGGAGTAGTTATTAAAAGTTATCGAAGAAAGTTTAAAAGAGCATTTACTTCGTCTAGGTTATAGGTGTTCAGCCTTGGATTTAAGGCTCAATGCTTAAATTAGGTTCCAAGGATTTTGGAGGGCTGTTAGATGGCTAGAATTAAGCTTGGCATAATTGTTTCCTTAAGAAGAGAGAATTTGGAGGAGGAGATTGAAAAGGTTAATAGATATGGTTTTCCAACATGTCAAGTCGCATGTTGGGATATGAACCTGTATGAGCACGATGTCGCTAATTCTCTTAAAAAATTGTCTAGCGAGTACGGTGTTGAGATTACGGCTGTGTGGGCGGGCTTACCGGGCAAACATGTCTGGAATTTTATAGATGGTCCTAGCACGATAGGTCTGGTACCCCTAGAGACGAGAGAAGTGCGCGTAAAAGCTCTGAAGAAGGCTTCTGACTTCACTAGAGAGGTGGGTGTTGAGAATATAATAACACATGTTGGCTTCATACCGGAGAACCCGAGAGACCCCCTTTACATCTCGCTTATAGACGTTCTTAAAGACATAGCCCGTTATTGTGCGGGTAATGGACAGTTCTTCCTCTTCGAAACCGGGCAAGAGACCCCTATAACGCTCTTAAGAACGATAGAGGATGTTGGGGCGGATAATCTTGGAGTAAACTTTGATCCGGCGAATCTCTTAATGTATGGGAAGCTAACCCAATAGACGCCTTAGATATTCTTGGGAGATACATTAGAGGGGTTCACGCGAAAGACGGCGAGTATCCCACTAATGGGCGAGAGCTGGGGAGAGAAAAGCCTCTGGGAGAGGGCAGGGTGAACTTCCCATTATTGATTTCAAAGCTTAAGGCGTTAGGATATAGTGGAGCTATAACCATAAAGCGTGAAATAGGAGAACCGCAGCAGATAGAGGATATCTTGAGAGCTAAAAGGATACTTGAGGAGCTCATCTAACGTTAGTGGAGCTAGAAGTTTGGAGCTCTCTTGGAACAGTTAAATCAGATATATCAATACTGTGATCATATATACGGTTCAATAAGGAGATGACTGCTGTCAGACCTTGAGCCCTCTCTGAGGGCAGTGAGCCCGCTAAATATTCAACCCTCCGGCTTAATTCCTTGATCTTCGACTCCTTCTCCCTCACAGATTCCGCTATGAGAATGTTATGTGAAATGAACGCTGTAACCGCGTCATTATATGTTTCATGTACAGCCTTATAGAGATCATATAAAGCCTTTGATGTGTTGTCCTCCACTTTCAAGCCTTTAAATTTAACCGCGTACTCTGATATTTGTGAGGATCGATCAGCTACCGCTTCAACCAAGCTCGCCACCAGCCTATAGTCTAAGCAATCTATGGGATGCATGCCCAGCTTCTCACCTAAACTTGGGTTCTGCACAATTGTCCTCAAAACTCTGACAAGTAGGAAGTATAGTCTGTCTACTTCATTATCTCTGGCGATAACGTTTTTAGCTAGCTGGGTGTCCCCTTCTAAAAGCGCGGTAACAGAATCTCTACACATGCCTGAAGCGATTAAATGCTCCCTACGTAGGATCTTTTCAGGCGACAAAGCTGAAGGCTCCAGCAGGCATTGCATAACGATTTTACTGTAGTTTTCTTCAATTATCTCTAAACCTATTAAGCGGGATGACGACTGTTTAATGGCGTCCCTTTGATCCGGCGTTATTCGATCCTTAGCTTCAATGGTTATAATATCGTATCCTAGAAGATACTTGCTGATTATCTCACGGCTTAAGTGCGGTCCAGGTTTAATGACTATGGTTCGCGGGGCTGGTTCAACATTATATTTCGGGTCAATTATGAGCTTACCGTCGGGGGTCACCATGCTCGCAACTATTGTCCCACGTGTTATGCCGTTACGTATAGCCCAATCCTTCGGTAAAGTTACAAAGAATGTTCCACCCCTAGTCATCTGTATTTTTCGAATCTCCATTTTTCTCCCGATCCCATTTATTCAAATATAAATCTTTTTTAGGAAATATAAAAGGGGTTTGAATATATTGCGTTAAAATATACGTACATATGTTTAGTTAAAGAACCTCTATTAATCTCAAGAGAATCTATTTCTAAGTTGAGATAAAGAAATGTCGAGCAATATAGAAAGCATTAAGGCCGCGGTATCCCTTATAATTGAGGCGGGATATCAAATTGATAGGGAAGCCTTTGAATTTTTAAAGAGGATCTCGCATAAAGTAGACCCGGCTTCTTTGGTTAAAGCCGTTATCGAGGAGGTTAATACTCTTCCTGAAAAGCCTCTGTTTATAACACGTAAGATTCTGGAGGAGAAGATTGGCAGATCTATCTTGCTTGAGCTTGAAAAAAATGAGAAAGAGAGAAGTGTAGGTCTCATTACTGGAAAAACAGCTTTCCACCCGTATGCTAAGGAGGTTGAAAGCGATCTTAAAGTGATAAGTGACCCTACAGAGAAGATAAGCGCCGTCGGGTCCCTAGAAGATTGTATAGAATATTTTAGAAGCAGGTTTAGAAAACTGAGTAAAATAATAAAGAGTAGAGGGGATTCTAGGGATTCTGGAAGCATATCTGACGCCCTGAAGAGCCCGGAAAATTCAAAAGTAAAATTCATTTGCATCGTGACGGATAAGCGTGAAACAAAGCGCGGAATATTTTTTAGGGTAGAGGATTTAGAAAATTATGCGACGATCTTCGCCCCGGCGGAAAAGCATGAAGTATATTTGAAGGCTCAGAGGATTCTTCTGGATCAAGTTATCTGCGTGAGCGCTTCACGTGGAAAGGGCGACCTATTCATTGTAGAAGATATAATATTGCCAGACGTTCCATTGAGGAAGCCGTCCAGAGCCCCGGTGCCAGTCTGCGCGGTTTTGCTTTCAGATCTACATGTTGGAAGCAAGATGTTCATGGAGAAAGAATTTAGACACTTTGTGAAGTGGCTGAGGGGAGAGGTTGGTGAAGATTATCTTAGGGATTTGGCGGGCCGCGTTAAATACTTAGTTATAGCTGGCGACATAGTTGATGGTGTTGGAATATATCCCCAGCAATATGATGAGTTAGAGATAAAGGATCTTTACGGGCAATATGAGAGGGCGGCGAAAGAGCTTGAAGAAGTTCCTGATTACATTGAGATAATAATTATACCTGGCAACCATGATGCTACTAGAAGAGCCCTACCCCAGCCAGCCATTCCGCGGGAGTATGCTGAACCCCTCTACGAGCTTGGAAGAAGCCATTTTTTAGGCGACCCCTCAGTAATAAGCCTACACAATGTGACAATCCTTCTGACACATGGACGGAGCTTAGACGATGTTATATCTTCATCTCCAAATATGAGCTTTCAATCGCCAGAAGAAGCCATGAAGATTCTTCTACAATGTAGACATTTGGCCCCTATCTACGGTATGAGGACATTGATAGCTTCGGAAAAAACGGATCACTTAGTTATAGAGCATGTGCCCGACATATTTCATGCAGGACATGTACACATGATGAAATACACTACTTACCGCGGCGTATTAATAGTGAATTCAGGGGCATGGCAGAGACAGACAGAATATCAGAAGGAGATGGGTCATGTGCCTAATCCGGGCATAGTTCCCGTGGTGGATCTTCAGAGCTTCAATGTTTTCCCAATAGATTTTACTTCACTAATATAGGGTGGGGAACCTAAGCATTACTCGGCTGTTGAGATAAATATCTCGGTCTATAACTCATCAGGCTTCTAAACCTCTCGTCTTCGGAGAAAACATCCGCTATGATTTTCCGCGGAACCCCCAAATTTATCTTCTTTGTTCTCCCATACCGCCCGAGACTAACAACGCGCGAGTTTAAGAGCCCCATGACATCTAGCTCATTTATCAGCCCGCTAACCCTCCTCTGCGTTAGTGGAGTTATACCTATCTGCTCACAGAGCTCCAGGTAAAGATTATATATGTCCCCTGTAACTGAGCGGTTAGGATCAATTTTATTGAGGAAGAAAACGCTTAAGAGAACTATTTTAGAGTGCGTGGGTAAGCTCTTAATGCTCTCGTAAACTTGATCATGCTCTATTCTTTCCTGAGCTTCCCGCACATGCTCCTCCACAATTCTTTTATCGCCCCTTCTCTCAGCTATTTCGCCAGCAACACGCAGAAGATCTAGAGCTCTCCTAGCATCACCATGCTCAGAAGCTGCTAAAGCGGCGCAAAGCTTAAGAGCTCCTTCAGATAAAACCCCATCGTAAAACGCCATCTTAGCCCTTTCCATAAGTATATCTTGAAGCTCATTAGCGGTATAGGGTTTGAAAACCATCTCTTCTTCACTTAAAGTGCTCAAAACCCTTGGATCAAGAAAATCTTTAAATTTTAAGTCGTTAGATATGCCGACTATCGAGACTTTACTCTGTTTTAAGCTCTCATTTATCCTTGTGAGTTCATACAGTAGTGCGTCGCCGCGAATCTTTACAAGGGCATCAATCTCATCTAGAGCAACTATGAAAATTATGCTTTGAGATTCTAGATTCCTCTTAAATCTATCGAAGATTTCGCCGACAGCTAAACCTGTAAAGGGAACCTTAACATTAATACTTGAACATAAGGCTGCCAAAACCCTATACTCTGTTCCCGCGAGTCGACAGTTCACGAAGCATACTTTAACAGGTGAACCGACTTCCTCAGCTTTTTGAGCAAGCTTATTTAGTACGAATTTAACGACAGCCGTCTTCCCGGTGCCAGTTTTACCATAAATGAAGACGTTGGAGCACGGTGAACCCCTTAGGGCTGGAGCTGTTATCTCACCCAAACGGAGAATTTCTTCTCTTCTATGTGGAAGGTTATCGGGGACATAGTCATGTCTCAAAACTTCCCTATTCTTGAAAATCCTTGACCCCTTAAGAAAATGCGCAAACACCTCATCCAGAATATTTTCCCGATCCCTCATCCGTTAGACCTCGATCAAGAGACTTGCTGCCCTAAGTAAGTATGGATAGTGAATGATTAAAGATCTCTATACAAAAAAGTAGATAAAAAATGAAAAGTGTTAAAGAAAGAAGGGCCCCACCCCTCTATTTCTACTGGAAAAGTCTCTATAATTTTCTTTCTTAATTTTTTGTTTAAGAAAAAGTCTCCCAATATAATTTGCGGGAGAATATATTTAATGGAATCTGTACATTATTCTATACAATATCACTAAAATATTTTGAGATATCTTCACATAACATGCCGACAATTATTTTTGTATTCGACTTATCATTTAATCGCAATAAAGCCATTTTCATATCGAAAACTGTTGGAAAGAGAACGCTTCTATTCTCCATTAAGTAGTTTTCCAGTGGAAAAATAGGGGTCCGGGCGACGCTTCTTTTGGATTATGGAAAGGCTCTAATGAAATTTCTTAACTGATGTGTGAATTACATGTTAAAACTCTACGTCAATAACCGATATTTTAAATCTTCTAAACAATTTAATCAGTTTAAAACGTTATTTTTTGTTAAATAAGCCACCCCTTCCTTTCCAGTGGAAAATGTTGAAAATTTTCATTTTTTCTCAGTTTAAGAAAATAGCTTCGTTGTGAACCCTGTTAATTGCGAAAATTGCAAATTTTTCTTTTTTATGACAATAAAGCCCATTTTTTCTTTTTCTTTTCTGAAAGTTAACCGATTAATTTATAACTTGTGAAGTGATAATTATTAATGAGTCAATGGAGGGGCGCTGGGGAAGATTAGTTGCCTGTAAGAAAGATGAAAGTTGAAATCTATGATGAGTCTGGAGACCGTTACGTGATTAGTTTTGAGGGTAGGGTTACAAAGGAGAAAGCCCAGAAAATTTTCGATATGATTGAGTTGCTTGGGGGCATACCTGTAGCAGAACCACCATTCTCATCGCAGAACCTCTCTAAAATTGAGAGGGTTTTCTTTGTGGTAAAAAAGAGTTTCCCAATATCATGGTTCACAGCTAAAGAGGTTCAGAACGCGTATGAGAGGGAAGTTGGCGAACCAATTAGCTTAAGCGCTATTTCAACCTATCTCTCAAGGTTGGCGGAAAGAGGGCTACTCATGAAAAGGAAAGATGAAAACAGAATCTTCTTCAAACTTGTATCACAGGAGATAAGAGAAATTATAAGGCCTTTTAGGGGCTAGATTTTACCCTTCTTTAAAATGCTCTCCATCTCCTTTTTCAGCCTGTACACATATGGTGTTCTATCTTCTCTTCTCTCTACATAGCCACGCGCATACAGGCTCTTCATTAGACGCGCTGTATGTTCCCTCGTTAATTTAATTCGATCCTTTATTTCGGAAACGGTTTTCTCCCCTTCTTCTGCTAAAATCTCTAAAACCTTTAGTTCTGTCTCAGTTAGTGATGTCAAAACTCTATTTTCATCTTTTGCTGGAAATAATGTAGACAAACTAAGTGTACTGGAATCCTTTTTAACTTTCTCTAAATCCCTTTCTTTCTCAATTTTGCTTATTTTCTCCAATAAATCATTATATTTAGCCACCAGTTCTTCAATCTTCTCTTTCAGGCTCTTATGTTCGGCAGCTATCTCCTCAGCATATTTAGTTAAACACTCTACTCTTTCTCTAACATTTGAAAGTAATGAATCCACCTCTTTCTCGCTGCTGATAGAGATTTTACCATAGTTCTCGACGACTTCCTGGAGTCTTTTCTCAATCTTCTGGAGATCTCTATTAAAGCTAAAAACTATGTCCTCGAACATTTTCTTCACTTCTTTATGCTTCAAAATTTCATTCTCAATCTTTCTAAAATATATTAGCATGAACACGGAAGAAATACAAAATATAATGGTGTAGATTACTAATATTGTGATCTCCATGACATCACTCTCCCTGTGACATCACAAATCACATGATGCAAATTAATCACAAACTGATCACATTATAATCACACCATGATCCTAGAAATATTTTTCGGTACGTAGATTCTCGCATGCGATGGAACGCCCAAATTTCGCGTTAAGTTACCTGAACCAGAGCTATGTGAAGGGTCAGGATAAGGGTTAAATCGACTTAGGAAGCCCTTAACAGTTAAAGAAGTTATGTGATGTTACGTGATGTGATTTTGTGATATCACGATTTTCCCGACAGAGCTTTTGGCTTTGAGAGAGTGGATAAACCCTTCTCTATCTCATTTTGAAGAGTTTGCAATATCTTTATTTGCTCCTCACTCACCTGCCCTGTTTCCCAAAGCTCCCTATATCTTTCGCTATATGCGCGTATCTTGTTTGATATCTCAATGTAAGGTTCGAGACGTGGATCCTCAAAAATTCCTAGATAGCCTAGAAGGATGACTGTGTAGATAGATCTGATTATGTTTCTTCTTGCTTGCGTTAGGGTTCTGTTAAAGGCTCCGCGGCTTACGCCTGATTTTATAAGTCTCAGCTTCGCTTTATCCTCATAAATTATTTTTTTCTCGACTATTTTTTCAGCTAAAACATCTATTAGGAATGTTTCTGCCTGCACTTTGGTTAAATTGCTGTTTTTAAGCAGTATTTTAAAAATTGGGTCATTATTTAAGCCTGTTAACCATTTTTGAATCTCCTCTTTTACTTTCAAATCTATCAAGGGTTTTTCCCTCCAATTGAATACGCTTTTGTCTACAAGTTAAATTTTTAGGTTCATTCCCGCGTGATGGTCCATTGATGCTGATAGCCTTTGTGACATCCCGCTAAATGGTAAAGTTACAGAAGTAGATCCCAAATCTTTAAGAGCAGAAGAGTTCTTATAATTTAATGTTTTGACGCGTTGGGTTTGATATGGGAAGAAGGCGAAGAAAAGTAATTCGAATACCAAAGAAAAAGATACCGAAGGTTTTCCTCTGCCCAAAGTGTAGCCAGGAATCTATAAGAATTGAGATAATAGAGGGTGAGGGGGAAAGAAAAGCGATAGTTAAATGTGGAAATATAAACTGTGGCTTCACAAGGGAGATTCAAGTGAAGCCCTTCTTTAAAGAGGTTGACGTTTACTGTCAATTTATAGATGAGTTTTATGGATCTTAGGGTTGGAGCGAAGATGGTTGGTAAGGTTGAAGAATACATAATGAGGCGGATTGAGGATGAGAAAGCAATTCACATGACGCTTATTGACCCGGAAAAAGTAACCCCAGAGCTTGCAGTGCTCATCTCACGGGAGAGCGAGGCTTCCGGCTCATCAGCAATAATGATTGGGGGCACAACGCTCGCGTCGGTGGAGCTGCTCGACAGCATTACTAAAGCGGTTAAAAACTCCGTGAGCATTCCGGTCATACTGTTTCCAAATAACGTGACTGGAATTAGTGGGTACGCTGACGCAATATGGTTCATGTCCCTCTTAAACTCAGCCGACCCATACTTCATAGTTGGTGCGCAGACTCTAGCCGCACCGCTGATTAAGAAGCTAGGTCTAGAAGCTATTCCGCTCGGATATATAATTGTGGGTGAAGGTGGATCTGCGGGGGTAATTGGTAAAGCTTGCCCTATTCCATATAATAAGCCTGAGCTTGCCGCGGCTCACGCTCTAGCCGCTCAGTTTCTAGGGATGCGGTTTGTTTATCTAGAGGCTGGGTCAGGGGCAAGTCGACCTGTTCCTCCGGAAATGATTAAGATGACTAGGGAAGCAGTCGATGTGAAGATAATTGTAGGCGGGGGGATAAAAACCGGGGTTCAGGCTGAGCGTGCAGTTAGAGCTGGCGCTGACATAGTAGTCACCAGCACGGTGCTTGAGAATAGTAGTGGGACGGAAGAAATTAGAGCTAAGATTAATGAGATAATTGAGGGTATAAAAAGGGGAGCTAAAAGTAGATTTAAGGGGGTTTAAACTTGACAGCTTTTGAACATTATTTTGAGGCTCTTAAGAAGGCTTTGGGGCGAAATGATATATACGAGATTTGGCCGGATTTTGAGCCAGAATATGATGAGCGGGAATATGCTTGGGCGACTTTAAGGGGATTGGGTGAATCGCTGCTCCTTAATTGCGGTCAGTGTGATGGTCCATCTGACATGAGGCACAGCAAATGCAGGGCTTGCGTTGATAAGAGGAAAAATATCGCTGAAAAAACATATGAGAGGGTTATGGGGCGGCCTATTGAAAAGTGGAATGCCATAATCCTCTGTAGGATCCACCTCGAATAGTGTTGGTAGCTATGGAGTCCGAATATAGGATAAGCGAAGAATATCAGAGATACTTCTCAAACCTATCTAAATCGCTGGAAGAAATCTATGATGTTGCGAGGAGAGCTAGAGCGAGAGGGATAGATCCGAAATCTTACCCTGAAATAGAGGTGGCAAGCGATTTAGCGAGCCTAGTGGAAGGCTTCATCGGGCTTAACGGGATCGCTGAAAGAATAAGAGAGCTCTCGAAGGTTATGTCTAGGGAAAGGGCGGCGTTTAAGATAGCCGAGGAGATTGTCCGCGGAAAATTCGGGCATCTAAGTGAAGAGAGAGCTGCAGACCTAGCTATAAGGACGGCTCTAGCCATATTAACTGAGGGGGTCACGGCGGCAGTTTACTCTGAAGGCATAGCTAAAGTGGCCGTGAAGAGCAACGCGGACGGGTCAAGGTACTTAGCCATATATTTTGCTGGACCAATACGTTCAGCTGGTGGAACTGAGGCAGCTCTGACGCCAGTTATCGCGGACTTTATCCGTCAGCTGTTAAATATGGACCGCTATAAGCCGACTAAGGAGGAGATAGAGCGCTTTATTGAGGAGCTTAGGCTATATGAGCGGGAGGTCGGCCGCTTCCAATATAGCGTTTCAGATGAACAGTTGAGGTTTGCGCTTGAGCGGATCCCGGTAGAGATCACTGGGACGCCTTCCGATCCTGTTGAAGTCTCATCTCACCGCAATCTGCCGCGCATAGAGACTAACCGTGTTCGCGGAGGGGCGCTTAGAGTTGTAAATGATGGCATTATTGGGAGGGCTTCAAAGGTTTTAGCTGTTGTTGAGGATCTTAGAATTAGCGGATGGGAGTGGCTTAGGGAAATAAAGGAGATTGCGGCTAGGGAGAAGGGCAAGTCCTCGGCGGGCTTTATGGAGGAGGTTCCAGCTGGAAGACCAATATTATGCTTTCCATCGAGGAGGGGAGGTTTTAGGCTTAGATATGGCAGGTCGAGAAACACGGGGCTTTCAGCGGTCGGGGTTCATCCGCTGACGATGACGGTTTTACAGAATTTCTTGGCTGGTGGAACGCAGCTTAAGATTGAAACCCCAGGTAAATCTGGCATTGTAATGCCCGTAGATTACATTGAGCCTCCAATCGTTAGGTTAAGGGATGGATCTGTGGTTAAAGTCTCCTATGAGAACATAGATTTAGTTAAGAGAGACTCTGAAAAAATCCTCTTTTTAGGCGACATACTCATAAGTTTCGGCGACTTCCTTTACAATAATAAGGCTCTCCTACCTTCAGGATACTGCGAGGAATTCTGGCGGGAGGATCTTAGGAGAGCTATTGTTAAGGGATTTAATGGCAGCGTTGAGGAAGCTGCTTCAAAAGCCGGGGTTTCGCCCTCCTCACTAAAATCCTATCTAGAGGATCCATTTAACAATAAGCCTACTGTACGAGAGGCTATCCTGTTGAGTAGTAGGCTGGGGGTTCCCCTCCACCCATCCTACACCTACTTTTGGTCCAGCATAACCGCGGAAGCCCTTAAGAAGGTTCGGGCTTGGCTATTAAGCTCGAACATTAGATACGAGGGGGAATTGATAGTTGAGATACGCGGTAACTGTGATCCGGAGGTTAAGGCGGCTCTTGAGGACATATGTATTCCGCATAAGATTGCCGGCAAAAATATTCTTATCGAGGGCTGCGATGCACATGCGTTCGCCGTATCGCTTGGATTAAATAATCCTCAAGCCGAAATCTCTGAGAGCTTATCAGTCCTAGAGAATCTGTCGCGGCTCAGCGGTTTAACCTTCAGGGATAAGGCCGGCTCATTTATAGGGGCTAGGGTTGGGCGGCCGGAGAAAGCCAAGGAGCGCGAAATGAAGCCTCCGGTGCATGTCCTTTTTCCAGTCGGCTTAAGTGGTGGGGCGCAGAGAGATTTAATGAAGGCTTATGAGAAGGGCGCGATTAAGGTTGAAATAATCAGTCGTTTTTGTCCAGAATGTCGCATAATAACTTTTAAGAGATCATGTCCAAGCTGCGGCTCAGAGACGAATCTCAGGTTTATTTGTCCTAAATGCGGTAGGGAGCTCGAAAGGGAAGAGTGCCCAGTATGCGGGGTTGAAGCGAGAAGCTTCTGCCACCAGATGATCTCCATTAAAGACCTGATCGACGAATCGTGTCGAAAGGTCGGTTATAGACCTGAGCAGGTTAAAGGCGTAAGAGGTTTAACGAATAAAACTAGGATACCTGAACCGATTGAGAAGGGGGTGCTGAGAGCTAAATATAATCTATCTGTCTATAAGGATGGCACAGTGAGGTTTGACGCAACCAATGCGCCGCTAACCCACTTCAAACCTTCAGAGATAGGGGTTTCCGTGGAAAAGCTGAGGGAGCTGGGCTACACACATGACTATTTGGGTAACCCGTTAAATGATCCGGAGCAAATATGTGAGCTTAAGGTTCAGGACGTCGTGATCCCTTGGAAGGGCGCCGAATACCTTGTGGCGGTGGCGAAGTTTATTGACGAGCTCCTTGAGAAGGTTTACGGGCTTCCGCCATTCTACAGAATAGATAAGCCTCAAGATTTAGTAGGCCACTTGATAATAGGCTTGGCGCCACATACATGCGCTGGGGTTTTAGGTAGGGTGATAGGTTTCACGAAGCTCAATGTTTGCTTCGCCCACCCCTTCTGGCACTCGGCTAAGAGGAGGGACTGTGATGGCGATGAAGATAGCATAATGCTCGCCCTAGACGCCCTATTAAACTTCTCAAGGGAGTATCTACCAGACCAGATAGGCGGGATAATGGATTCCCCACTCTTCATAATTCGAATAGTTATGCCGGAAGATGTTCAGAGGCAGGCTCATGAGTTTGATGTTGCAGATAAATATCCTTTAGAATTTTATGAAGAAACCATTAAATGCCGATCAGCTAGGGATCTGCTGAGCCTCATAGATATAGTTAAGCATAGGTTTAACTCTGAATCGCGCCTTCAAGGCTTCATGTTCACTGTACCAACATCGAATATTGAGGCTGGAAACAGGGAGAGCATATATAAGACTTTGAAACGTATGAGCGATAAATTGAACGCGCAGCTAGGGCTGGCGGAGAAGATTAAGGCTGTCGACGCTCACATCGTTGCGGAAATAGTTTTAAATACCCACTTTATCCGCGACATATCTGGAAACCTAAGGGCTTTTGCGACGCAGAGCTTCCGCTGCAAGAAATGCAATAAGCGCTTCAGGAGGGTTCCACTTAAAGGTGTATGCCTGGAATGTGGCGGCGAGTTAACGTTAACTGTGCATAGGGGCACTATAGAAAAGTATTTGGAGGATGCTTGGCGCCTAGTTAAGAAATACGGTATGTCTGAGTATTATGCTCAGCGCTTAACCCTGATTGAGGAGGAGATTAATTCGCTGTTTGAAGGCGGCAGAAATATGAGGCAATCTAATCTCTCAAGGTTTATCGCTGGGGCGTGAGGAAGCGCCTATAGAAGATGGTTGTAGTACAGCATAGATTTTCATTCTAAATCTGCTCTATTTCCCCCTTTAACGCTTTTACAAATGTTGGTGCCACGGAAACCTTAGCATACTCGTTCTCGATGCTATCTGTTCCTACAACTTCTTCGGCGCCGCTCTCCACTATAACTCTTATAGAGTCTCTGAGAAGTAGAACATGCGACGCACCCACAAACACCCTCTTAGCGCCCTGCTCCCTAAGTATTTTTACGGCGTTCGCCGCGGTCCTGCCGGTGCTTATAATGTCATCGATCACTATAGCGTCTCTTCCGCGAACTCTTAAATCCTTCGGGAAAGTAATTATCTCTCCAGTGTAGCGGTCCCTCCTCTTTTCCAAAGCGTCCCATTCAGCGTCCAGTACTTTAGCAGCATGCTTGGCTCTTCTCTTAGCTAAATCTTCATCGTCTGGCGCAACTATAATTGGGTCTTTTAAGCTCTTTTTTGCGAAGTATTTTGCAAGCTCGCCTGAAGCGGTCAAATTATATACTGGTATCTTATACATCTTCAAAACGTTCTCGTTATGTATGTCAATGGTGTAGAGAGCGTCTGCGCCGAGGCTCTCGATTATTTCAGCAATCATAGCTGCGCTTAAACATTCGCCCTCTAGGAACCGCTCGTCCTGCCGGCTATAAGCGAGGTATGGTGCGAAAACCTTTATGGTTTCCGCGCCCAAATCCCTCGCAGTATGGAGAATCAAGAAGAGCTCCATAAGATGTATGTCTTGGGGCGGACATAAGCTCTGAATAATCAAAAGGTTTTCTCCAGAGATATCTTCCTCAAACTTAAAGTAAAATTCTCCATCTGGAAAACGCTTTGTTTTAACTTTAACTAATGGAGCGTTTAGAGCTTCGCTTATTTTTTGAGCTAAACCCGGCGAGCTCGGTCCGCTCACAATCTTCAATATTTCTCCTCCGAGTAAGAATTTATGAAACAGAAAATAAATTTTTCCAGAAGATTTTTCACAAAACAGTTTAAAGTTATAAATTTATGCCTAGACTCTTTTCTCTTTGGTAGGAGTTCTATGAGAATTTACACTTTAGGTTATGGGGGGAGAAGGATCGGAGACTTCATCAAAATTTTGAAGGAGCATGGGATCACGCTGGTGGTTGATGTTAGACGTTTCCCTAAGAGCAGGGATCCATCTTTCAGTGGGGAGTCGCTTAAAAGGATTCTTGAGGAAAACGGAATAAAATATGCTTTTTTGGGTGAAAGTTTAGGGGGTTTTGTGAGGGGTGGGTACGAAAAATACATGAAGTCTGAAAGTTTTAGGGAGGGGGTTGAGGCGCTTCTCAATATCGCTAGAGGAGAGGTTGCCGCCCTAATGTGTAGGGAGAAAAATGTTAAGCATTGTCATAGGCGCTTCATATCTAAGTACTTGGAGAGTTTGGGCGTGGAGACTATTCATATCTAGTGAGCCGCTTTTCAGAAAAGATAATAAGCATGAAGCGAATCTTTAAAATTGAATTAAAAGAGGGGTGTGATTTATGGCGATACGTGTTGCGATTAATGGTTTTGGAAGGATTGGCAGACTTTTCTTCAGGGCTATTGTTGAAATGGGCGCTATGAAGGATATAGATGTGGTCGCCGTAAACGACGTCACGGATGCGAAGACCTTGGCTCACCTACTGAAGTACGACTCGGTTCACGGGAAGTTCCCCGGCACGGTTGAGGCTAAAGCCAATAGCATAGTTGTTAACGGTAAGGAGATAAAGGTTCTCTCACAAAAGGATCCCGCGCTGCTTCCATGGAAAGATTTAGATGTATATTTAGCCGTCGAATCCACGGGACTGTTCACCGATAGGGCTAGTGCGTCAAAGCACCTTCAGGCTGGAGCTAAGAAGGTTCTTATTACTGCGCCGGCAACAGATCCAGACATAACTATTGTTTACGGCGTGAACCATGATCAATATGAGCATGAGAAGCATAATATAATTTCTAACGCTTCATGCACTACGAACTGCGTAATTCCTATGGTTAAGGTTCTAATAGAGAATTTTGGGATTAAATCCGCCCTCATGACGACCGCTCACGCCTACACAAACGACCAGAGAGTTTTAGACCTAGTTCACAGGGATCTTAGGAGAGCTAGGGCTGCAGCGCTAAGCATTATACCCACGACGACCGGCGCCGCCAGGGCTTCTGCCATGGTTTGGCCTGAGCTTAAGGGTAGGATCGATGGCATAGCTCTTAGGGTTCCTGTTCCAAACGTCTCCATATGTGATCTCACAGCTGTTTTGGAGAGAGATGTGACTAAGGAGCAGGTTAACGAAGCCTTTAAGAAGGCTGCTGAAGGCCCGCTGAAGGGTATATTAGCCTACACTGAGGAGCCGATAGTGTCCGTCGACGTGAATCATACAACGTACTCCTGCATAGTTGATGGTCAATGCACCATGGTTACTGGCGGAAACTTGGTTAAAGTCTTCGGATGGTACGATAATGAGTGGGGCTTCTCCTGCAGGCTAGTCGACGTCGTTAAGCTCATAGCCTGCAAAGCAGGGTTCTAGAATCGAAATCTCCAAAAATCTTAAACCCTAAACAATTATTTTATTTTTTAGGTGAAAGATGAGTATCTTGGAGGGTTTAAAGCATGCCGGAGTTTCTGACCCTAGATGATTTTAATGTTAAGGGTAAGGTGGTTCTGGTCAGGGTTGACTTTAATTCGCCCGTTGATCCGCAAACAAAAAAGATTATTGATGATACGAGGATTAGGGCGCACGGCGAGACCACGATAAAGGAGCTGTCTGATAGGGGTGCTAAAGTCGTTATTTTAGCGCATCAGGGTAGACCAGGCGACCCTGACTTCATATCTTTAGAGCAGCATTCGCAGATATTGAGTAGAATTCTCGGCAGACCTGTTAAGTTTGTGGATGACGTTTACGGCGAGAAGGCGAAGAAAGCTATTAGGGAGCTTAAGGATGGAGAGATACTGGTTTTAGATAATGTTAGAAATTTCCCGAGGGAGGCTAAGGAAGCTCCGCCTGAAGAGCACGCTAAATCCGACCTTGTGGCTAATCTCGCGCCTCTAGCAGACCTCTTCGTGAATGATGCTTTTGCGGCGGCGCATAGGAGCCACGCCTCAATAGTCGGTTTCACGGTTGTCCTTCCAAGCGCGGCTGGGAGAATCATGGAAAGGGAGCTGAGGGCGCTCAGCAGAGTTATGGAGCGCCCTGAGAAGCCCTGCATATATATACTTGGGGGAGCTAAGGCTGATGACTCCCTTAGAATATCTAAGTATGTTTTAGAGAATAATATTGCGGACTACGTTTTAACGGCTGGGATAACTGGGCACCTGTTTCTGGTGGCTAAGGGCTATAACCTCGGTAAACCGAACATGGATCTCCTCGAGAAGAATAAGCTGCTTGATCTTGTCCCGGGGATAAAGGAGTTGATGGGGAAGTATCCGGATAGGATTGAGACGCCCATTGATTTAGCTGTTGAGGTTGAAGGTAAGAGGAAGGAGATTTCTTTAGAGGATCTGCCGACAGACTACCCGATATACGATATAGGCACGAAGACGATTGAAAGATATTCAGGCTTAATCATGAAGGCTAAATCCATAGTCTTCAGCGGTCCACCCGGAGTATTTGAGAGGGAAGAGTTTAGGAAGGGGACGAAGGCTTTATTTGAGGCTATCGCTTCATCGAGAGCTTTCTCCCTAATAGGCGGGGGGCACAGCATAGCGGCTGTTCAGGGTCTAGGGCTAGCTGACAAGATGGGTTACATAAGCACGGCTGGAGGCGCCCTAATAGAGTTCCTCATGGGCAGGAAGCTGCCGGGTGTAGTAGCTCTGGAAGAGGCGGCGAAGAGAAAACACTAAAAAAGACAGCTATGCTCTTAAACTCGCCTAACGCCCACTTTTTCTTATAGATTGAAGTTAAGAGGCCTTCAGGCTTCCATCCTTCTTTAAATTATGATTATCGCCTAGCTTAAACCGTTAATGGTGGTTTAAGTGAATAACCGTGATAGAACAATTATAGTTTTTAATCGCAGCATCCCAGACCGTTTAATATGGCAGCTTAGGCTGCATCACTGGTACTATGTGAATAAGGTTAGGGGAACACTTCCAAAGAAGTATGAGGGCTTGGATCTTCTGGATGGAGATATATGATGATTTGGGCGCTTCCCCGCGCTCCTACCACTATTTTAACGATACAGCAAGGTATGTTGAGGGTGAGGATGTTAAGGTGAGTAGGTTGGAGGATGAAGGCTACATTTACACGAGGTATGAGACCCCGAAAGGTAAGCTGACGCAGGTTGAGAGAAAAACCGAGTATGGGTATCCCGCATGAGGGTTGAGGATTTCGAGGCTCTCGCTTACATTTTGAGGCGGCAGAGGTTTGAGTTTGATAGGGAGCTTTATCTTGAGAGGGAGAAGTTTCTCGGAGACCGCTCTGAGCCAATGATGACGGCTCCGTGTGGTTCAATACAGAGGCTCTTTATCGCCTACATGGGTTTTGAGAGGGGTTTAATGGCGCTTTGGCGGCGCCGTGAGAAGGTTAAGTGGCTCCTCCAGGTCTTTGATGAGAATGATGATGAGCGATTTAGGGTTATTGAGAAGACGCCATTTAAAATAGTTAACTTTGGCGACAACATTGATGAAAACCTGTGTCCGCCAAACCTTTTCAGGAGGTATATGCTGCCATACTATCAGCGTAGAACAAGGGAGATGCATAAGGCTGGAAAGTTCTATACGTCGCATTAGGATGGTAGGGTTAAGCATCTTCTGCCTCTGGCAAAGGAGACGGGTTTAGACGGCTTAGAGTGCGTTCCACCTAAACCGCAGGGCAACGTTACGCTTGAGGAGCTTAGAGACGCTGTTAAGCTTAATGGCATGGTTCTGGTAGATAGGATCCCAGCGATCTACTTTCTGCCTATTGTGGAGGAGAGTGGCTGAAATCCTTTGCCTATGAGCTGTTCGGATCATTTGCGCCAAACATAATAGTTGGGATCTCGGATATGCTTCCCCCAGACGGAGACATAGAGAGGGTTCGTTTAGTAGGGGAGATATAGCCGACTACCGCCTTTAACGCCTCCTTTAACTGGAAGATAAGGACTGATAATTTCCTCGGGGGAAGTTTGCGGTGTGGAGACGCTGAGGAGAGCCTGAAGATACTGAAGAGGAAAGCCTTGGTCAATTACACTATAAATTTAAGTATACGGTTTATGAAAATATTGGTGATAATAATTTGAAGAGGCATTAGGCTGAGGGCCGGTAGTTCAGCCTGGTATGAACGCCTGACTTGCACTCAGGAGGTCGGGGGTTCAAATCCCCCCCGGTCCACCACTTTCTGGGTTCGAGTCCCTTAAATATAACTTCTTATGAAGGTTTAGCGCAATCATCATAGTCTTTAGTCTTATAACATATCGATCTCCAGCCTTATTGGCTGTA